>Ga0126310_10000030_pt1 | contig 37859 bp, 31 predicted proteins | sample Plot60_FD_92540 | JGI IMG/M metagenome (GOLD analysis project Ga0126310, IMG submission 92540) | Serpentine soil microbial communities from UC McLaughlin Reserve, CA, USA - Plot60 | ecosystem: Environmental > Terrestrial > Soil > Grasslands | place: USA: UC McLaughlin Reserve, Lake County... | reverse complement strand
TGTAGAATTATCATTGGCTAATGGAATATTAGGATATGATAGAAAAACTATCTGATATTTATCAATATTCTTTGTTATAGTATTTGGTGTATCGGTAAATATATGAGCATATGCAAAAAGGTTTTTTTCTTGATAAATAATAAGATTAGTAGCAGTAATATCAGAAAGTGAAAAAATAGCCGCAATAAATATGATAAAAAAGAGATAATGACTATACATAAAACCAAACCATATAGTCAGTTTTTTTGATTTCTTCTTTATTTATTGATATAGATATGCATCTTTCTTTATTTCCTTATTAAGTAAAACAGATAGTAAAATCATATTATTAGATTATGTATGATAATAACAACTAAATTATTAACGGGAAAAAGGAGATGTAATTTTCTTGTTGACATCATCTATTGATTTTAGATCATGCTACTAATACTATATATCTATCTATTTTAATTGCTTTTGCATTGACCATTTTTGCATCCATTGCAGCAGATAAATGACAGATTCAGCAAGTTCCTGTCCTTTGTTTGTAAGTCTATACTTAACTCTTGGAGGAATCTCATTATATCTTTGTCTTTCCAATATTCCACCCTTTGCCAACTCTTTAAGCCTGTTGGATAATGTTCTTGTGCTAAAGCCTTTCATTGATTGTTTAAATTGTTTATGTCTTACAGGATTTGTACTACAACACAATGGAATTAGTATTTCAAGTGTTCCTCTTTTTGTAATCAATTTTCTGAATTTTGCTGTTTCTTTCATAAGTTTATCTGCATCATATCCATTGAAAGCACAAACTTCTTGTTGTGGTGGTTGTATTATGGGTAATAATGGTCCATTTTTCAATGTTCTATTAGTTTCCATAATTGCACTTACTTTACCTGTTTACCCTTGATAACTTAAATAGTTTTATTTGTAAAACGTTGACATGCAAGAAGTAACAGCCGATATAAAAGAAAAAGTAAAAGAAAGATATGGCAAAATTGCATTAACAGGAAATTCTGATTGTTGTTGTATGCCTAGAGAATGTAATGACCAAGGAAGTTCACCAATACAGGCTGCAACAGTTATTGGTTATAATACTAAAGAATTAGAATCTATTCCTAAACCCTCAATACTTGGAGTTGGGTGTGGAGCTCCGGTAAATTATGCTAAACTTAGAAAAGGCGAAACCGTTGTTGATTTAGGTTCTGGTGCAGGAATTGACGTATTTTTGTCAGCAAATAGAGTTAAAGAATCCGGAAAAGTAATAGGCATTGATATGACTGATGAGATGCTAGATAAGGCAAAGAAAGTTGCAAAAGATAATGGCTATATAAATGTAGAATTTAGAAAAGGCGATATTGAAAAAAGAATTCCAGTTGAAGATAATTCTGTAGATGTAGTTATCAGTAATTGTGTTATCAATTTAACCACAGATAAAGTAATCACATTCAAGGAGATTTATCGAATTTTAAAACATGGTCGAGGAAGAATGGTAATTTCTGATTTAGTTACAGACAAGGAAGTGCAGTCAGACTCAATTGATTCTGAAAAATGGTGTAGTTGTGTAGATGGTGCATTAACAAAAGAGAACTATCTTAATAGTATCAGAAAAGCAGGATTTACAAATATTGAAGTGTTAGATGACAAATTCTACATAGAAGAAGGAGACCAAGTTAATGATAGAAAGATTAGCAGCCTTGTTGTCAAGGCAGTCAAAGAATAAAGTGGTAAAAAGAGAGACACAAGGAGACTAAACAATGTCATTTTATTGTAATCTTAAGTCTATATAGATATCAAGCAACGCTTATTTCCTTTATATTGCTTTACAACTAGTGCAAAGCATATGTGTAGCACTGTTGTATTTTTTGGAGAAGAACTTGCCAAATATGGTTTTGGTAAATCACATCCATTTAATTCAGATAGAATCTATGCATTCTGGTCAAAGTTTACTGCCTTAAATCTTGATAAATCTACTCAAATTCGAATAGAAAAACCAGTTACAGTCAAAGAAGAAACTCTACTTGAATTCCATGATAAAGAGTATGTTGAATTTATCAAGAAAGCTTCAAAACATGGAACTGGTATTCTCGATCTTGGCGATACACCTGCATTTAAAGGTGTTTTCGAGGCTTCTTCCTACATAGTTGGCACAAGCCTCAAAGCGTTGGATTTAGTAATGAAAAAAACAGATGGAATATTGCATGCATTTAATCCTATTGGAGGACTTCATCATGCAAGAAGAGGATCTGCAGGAGGATTTTGTGTCTTTAATGATATAGGTGTTATAAGCATAATGGCACGAAAGAAATATGCTCTAGACAGAATAGTATATGTGGATATAGATGCACATCATGGTGATGGAGTTTATTATGAATTCGAAGACGATCCTATGCTCTTTATTGCAGATATACATGAGGACGGTCGTTATCTTTATCCTGGTACTGGTAATGAATCAGAAATAGGAATAGGTACTGCTAAAGGTACCAAAATAAATATACCATTGAATCTCAATTCAGATGATAATGAATTTATTGATGCATTTAGTAGAGTAGAAGAATTTATTGATAATACTGCAAAGCCTCAATTGATTATTCTACAATGTGGTGCCGATGGCATAGACGGTGATCCATTAACACATTTGAAATATACATCTAAAGCACATAGATACGCAGCGGATAAACTACATCAGCTCTCACACAAGCACTGTGATGGAAGAATAATAGCATTAGGCGGAGGTGGATATAATCAAAAAAATATCGCAGATGGATGGACAGAAGTTGTGAGATCGTTTATTAACTGCACAGAATAGTTAGCATAATTCTATGAGAATTTACCTATTATACCTTACAAATCAATAATTATTTTTTATATAATTACGGTTCGATTGAATTTATCTTCCTCGCATATAGAAGAATTGAGTTGTTATGTTATTTGCCCTTTATCATGTCCTTGGCATTTATCAGTATAATAAAATCTCTTGCTTAATATGTAGCCTTTTTAAGATACACTACCCACCCCCGCCCTCTCTATAAGGATATTCATATCTTAAAAAGAACTGTCAATAGTGTTAAACCATGAGCTTATATTCAGAAGAAGATATTTTAATCAAACAAATCGAATCATGGCAAGGTTCTGCAGATAGTAGATTGAATACAGAGAAAGACAAGAAGGAATTTAAAGATATGTTAAATGGCTATTATAGATATTCTATGGTTATTATTAACTCACGATGTGAAGCATTTCCAAGTAAACCGTTGATTATGGCTTTGTTATTATCTCAACAAAATAAAATCATACAACTGCTGATGAATAAGACCTTAAAAAATTGAGCAATCAAAAGAAAAGCAAATATTTATCCATATAAAACTGATTTTGAAAAATGCTCTCATAATTATTATTTCTAAGTCACACCAGTATACTTAACATATTTTCAGGCTTTTTAAACACTTAATTTCTTTTGTAAAAATTTTACCTTTATTTACACACTAACTACTAGAGCAACGGTTGTATGATTAACTTTCATATTTACCTATCGAATAATAATAATAACTTCCTTATCTTTGATTCAATGTCTTTGAGTATATATAAATACAAAAATATCTTGTATAGAATATGGAAGTCTCAAGTCATTATAGGAACTGTTGATGCACATGCTTCTGTTAAAGATAAATTTGCTTACTTCATATACTGTTATGAAGTGTACCTATGCTTACGGTCTATTTCGTTAATTTTTTCATACAGACTAAGGCCTATCATCCTTTACATTCCTTATTCAGATGTTTAAAGTAGATTAAGCAAAGATTTACTCTAAGAAATGGCCGTATTGGAATAAGATAAAACATAGAATATGAATAGTATGAATATAATACAGCATTTTATTAAAGAAGTATTGTTGATATATAGAAATAAAGAATAGACTAGGTATTGATCGTCTGATATAATAGTAGTGAATTCAATCTTTCTTTAAAATTAATAACAAATCTGACAATACAATGGCTATCCAAAATCCTACCTGATAAAAAGCATGATCTATCATAGAAGAGTCAAAGATAAAGAGATTACATCAAGTGGAGATATAGAGCCAAATGCATCAGATGAGAAATCTATTATTCCTAACATAATATGAATAACAGAATATTATTGCGAGTATCAATCTATTAAATAAAGGAGTTGTCTATATACTTAATCAATAATTCAAATACTGTTATTTATATCTGCTATACTTGAAAAATGGAATAAAGATGATAATCATTATCAAGATAATGTAGTGGTATTATTATTTTGTGCTTGTACCTGTACCTGTTTGGCTCCCTTAAACACCTTATCATAACAATTTACAGCATTTTCAAGAGTAATGGTTCCATTCTTGTTAGCTATTCTTGATATGCAGTTGAAATAGTACGTTAACGCATGTGCAGGAATTATGAAACTAATTTGAATTACAATAGCCAATGCAATTACAGCCGCAAATATGCTCCATTTTGTCTTTGTATTCATAAGTCCGATAACAATAAATTGTATTACTATATTAATTCAAATATTATAGGATATTAACCTTTTATCAAAACTTTGGTACCAAATGAAAATTAAAGATAAGAATCGTGCTGAACCTTTATCATATTAACACAGAGTGACAGTCATGGAAGTTTTTCTTTGAATTATTAAGTATTGCTTTGCTCTTCTTGCATCTTATTCTGTACATCAATATTATCCAACCCATTACCTTCTATCAACACTTCATTATAACACGTAACAACTTCATTTTTAGTAGACTCTTCTTAGTCTCAGGTTTCCTGAACGCAGATTTACCCCATAACTTTATTTTTGAAGTCAGAAATAGATTATTGTTGTTTTTGTTGATGAGAATGTTATCGTTTTTTCCATTGGTATTGTTGGATCTGAACCTGCTTGTGCTAAGGTGTAATATTAACTTGTAACTTTAAGCTGTGCCTCTGCAGATCAGACAAATAATGATTTTATACACCGATAAAAAATCAAAGAACTCTTACAATGAAAATAGAAAAATAAAACCTTAGAATTGGATAAAAATAAGCAACAATAATATCGATAGAATTTATGGGGAGTTCTGATCAGATAACTCATTGTGAAGCGATATTAGTTGTAAAGCTATGCTATTTGTGTGTATTATTAGCACATTAGCTTGTAAATAATATAATATATTAATAATAGATATAACAAAATAACGATGCAAGTATTGATGGTCAGTATAGAATATCCACCTATGCCGGGAGGCATAGGGCGATATACTGCAAATCTGACAAAAGCTCTCTTAAAATTAGGACTTGATGTCTATGTTGTCTGCGACGAGAAAGGGGATGGACAATATTCTGGTATATCTCCTAAAAATCCTCATAATTCCGATGTACTGTTAAAAATAGTTAATGACCTAAAGCCTGATATTGTACATGTACAATTTGAGCCCGGTTTGTATGGATTAATATGGGACACAAAACATCCAAGAAAGATTGGTACATATATTGATCAATTTTATGTCAAATGCAAAATTCCAATAGTAACAACTTTTCATTCTGGACCAGTAACTCTACGCCAATGGATGACACCGTCATCGTTGGTAAAAAAAAGCGGTAAGATAGGAAAATTAGGAATACCTTTGCGAGCGTTACTAAGATATTACAAGTATTTTCTAAATTATAAGGGTTTCAATAATATAACTAAAGAGAAGCTTAGGATGAGCGCAGCAGGCATAGTCTTCTCACATTATATGTCAAAGAGACTTGAGAATGGTACTAATAGTAATGATGATGATGGTGGTGGTGGTAGTAAGTGCCATGTAATTTATCATGGATCTGAGCCAGCCATACATCCTCCACTAAACAAGAAAGAAGCAAGGGAAAAATTTTCTCTACCTCAAGAACAAGGATGTAGAATAGCTTTAGCTCATGGATTTAGAACGGCTGGCAAAGGTTGGGACATATTAAAGAAAATGGATATTCCCAAGGGATGGATACTAGTAGTAAATTCCTCCAAAGACTATTACAATAAAGAGAACCTTGATTTGAGCTGGCAAGGAGCAACCAATATCCTAGATTTACAACGTGGTTATCTTAGGGAGAATGAACTCTCTACATTATTCTATGCTTCTGATGCTGTAATATTACCATACAAAGTAACTGGCGCTTCAGGCGTAATGTTTGATGCTTTAGCCCATGGATTACCATTTATAGCAACAGATTTAAAATTCTTTAGAGAATTTGCTTCACAAGGATTAGGAATAACTGTCAAAAGGGACCCTCATGAGTTTTCGAAAGGTTTAGAGGGTCTCACCAGTAATTATGTCAAATACAAAGAAGCTGTTGATATGTTTAAAGAAAAGATAAAGTGGGATTCTGTTGCTAAACGACACTCTACGTTATATCATGCTGTAGCACACAGAGAGCATAGCAGCATATCTGATGATTTAGAATAATGATCTTTTACGTTATTTTTTACTGGGTAAAATGCATGAGTAATTAATTGGAATATTGTTGGTTGTTCATCCATTAAGCAAGCATTATTTCTTGGACTGTAAATCGATGATAAATTTATTTCATATCTCACTGGCCTTACTAACTACAGGGGTTGGAATATTACTATTGAATACTGTGTAGTAGCAGAAGAACTGTTACTGTAGGAGATGATGATGGTATAATAGATCTCAAACTAAAGGCCATTAACGAGAGTAATACTATACTTATAATACCTAATAGAGTCTTGATGTCTTGTTAATCTAAGCATAGATGAGTATCTAATTACTCTTAGTTTCAAACTGCCAAAAATTATATACCTTTTAGGTTAGCGTGTTTGTAATTTTTTGGGGTCGTTAATACAACTTTAATCTTTAGGTAAAACATCCTTATAGATACTCCGGTGATTTAATTTGTGATGGTCTAGGCTACGCTAAAGATTTTTCCATACTTATTGTCATTGTCTTTCATATAAACATAGTAATAATGATAATGTTTTTCTGTATGAAAGAATGGTTTTCCACACTTAACATATTCTTTCTTATTGTTGCATTTTTAAAATTGCATTGGTTCTATTATAACAATAACTTTACTGCTTCAAATTTTTTGTTTGTCAAAAGGCTTTATTAGGTAGTTTTGCAAGAAATTAGCTTTACGCATTCGTAATATATTAGACAATACGTTTCAAAAATCAAAGTAATAGAATTTTCCTTTTCCTTTCTATGATAAAATGCAGGGATGAGGTTTTTCTTCTAGAATTAGTTTTAACCTTATCAAAAAGATTATACATCCTGACAATTTATTACGACAATATCTGTTTTATTATATCAATAGCAAGACAAAATATAATGAATATCTTAGCCATTGTAATCACATTAGCTGTTATAGCACAAATTGGTTTTGTTAATTTGGTATTGGCAGTAGAATTAATTCCTTTAAACGGCACGAATTCAACTCTCAACCAAGCTTTACCAGTATTCTATGATTGCATAGATAAAGCAGTAGAGCAAAGCGTCAATGTGCAGGAGGATAAATATTTTAAAGAAGAGCCTACTAAAAATGAAGTTGTTACGTGTTATAATGAAGTGTTGATAGAAGGTAATGGATTGGATAATATTGATCTACAGAATAAGATGCAAGAAGACACTGAACACGCGGTAACCACACAACTACCATCTAATCAGCAAGAAGAAAGAGAAGTAGGTGGAGACCAAGGGCAAGGACAAGTGGCGCCTAGTGTGCCGTTTCTTCAATGAGCCATCATAGAAATTCACTTTCTATTCTTTTTGCTGATTCTATAAATTTTGTACTCGGAGGCTCGATTATATCATCATCCATTACAGAGAGCATAGCCAATTACTATTGGCAGGTTTGCTTCAGATACTTTGTATATCCTCGTGAGTATTAAATTCTAAATTAATGTTAAGTTATCTAACATCTTATAGCCATATACTGGCTGATTATACTTTTTCTCTTGTATAGTGATATTAAGACACTCGAACTTTAATGCGATGTAGAGAAATAGAGTACTTAGCTTTATTGTATGTCTTATTTTCGTGGTTTTATATAGTGAATATTCTTTATGATCTTCATTGCAAAAGATAGGAGTATATTTGTAGTATTAATAATCCTTTATGATTCAAGCAGCTTAGGTTTCATACATGAATAAAATTTCATTGTTTTTCTTATAACTAATCATCGATAGATCCTTTTCCTTCTTTTCTTTATATCCTCCATGCTACCTTGAGATATTCAGTATCTATCTCTGTACCTAAATAATTTACACCTAGCCTCATACACGCCAAGGCAGTTGTACCTATTCCTATAAATGGATCATAAACAACCATGTCTTGTTTTATTCCATGCATCTTTATACAAAGATATGGTAGTTTTTCAGGAAATGTTGCTGGATGGAGTCTACCTTTTTGAATTGTAGGATATGGAATGAACCATACATTACCTCTATCTCTTTTATCATGTGTTGCAGCTTTCCATCTTCCAATATTTGTCTTATCTTGATAGGGTACACCTATTGCTCTTTTATCCAGTTTTACATTTCCTATTTTTGTTAGATGAAAAATATATTCGTGAAGATCAGTTAGAAACCTTTCACTAATTATTGGTTTAAAATGACCTATCGAATAATCATCACGTATTCCATTATTTTTACCTACATCTTCTTTTTCAAATGAGATCGATTTTATCCAATGAATTGTATTCTGTAGTTTGTACCCTGCTTTTCTAAATTTATCAACTACCTCAAAAGGTAGTATAGGATCTGATGGCGTCCCACCTATATTGAGAAAGAATGAGCCATTATCTTTTAAAATTAAATAACTTAATTGGGCTATTTCATAAAGCCAATTTAGATACTCTTTTCTTTCTTTATTATCTTTATATGAGCCATATTCTTTGTTTAAATTATATGGTGGTGATGTCACAATAACATCTACACTCACACTCTCTACATTGAGCCTTTTCATAAATTCTATGCAGTTTTCATTGTAGATATTGTTTAGTTCTATCACACTCTACAACTAGCTTAATAGAAATGAGCTAATAAAGATCTTTTCTTATCATTTAAATACAAACTTCGATAAGTTTCATCCAGGAGCAAAATCAAAGCATAAGTAGTTTGACCATCTTGCATTATATGGTATTACCCAGCCTTATGCCAATATTATTACTATTGGACAATTAAGCAGAACAATAGAGAAAATGTCAAGGTTGAGATATGATGAAACAATGCAAACATCACAGCAGAGATCAAATAGACAAAATATATCTTTATTACCTTAGATGACATTAGAAAATTAAAGACGTCTGCTAAAAAGATAGAAATATAAGAATTTAAGGGTAAAAACAAATGGTCGAACTTATTAGAATCATCCATTAAGAAAGATTAATAGCTAGCCTTAGATATATTCTTCTTAGTATTGTGATATAAGATAGGAAGATAGCCTTGTTGAGGTTCACCGTAACAACTTATCTCTGTGGGATGGCAAGGGATAGTTTGGCTACCTCAACAAGGGTTCATCTTTACTGTAACGTCATCCATTATATTAGTTTTAATTAACTGTATTGTGTTTTTCATCACCAATATATTGTGTGTAATACTGCGTATCTACTTTTTACCAACTATTTTAGACATCCGAAGATACAACAGAACCAACTTTGTTAATATCAACAATTCTGAACATATATTATTTTGCCATACATACATTGCCTCAATAGCTGGTAATAGTTCAATCAATGCAAGATGTTAATTGGGCTTGAAATAGCTTTTCTGACAGATCATATCTTTTTGATAATGAGCCTGTTTTATGTATTGTTATAACTTTGCTCTCTCTGTGTACACACTTGTGCTTTTCACTTCACCATATCAATCTTTCTCACTATCTTTAATCGTTGATTATGTTACTATCATTGGATAAATCTATAATAAATTAAAAAGGTTTAAGTTTGTATTCAATAACTGTGACACAATATGGAAAAACTTACTTCTTGGTTACTAAAAGAACCAGTAGGAGTAATACCCGTATTAGATAAATGGATATTGTTTTTTTTTAAGATTATTTATCTGGGTATAAGGTTTTCAGTCAAAATAGCTTTAGGCAGGAAAAGAAGAGATAGAATATATGTTGGATTAGGAATTCATTTTAATGATTCTTTTGGTCCATCATTTTACATTGTGAGTTTCTTATATAAGACTATCAAGTTTTTGAGACTAGGCAATCCTGTGTCATTAAAAATCAACGTGCCAAAATATGGTTACAAAGTTCTTTGTCCAATTAAAAAAGAAGAAATCGTAAACATGACAATACGAGAAGATGAAATAATAGAATATTTTACTCCTAAGCAAGGAGATATAGTTGTAGATATTGGTGCAAATATAGGCCGTTATACAATAATAGCTTCAAAGCGAGTTGGTACAAATGGAAAAGTAGTTGCTATTGAAGCTCATCCGGGCAATTTTGAGATGTTGAATCGTAATATTAAACTGAATAGATTAACCAATGTTATACCTTTGAATTATGCAGCCTATTCTAAAGAAACAAAAGTAAAACTCTATGTACCAGATGAAGAATCGGGTTATACTATATATCATACCTTAATGGAAAGAACAGGGAAAAAATTTGTGGAGGTAGATGCCATCACACTAGATTATCTTCTATTGCAACTAAATGGAATAAGAGAAGGAGTAGTAGAAGTCAACTGGATTAAAATTGATGTTGAAGGAGTTGAATTTGAAGTATTAAAAGGAGCTACAAATGTGTTATCTAAAAGTAAAGATATAGCACTTTTGATAGAGGTTCATGGAATAGATAATTATAGACCACTCATGGAATTTCTTAATTCATACAATTTTATTGTTGAATTTGAAAAGACCTACGAGACTGGGGACAAACATATAGTTCTAAGGAAATATGATTCAAAAAAATAATAATATATTATATTTACTTAAATTATTTCATAAAATAGATGTAGAGCGTAAGGAGAATCATGATTTGGGCGATGAGGAAAGACTCTATTGTTACTGTATACACATATTTTGAAATCTAAATATAATGTTCGACTATTTGGTCTGAAAAAAGAGTAGACGAAAAATATCGCATTAAATATTTTGCATAATATCAACTTCCATCATTTTACAAATATATCATCGCAGTCAATAGTTAAGTGATGCGTTCGTGAATACACACATATAGTGTCATACTATTGTAATGGCAGCAAAAGATACATAGTCATCAAATCTATGCAATTAAAACTCATGATAGTATATATATTAAATACTGTTGAAATTAGTAGTAGTGATAGAAGAAGATTCAAGTAGAGCTGCTATTCCTAGTTCCCCATATAATTATAAGTGTAAAGAATGTGACAAAGTTTTTCCTAACGTGAAGGAGCTTACGCATCATTATAGAATGGATCATCCCGAAGGACTCTAACACAAATACAAAGGAAAACAAATGATAACATCAATAAGAACCGTCGTAGAAAATGAAAGAGTATTAACTAAAGAAGAAAATAGATATAATCATGTATTTAATTCTGATAGCTTGTCAGTAAGATACTATGAGTAAAAGAATGTAATGATGAATGAAAGCCACACAATATAAGTTGAACATTCCTAATTATTAAACTCCTTGACAAATTTACTAATAATACGGGAAGACTGCGATGTTACTTGTTATCTAGAATGTTAGAGAGTCAGGATTAAAAATTAAGAGACTTTATTCTATTATACGTTTCAAGTATAAAGAAAATTCTCTAATTTTAGATGATAATGGTGTTTTTGTTTGATTTGTAATAGAGAATGTAAACTTCTATAATAGAAATTGCTTTATTAGCTTTTTATAGTTCTAAAGACTAGATACCCTGAAAAGATTGTCATGGGAATCCGAACCTTCTTGCTTTGTTAGAATTCATAGATATATTATGTGTCACTTATTGCTATTGTAGTCGGTAAAGAAATATTAGAAGAAGATACAGTTCCCAAATTCTTCATGAAACGATTTTTTTCGTTGACTGAATAATTTTCATAATATCTGTAAATTCTGTGTCTTTATCAAATGTAATGTAGCAAAAGTTAGTTTCATTTGATAATACTATCTGTTTAACTTTTTCATTTTCGGTAAAGGTATAAATAGTCTTACCAATGGATGCTTCAAACTCCTTTCTTAATCTATTTCTTGTTGCTTCAAGAAAATGTTCATTTCTAGATTCATCAGGCTTCAATAATGGTATTACACCTTTACGTAACTGTCCTGCTAAAGTTCGTCCAAAATTATTAATTATGCCTACATAGCGTATCTTTGGAGAGAGTGATAGAATTGTGAGACAATTATCTTTATACTTTTGAATTTGATCCTTAGATAGATTTTTGTATTCCAACGTTATTCATATATTTAAGGGCATAATAAATTGATCTGCGAGGTTAGATTTAGAACAAAGAACATATTTAATTTTTCACCTTTCCAATAATTAAACAGGGAGAACATGTATTTTAATAATCTCTTTCTCTAATATCACATTGTCTGTAGTTGGTACTATTAATGTACTTACTGACCAACAATAGTTATATGTATATTATTGTATCCTTTAGTATAGTATATCATATTTGTAAACCTAATTAAAAAAGGAACCACTGTTTAAATATTATTGTCGGAAACATTTCTTTGCTTTAGATCAATAAAAGCAAATAGGAGAACTAACAAGTCACCAAGAATCAATATTGTGGTACTACAAGAACTACAATAAATCAGACTTTCTAAAGTGTTAAAATGAGTATTCATCGTTGTTGTTTTCGTACAATTATGTGTTTCTCTCCTCCATGAAGGCTGTTTTCAAATTCAACAATAAAATTGTATGAATTAAGAAATTCCATTATGGGTCCATAAAGGTTCTTACCACCGGTAAGGTTATGAACTTCGATAAGAAGTGCTATATCTTTACTTTTAGATAAAATATTGGCAGCTCCTTTTAATACTTCAAATTCTGCTCCCTCTACATCAATTTTAATCCAGTTGACTTCTTCTTGTTTTATTCCTTTTGACTGCAATAGGTAATCAAGTGTATTAGCATTTACTTCTACAAACTTTTCTTCATTTGTTGCTCTATCCGATATTAGAGTATTGTAAATAGTACTACCTGATTCTTCACCTGGTACATAGAGTTTTACTTTTGTTTCTTTAGAATAGACAGCATGATTTAGACTTATAATGTTAGTTAATCTATTCAGTTTAATATTACGATTCAACATCTCAAAATTGCCCGGATGAGCTTCAATAGCAACTACTTTTCCATTTGTACCAACTCGCTTTGAAGCAATTAATGTATAATGGCCTATATGTGCACCAATATCTACAACTATATCTCCTTGTTTGGGAAGAAACTGTTCTATTATTTCATCTTCTCGTATTGTCATGTTTATAAACTCATTTTTGTTAATTGGACAATAGGCCTTGTAACCACCATATTTTGGTACACTAATCTTTAATAGACAAGGATTAGCAAGCCTTAGAAACTTGATAATAGAATATAAGAATTTAATCATGTAAAATGACAGAATCGCATCAAATTCATAATTAAAAGTAAGACCTTTTTTATCAAATACTCTGTCTCTTCTTTTCTTCCCTAATGCTATTCTAAGGGAAAGTCTTAAAGTCAGATAAGAAAGCAAATAAATAATTTTAACTAAAAATAATATTATCTTATCGAATATAGGAACCACTCTTACTGGTTCTTGTTTTGTCAGCCAAAGTGACAGTTTATCCATACCGCTTTACGCCTGATTCAAATTATCAAATCTGAAATAATAAATTGACAATGAATATTGGTATCCTCTCACCATGATATAATTTAGCATATTGCATAGTAATATATTCTCATCTTATTTTCTGCTTAAATACATTATAGGCTAGTATATCTGGCATTCCTATTAATAATTAAGATCTTAAAATTCTATGGGCATCACATTCTTTTTGAAGGCTTCTCATTCATATTTGAGTCCAGAGATTGGTATTTCTAATAGAATATGTACATACTTCCCTTAATTTGCTTTACCTAGCATTTACTAATCAGTTAAATTCTGGAAATCAGACTGTTAAAGTAAATCGTAGCTTTTTAGTTTGAACATAGTTTTATAGATTATCTTTAATAATAAGAATAATAATAATAAAGCTATACTTTCATTATGAGAATATCTACATCTACGAGTACCTATTACCATCTTTGAAAAGTCTATGAATTTAACAAGCTCTATATTATTCTGTATGTCTGTCTCTCTAAGTGGTATAGTATTATAATAATCAATACAGAGTCATAGACAAATCCAATTCTAATTAGTATAAGATGAATCTTTATATGTCGATTATTTATTATTCTTGACATAATTCATATTTTCTTTTCTTTGATAAATGTGTCATACTTTATGCATAAGCACATCACTTCAGGAAATACAACTACTAATTAATTAACTATCCTTCTTCAGCACGGCTGAATTGATATTCAGATTCATAGACCATTATTATTATCATCATCCCTTCATAGTTTTATCTTCTTTTCTATGTTTCTATAGAGTATTTGATCATTGATGGTCCATCAATAAGTTGGCAACTGGAAGATCAAGAACAAATGTCGCACCCTCTCCCTTTGCATTGTTTTCAGCCCAGATTTTTCCACCATGAGCTTCAACAATACTTTTAGCAATAAACAATCCCAATCCAGTACCTTTGTCAGATTTTGTAGCAAACTTGGAAAATAACCTAGGAAATATTTCAGAATCTATACCAACACCAGTATCTTTAATACTAACAATAACATTGTGGTTATCTTTGATTTTTGTAGTAACTTTAATAGTTCCTTTTTTAGTAAATTTAACAGAATTACTTAGCAGGTTAGAAATGACTTGAGTCAACCTTGATCTATCTGCTTCTACAAAAATATCTTTAGGTTTATACAATAATTTTATATTTTTACTTTTGAAGTCTTTCTTTACTATTATATCATTTATAGTGTTTGTTATTATATCGTTTAAATTGAATTGTTGTTTGTTTAGTGTTAATGAGTTACTTTCAATTCTACTAACATCAAGAATATCCTCTGTAAGTCTTTGCAGTCTTCTTGCGTTTCTTATAATGGCTTCTATTAATTCATTATATTGCTCTATACTTCCTGTTTTTGAACTAAGAACTTCAGCCAAACCAAGTATAGGCTGAATAGGTGTTCGTAATTCATGAGCAGCTACATTGATAAATTCCTTCTGCATTTTATCGTGCGTTTTTAGTTGTTCATATAAATATCTTAATTCTGCATACAAATCAACCTGCATCCATAGACTATTAAATATCGATAAATAAGACAAAACTGTCGGCTTGCTATTAGAATATGTTCCCAAGCCTATTGCTTCATAAGAAGTTTCTTTTGTATCATCTTTCAATTCTACAGTTAAGGAGAATTTCCCATCCACTAGTAAAGTTGTAACTTTAGTTTGTAAAGGAATGTCAATATTTCGAATGTCGATGCCATGCTGCTCTTCTTTGAATTTTTGTGCTACCTCTGTAATCATATCATCCATAGGAGTCAGGATTTTTATCTTTACATGACGTTCTGTTGTTGCTTCCTTAAGCAATTCCATTGCTCCTGCACGCACTTGGCGGTGGAATGCATTAGCTGTGGAAAATATTATCAATATTTCATCTGTAGCGAATTTTGTAAGCTCAAGACCCAGCAGTTGTATTTCGATAGGATCGCTAATAGTCTCTATGACCTCCGGTTCTATTCCTTCTTCTATTTCTCTGATTTTTTGCTTAGATGGTATTGCCTTACTCCAAAAAGTATCAAAGACATATTGCTGCTGTTCTACAATTTCCTTTGCATTACTGTATATAACTTGCGAGGCTACTTTTCCTTCCTCATATAAAATGAGAGGAGCAAGATATTCTATTTCGCTTATCATAAAACTGCCTTTAATTCCATCTAGATGGCGCAGCTCATCAACAATTATAGCTAGCTCTTTGCAATAAGCAATATTATCTTTGGTAATTTCAGTAAGATATCTTAATCTTATACCTCTACTTTTAGCATCAAGAAAAGCTTTCTTTATCGGTTCAATTAAAATAGCTAATGGAGGTCGTGTATAATTCATGCAAGTATCAATTTTTATTTTTGCTTTCAAGAAAAATTGTAATTCTGTATCTATTACGTTGTCAACACCATAAATTATTTTAGTCTTGATATTTTTCGTATTATTTCGATATCACTAATACAATACTGATGTATATAAGATATTAGATTAAGATATACCGCTGTAACTATTAACTATGAAATCATTGCAGTCGTGTTATTAACTTAGCACATCAATCCCATTAAGTTAGTGAAATTGATATTAAATCTCATAATTCCAATAATGCATAAAAACAAAAAGAATCAGCCGTTTATGTATATGTAGGATATACATAGTCTTTCTCTCAAATTATTTAAAACCCTTTTTTATTTCTTCTAGAATATCTTCTTTTGCCTTGTCTACCTTTTGTTGTACCTCTTCATTTATCTTTCCTGCCTTTTCTAGCATCTGTTGCAGCTGTTCTTGTACTTTGTCTTCCTCTTGTATCTCCTTTACCTTCTTCTCTTGTTTTACAGTATTTCCTTCTTCTTCATCGGTATCTACTGTTTTATCATCTTCTTCTGTTAATGGTGTAGTAGGTTGCGGCTCTGGTTCAGGCTCTGGCTCAGGCTCTGCTTCTGGTTGCGGCTCTGGCTCTGGTTCTTCTTTCTCTACATCCTTGTCTTCCTCCTCTTGCTTCTGAGTAGATGGTGGTGATGAAGGAAGTGGAGATGGTATTGGAATAGGGATCCTACTACCAACACCATCAGTCTGTTCTTTTTGTTCTTCTGAAGACGTAGTCCTTTCAGAAGAAGAAGAAGAAGCTTCTGTTATTCCTGTAACATTTACCCTATAATAATTTGTTAAATAAGTGGCAGTATTGTTGGTTTTATTAATATTATTAATATTATTATTATTATTATTATTATTATTCTTATTGTTGCTATCATCATCTAAGCAAGATATTTGTGCAGTCAGTTCATTTGTTCCGTTTATAATTGCATGATACGCAGGCGTATAAGTAAAACTCCAAGTAGAATAATCATTTACTCCACCAGGACCTAATGCTTTTGCAATCTGAAGTGGATTTTGGCCATTCCAATCAGTATAAACTATACAATCATTAGCGGGATTATCTGAAGAATGCCCAGCAATTGTGAGATTTCCAACTGGAACTTGTTGTCCAAATTTAGGTGATGTGATGTTTACATTAACTTTGTCAAAAGCAAAATTATTTGCAACTAGAGGTATTGGAATTGAAGTTGGAGAAGAAACATTGTCTTTTGTTGTTATTCCTTGTTCTTTTACTACTGTTGTTGTTCCATTATCTAGTATAACATTAGTAGTACTAGTGGTATTATCGATAGTAGGTGATTGTTGTTGTTGTACTTCTGCAGATGTTGCATTAGTTTTATTATTAGTCATCGTTGCTATTCCAATTAGATTTACACTATAAAATTTTGTTAAATTAGTAGGACTACTAATACAAGATAATTTTGAAGTTAGTTCGTTAGTTCCATTTGTAATAAGATGATAATTGTTGGTATATGTGTAGTTCCAAGTAGAATAATCATTTACTCCACCAGGACCTGTTGCTATAGCTTTTTGAATTGGCTTTAGGTTATTCCAATCAGCATATACTGTACAATCAGTAGTTGCATTATCTGTTGATGTTCCTGATATTGTAAGTTGGCCAACTGGAACTTGTTGGCCTGTAGTAGGTGATGTAATCTTTATGCCTATTATTGGCGGTGACTGTTGTTGTAGTGATGGTTGTGGTAGTTGTTGTAGTTGTGCTTGTACATGTAAAGCATCATAATAATAAACTGGAAAAGAATGATAAAGAAGAATTATTACTACAACAGTAACAAACAATAGTATCAGTTTTTTTAAATTGAACTGGCTAAACCTTTTCATAATTTCTACTATGTATCTATGACAATATTATTACTTATAAGAATAAGGTTAAGAGTAAAATGTAGGGACAGCATGACTCATGCCCTTTATACCAAGTGATTTATTTATATGCCTTTACTTACCTTTGGTTCTTTTGGCTGACTTTTTTGATATGTGTTTTTTTCTATTACCTATTTTTTTAGTTGGTTGTTTTGTTCTAGAACTAATAATTTTTTTAGATTCGGAAATATCCTGAACTGTAGTTTGTAGTTGATTTAACTTCGATTGAATATCTTGTAACATCTCAAATTGGCTTTGAACATGCTTTTGTAATGGTGGAATCGCGTCTGCCAATTTTTTTATTTGATTGGTTTGTTCTTCCAATTGTGTAGCAACATAGTCTATATCTTTAGTAGTATTACTTCCAATTATAGATCCTTTTTCTGCTTCTTCTTCGAATTCCATAGGATTTTCAATACGGGTAACCTCTTCTCTTACAATTCTTCCTGGTTCACTCAATTCCACAGCCTCTTCAACTATTGCTACCTTACCTTCATTATCATGATCTTCCATATCTATTTCTTCTGAATTTTGTTCAATTAAATCATCGTCTTCTGCAGACATTGAATTAGAATAGGCAGGATCGTTAAAATAGTTATACGAGATTTAGCTGTTCCATTACTTATAGACCCTAATTGACCCTTTTGGAATCGGGTTACTAAAATCACTTTCTTTTAGTATAATAATCTCTACTAATCTATGATAAGATAATATTCACTTATTGCTTATACTCTCTTAATTATATGGGATCCACTCTGTATTCATTAACTGTGGGCTTCCTTCTTTTCGAAACTTAAAAGCAGATTCTCCAAATGGTTTTACCATTATGGATTACAGAGACCTAAGTTTCCTCCCTGGCCATTTCAATTGTCACTGGATGATTCTAAAGAATTGGAACGCTGCTATACATTGTTAATGCATTAGTGTAACCAGTAAGTATCTTGGCATGACATCATAGGCATACTTAGTTTGCCTTAAAATCCTTTTCTCTTTGCTGCATAAAAAAGTGTCTACTTGTAGATTAGGAGTCCTCATTCTCTAATAAGTTCATATGTTCCTCCAAATTCTTCTGACTGGTCTGATGACGGATTTGATGACCGATTTGACGGGATTGTGCGAATTTGATGACGATTTTGGCCTACTATATCTGTATATTATGTATACTACATTCGGAATCTTTTTATATTTCTTTTTTCTATAACAAAGTATAGAATGGCTCTTAGAATTCCAGATGACATACAAAGTCACGTAATTAGACAATAGCTTGCTGGTGAACCTCGAGATAAAATTGCTAGTGATTCAGAACTAGCTGCTGGCACAGTTAGCAACATTATTGGCAACTGGAGGCATGAACTAGGTTATCCCACAGCAGATGCATTACGACAACTTGCAATAGACCTTAAAAGATTGGGGATAAGTACAACTGAATGTGCTGTAGGTTTTAGAACAGTCAACACAATCAAAAAGCTAGGATTAGTGGCAGCAGATGAAGAGAAAGGCTTAGAATCGTTTGTCTCAGACATATATAACAAATGTAAATACTACGGCCTACCACCGGATAAACTCATTAACCTCGCCATTCAGATATTAGATCTTTTAGAAAGTATACCACTTTCACAAATTCCAAATTATGTAGAGGAAAAATCAAAAGACAAGCAAAAACTAGAAGAAGAAATAAAAAGATTACTTGAGAGAAAAGCATCTGCTAAGTTGGAATGTGAGGAAGCATTACAAAAAAAGAACGTTACTAGAGACATTTTACAGAAATTTACACACAGCGAAGAAATGCTCCTAGAATATGACTTATCTACAGAAGAGATTCCTAATCTTGTAATTGCACTTAATAACGCGCAACAGCTAGGATACGATTCTAATGAAATTGCAGAGAAGATTTCGACGATAGAATCTCTAGCAAAAAAAGAAAAGGAATTAAAATATAATCTAATGGTAGAACAAGACGAATTGCGCATGTTAAAACACGCAACTTTTGTTCTTAGCCAAGAAATAAACAAACATTTATTGACATTAGATGTATATGACAAACTACATTCTCTTGGATTTGGTTTAAATGAATTAAAAGTTTTGAATAATACTATTCAAGAAATTGCAATTGCAAATAACGTCGATTCTTCTATTGCTGTCAAAAAATTTTTCGAGGATATAGAGGGAAAAAATGCTTTAACCAAAATAGTAGATGAATTAAAACAAGAGAAGAAAAGGATGGACGCCTTGATAGATTCCCAATTCAACAATGCCCAGAAATTTATTGAATCAGCTGGACAAGAAGCAAAGAAAAATATCGCGGATATATCCTATAGCTTTACACAAAATTTACAAGCCATCCAGCAACAAACTCTTCAAACAGTTAAAGAAGAAGCTCACACTGTAATTAAATCACTCAATGCAGAAGTTAAAACACAGTTCAACAAAATTCAAATATCAGGAAGTTGTCAAGAATTCTCTGCATTGGCAAGAGCAGCAAACGGCTATAATAGCGTTAACTCCGAAGAACTAAAACATGCTGGGATTAGGGCCATTAATATAGTTATATCAAGACTAGATGACGAGAACAACAGCAGCAATAGAGAAACAAAGGAATCTCCGGAGCATGCTCGAATAAGCTTGCAAAGTATTTCCAGCTGATTATAATAACTTGTAGAAAAAATGATGTCTGAACACATTCATAAAATCATCATTTCCTGCTTTTCCAAACAATTAGTAATTGTTAGATTCAAAATGAAATATAACCTCATCTTATTTTAATACGAACATGAATAACAAAATAAAATAGAAAAGGATAATGATGATGGTCAAGAGCTCCAACATAACTACAATATCTTTAAGATGTATTAGATGGCTAACACAAAGAAGAAGATATGTAATATAACTTACAATCGATTTTCTTTGATGCGGTTATACAAATGCAATAATCATAAATTGATAATATTTAGAAAATAGAAAACCTGCCAATACTAATTATATGAGCTACTCAATTTTTGTTATCAGGCGCTATAAATTAAGCATACTTTTTTCAAGAATAGTTAGCAAATATACTATTAATATAAGCAATTAATTCGTCTCTTAACTGAATAACCTTTGCTCGTTTATCTCCATCAAGATTAGTATATAGTAAAGCATCTAATCCTGCTACAAGATACTGGATATTTGGCAATGTTAGAAGAGTCTTATTATTATTGTCTTCTTCATTTTGTTGATAGACTTCTTGTTCTTCTTTACTGCTAATTGATTTACCAGTATTTTTAGACAAGACTATATTGATATTATATATTATTGCTTATTATGAACTTGTTTATTATTTTATTTTCCTATCCTCTATAAGAAATCAACTATCAATATATCTCTCCCATTGAGTATATACGTTCTCTGCTGATTATAGATACTATCTTTTTATTAATATCATGGACATATACACAAAAAGCATGAGTCTCAGATATAAATTGGATAAATTTTCATGTAATAATGCAAAAAAATTATTCTTAGTATTTCAAATATCTCTAACATAAACTATTAAAAGTAATGAATTGTCTCCCGTTTAATAATAGCAATGATATATCATACAGGAGATTAGGTTCGAGTCATTAAATGAGAAGTCACAATGAATTTTCGTATTTTGTAGAAATATGTGAAAATATTCGTTCAACAAATAGTAAGAATGCCAAAGTAAGCATCCTTTCAGAATATCTTGCTGGCTTGGATGAGGATTCATTACCTATTGCGGTTCTGTTCTTATCTGGAAGAATCTTTCCACGAGGTTCCAAATTGAATGTAAATGTAGGTTTTAGTACAATAATGCAATCCCTTTCTGAAATTGCAATGCTAGATGCAGGCGAAATTCAACAGATTTATCTCACACATGGAGATATTGGTGCATTATCAGAATATGCAGTATCAAAAAAGCATATGATTTCACTCTTTCAGCAACAGCAACTAACATTATCTTTTGTATATAATCAACTCAAAAAAATTGCAGATACTGTAGGTCCAGGTGCAGGTAAGAATAAGACAAAGATTTTGACCGGACTACTCATCAATATCTTGCCTCTGGAGGCAAAATATCTTATAAAAATCATTAACGGCGAGATGAGGATTGGTTTAGTTGAGGGACTAGTCGAAATTGCGATTGCAAAAGCATTCAATCAGAATATCCAAGTTATAAGGGAAGCTATGCTGGTTGTTGGAGATATAGCTCAGGTATCTATATTGGCAAAAAGAAATTCTTTGGATAAAGCGATAATAAAACCTCTTACTCCTCTAAGTTTTATGCTAGCTGATGTAATGTTTACTGCTGAAGAAATAATCAAATATTATCAAGAACCTTTGATTTGTGAGTACAAATATGATGGAATAAGAGTACAAATGCATAAGTTTGGACAAGAAATTAGAATGTTCTCTCGTAAGCTTGCAGATATTACAAATGCATTTCCCGAATTGGCTGATTCTGCATTGGCGGCGGCTGCTACTATTACCACTTCGTCACCATCATCATCATCAAATATAGATTTTATTTTGGATGGAGAAATACTTGCTTTCCGAAATAACAAACCATTGCACTTTCAAGAACTTCAGAAAAGACTTCGCAAAAAGACTGTCACAGAACAAATTATGGCAGAAATCCCAGTGATATATACTATCTATGATATCATGTATTTTAATGGAGAGGATATAATCAAGAAAACCCTTAAAGAACGAAAAGAAATTTTATCGTCTATAGTATTCAAACAACCAATCATTAATTCAAGTTACAAGATTGTAAGTTCTGAACAGGAAATTATTTCAGTATTTGACAAGAGTAGAGATATTGGTCATGAAGGGCTGGTATTGAAAGAACCTTATTCCCAATACCATCCTGGCAAAAGAGGCAGATATTGGGTGAAACTGAAAAAAGAACTTGATACAATAGACGCCGTTATAGTAATGGCTGAATATGGCCATGGAAAAAGAGCAGGCACATTATCAGATTATACATTTGCTGTAAGAGATGAGAATAATAATAATAATAATAATAATAATTTAAGAACCATAGGAAAGGCATATTCTGGATTAACTGATGAGGAAATTGATGAAATGACAAGTAAGTTAAAGTCGCTTATGGTAAAGGATGATGGATATAAGATAACAGTAAAACCTGAGATAGTTTTAGAAATTGCTTTTGATAGTATCCAAAAAAGTGACAGACACGACAGTGGTTTTGCATTACGTTTTCCCAGGATAAAAAATATACGTGATGATAAGACTGTTGCAGATATAGATACACTTGAAAAAGTAAAACAAATCTATGAAAGGCAGGTTTATCTGATGGATAAAAAAAATTGATGTTTGTAAAGACTAAATATATTGTAGCATATATCCTTTAAAGATAACTAGAAAAGAACCATCTATTACTATCAATGATGAAACTTCTCTATTTCTATTTTTGATCTCAAATAACATTTCTTCAGAAGTTTACTGTCTTCTAGATAGTTCTTGATGTTTGTAGATCTGTTATATTGTGTCTGTTTAGTCTTCAGAACCTAATTAAACAAAAGGAGAGTTTCTAATATGAAATATACTTAGCTACAAATATTTGAAAAGGATCTTAACAATTCATTCGTTAAATTGCTCTAAGAAATTTGACAATTGTAATTAAATGCAAATATACAGATTTTTTCTTTGTTTTGAACTGGAAAAGTGGTATTGAGTCAAACTATAGGAGTTTTTTAATATCTCTAATTATAGGTACAATGATTATGATTATTATTATGATAAATTCTGTATTGGCACAAGCGCAGCTAGGCAATACAGCAATAGGTATAAAGATTACATCACCTAGTACAGGTCAAGAGGTGCCAGCTGGTGAACTTACAATCAAGGGAACATCAACAGATAATCCAACAACTGATTGTACAGTATATGCTGATTGGAATAACCTAAAGCCATTTCAAAAAGCTATAGCAACTGGTAGTGGTGGAGTAAATGATTATTCTACTTGGAACTACACATATACTAACAATTACCATCTCATTACAAATGGAACAAACGAGTTAACTGCCAAATTATCTTGTCTTAATAATCCTATGAACGTAACAAAATGGAATAGTGTAAATGTCACTGGACAAACTGTCACTCAGCAAGTTGCATTAACAAAACCTGAAGCAGATGTAAAAATTACATCACCTAGTACAGGTCAAGAGGTGCCAGCTGGTGAACTTACAATCAAGGGAACATCAACAGATAATCCAACTACTGATTGCCAAGTTTCTGTAGATGTAAATGATATAAAGCCTATGCAAAATGCTACAGCAACAGGTCCTGGAGGAGTTAGTGATTTTTCAACATGGGATTATAATTATACGAGAGGCTATCATATGATTACGGAAGGAGTAAACGAGTTAACTGCCAAATTATCTTGTCTTAATAATCCTATGAACGTAACAAAATGGAATAGTGTAAATGTCACTGGACAAGTTGCATTAATAAAACCAGAAAATGATGTTCCACCTTTTATATTTTCTATGCCACCAGTTAGCTAATATATGGCAAACCAAAGAGGCTTTCAATTTTTTGGCTAACTGATCAACCGGATGAAGTCCTAGATGGAATGAAATACATTGGCATGGCAAGTAGATTTATTAGAATAAAAATGGTTATTTTCTGTGACAACAAAAAAGGAGAAGAGAACAAGAGATAGAGAGAATAGTAAAAAAATAGAGAAATAATAACAAAGACAGAGAAAATGATATTATTATGAGCAAGAACAAAGAAGAATATGACAGGAGGAAAATGGAGGAAGAGGAGACATCAACAGTCATATGTACATAGGATAAAGCGTTAAATGAAGAGATTTCATGCCATATTTTGTTGAGAAATTTTAATAGTTAAAAATCTTGGAATTAAGATAATTAAAATTAACATAGTGTGTCTCTTTCCTTGTTTTTTCACCTATAGTAACAATAGCCTAATCTATGTAAAAGTCGCATTTATGTCACATTATATCTTATATTAAGCACTGGGCTTTTTAATATAAAAAGTATTTAATGATTTACATACTACTTGTAGATTGGGAGAATGAGCAGATCTAATTTCCTCACTTGTTTTGTTAACGTTAGGACAGTGTCTATCTATACTGCAGCAGTTATGATTGTCCTCGTAATTCTGGATTTATTAGCTACCCGCCAGATTTTATATTTTGACAATACTTCTGAAATCATACTACTTACATTAACTGTAGTTATTGGATATGGAATAGGATCCTGGATTCTATTAGAATATACTAGGCAAATAACTGCAAATCTGAGATCCAAATCTCTTTTAGTTAACACAACGCATTGGACAGTGACAATAATTCAGTTTTCCATTTTTGCGATTTTGTTATTTGTCTTATATAATAATATACACTGTCTTGACTACTTTAGTAAATGTACAAATGTAAGAACTCAGACTACTTTAGTCTATATAATTAGCTCCGTAGCAGCTAGCACTATTATGGGAATTATTAGTTTCAAATTTTTTTCATGGTATAAATTAAACAAAAGAAATTTTATGGTCTTGTTTTTTGGTTTAGCAGCTGCAACATCTGCTATAGCAATAACAGAAGATGCCTATACCAAACTAATATTTGTATCTGTGGTAGAAGAAAAATCTCCATTAGGAGCAATCCCCCAAGCATCTTTCATATATCTAAATTCTGAAAAATATCATGGTGAAATACAATATAAAGTAGTAAATCCTGATACTACTACACTTTGGATCTTGCCATCTTCATTTGTATTACTTAAAAATAGCTTAGATTACTTAGCAGCACTGCCTTATATATTTACATGGATGGCAGTAGCAACACTCTTACGTAAGTACTATAAATCACTTGGACTAGAAAAGTTCTCTCTTAAATTTTGGATTATTCTAGCTGTTCCTCTAGTATTATATCTAATTGGAAGTGGCTTAATAATTTCCTTGCCAGCAGATATACCATATCGATTTTATTTTAGGCTTTTGTTTAGAGCTGGTACCATAGGAAGTAGCGTTCTATTTGGTCTAGCATTTTTTATTGTAGCAAGAAAGTTAACTGCTACAAAAGTAAAAGATTATCTCATTATCTCTGCAATAGGTATCATAACAATTGGCATTGCAAATGAGATTTCTGCTTTACAACAAACATATGGAGTAGCATCTCATTCATTGGTACTGTTAGCTACCTATTTGTTTAGTATAGGATTATATTCTTCGGCAGCATCAGTATCTCAAGATAATTCACTAAGACAATCGATTAGAAAATCTGCTATAGAGAGTTCTAAACTAGTAGATGTTTTTGGAGTAGCCAGGCTGGAACAAGAAATAGAAAGGAGAGCGATAAACACTGCAAAACAACAACAGTCTATTCTTTTAAAACAGACAGGAATTGAACCTTCGCTTACAGAACAGGACATGAAACAATATCTAGGTTCAGTATTAAAAGAAATTAAAGTCCTGAAAAATATTGACGAAATACTTAGAAAGGGAAAAGACCTCCTTGAGTCTTCTGATGAATTTTTAGTTTGTTCCAGAGTTAGCGGATTACGCTTAGTCTATAACAATTACTTTGACCTATATGAGAAAATAATGAATAAATATAAACAAGGAGAACATAAGGGAATCAAATTACTCACCATTATCACAGATAAAGATGCTGCTGATATAGTTAAGAAATTCCTCAAGATAGGTGTGCAGATAAGACATGTCAAAAATATGCCTCCAATTGATTTTGCTCTTTCAGATAAAGAAATAATCGCTACAACTGAGAAGACAGAAGGATCTGAAGAAATAATAAAAAGTTTACTCGTCAGCAATGAACAAGCCTACATTAGCCACTTTACTTTTATTTTTAATGAGTTATGGAGAGATGCTATTGATGCTAAAGAAAGAATACTATCAATAGAACAAGGAATAGAGCCAGAATTTTTTGAAGTTATTAATGACCGTAAAAAGGCAAATCAAATTCTTGTCGATTTGGCAAAATCTGTGAAAAAGGAAGCTCTTTTTCTTCTTCCAAATGATAAAGCAATCATTAGAGTAGATAGATTAGGAGTTGTAGACTATCTGATAAATGCATCACAACAAAAAAATGCTGCAGTTATAAAGATTATCTGTCCTCTATCTGAGGAGAATTCAGGTGTTCTAAAAAAGATATCGGAGCATGCTCCTAATATCAAGATTCTAAATGGAAAAGTTTCTCCACATGGTATGTTCATAGTTGATAATGAAAAGTTCTTCGAAGCTGAGATGAAAGAACCTCAAGCAGAAACTTTTTCAGAAGCAATTGGTGTTGGTGTTTATTCTAATAGCAGAAGAAGTGTAGAATCGTTTAAATCATTTTTTGAACTGCTTTGGAATGAACGTATATTAAATGAAGAATTAAAAAACGTGGAGACAATGCAGCAAGAGTTTATAAGTATAGCGGCACATGAGCTTCGTAATCCAATACAACCAATATTGGGATTATCATCTATTTTACGGTCAAAGGCAGAAGGTGACATTAAACAGTATAGAGAATTACTAGATGTTATACACAGAAATGCAAAAAAACTTCAACAACTTACAGAGGATATTTTAGATGTTGCTAAAATAGAAAGTCAAACACTAAATTTGAATAAAAGCCAATTTAATCTTAAAGAATTAATTCTAAATACCATAGCTGACATAAAGACTCATCTTAAAAATGAAGGTAAAGATAATAAAGTAAAGTTGGATTTTATATCAAATGAACAAGAAGATATTTTTCTATATGGCGACGCAGGAAGAATAACTCAAGTAATTTATAATTTTTTGAGCAATGCTATCAAATTCACTGACGTGGGAGCTATTACAGTAAGGATGAAAAGATACAAAGACAATAACAATGCAACTAACAACAATAATCAAGGGGCAGTTATGGTTAGTGTACAAGATACAGGTAAAGGAATAGATCCCACTGTTAAAGACAGACTTTTTGGGAAGTTTGCTACAAAATCAGAAAAAGGATTAGGGCTAGGATTGTATATATCTAAAAAAATAATTGAAGCACATGATGGCAAGATATGGGCTGAAAATAATACTGATGGAAAAAAAGGAGCTACGTTTTATTTTATCCTGCCACTTATTAATCAGCAACTAAATGTAAAGGTGGTCGATAAATAATAGACAAGAGAGTCTTGTTAGTAGACGATGAACCGGATGTTATTTTAACTATAAAGATAGTTTTAGAAGAAAATGGATTCCAGGTCGATTCATTTACTGATTCTTTATTAGCTTTAGAGGACTTTAGAGAAGAAACTGGTATGTATGACCTGATAATCCTTGATATTAAAATGCCAAATATGAATGGATTTGAGTTATATAGACAAATAAAGAAGATAGATAATAAAGCCAAGGTCTGTTTTCTGACAGGAAGTGAACTATATCATGGAGAATATGCAGATATATTTAACACATTGGATGGAAGATACTTTATTCAAAAACCAATTGAAAATGAAGAACTGATAGCTCGATTAAATAAAATAATAAGAATAGATTAACAACGAATAAAGCTATATAGAAAGTATTAAAACGATAATCATATCTTTGATAGCATGTTCTTCTATAATATTCAGCAACATCCAAAGCAGTATTTGTATTATACAGCACAAAATCAGTGTTTTAAATTGGTATGTGACTAGTTGGTTCACTCTAAAATATGAGAGGTTTCACTCAATTTTGCAACCCAAATTAATCTACAGTGGAAGATAAGAAGATAAGAGATAATATCTCAAAGGGTATTTAAAATATATCTGATGTTAATAAATGTAATTGAATTGTGAAATATTTCACCCAGTCCAGTACAAAATCAATACCAGGTTAAATTGGAATACTGTTGCTCCAAATTATCATATGGATTGGGCCAGTAGAAGTATCGGGCCTTTCAAATCAACAACCGAATTAGTAAAAGCTGCTGAAATAAGCACTGATGATATTGTCTTAGATGTTGGTTGTGGAACAGGTGTGGTCTCACTAGAGGTTTCACATTATCTTGGTAACTCAGGTCTAATCATAGGAATTGATATCTCAAGGATTGCTCTTTCTATAGCTAAATCCTCTATAAAAATACCAAATAGATTATTTATAGAAATGGATGCAGAAAATTTGGGATTTCCTGCTGGTTCTTTTAGTAAAGTAATATGTCAGTATGCTTTGATGTTTTTTCCTAATCCTAATTATGTCCTAAAAACAATCAAGAAAATTATGAAAAAGGAAGAAGAAGAAGAAGAACAGAGTAAGCTGGCTATAGCTGTTCATGGTACATCAGAAGGAGTTCCATATTTTAGTTGTATAATGAATTCTATTCTGAAATATATACCCAATATACGTGCGAAAGGAAGCCCATCCATTCATAGTCTTGGAAATCCAGATGACTTTTACAATACAATTGCTAGTGCAGGATTTTCTGATATATCAATTAAAAAATATACTTTTCATTACCAAGCAGGTACTTTTGAAGAGTACTGGTCAGATTATCTGTCATCTACAGCAAATGCAATTCGGTCTACAGTTGAAAGTAAAGGAAGCCAAATAGTTTCAGCCATTAAAAAAGATGCACAAGAAATTGCCAATCAATTTATTGATGATGATAATAATAAGGGAATAATTCAATTTCCATGGGATGTATTACTTGCTACAGCTTCTAACAAGACATAACAGAATTAAGATATATTTATCATAAATGATTTTAGGCTGAAGATAAGATAATGGTTTAGATATCTACTATGTTCTTATATTCTGATATTTTCTAAATGATAGTTTTTGATTAACAGTCTTCTTCTTTTTCTTCTTCTAATCTATATTTTAGCAGGTTCTATAGAAGCATTAGCTAGGTACGTAAATAAATGACTTTGATCATATTATTAATCTAGATGTTTCTAGCATTGATGGATTTTGTTTTTGCTCCTTTTGAAGCAAGTTCAATGCTTGCAAAACAACTAAAAGATTGCAACAATTTAAAATACTATTGCAACAGCATTATAATGACCTTTTTTCCTAGATAGCATTCAACCTTCTTAGTCTTTTTCTTTGCTTGACAATTATTATTCCAGTTATTACTATGTATGTTATCTGTACTATCTCTGTCAAATATCCTATTGTATTATTTTGTAATGCATGTCCTGTCATAGGATTGGCAATTCTTGAGGCTGCTAATAAAATCACTAATCCTGCAGTTCCTACCAAGCCTAGATAATACCATCGAATACTCCAACCCAGAAACATCGGTATAGTCCAAAATACCTGTGCTCCGCCCGATATAATAAACAGTAGATCACTAAGTGGAAGTATTTCCCATGGAAAATTAGAAGGTTTATGGAATGGCCCTATCATTGCAAGATGCAGTATTCCAGCTAGGAGAGTAGTTGCTGCTGCTAATACTGTTAAACATTGCATTCTCTTATCTGAAAGTTGGTAAACACTGCTAGTACTACTCAATTGTAAATCCTTCCATTAAGGGTTGCAACAGGAAGAAGATCAATCGCATTGTTCAAGATTACAAATGCTACTTCATTAGTCAAAAGGCTCATAATTTTGGTTTTATATGTTATTATCATTTGATCAACTAGCGAAGTTAATATGTTCTATATATAAAGTAACATAATAATGCGTATAAGATAGAATCTTAATACTAATGAAGTTCTTTCAATAGCATTATCTTGATAATGTCTAGGTTATGAGGAAATATCTTAATTAGCAGGATAATAATTAGTAGTTTCTATAAGCAACAACATAATTGTTAATAAAACATCTTCACTTAAGAATGGATTAGTTTACTTAGAAATAGATAATTTAATAGCAGTACTATTGTCTATTCATATATACGTTAGAATATTTTAGCTTTCATCCGACCACGCTTTATAGATGCAATTATTATTATTACTTGTCCAATATCTCATACTGTCCTTCTTCTTCTAGATCCTATATCATATCCTTCCTTGTATAATTCTGTTATATCTTCCCAACTCATTCTAGCATTGGAATTATCCTGTCCTTCTCCATCTCCTACATAATTGCAGATTATATAGAAGGTAGCCTTATATCCATATTTATCTAGAATTGGCTTGGCATTACTATATTTGCTCTTGTACCCATCGTCAAAATTTAAAATTACTGCTTTATTATTATTGGCAGTATTAGTATTGCCAATATTAGGAACAGAAGGAAAAGACTGACTATAGCTGCATTTTGTACTGCACGACCCACTCATAAGAACTATGGTTAATACATAGCATTAGCAAATACAAGTCTAAAGTTTCTTATACTCTTTAGCAGTATAACAACAACAAAAATTGTAGAATATATAATCTAATTTTATTGAATAAGATATTATGATCATATCAGCTTCCTTTAATTGCCGAGGTAAACCAATCAGGCAGGATATTCTTATTCTTCTTTACAAAATAACTAAACGCAGAATCCAGAACATATGTCTTTGCCCAGTCTTCCTTTGATCTTATCGATCTACCATATGCCTGTATCAATTTCAAAGCTGTTTGCCAGTAGTACCATTCTTCATCTGTCTCCCTCTTTGCATTAATCCATCTATCACTTTTATTAGGATACGGTACCTTGGTTATAATTTGAAATCTTGAAAGTTCATCTTTTAAATTAAGGCCTGTGTGCAATGACGGTGAGATAAGAACTGTTGGCTTTATGCTATCGATATGTTGTTTTAAAACTTCATCTCTTTGTATCTCTGGATCCGTCACTATCAGTCTTCTTGCATTTTCATGGGATACATTTTCTTTGATAAAATTCAACTGCTCATACGAAGTGGTATGAATTATTCCTTTGTCATAACGGTGTATAGACATTAGATTGTCAATAGCCTTTGCAATTTTATTTTTTACCTGTTCTGATTGCAGGTTATTAAAATTAAGATATTCTATATTCAGAGGAAAAATTAGTCTAATTTCTACTGGAAAATCTGACGGTACTCGTATAAATTTCACATCACTATCATAAGATGGAGTGGCTAGACCTACACTTTTACAAAATGCTCTGCCGTTTAGAATTGTTGCACTCATTATCAATGTTTTTGAGCATTTTTCAAATACTGTTTGACAATACTCTGATATGTCTAAGGGCTTTAATTCAACTTTTACTACCTCATAGTTTTCCTTTTTTATTTCCGATACTATCCAATTTTTTGGATTAGATAAAATATTGTTTATCGCTCTTGTAAGTTTTTCTGCATCCCTGGCTGCCTCAATGAAAAGCTCATCGCTGATGTTACTTGTATCCTTCTTTGAAGTATCAGCATATTTTTGTGCTATTTCTTCATCGCTATCAAATAGAACTGATGCAGGAATTACTTTCTTATTGTTATTATTATCTGATGTCCTTAATTTAGATTCATCATCGTTTTTTTGCCAGTTATACAAGATTTTTCTTTCTTCTGACAACTCTTGTATTGCTGATGTGTTTCCAATTAATGTAAGCACTTTCATCTCTAAATCAATCAAAAAATCAATCCATCTTTTGACTTCGTTATAACCATAATCTATTATCTTTAAATCGTTGATATAACGTTTCCATCTCTTTTTTGAAATAGATAGACCCCTAAATTTTACAATCTCTGTCTCCAGTAAATGTCCTTCATCCAATACTAATAATTCTCTTGGTGGAATAATTTTCTTGCTTGGCAAAAATGCCAAGAAATTTGAGTAATTAAAAATGGAATGGCTAGAGGTTAAAGCTATGTTTAATTGATCAAAATATTCACATGGTCTCCATATTGCTTTATCTTTATTGTTATCTTTTAGATTTTTTAGGTGCAACCATTGGAAAAACTCCTTCTTATAATGATGTTCTTTATCCTTGTTGATGAATATTTTTTCGTTTTCTGTTCCTTTGTTACTCAGCTCATAATCTTGTAAAAATGTTCGATATTTGCATCTGCTACCTTCGAAAGCTTCATCAGTCATACATGGTCCATATTCAACTGTTGTATGATAGCATTCATTTCCATTTCCTATTGAAAAGCAGCTTCTACATCTATAGATGCCATTTTTAATGAAATCCTCCTTTACTAAACAAGGAAAATTCCTCTTACCTTTTGCCACTTTAATGAATGAAAAATCCCTAGCATATTGTGTCTGCAAGTCGTTAGTTGAAGTACATATATAGCTTGAGCCCAGAGTCTTTGCTACAGATACTGCTACAGGACTCTTTCCAAATCCGGTAGGAGCTTCAAGTACAATGTATTTATAGCCAGAATTGAATGCTTCGCATATCTCATTTAGTACTCTTGTCTGGTCATTACGCTGGTATGTAAATGGAAAATTCTTGATAAAATCTGTTGTTGTCAACGATTTGTAGGTACTCAGCTGCCATCACCTCCCTTATTCTTCCCATTAATTTATCTGTTAATCATCAATAAATCTGTGACCCCTCTTTTGTCTGTTGAAATCTTGGTGATTGTTTCTAGATAACAAGGGCCGCTGATTAATTTGTCCATAACTTATCAGTATATAAAAAATAGAGACTTCTTTATATTGCCCATTCCTTGTGAATTCCTGCTTTTGCCATCTAGTATTATCATCATCAATTAAGTGTTCCTCAAACTCTTACCTATACATCATATGACTGGGGAACTGTTTAGATTATTCTATTTCTTCTTTATCTGTTAGCGACAGCTAATTATTTATTTATTGTTAGGACTTTGCCATGATGGTCAACTAATTTTTTCTTTTGGCGTTCTGTAAGCCTGTCAAAGTCTTTCTGATTATAGCAACAAAATCCTTTCAATTTTGAATGAAACTTTGATGGCAGGGAGGTTTCATATTCTATTATGTTAGTTTTTTTGTTTTCATGATAATTAAATTGAAAGAATGAACCCATATCAGCAATTGCAGTAACACCATTTTTGCCTAATTTTTGTGCATGTTTTACTAACCTTTCAACAAATGTAATGATAGAAGTTGAGCAAAAATATGCTCTTACAGAATCTATGATCACAAGTAAGCCTTGTTTTTCATATTTTCTTACATCCATGCTGGCATACTCATTTTCTCGTAAACTACGTCTAACAGTATCAGTAGTTTCATAATGTGGAAGTAATAGGACAAGTTCATTGTTTTCTTCTAACTGCATTTTTGTATAAAAAGAGTAGATCTGCCTAAATGTGATTAAATGATCATAGATAGCAATATAGTGAGCACCAGGTTTTGTCTGGTTTAATTGGTCTAGATTCATACCAAGATTATCCTCTGAAATTTCAGAATAGCTTTCTTTCTATTTAATGGTATTTGTTAATGAACTTTACATATGACACGAGCAGCTTAATTTTTCTTCAATCTGGTAATGGGTTTTATTCCATTAGCATATTTTTTTATCTCAATATTTAATCTTTTCAATGATATAGGTTTTTGGATGAAGCCATTTACCTTAGTAGCCAATAACTCTTCTGAGAAGATGGTCGTGTTAATATCAAATGCTGTCATTAGCAAGATCTTGATATCTGGTCTTATTTCTCTAATATTTCTTACAAATTCAAATCCATTCATACCGGGCATTCTAATATCAGAAATAACTAGACGATATTCTTTACAATTTACCCTAAAATGTTCCAACGCTAAAAATGGATCTGTAAAGTCATAGACATTCAAGCCATACTTTTGCAACGATAATTTCATAAGTATAGTGTTGTCAATTTCATCATCTACGATCATTATTAAGTCGTTGTTCGATGACATTAATCTAGATGTATGAGTATATATTTAGAGAAATTTAAATAGTAATCTCATTATTTTTTGACCTTTTATATAAATAAGTAACAGCAATACACATGTAATTATAACCGAGCGATTATAAGCGTTATATGTATTTATCAGGTTTATCATGTTAATTATTAAACGTTTGTGTTGAACTATTTTATATATTTAGTAAATATATCTCTATTAAAGACTAAAAATATATTTTTAAGAGCAAATTCCAGCCAAAATTTATATTTATTACTGGAATGGTGTACAGTCAACTAGACTTTATTAGCAAAATTGGTTAGACAAAAATAGAGATATTTTCTTTATTCTAATAGCGAATACTAGCTTGGTAATAGAAGAGATACGTTATGATTTTGAAGGATTCAGAAGGTATGCAGACGATTTTGTCCATGATCTAATCAAATTGATGATAATTTCCAAAATGAGTTCTACGTTCAAGAATATTTCATCGAGAGACTACTTTGTAAATTTGATACAACAAATAAATGGCTGTGAAGCATATGTTGTGAGATACGGTCAGCCAATATTATATACAAAATACATGGGCATGGAGTTTAGTGATCAAAAAATTACTTCACAATTTGTTAGGTTAAATGATCATGCGATTGATGTCACCATAGAATCTGTGTTTAGAGAATTTATAAAATCATTTGATAGTCTGGCTTCTACTACTGCAAATAGGGTCAATTGGGGTGCAGATGTAGGAAAGGGTTCAGGTATACACCCGCTCTTCAAGTTATTCGATTCATTTGTGCACGCCGTGCACAGTCTGACATTGTTTGAAAAAAATAATGATGACAGCCTTATGGGAAAGAGATTCAGTATCAGAAATATAAATATCACAAAACAATCAACACATTTAGAATTTTTAGCTGACGGTCAAGTGAATATAATAGGGCTATATCCATCCCAAAAAAAGGATGGAGTAGAGATACTATTTGGCAATTCTAACATAGCTAACGCTATAGTATCTTTAATGAAGCAATAAGGAGTGTCAGTATATGTATGTAAACATATGACAACAACTGCGCAACTACTGCACATGAGAGAGGAAGCTTCGTGGAGTTTAAGATAATTAAATTAAACTACAATAGATAACATATTATCCCTGTAGACAGTATGGCGTGTACATATTATGCAATTTTATGTAGTAAGTTATATGTAATTTACCATATGCAGTGGATATAGCTTAAAGAGTTTATATTTTCATAAATGCATTATTCTTGATTTTACTATCTCTTTGCCTTAGAAGGAAAAAAAGTCATTTAGTGTTATAGATGGCAATTGGCCAGACTTATTCCTATTCCTATATTATAAGAATAGAGCACATAACGCACATCGATGTTAAATGATACAATAAATAATATTATGTTAAGTTACCAATACATAGAAACAATATATGTTTTGTTAATGATCTGTTGGCAGCTCATTCCATAACTTTATATTGATATAAATAATAAAATTCAAAATTATTTATTCCAGTTAATCAATACCCTCCGCTATCAAGAATCGCTGCTAACAACAATATTGCTACTGACAAAATAACTATAATCCTTCCTAGATAAATTATTTTTGATCGAATAGATTGAACATAAATGGTTTCAGCATATCCACCTGAAAGAGTCTTTTCTGTCTCTGAATTAAGAACTCTGATATGAATTATATAGGTTATAACAGTCGCAATCACTAATATTATTTTAAACAAGAGAATTATGCCGTAATTCGTTCCGAATAATAAACTTGGTTCTTGTAGGAACACACGTGAATTGTAAATGCCTGTTATTATTAAAATCACTAAAGATGGCATTGCTATCGTATTGAATCGTCTTCCAATTTTGATCATAAGTACAATGCGTTCTTCCAATGTTCCTGTAATACTTTTGAGCATGGGTGCAAGCACTATGCCGAGGAAAATTGAGCCGCCTACCCATATGGAGGCAGTAATTAAATGCACCCAGGTTAGTAGGATATCAGTAAGGGACATCTTATAATTACAATAATTTCTACCACGACATATTATTCATTCTGCGATAAGAAAAGTTTTAATTCACTCTTATATTCACCTAATATTGAACAGCTACTATGTTTCTAAGTAGACGTAGAATTATTCTTATCGTGGCAATTGCAGGAATTCTAAGTGCCATAATTTTACTACCATTAATTCTCGCCACCTTTTCAGCTCCTGATATAAATAGCATTACCATAGAACTTTCTAAAGTAGAGGTTAAAAATATCACAAATGATAATAGAAGCGTTCCGCTTGATTTATTTTTTAGTGTTCATAATCCAACCGATAAGGCAGTCACAACATCAAAAATTGAATATAACCTGATTGCAGATGATAAATCTCTAGGTCAGGGCGTTTTGTCTTATGAAGACATTCCTCTTAATGGAAGGCCACAACTCTTACCTGGCCTTACAACAACATTACAGTCAACATTTGAACTAAATCAATCTAACCTGAATTCTGATATTTTTAGAGGAATCAAAAATACAGACGCACCTAAACAGATCAAATGGAAGGTTGAAGGAGTAGCTCAGATTGAATCTGCATTTAGCTTTTCTCCAAAACAATTTACTGACGAATTGAATGGATAGATTATTTAATCTTGGGTATATATAGAAAAATTCCGAAAGACCGATAGAGAGCAGGCTTATAAAGCCTAACTGTAGGGATCTAACTAACCAGATGAAGAAGTTCTGTCCAAAATGATATGATGAGATACAATAGAAGAAGTCAAATTATTTTATTTTTTCCTAGTTCTTTTGTTCTTATTTATTGTTTATAATTAAATAAATAAAAAGAAGAATAGCAGATTTATTTTAGTAAGAATTTTGAGCTTTTTATATTAATCTTATATTAATATTTTTGAAGAAAAAACACGCTCGCCAAGTACGGATCAACAAAGAATCAACACAAATTTTCCCTTACCTGTTCTTTACGTATGTTAGGGCTTTATTATCATCACTTATTTTATTCCACAACATTTAGGTGCCTTGGGCTATTGGAAATGGCAGGCTGAACATCTCGCCATAGCTTGATGCTTACACCTCCATCCCATCAACGCTATCTTCTATAGC
>Ga0126310_10000029_pt1 | contig 38191 bp, 32 predicted proteins | sample Plot60_FD_92540 | JGI IMG/M metagenome (GOLD analysis project Ga0126310, IMG submission 92540) | Serpentine soil microbial communities from UC McLaughlin Reserve, CA, USA - Plot60 | ecosystem: Environmental > Terrestrial > Soil > Grasslands | place: USA: UC McLaughlin Reserve, Lake County... | reverse complement strand
TAACTAATCTGATGTTTGGATCAAGGTTCATGATATCTTCGTATACTTTCTTATAGTCCATTTTATTATATCGCTATTGTCGTTGTGATGGAACTTAATAAAGTTTTTTCAGATCAACCAGCTCTACTCAAGGAAAATCTACAGCTTGAGACGCCTACTTCTTGAAATGGTCGTATCCAAAAGAAGTAACATTAAAACAGACTGAGAAAGTCAAAAGACTAATGATTCAGTCAAATTATCAGAGCACTTCTTGAATAGGTAGCAAACTCTTTAGAACTCCCATGCATCTATTGGCAAGGTTCTGATTAGTAGTAAAAATCCTCTATATATTCCAGCTTCCAATTCTTCAGCAATTAAGGCACAGCCTTCACCATCATCAGACTTTGAAATAAGCCGAGACAAACAATCTATTCTTAAAAAAAATATAGGATTGAATGTAGAAATCGTAGGTAGATTCTCTATCCAGATTGCACTACTTGTTATCAGTCATCTCTTTATCTTCTCCTCCTTTTTTCTCTTCCCTAGTTGCATAACAAACTTTATAACGATCTGAGATGATTTCAACAACTTTATTGGTTATTCTATCTAGAACTGAAGCTCCGCTCATTCCTTTTGCAATCTGATCCGATTTAAGTGTAATAATAAGCGGAAGGATAGAGTAGTCCCATCCTTAGACATTCCGTGAGTTTTACTTTGAAGTGTTCCATTTGCAGGTAAATCTTGAAATTTAACTTTTATTGGGTTTCTAAACCTAAAGCTTTAAAACTCATGTTCTTTGGGTATAAAGTTTCACTGAGTTCTGCAATGACAGTTTTATCAGGTAACCTCTCTTGTAATTTTAAAAATGCAACATCTACTTCTGGATCATAGTATCCATCAACAACCTGGGCAATCCCTTTAATATCAGACGCTGATGGAAAATAAACATCTACGTTTCTGTGAATAATCTTTCTATGAACAGGATCTCCGATTACATGGTAACATGTTAGTATTAATCTCTCCTCCTCTGTTACTATAACACCTGTACCAAGAGTTGATCCGCTGCCATCATTTTTTTGAATGGCAGACTACATATAGTTAAATCTTAAATTCTCTTCATAAATTTGCATTTCTTAATCATTCATTAAGATTACTTGCCATATACTAAAAGTAGATGCAAATTAAAACTTATAAGACTGGTAATCTTTTTGTTGATCATTAGAATAAAGGGGTGATTGCTAAAGTTATCATCATCCATCAATATGTATATAAATTAATGTATTATAATGTGTATTATTCAATGAAGCACATTAATTTAATGAGATCATTTTTTATGGTGTGTGTATATTTTTTGTTTTTAAATATTTTTACAAGCGCATATGCTTCAGAAAAAGTAGTTATTTTGACTTTTGATGATGATTGGAAGGGACAATACCTTTATGTAAAACCCATTTTAGAGAAGTACAACTTTAAGGGAACATTTTTTGTTACTTGCAACTGTCTTACTTATCACAATTCTACGGTTTGTAATAATAGTGCAAAGCAAGGTTCAGTGATGACATGGGAAGATATAAATTCATTGCAGAAAGCAGGTCATGACATAGAGTCCCATGGCATGAGCCATATAGACCTTACAAATGTTCCACAGAATGTTCTAGACTATGAAATAGGACAATCTAAACAATGTTTACTTGATCATAATATTAATTCTACAGTTTTCGCAAATGCGTTTAGTACTGGTTGGGATAATTCAACTATAATAAATACAGTTGCCAAATATTATGATTTGGCTAGGAATGGTTATGCTCTGCTTACATATTTAAAATGTAATGAATGGAAAAATAATTCAAATCAGACCGACTGTAGAACCTATTTTGATAATGGTACCCTGACGTATGCAAATAGGTATTCGATTAGAACAGGGGACCATAATTATCTTGATAGAACATATAGAAATAACAGCGCTAAGATATTAGAGGGCTTCATTGAAGATGTAAATAGCCAAGCTGACTACAATAATGATAAAGAAATAAACGCGGTTCCAATTGTAGTATATCATAATTTTGCTGATGTCAAACACAACTTTTCTAGTATTGATCCTGACTGGATCGATTCTACTACGGATATAAATTTGTTTGATAGGGAAATGAAATACTTGTATGATAATGACTTTAAGCTCCTAACTATGGATGATCTGGGATACAATAAAACTAGCAATCAAATATATATAAAAAATTTACAAGGAATAGGGTAAGCTAATAATATCTTAAACTAATATATCAGCTATGCGCTTAACCCTTTTATCAATATTTTAGTATCTGGAAAAATTTTTCTAATAAATAATCTCTTGAACTCTTTAGATAAATTGCAGTTAAAAACCTGGAGAATGATAGTCTTGGAACTGAATTCTTATGGCTAGATCTACCCATGATCTATGACTAATAAGCCGATGCAAAGATTTCAAAAGGAATCATACATGGATTTTAAGGCTTATTTCTGATATCTTTAATTCTACGAATATGCATACTTTTTAATTATCATGCGAATTTAAGAATATTAAGAAAAATTACAACTTAACGTGCTTTCAGACAACCTTCTTTTCCAATGAATATGTAAGCACAATGCGACAGTACTATCGCTTTTCTAGCTTAATATTCTCTAAAAGCGGAGAGTTTATAAAAAATATCCTGCATCTTGCAAATAAAGATATAATAATAATAAATGTAACGATATGTTTAGATGTGTATTTAGAAAATGGCAATTCTCTATCCAGCAGTAGAGTACTCGCCGCTATTTGTTTATCAGTAACCTTAATTATAAGTTCAAGCATTATTCCATCTCGCTCTTTTTCGCAAGAGACTGGAGTGATGAACACTGCTGTTCCATGTAATTGCGTAGTCTTCATAATGGATAGCATACAAGACTATTGGATTGAGCAAGGACAGATTACTCCAATGGATCTCTTCATATCAAAAAACCAAAGTCTGTCTTTGGGATTGGTAATGAGTGCTGTAGGTAATGATCCTAAAATATTAAACAAAGTTCGTGATGGAAGCAGTAGAGGAGGCCTCTTTGAACTAGCTATAAATGGATGGAATCATACGGATTATACAAAATTAAGTCAGAAAGAACAAGAATATTCTTTGAATCTTTCAAATCAAAAAATGCAGATGTTATTTGGAAATACATCAGATATATTCATGCCTCCAGAGGGCTCGTTTAATACTGCTACTATTAATGCTATGAATACACTTGATCTTAAAATATTAAACAGTCCTGTGTATGCAGAAGACAATTTTAATCGAGGAAAAAGTATATTCATCGCTGACTCAAAAATTGCTAATAAAGCAAATGAAGGAGTTTTTCATTTACCTAGCAGTATTTCTCTTAAAGATCAGCTAGGAGACAAATGGATTAAAATTTCAGTCGAGAACATTCTTAACAATATCACTCAAAATATAGGGGAATATGGTTATGCAGTTATTACACTTAGTCCTCAACATTTTATGAAAGTAGATGCAAATGGGAGATTAACAGATACACTAGATGAAGAGGAATTAAAAGAGCTTTCACGTCTGATAGATTCTGTACTTTCACAAAACATTAAGATTACTTCTTTTTCAAAGATAGTAGGAATAGAACCTAAGGTATATCCTTATTTACCAACTTGTACGGCATTGTTAGCTGTTGCAGTACCCAAAGATTATTTTAACCTAAGGCCTTCTGATCCTATATCACTTGATGAGTTAAGAGATATTAAGTGTCAAATGGCTGAGATTTATAACAACTATGGAAAGTATCTCAATCAAAAAGCATCACAGCTTGGCATTTCTCCAGCAACAGCCGCTGCTGTTCTCTTTGTAGAGTCCAGTGGATCAGCTTTCGGGCCTGATGGCAGGATGATTATTCGTTTTGAAGCATGTGCTTTTAATGATATTTGGGGAAACAAACATCCACAAGAATTTTCTAAGTATTTTGAGTGTGAAAGACCAAATGATAAATTCCGTGCCTCAGCCAAAGCTCAATTTGCTGATTATCATGGAGACCACCTCAAAGAATGGAGAGTATTTGATTTTGCACGGAATTTGGATGAAGAGGCAGCCATGAAATCAATTTCCATGGGCTTGGCTCAGATCATGGGTTTCAATTACGATAAGGTAGGTTACAGATCTGTTAAAGAAATGTTTGATAACATGTCGAGTGGTGCGAAATCACAGCTGGATGCATTTTTCCTAGGGTTGTCGAATAAGAATAATAATTCTGGTAAACCGTGTTTAGACGCTCTAAAAACTAACAATTATGTGGCATTTGCAGGATGTTATAACGCCGCAGGTCAGGACTATCTATATGGCTCGCAGATTACAAAAGCAGTCACTGCCTATATGGAAGTAACTTCTGGTAAACTATATGCTAATTCAGTGTCTTAATAATAAGCCTAAATCAAATAGCCTTTTATTAGCATATATTCTCTTGACAGAGAAAAAATTATATGTTTTTATCTCGCCTTCATCTCATCGATAGGATAAGTAACCAAGTCTTTTAAACATTAAGAGCTTTTGATATTATATCATATCCTTTTCGAGGAATCTATAGAAGACAATTTGATAAATTGTAAAATATTAATATGGAATAATAATAAGAAAATTACTTTATGTAAGCTAACTATTGACATGATGGATGGAGTTTTAGTTTATAAGAACAAGGCCTTATCTCATTGTCACTCTAAAACTTTTGCGGAGTAGCACATCAAATATACTCTTAATAATAATAAAGTTGATAATTTGTTTATAGCCTAATATACCTAATGGTGAATAGAACATTAGCTTCCAATCTTCCTTCCCTTCCATCATAATTGCGATAGATGACAGGAGAAGTTGCAAAAACATGAATAAGACAAAAGGAACAACAAGAGACATCCCGGTCCCTCCAAGAATAGCAATAACTGCAAATCCAATAATAGCCATATCCAAGAAAGGCGGTATTATGAATGTGAATAATGTAATCGGATAACCGAATTTGTGAAGCATACCATACTTACTATTGGTTCTGGTTATGTCTTTATGTTTTAGCAAAGTCTGAAAATTACCACGGTACCAACGAATTCTTTGTTTATAGAACTCTCTAAGAGTTAAAGGAACTTCCGTAAATGATATGGAATTCATTCCTAATATTCTTCCTCCATTTTTAAGCAGTTTCAGTGTCATATCAAAGTCTTCTGTTAGAGTGCTCTTATCATATAGCCCTCTTTGTAATATCGATTTTTTTCTGAAGCCACCCATAGCTCCAGGCACCATCATCACTACTCCAAATAAACTAAATGGTGATCTTAGCAGATTTGCACCCATTATTACCTCTAAAGCAGTGCAATTTGACAAGATATTAGATCTATTTAATACCTTTACTCTGCCTGCAACAGCAACAACATCTGAATATTGAAAGAATTTTACCATTTCTTTTAATGCGCTTCTTTCTATTATTGAATCAGCATCAATTATTATTACAATTTCTCCTATTGCAAAGCGTAAACCAAGATTTATAGCTGATGACTTTCCTCCATTTCGTTTTCTTATAATACAATATCTATTTTTGGATGACGATTTTATTTTGTATTTAGAAGCAATAGCGTATGTTTTATCGGTAGAACCATCATCTACGACAATAATCTGTTTGTTTGGATAATCAGCCTCAATTATAGAACGCAGTGTTTTTCCCAAATTATTCTCTTCATTGTATGCAGGAACAATCACTGTTAAAGTAGGCATAATAAGCGGGATAGTTGTATTCTTTTTAAAGTATTTTTCATAAATTGATAATGGTAAATAGAAAAAAATACTCACAAAAGTCATCGGCATCAAAAACGATACTACAATAGAGTATATTGCAAAAGAAAAAATTGTAGAAATAATTATAGTACTTATAATGGGGGTAACCAAAAGACCAAGAAGAATAATGGGTCCAGTTAGTATGTTAGTGTTGTATAAAAATCCGCCGTTCTGCTTTTTAGATGTAGTTATCAAATAAGTACAAGAAACAATGGCTGGTACCAAAGTGGCTGTTGCTAGAATGTAAGAAAAACCAAAAAATACAATTAGGGCTACTAAAATTAACCCTGTTAATGATGATAAAAATATTATAGTTTTTAATTGCTTTTTCTGATTTATCATTTTTGTATGTGATCCTTTATACATTATTATAAATTTCTCTGATAGTTTGTGTCAGATCTAATGCGGCCTCATCCTTGTTTGTTGATTCCACTAAGTTAATTCCATTCACATCAAGTAGTTCCCTGAGATTTCCTCGTAAACTAGGTATAGCTAAAAGGATCTTTTTTGAAACTTTTACATCTGAGCATTTTGCAATAAAGGATAAAACAGATAACTCATCTTCTTTTTTATCATTATGATTTGTTTGTGATTCTATTCCGTCCACTATCACAAAAGGAAGATCTTCGCTATCATATGCTACAAGTGCAAAATTGTGTTGCAAACCTGACATACCACATATTGCTCCTATCAGAGATGATTTTATACCAAGTTTGTCTAATTCTTCGAAAACCGAAAGCATGAAATTATCCGCATTTAGTTTCTCCGATAGTTTCTGATGATCAACTGTATAGGAATATAGCTGTAGCATTTTTAATTCGTCTCCTGAAGAAGTGGTTCCACATTTAAGACATAGATAATGTTGATCGACATTTGGAAGGAGTGCACTGCATTCCGAACATTTGTAAAAGTAACCTATCTTAGAATAATCAACACCAATAGCCTTAAGTGTCTTATTACATTTTTCACATACTAATGTCCCATCAGATGAGGTGTATTTATAATCAAAGTCAACATTGCCACACGAATCATGCTCAATTGTTATTCCCCGAATAATATTAGATGATGTACAGAGTGTACATACAAACTTAGTGCAGAATTGAAAAGAATTACAAGATCCGCACTTTAGTAACGATATTGATGGTTTACCATTTAATATGCCAATTTTCATGCATGATTCAAGAAATGATATTTGCTCTTCTAAGCTATAATGTTCAATGACAGGGTAAGAGAATCCCAATCCTGCATCAAATGATGGTTCTAGTTTTGTAATATTTTTATTGTTTATATCATTTAGCATTTTTGATAACTCTCGATTGTTGCCTATTTCCATTAAACGATTATTACTATTTGACATTTCGAGCTCTATAAAAATTCTAGTATTTCAATTGGTCTAACTCTTGTAGGGGCATTTCTTTGAATGTGCTCTTTGGCGTACTCCATAACTTGAATTCCGTGTCAATGCACATTTTCAATACTTCAAACGCCTCAACAAAGTCTACTGCAGTGTTTAATCGGCTTTGTAAAGCACGATATTGAGCAAGTCCCTTGATCGCCTCTGCTTTGAGATAAAGTTTAGTTTGCTGTGACCAAAACAACCTTATCAATTCAATTTTTTTATCTATTACATCAGAAATATCATAATATATTTGTGGCTTGAAATGTTTAGTTAAAGGCATCTCATAACTAAGTATACTCGAAACCAATCTACATGCTTCAATAGTTGATTCTGCAACTGCTTTATGATCATGATGTATGTCAGACAGAGAATGGGTAATGACAATATCAGCTTGTGCTTTGTTAACGTAAAATTCTATACGGTTAATGAGCTCACTTGATAGATTTAACTTGGTATCCTGAAAATTATCAATCCACAATGATATTGCGCCTATGATTTTTGAAGATTTCTCTGACTCAGCAACCCTTTCCTTAGGATTCCCTCCTGCTTCGCCCTGTGTTAAAGTATATAAATAGATTTTATGACCTAAGCTAGCTGCTTTGATTAGCAGCCCTCCACAACCTAATTCAATATCGTCTGGATGTGCACCTATCGCTAAAATATTCAAGGAACTCTAATAACAATGGTGAGTATTGTTTAAAAACATAATCTGTCGAAATCTAAATATTAATCTAAAAACACGCTTTTTATAAATTAGTTCATTTAAAATGTCGGAAACCTTGTAGATATCCTAAACTAAATCTTTTTTTACAAAAGAACAAAAATTCGATTATAACTGGGTTTTAATCTTCTTTTGGAATTTTACTTGTCCGATGGCCTCCACAAAGGCAAACGAAGAGTTAATGGCAAATGCAAGGCTTGATATTTTACTATCAAAATAGATGTCTGCTAACTTTGATATCCATGAATTATCTGTTAGTTTTCAGGATCTGGTAATAACTTATATACATAATACTAGCAAGTCAGTTCTAAAATGTAATCATGAACTATTGTGATCTGTTTAGTTTAATATATTCACTCTATTGCATACACACTAAATTATCTCTGCCAGTTATTTTGTATGTTTGTTCTTTCGATTGTTCTCCTTCACCGGTCCAAACGTCAATATGCTTTCCTTTGAAACTGCCTGTATCAGTAGCAATATATGATTTCTGATTCCATGGATGTGGCAACGTAGGAATTGTGAGAATACTGCCAAGGAGAATTATTTTAGGATCAACGGCGATGGTGACAGGGTCATAAGACATTTTCTTACCAAGATAATCTGTTGAATAAGATAATTTATTGTAAGTATTATTGCCAGCAGGTTTAATATAGAATCCTCCGAGTGTTTTTCCATCACCTTCTATTTCTACTTGCTTAAGAAATTCCGTACTGTATATTCTCTCACCAATGCCTTTAACAATCACTTTGCTTTTATTTGAGTTTGGAAATTCTTCTTCCCATGGTGTATAATATCCTGTAATATACCAGTCATCAGAACAAATAGGAGACTGAATATCATTCCCAACATATAGGGAAGTAAAACTCGATTGGCTGACAGTTGCTATTACTAATGCTGACATTAGTATTCCTAATATTAAAAACTTATTAATCATATAAAGTTAGATGATATATACCTCATACCTCTTGTAGTTATATAATCATTTTGATTCTTTATCTGCTCAGATATATTTTATAAAAATTTCTAAAAGATGAAATTTCATTTTAGCAAGTAATAATTGTATTATTATGATAAGATATTGATCACCATCTCTTCAGTTAACGATAAGGAGGTAGCATTAAAAATTAAAATTTCCTTTATGTCTACAAGAATAAGTGCTTGAAAATCTATCGTACACTATATCAATTACTTTTCAGACCTCTCACTTAGAAAACACCACAAAGATTATCATCATTTATCTAGAAGCAATTCATCCATTTGGAATTAGATTCAAGACAAACCCAAGAAAGCACCAAAAAGGAAGGGAATTGTGGAATTTGGAATTCATAATATTTGATCCTCACTTAAAGCGGCAATCATTATATTTGGCTATGGCTTAAAATTAAATCTACAAGCAAAACTATCCTTAGTATTCACATATTAGAAAAAACATGCTTATAGCAGACATTTCTTAAACTTGGTCAAACAATATGGAAAGCTCAGGATATTAATAGATCTATAGATTTAATATCTATAAGCAGGTAAATTTCTGAAAAAAGCAATATGTTCATTGGTAATTTGAAAAATTCATTAACAAAACGGCATCTATATTTAAAGGATAACAACTTGATGATTATTTTTCCATGTAATAAGATTAAATGTAAATTAAGGTATGCTAACAATTGGTTTAATATCTTTATAGATTAGCATAATGAGCTTATTAAGAGCTGATTGACTAATCATTTTTAATAGCAAATGAAAATTCTATAGTATTTTAATACGGTTAATTTAAAATATCAATCATGACAATCAGCCTTATGGGCATGTAGAGAATATCAATAATTCTAAACTTATCATTGCTCAGATAACTTGTAACTATCGAAAATGATAAATCGTTATTACAAAACTTTTTTGTTTAGCTTTTATTATTAAAACATACTTTCTTATTAGAAAAATTTTTCAAAATAAATGCGGCTTTCTGTTGATTTTTAATAATAAATCTGTAGATTAAGGCTTTCTACTTTTATATGATAATCAGACGAAAGACGCGGAACTGTTTTACTATGTATCACAGTTGTACTTCCATATCTATTGCTAAGATATAAAACTATATCACAGGTACTCCATCAACACATATAATAGTAAATGTTGTAGCCACACTTATGTATAAATATACAAGTATAATTATAATTTGTACTTTAATTTTTATTTTGATCCCTACTTTTTCTCTTTCTTTTTCTCTTTCTCTTCCTCTTTCATCTCATTATGGATGTCAATGTGTAGTCATTAGAATTGATGATATGCAAGACTACTGGATAGATCAAGTCCAAATCGCAGTAATGGATTTGTTTATCTCCAAAAATCTAACCCTTTCGGTGGGATTAATAATGGATGACATAGGGAATGATACTGTATTAACAGAGAAGATTGAAGAAGGACTTGATCGAAATCTGTTTGAATTAGCGTTACATGGATGGGATCATGAAGATTTTACAACTTTCGATCTTCTACAACAAAAAGATTTACTTAAGAAAGCAAATGAAAAAAATCAGATTTTATTTGGCAATAAATCTCAGGTATTTACTCCACCATATGATCAGTTTAATGATAATACACTTAAAGCAACGAATGATCTTAATATCAAAATAATAAGCTCTTCTCTTGAAGCAGAGAATGATTTCAATGAAGGTAAAGATATATTTAATTCAAAAATAAAGATGATTAACTCTGGCAGTGTTGGTGATGGCATTTATCATTTACCTTCTACTGTTTCTTTTTACGATTATGAAGATGAGAATAGGACTAAAGTGTCACTTCAAGATATATTAAATAAAGTTGATGACAGCATATCAAAATATGGCTACTCAGTTATTACACTTCACGCCCAGGATTTTGCAAAATTAGATGAAGAAGGAAAATACATCGACATAGTAGATAGTAAACAAATAGAAGATCTTTTATTACTGATCGATACTCTAAAATTAAAAAATATATCACTATCATCTTTCTCTGGCATAGTAGATTGAATCAAGCAATGAGTTAGAGAATGACATAAAATAATACTTTCTCTATTGCTCATTGTTTTAGAATTTTGATTAAAGAAGAAGTTAACTTTCATGTCTTTCATACATCAAAGAGTGCATTCAAACCCGTGTTTATGATAATCCCGGTATGGATAAAAATTCTACTTACACGCAGTGTCTATGTATGAATTTACAAATGGAAAGTTATCACAACAAAAATTATCGATGTTACGAAGCTACCAATTTGGTCCTCTTCATTTGTATTAGACAAGCAAGCGCTTGCCTGATTATTTTCTCAGCCTGTTCTCCTTCAATTTCTTGCACGTTTATCTTTGTGTAGATAATAGCTGTCACTTGACTAGTTAAGTAATACTCTATCACACTTCTCTAGAGAAGTTACTGACTATTCTAATACTTTGCTTTTACACCATTAAACTGCCTTATCTACAATGTTATATTTGACGTTAAGTGTTCTTTTAACTCATTTCCGTCATCATTATGATCTATGATTAAGGACAGCACATCCAATTATTGTTATTGTTATCTTCATGGCACAATTTCTCATTGTTTCTCCGATGTTCTAATTATATGCAGCGTATTGCTTTAAGGGAATAAATCGACAGATTCCTAAGATATAGGAGATTGTTAGGAGAAATTGTTATATAATATAATTACTATACCTAGAATTACCCTTATAGACCTTCGGGTGAAGGGAACAGAAACCGTACTTCTGAATATTATGGTAAGAATACGGAACAATTCCCCCACCCAATATCTTAATTCTGATGTGATTCTTTAATTAATTAATACAGCTTGATATTCAAACCTGGTTAGTATAAGAACACATCAAAATCTTCTATCGATAGCTTTGTTGACAATATCTTTTATCCTCGTTCATTGGTTACCCTTAGACATTGTTATAAATTTCTGTTTTGATTATACCTAGATTCTTCTGCTTGATAGGTATTATCAATCTTATGGATTAGTTTCTGCTTGTTATATCTGGAAGTGATAATGAAGCCCTAGCAGCCGCGGCTGCTGCTATAACGCTATTTGTCAATTTTGTTGTTAAGTTGTTCTAAAGCTTTTCTGCCTCTTCTAATATCAATGCAGCATAGATATCATCGCCCGTAATATAGCTAAAGGGTTGATGCTCTTGCTGTCTTGGCAACGTCAACGAAGGACAGTTAGATCCATAAGAAGTAGTATCATTATTATTTGAAATACTATATGATACAAAATTATATAATTCCGGGTTGCTTCTTAATGATTCAATTACTGATGCATTAGCAAAGTTCAAGAGTAGTTTACCGTTAGTTAAAACATCTTTTACTTTATCTTCGGCTACCTGTTTAATCTTAAGATATTCTTCATTATTGCTCTTAAATTCTGTTACGATATCCTCGAGCCTTGCCTTTTTCATTATAGAGATGTTCCACTTCTCTTCTTTCTCTTTCGCAGGATATACGAAAAGAATTCAAGAGTCGACTTGTTGTTTCTATTTGATTATTCATTTGATATAAATTTTTCTTGCATACATATTTTTGATATTGCAGTATACTTACATCATTTCTTAGCCTTTTAAATCGCGCTTCAACTACTGGTAAATCGTTATTTGCAATTTCAAGAACATCAACGACTTGCTGTACGTGCATACGTTTACGTTTGCGAATTTATACAACTTTACAAAATATTCAATATCACCTTTAATCTCTTGATAAACTGTATTCAAATCGTTTAGTTGTTTTAGATTCCAATACTCTGTAAAATTCAGTTGCCTCTGACTCAGGTTTAATTCAATAGCTACTTCTATTGGAATCCTACCTTCGGAAAAGAGCTTGTAGGCTTGAGTAGATAGAGTAGCTGTTGTTCCTGTTCTTGGTTCTTTCCAGCATCATCTTGTTCTTGTTCTTCTTCTTTGGTTCCTTCTGCCTTCTTCTCTTCCATTACCTTATTCAAAATAATTCCTATATCACGTGGAGATATTCTTTGCCTCCTTGCATATTTCACGATAAGTCTTGCCTTGATTATAGTAAATGTCTAACACAAGTCTTTCTCTTTCCTGTCTTATTATTACTGACATATATTTTGTATCTTAAGGAGTTATAGTATAATGGAAGCTTAAAGCTATTGTTATCATTTGATACCAATTTGTTAGCATTTCTACTGCTTCGTTACCTCTGTTATCATCTGTTTCCAACTGTTACCATGGTACAGTGTTCGAGTTCAGAATATCTGTAATAACCTTGTATATACGTACTAAAGATTGCGATGAATTTGCCTTGAAATCTTTCTAATCTGGCTAATCTATTGGATTTTGTTATCGAAAATAATAGTTTGTTAACGATTCATTTTGTTCTTGAATATTTGGTGCTGGCTTGTTGTTAGGATATTTCTTCCTACTGCAATTAGTAATTTTATTTTTTATAGATATCCTCATGATATCATCATCTCCTTTTTCTAATATCATTTCTGGAAAGGTTTGTTCTTCTAGTTTCTGCATATTATAACCTAATAGCCTTAGAATATCCTTCACAATCTTCCAGAGTTCTTGTTTGTAGACATCTATGTTAAGGTCTTCATAATTGGTAATAGCCTTTATATCTATCTTCTTGCTTGCCACTTTTATAATAACTTATTAAGCTGGCAGATTCTTTTTTAGTATGTTTCCTATTCTGTATTGTGGTGAATAGAGTTGATAGTCGTCGGGATTCTTGCTTAATACACTTGAATATGCTAATAAAGATGGGTTAATCTCGGCTGATTCTAGGTGCTGGAACGACTTGAGTATGTTGATAGCCAAATCTTTATTATTATTTTTGTAATCCTCTATTAGTTGTGAAAATACTTGATTAAAGAATTTCGGCTTATCTCTTTTCTTACCTTACATTCCTCTTATAATTATTTTACCATTTGGCTGAATACTGATGTAATGCTTTTCACCAAGCAATATACTTCTAACAAAAGTGTTCTGATGTTCTACATCAATATCTAAATTCTTCTTACAGCTTGCAATAAACGAGCTTATTAGATTAGGCTCTTTTGCGGTTTCTGTTCTATACTTTTGAATAAGTTATTGTACTTTTGTTCTTTCCCTTCCTAATTATTCTAAAGAGGAGTATTATTTTCATTTTAATTTATTGTCAGAGAAGAGCTACTCTGACAATTGACATCATTATTTTATTCATTATGATAATATCATGATCTGCTTTATATTTCGAAACCTCTTAGCAAGGAATTAAACCTAAATATAGTAAAGAGATCTGTGATAAGCAGACTTCCGTATTATGATTGCAAAGCTTCAAATTATTAGAAGAATAATGATGATATCTGTCATAGTCCTCTGTCTATTAACTATCTCTCTACAAGCAAATCCTTCTATATTGTCTTCATTTTATAAGTCATTAGAAGCACAAAAACAAAATTTTTTCAAAGCTAGCAACACTCCCAACGATGGATATTTACAGGCACGAGTTATAGTAAATGGCTTCGAGTTGACTGCAGATATAGCTATTACAGACGATGAAAAGACAAAAGGTTTAGCTATTAAAGATAATCTGAAAGAAAATGAGAGTATGCTATTTGTTTATGAACAACCCACAAGGCTAGGATTTTGGATGAAAGATATGAAATTTCCAATTGATATTATTTGGTTAGATAGTAATGGTACGGTCGTTCATATTGAACATAATCTTCAACCTTGTGTTTCCATTCTAAACACCGGTAGCTCGATTCTAAACTGCCCCACATACACTCCCGATAAAGACTCACTATATGTATTGGAGACTATAGCCGGATTTTCTCAAAAGCATGATGTCAAGATAGGAACAAATATTGATTTCTATCTTGTTTCTCGAGATGAAGTAAAAGCAATATACAAGGATAGTAGTTTTATGCCTTTAATGAATATCATAAAATTATAAATATTTATTCATTCAACTGATCCTGACTGATTAGTCTAGTTCTGGCAAATTATACAAATCAAAAAACAATAATTTTATAGTAATTACTAGACAATGCGCCTCTCTCACTTATAGTGCAATTGTCCTTTAACTGCTACTGCCATTTCTAGTCCGAGCTCCTTTATTCGACACAAAAATGGTCGCATCTTCATAATTCCTTGAACTATAATATATACAAAATTGATAGACAGAAATTTGTAAAACTACCACTATGTAGCCATTTTGCTCCAAGGTGAGGAGAAGATTAAAAAACCTAAAAAGATTCAAGCATATATTTATTCCTGGATAATGTGTCTGATGAAAACATTATATCAATAGCATTACTTGTTTATTGTTTTATTTATTATGCTCAATCATTACAATAAAATATTTGACATGTAGAAATAATGTTAACTCAAAAGTAAAGTAGCCATATACAGCGATACGAATGTATTCATAAGATAAACATCCAGAAAGCAATAGGTAAAACTAGCCTCCTTTTGTATGCATTATTCTATTTGAATAGCTTTTTGGAATTTTATGTATTGTCACTTTGTTCGATCTCATAGGCTGTGATCCATATCTTTATGTTTATCGAATACATCCGCTTGGCTTATTTTAGAAGATGGAAAATCGTTTCTCTTAGCGCATATTCAAGTAATATTTGGATTGAGAAAGACTATATGATAATATAGAGTCAATATTTTTCTTGCTCTACACAGTTGTTTATGAAACCAGATCGACTTGATAAGTGAGATTTCTAAATATCAACACATTAAATAGGTGTTCTCACAGGAAGTCTAGTTGTTTGAGCTATTTTATATGGATGATACTAGTTTAAGCTTGCTTTTTTGTATACTTCTTTTTATTGCTGAAATTAGTTTCAAGAACATTCGTCTTCATATGTATTTAAAGACGAATAATAAATAGGAACGTTCATAATAATAGTAAAGTACGCAAGATCATAGTCGCAATTGCTAGAAGAGAAGAGCTAAAACAACTGATTATCTTGTATGACTATAGTAATAGATTCTTCATTGGTAACATTTTTTTATGGTCGTAATCTTATTTTGATTAAATCAGTAATGTAAAAAGCAATATAGAGAAATTCAGATTATATGGTAATTGTGAATAAAAAAAGAGAGTTCGTGAGTTGACCTTCTTTTTATACTACTCAGGAACTTTTTTTATACTAGTCCTATTTTATGGCTTGTTCATTCTTTTTGGTGAACTGGTCATTGGGACAGTCAGCTTGTCCTGGCGGTGTATCTGGTTCTTCTTGGCCTTTTGGTACCTTTCCTCCTGGGTTGATACACGCAGTATCTGGTGCTGCTGATGCTGTTGACATCATCAAAGAAGGCGCCAATACAACTGCCAATGCTGCTGCGATCGTCACGAAGATTATTGTTGTTTTTGTAATCATGTCACTCTTCATAGAGAAACAGATAATAAAAGGATATCTAGAAATTTTAAATTATCTTGTCCAAAAAATGAGGCCTTGCAGCTTTATAACAAAGAACGGGAAACGATAAAATTCCTATAAAATTTCATAAAAGGCTTATAATTAGCAATACTGCATATCAATGCCAGAATAACTTTTTAAAAATATCTATATATACATATATATCTGATATCAGAAACATTTCCCAATTTAGCCGTTTATCATTATTTTATAGAGGACAGTTAGTGCTAATCTTATGTGAAACTCAGAATACGATATTAAATTTTGGTATACTTTGAAAAATGTATTTGGAAATAGCACTCGGCTTTGCATACCTTAGGAGAAAACACACGATCGATCTTTTCTGAAAAGAAGCCTTAGAAGTTGAATTTTTGCTCTATATAGCTAGTTATAACAAAAAGAAAAAAAGGACAGTAGAAGATTTATGTTTTTATTTATTCTGTCCTGGTGGTGCTGAACCTGCTGGGTTTTGGTTCTCAGTCTCTTGTGTTAATCCTGCGCCCTGGCAACTTGGCTGTTGTCCGCCCGGTTGATTTCCCCCTCCATTTGTACAAGATACATCTGCTGACTGTATTTTTGCTGATGCGCTATTGATAAATGATGGTGCTATTGCTGCTGCTGCTAGTATTGCAAGAGCTGCAAATACTGCAATCGTTATTTCGTACTCATGTGATACTCTATAAGATGAATGAGCTATAAAAGAGTATCAAGAAATTTTATTAATCACTTTACTGAAGCGTAGAACTTCGAATATAATTTTAGTTATATGAAATTCCTATAACAATTTTTCTATTAATGGGCAAATATAAAACTAATTCCAGAAGATAGATTATGTTCTCTTAAATTGTCATATTATAAAATATATCCTATAAAAGGTTATAATGCCATATATTGAGTTTAATTTGGTTATTTACACCGCTATTTTTCATAACAACCCCATTTTAGTGTTGAAGTTGAAATAGAAAAGCTAGAATGATTATCATAATCATTCTATATGCCGGAGGTAATTCCCCTAAACGTAGATAGTTTGAACATTTTACTATCTTTTCTAAGTTATTCCAAAACATTGTCTCCAATCGCTTGGTATTCTTCTACCATTATTATTATCTTGACTTCTCAGAAAGAAGTGTAATACAAAGTTCTATTATAATCTGACAATTTGGGGACCTATTCTCATCTACAAATATATGGAGGATCTATTCTTGAAAGCCTTTTTATCGTTAAGTCCTATTTCTTAATTCCCCTAGCCTTTTACAACTCCAATGTAATCATGATGACATACTACATATGAGAGGAATGCGAATGGTGGTTGCTAGTGAAGCTGCTGTACATGGTCATATCCCCTACACCAGCACTTATCCCTGAAATCTTCATAATAATTGCGTGTGAAATTGTTGTGATCGCACATTCAGATACTGTTTGAAGTTTATTCTACTTTATATTGGCTATCTGATGATGATAGCGTAGGTATTCTAATCCAGTCAAGAATAATAATCCAAATATTACAGCTACTATCTTTGTCACTTTTAAAGCGATATTAATAACAATATACATGAAATACATTGCATTTTGCATAGGCAATTGATTCTGAGAATATATAATATGTAATGAACACAGATACACCATTCTTCCTAGTCGTCCTGTCCTAAAATAACAGGACATTTCTGTTAGCCAATTCCTAATGAAAGTTTATCAAATATCATTAGAAAGTTTTGATCTATAAATTTGAACTCAATTATTCTATAAATCAGAGTTTCTATTGATTGGCAACGCCTTCCTTAGTCATACTAATGCTATATTACTATAGCTTAGTATGTAACAGAACTTTGGTCATGTAAAAATAAGTGGTCGTGTAAAGCGTCGTCTAATAATTTTAAGAATTGTGTAATTTGGCTTTAGTGGAAATCATTTAGAACTCATTGTATATATAGCTTATTCTATTTTTGATCTTCTATGTTATTCTTCTAGGTAAATTGCTGTAGTCTCTCTTTAATAATATTATTATCTATGCTATTTACGGAGAGACTTTTTCATTAAGAAAATTGTGTGCTATCGTATACATATACATTATCAATAATAAATCAAACAATTCATTTATTATATATTCAGCTTACTCCCTTTTAATTTCTGATTTTTTCTTCATGCTGAATTTTTTTGGCATTAGCCTAGATAAGAGATAACTTTTTTAACTATGTGTTATGTATAGTGCCCCAATATGTAGGCCTATTCAAATCATTATAGTGTTTGTTTGTTTACTTAGTTATGTTATCATGTTCTTGACTTGTGGCACATGAGGAATACTCAGAACATATAGAATGCAGTTTACTCATTTAACTCGATTAATCCAGTTTATCATTAGAAACAGTTAACTATACAGCTAAAAGTTTATCATTTTTCAAATCTCATGTTCTAAATAAGTGCTAGAAACGCTTTGGTTAGTCCGATATATAATTTACTACAATCAGGACGGCTCTATCAACTTAATTGGTTCTATTTAATGCTTAACAAATAGCTAACTAATTTCTTGAATGGTGCAATTTTGCATTTACTTTTAACAAATGAAAAGTGGTCATCATTAGATCTTTCATTTCTATGCTAATAGACTGTATTGTTCGTTCAACCATGATCCTTTCTTCCAATATGATTAATGTGAATGATGCTTTATTTTCAAGAAAGAATCTGCAGGCTTGAGGATGACAGCAGATATTATCGCTATCTCTCTTGAGACTATGGTTGATTTCAATATTTGCCTATCTATCATAGAATACTGAAATTCTTCTGCAATAAGCATATTTGTTTAAGGAAATGATGATTCTACGGATAATCTTATTTGTATATTCAATAGCAACCTAAATCTAAATTTAATCTTGTCCTCTTTAATTTGTGTGATTCGTCAATTATAAATTTTGATATTCTTCTCCTTTTCAAAGAAGATATTGTTTCCGGTTGGTAGTATTGAATAGATTTCCAAACAGAGGAACATAACTTTTTCTGATAAATGCCGATATGCTTTTGATGTATTTCTATAAGACGGGTATGAAAGAAGACCAAGAAAGTACACACTATAAAATACAATCAATATTCTTGGCAAATGTTATATTTCTTCTTGCGTATATCAATATAATGAATAGTATGTATGCAGTATATTTTTAGGTTACAGAGCAAATCGTATTATTGGCTTTATCCTATGACTCTTTGCTTATGTCCTCCAATGACTTACCACGAGTATGCAGTCCAAACAATATTATCATAACTACCGCAATCAATGAGAATAATGATATTGCTACCATTAAATTCAAAAATCCATAGGGCCGAAGCAAAACAAAGAAAATAGGTCCTAAGGCCGCAACTCCTCGACTTATTCCTTCAATTATTCCAGAAGCAGAAGAGCGTATTTTAGTAGGAAAACTTTCCGAGGTATAGGCAAGTAAACTGGAAATAAGCCAAGCATTAGATGCAAATGCTATGAAGCCCGCAGCAACTAGTCCATTATAATTATTGATCAACAATCCGCGTAAAATAAACCCGATGCTCATTATGCTGCTGGATATTGCAATCTGATGTTTTCTTTCCAATTTCTCAGCCAATAGGAGCGATAGAAGTCCTCCTGCTACAAAACCAATACTGCTTAAAGTATTAATTGATATTGATTCATTGAGTGAGTAACCCTGGTTAACATATTCTACGACAAGTAATAACGACGCGTAAACCGGTATGAGCACAAGGAACCACACAGCCACAAGAAATAGGATTCTTAACATCACTAGTCTGTTTTTAAATATTCCAAAGCTGAACTTTTTTAATGGATAAACGGCCTTATTATCTACCTTTATCGCAGTAATACCTAAAGGCACAATAACGGAATTTATCTGGTCTATTTTTCCAATTGCGAATAGCCAGCGGAACGACTCCGGCATTTGAATCCTAAACGGCAATGAAATAAGCGCAACAGTCCCTGCTATAGCTAGTACTATCCGCCAGCTCTCTGCCCCAAGAACATGACCCTGTTGGATTAATAGAAAGGAGATAGGCCCTGAGGATGTCAAACCTAACCAACCAATTAAAATTACTATGGAAGTATATTTACCACGTTTTGATTTTGGTGACATTTCTACTATGTATGTAGCCACAATCGCTATTTCGGCCCCAATTCCAATGCCAGTCAACAATCTGAATATTGCCAATTGTGTCATGTCTTGAGATGATGCTGCTAAAGCAGAGCCAACTCCTAAAATCAGAATCGAAAGCATTAAGGCAGGCTTTCTTCCGTACGAATCAGCAAACACAGTTATGCAAATGGCTCCAATTACATATCCGAATATGGTCATTGAAGCGCCATAGGCAATTTCTGCGTCTCCAATACTCCAAGTTGTTTTTAAAATAGGCGAAATGTAAGAATAGTTTGTTATATCATAATATGTAAAAAAACTCGCTAGACTTATAGCAATTAGTACACTGGTTTTAACCGGAAGTTTCTTTAAAGCATCTATTCGTGCTGCTAATTCCACTATTTTGTCGTCATTGCTTTTTAATTCTCTCACAGCTCCCGTTATATAGGCAGATATGTCATCAATGGGACTATATTATTTATTTGTCAGTAACCAATTAAGTAAATACAATTATACTGTAATAGATTTAAAAATGAACTAAAACACGGGTTGAATAGATCATTTGTTCTCCCATAATTTTATTGGGTTCTGAAAGATCGACATATTTGCTTGCTTCTTTTAAAGAATAATATTCGCAACTCCTTGTAATTTATTATTGCATGTATAACAGTTTTGTTACAAAATCATAACTTAGATCATGAGTGTTTTCAATCATCTGTTCTCTGTCAGCCAGATGTTATAATTATTATACTTATTGTAGCCTATATATCACAGCAGTCTTTCTATTATTAGATACCTTAGTAATTGAGCATGCGTACAGCATCGATTTAACATAGTCAATGAACAAAGAGTATTTAAAAGTCGATTATCATCTGAAGTTTAACGAGTACATCTATTTTCTGCCTAGTTAAGGACCTTTTAATTAAATTTTTCATATCTGGGGCATAAAATCAATAATTTACCATATAATTATAATTGATGAATTGCAGAGACTACATTTATAAATTCTCTTAAAAGTAGAATATTTGCAGATATTCTCTATATACTGATACACAAACTATAAAAATTGTGCATTAGGATATTAGCCAAGTGAAAATGATGATTATCAAGAAATATCTTCACAAAGTAGCCAAAGGAGGTAACTAGTTATGGCAATTATTCCGGAACCGGCAAATAAAAAAGTTGCTTTTATTAAAGGACGATTAACAAATAGAATCCCAGAATATGGATCGCCCTTCTTACGCACTTTCATATACTATGTAAAAGCCCGAACAGCTCCTATCTATTGTTTTCCTATTGCAACTCTGATAACAGTAATATTGGGATCGGAAGGAAATTTCAATCCGTATGTATCTATAGGTATAGTTACAGCAAGTTACTGGCTGGGGCTCGCTGCTTATGTATATAACGACTTGACAGATTTTGAAGTAGATAAAATAAATAAAACAAACAGACCCTCAGTCACAGGTAAAGTAACAAAAAACCAGCTTATTATTACAGTTTGTCTGATGTTTACCATTGGTCTATGTCTAACAGCATCAATTAACTTCTACACATTTGGTGTTTCAATCATTTTTACTGCGCTGGCTATTTTTTATTCACATCCAAAATTCAAATTGAAAGATAAATTCGCTTTAAAAACTGTAATTACAGCTGCAGGGGCCGGATTATTGTCATTATTAGGAGGAATAGCCATGTTAAATCTTTCTTTGCCTATACTATATAGCGCATTTGCTTTTTTTATATTTTATTTTATCTTATCACCACTAGGAGACATTGCAGATATAAAAGGAGATAGAGCAGTTGGAAGACGTACATTCCCAATAGTTGTTGGTATGAAACCAACTTTGATGATTGTGCTCTCGGTACCTATTATGATAATAATTCTAACATGGATAAGCTATCATGCCTTACATATAAATATACTAGGAGTGTTTACCTCCATAACTACTTGTGTTGCAATAATCGCAGTTATTTTGAAGATAAGTAACAGATTACACGACGTCGATTCGATAAAGGCAATTAGACCAAGTATGAGATATTTGAATGTTCTAATGCAAATCTCAATGCTCTTGGCATTCTTGTGAAATTTCTTTTACTTTTCTACTATTGTGGATTATGATATCTTCTGCTGACACTGGTTTCGGTTATTAAATTAGCATTAGCATTATTATCATCATTTAAACCAGAATCCCATAACTTCTGGTAATATTCTAACATCCGCTTGCAACTTTTTTCATCTCGTATGAAAATGGCACCATGAAAACTTTTAGGTTCATTTGCATTAATTAATTCTATTGCCACCTCACGTCTGTCAAAGAGTGTCATACTAAATGGTACATTAGCCAATCGTCTACTTATATTGCCAGGATACCAAGGATTTCCTACAACATTCATACGTTCAACAGCGTTCTTATCATTTACTTGTAGGTGCTTAATATTTTGTTCAAAGAATTGATCAACTAACATTTTTTCAGCGACTACCTTTACATTTATACCTGACTTTGCTTTGCGAAGGATGTTGTTAATTATTATTTCGTTAAAATGTCTAGATGCGAGAAGAATCTCCTTTTTGGAGAATTCGGTGCGCTCAACAATTGCAGATACCATGTCCTCATATGTCAAGACAATTTCAATTTTGGAAGGTGCATCTTCAGATAAACTGTTAGTCCTATCAATTATCTTGTCAACAAAACTCTCAATGTCACTTTCAGAAAACTGGTCGCTATGCTTTAAAGTATCAATCATCACCATCTGCTTATGATTTCTCAATTGATCTATCAATCGTATAATGTGTGATTGATAAACAATGGATCCAAAAGTGGTGTGCACATATTTACTGTCAGATTTCTCTACTAATCCACTATTGATAAGTTGTTTTAAGCTTGTATAATATACTTTCTTAGAAAGCCTAGTGCGCTCAGGAGATGGGGCTTCTGCCTTCAGGCCGCTCTTAGCAGACATAAACAACGACAAATTATTCCGTTTTGATAATACACTCAGCAACCTGCTAGATCTATTGACCAATTCTTCATCTGCTGTATATGACATTTATCTAACCTTCAGTTCTATACGTTATGGTTTAAATATTTTACTTTAGAGTATTCTGAACATTTTTATCCAATATATGGCACGCATTAAGTTTTATATTTTACAATAGCAGTATACGACTGAACGGCATATTAAATAGAAGAGCAGTCAGGGCCTAAAGTGTCTTTTAATTCAACAATAAAAGCGATAGCTGCACGCACTTTATTTTTGTATTGATACTCACAAAAAAGTAATAGAAGATGTGCCAAAGATATTGATTATGGCTTATATCTTTATAAATAGAAATTTCTTGGCGCTAATTTCCCATAGTGTTAATCTTAAAGTATGCGGTAACTTATCCGATTCTTTATGAGAACGTATAAACCATTACTTAATTTAACCTTGCTTGGGAATGTTAGGTTCTGTAAATGCTGTATCTTTACATTAGTTAATCTTAGGATTTTGTTTAATTTTTCTCTAAAAATAGATACTATTTGGAAAGAAATACTAAATTTCGCCAATAAACCTATAATAACAGAATTGGGGTATCGATTCATAAAATGCAGATGCTCCATACAGCAGATTTAGTACTTACTGCGATCTCTGATAAGCAATCTTTAGAATTATTCAGATTCATTGCCACTAGGAATGGGGACAGTGATGTTCTTAGAGACAAGCTAAATCTTACTCGCAAACAGTATTATTCAAGATTATCTCGGATGACAAAGGCTGGATTAGTAAAGAGAAAGAATGGAAAGCACTTTTTAACCGCCTTTGGCAAAGTAGTATATGATGCTCAAACAATAATTGAAAAAGCAGTCAATAATTTTTGGAAACTTAAGGCAGTTGATTCGCTTGAACAGTCTGGCGACCTTCCTGAAGAAGAAAGACTAAAACTTATCGACGGTTTATTGGATAATAATGACATAAAACAAATCCTATCTAACAAAGTGTAAATTATATTTTGTTGAAGTTGTGGATTAAATTAAATGGCACTCTGTCATCATATTTAGGCTATATCAAATTATTATAATAGTATTGGCTACTGATATTATTATTGCATAGTTGGAACATACTACATATCGCTCAAGTATAAGTATCTCTCGATGCATGGAAGATCCATATCCTAAAAATTGCGCCTGGGCATATTAATTGATATTCGTCCTGACTTGCCATCCATCATTCTTTCTGAATATCAACAACAATAATCCTCAATATTGATGAATAAAAAATATGTTAGCAGCTCAGTGACAAGGTTTTCTCTGGCTATCTTTGCAAGGAAGAGAAAACTCTAAAGATGAGTATTTGTTATGAAGCAAACCACTTTTTGGTGATGCTGAGAAGATATTTAGATTACGCAATTATGAAATTGAATCATTTGATTTGTCATGTCATGTTGTTGTTTCCTATCATTAGTTAGGAAGATGAGAATTCCATGTCCTTAGCTTTTTCTAAATTAACTCCATAATACACTTATGCAATCTTAAGATTTAAGAACGTTCGAGTTTGCCAGTAAACAATTATTTTAATATTTTTTATCTATTACTAAGCATAGCGAATCAATTAAATGCAAGATTGGTTAGAGGTGCCTTAAGGTATTAAAATCTATGAGTGCAAGCGACTATATTGAAGTATCTAAGCCCCGAATAGTAATAGTTTTACTAATTACTGCTATAGCATCTATGCTTGCAGCTACCAGATTTGATAATTCACCTACCGTCGCATGGGACATTAGTTTGTGGAAACTAGGATTTCTCACTTTAGCAGGTGCCCTAGCATCTATGGGCTCAAGTGCTCTTAATCACTACTATGATAGAGATATCGACAAAAGGATGGATAGGACAGCCCAAAGGCCGATTCCCTCTGGCAGATTATCTGAAAAAAATGTATTAGTCTATGGACTAGGATTAAGCGTCCTTTCAGTTGTCATTGCCTGGTTTACTTTAAATCCTGTAGCAACAGGTATGATCGCTCTTGGTATCTTTTTCTATGTTATAGTATACACAGTATGGTTAAAGCGCAATAATGCATCGAACATTGTTATTGGCGGCTTTGCGGGCAGCGCCGCATCAATGGCAGGATGGGCAACTGCAACAGGATCAATAGATTTGCTAGGATTTTTGGTTGGCTGGCTTGTTTTTATGTGGACGCCTCCGCATTTCTGGTGTCTAGCAATTAAAGCAAAAGAAGATTATGCCAGTGTTCGGGTGCCGATGCTACCAGTTTTAATTGGCAATGAGAAAACTGCGAGCTACATTTTTATAAATACTGCAATTTTATTGCCATATTCTATAGCACTTTACTTCTTTGGAATGGGACTTCTTTATACAGTCGTTGCAGCTGTTTCAGGGTCAATTATGTTACTTTATCATTATAAATTAACAAAAAATCCCACGCCCAATTTCGCTTGGAAGGCTTATAAAGTTACAGCGCCTTATTTGGTTATAATATTTGTTGCGGTATCTTTGGATGCGCTATTTTATTATAGAATTTAATTTTTGATGTCTATTTTTGCCATTAGTTATCATTAGTATCTTATTATCAATTTGTGGTAGAATCTACTACTGCTTCAATCCGTCGTTTATCTTTGGTGACCCATGATACTCGTATCAATCCATATATTTCTAAGTCTAATAATGTTTTATTCAAATTTGTTTCAGTTAATGAAACACCCTCTTTCATAAGTGTGTTCATTAGATCAGAATCAGTCATGTTTCCTGCCTGTTTTATTTTCTCATAAACCAAGTTACGTAAAGGATACTTCATACCTTTTCAGTGACCATGAGCGATATGTTCATTTTAAGACTATCGATCATAAAAGAATATTATCAATACTAAATAGCAGCAAAAACACACTCAGCTAGCAAATGAATGTTGCGCATTACACTAACACTATAATACTAATATGAATTGGAAAGATATACTATGAGCATTTGTCTTGAGTCAATAGCGTCACCTCTCTATAGATCTCATAATTTAGAGTAGTCTTTTTCTAATTTATTATAAGATTCTGCAACACACAGCTGCTGCTCTAATTAAGATACAATACATTAAATCGCTTTTTACATTTCTTGTGGAAAGGCTTAAAGAAACATTGAATAACACTGCAAAAGCCTTGTTTTATCCTTCCGATTCCAATCCTGCTGTTGTCTTACCTGATGATTACTTTCATTATCTTTGCACTAAAATCTGATGTGAATGCCTTTAGTTTATTTAGAGAAAGAAACAATAAAAAGATAAATGAATCTATATTTTCTGATAGACAGCGATGATAAACAACTATGAATAAAATATAATATGAGATGTTAGCTGAAAAATTCAACATGGAATACCAATTCACTCCTAACATTGGTAAACCGAATAAATGAGCCTAATTTTACTCTGGAAGAGCAGTATTATGAATTCTCAAATATATTAATACAGAATTGCCAAGTTTATTTGGATATAATGCCCAACTTGTGGGATAAATGAAGCCAGTATACATGTATGGCTCTGTAACAGCTCAAGTAAATTTATTAATTATGGAGGAACTAGAAAAGATTAATTATCTCAAATTTCTCCAGACTACCCATATAGTAATGACTGATTGGGATTTATTGACTCCTGGTATAGGACTTACTTCAATTGGGATTGTTGGAATTGGAATTGCTCTCTCTGGAATTGCCAAGACATTTTTAGATGGAATGCATGCCGTTTCGTTACTAACGATGTTTATTGGTATGATTTTCCTTGCATCAGGTTTGTTCAAAGATGGTTTTCCAACGTCAGGAAGAGCGAAGTCAGCCACATTTATTACCCTTGGCTTTCTCGTAACTTTTGGCTTTACAGCAGTCGTAACTGGCAGTTCGCAGACTCCAAGTATTTATGCGTATATAGGCTTAATGATGCTGATTGCGATTCCTGCAACCGTTCTTGTTGTTGCATCTTACAAAAGGACTCCATATATCAAAGCGCTCGCAGTGATTTTCATTGGAGCAGCAATAGTAGGAGGTTCTGTCTTCTATGCATTTGGATTAGTTACGCCAAAAGCTCCATCTGCAGGAGAGGAAGAGCAGGGGAAAACAATGGGCAATAATAGTCAACAGAAACAACAAGAACAACAACAAAGTAAGACACCAGCAAAATTAACAAAGGTAACAATATTGCCTGGCGCCTCTGCACAAGGAAATCCGTCTTATGATCCGGCAGATCTAAGGGTTCCAATAGGAGAAGGAATACAGTGGATAAACAATGACAACGTTCCACATACTGTCACGAGTTTAAAGGATGATGGTAAATCATTTGACTCTTCCATTATAAGCCCGAAGGGAAATTATACACTTGATACCTCTGCATTAGGTGACTCTGAATATGAATACTTTTGCACTCTGCATCCCTATATGCGAGCCAAATTTATCATGAGCACCGGAGCTCCCTCTGCGTCTGCCCCAACTGGTCAGAACAATTCTAGTACCGGAAATACTTCTACAGTAGGATCCCAACAGACTACAGACGATACTATGATGAGTGTTTCAATTGGAAATAATAGTAGGCAGGATATTAGTACTGCTAAAAATAATTATACAAATAAACAGCCACTAGCGTCTAATTCAAATGAAACTTCAATCACCAATATGAGCCTGACTGGAACGACTGCCTCGCCTATTTCAACAGTTTCTATAGTTTCTGGGTCCTCTATACCATCTAATAGAGAATTCTTTGTTCCAAAAAGCGTAGAGACCACCTTAGGAAACATGATTACCTGGACTAATGAAGATTTTACACCTCATACAGTGACCTCGGGAAACATGACTACAGGAAAGACTGGAGTTTTTGACTCAAACATTATGCAAAAAGGATCTACATTCTCATTTCTATTTGACAAGGCCGGCGAATATAATTACTTCTGCACAATTCATCCCTTTATGACGGGTAGAATTGTTGTGAAATAAAGAAAAGCCAGATGTTAAATTATGACAGAGAAATGGAGAGCCAAATTCAATCCTTAATTCTTACTCAGTTACAACTTGATAACTTGGCTGATTTTGCAAATAATTCATTACCCAACGAATCATGTGCACTTTTACTGGGCAACCATACTAACGAAAATGAAATCAAGATTATGGACTCGCTTTTAATGAAAAATTCTGATGCGTCACCTACAAGATTTAGAATAGAGTCTCAAGAATTAATTAACGGGTATTTGACAGCAGAGAAGATGAAATTAAATGTAGTTGGAATATTTCATTCGCATCCAGCTCCGGCTATTCCATCCGCAACAGATAAGATTTTTATGGAAATTAATCCTGTCATATGGTTAATTTACTCTACACTTGCTAAAGAATATAGAGCATATATTTTTGAACAAAAGGTACGCCAAGTGCAATTAAAAGTCCTTAAGGAGTAATGCGTTCGGTATCGCGAGGGTACAAAACTACGTCTCTAACGTTTTGTGAATTGGTTATTACCATCATAAGTCTGTCAAAACCAAGTCCCCAGCCAGAATGTGGAGGCATTCCCCAGTCAAATGCCTTAAGATGCTCTACAAAGTTTACGGGATTTAAGCCTTGCTCCGCTAATCTTGCTCTCAATCTAGAAGCATCATGCTGTCGTCTACCTCCTGAAACAAGCTCCAAATATCCATATTGTAAGTCGAAGGATTTTGAAAGTCTCGTGTTATTTTCTTTTTCATGAATGTAAAAGGGCTTTAATTGCAAAGGCCAATCCATAATAAAATAAAAACCTTGATGTTTCTCTCCAAGCTTTCGGAGAGAAGCATCTGACAAATCATTGCCAAATTCTATCTTTTCATCTTCCTGCGCAAGTTCTTCTAAGCATTGTTCATATGTCAATCTATCTATCCTACGTTCAGGAAAAGAAGATATTGTAGTTACTCCAAGTGCTTTTATCTCTTCTTTGCAATTCTTCAAAAGTCCCGAAAAAAGATTGCGCAAGAGTTCTTCAACTATGTCCATAACGTCTTCATAGTCCATAAATGCGGCTTCAATATCTATACTTGTAAATTCTGATAAATGTCTCACAGTATGTGAGTTCTCTGCCCTAAAGTACGGACCAATTTCAAATACTTTGTCAAGAGCCAAAGATAATTGCTCTTTGTAAAGCTGAGGGCTCTGAGCTAGGTATGCTTTAGTTTTGAAATATGCAAGACTAAATAAATTAGCTCCTCCTTCACTTGCACTCCCTATAATCTTTGGAGTGTTAACCTCAGTGAAGCCTCTCGATCGCAAGGTTTCTCTGATATTATGGAGCGCCTCTGACCTTAGCCTAAAGATGGCTGATATCTTAGGATTTCTCAAATCGAGTGCCCTGCAATCTAAGCGTTTGTCAAGTGCAGATTCAACTCTACCGGTGGGATCAATTGGCAAAGGCTGAACCGCTTTGGCAAGAAGTTTAAACTCTTCTACCTTTACCTCCACCGGAAAGTCTTTTGCTTTGGTGTTTTGTACCAAGCCTGATATGATAACAGCGCTCTGTCTTGGCGTATCTCTTGCTAGGTCCAAGTTTAGTCCTGTAACTATTGCCTGGGCTGCTCCATAACTATCTCTGATAATTAAAAATGCAAGTTTGCCAATATCACGAATGTCTTCTATCCAACCGGCTATCTTTACTTTCTGGTCAACTAAACTCTGATTTAGATCATTTGTAAAATGTGATCGATGAATATCTTCTATCATAGCTATCTTTTTCCTCCTTTTTATCTCCTAGTTGACTCGAAATCTACAAGTAGCTCTATATTCCTCACAGTTTTAGTTATTTTCTGTATTTGTTCTACATTAATACCTGATACTTGCCCACCCTTTGCAGCAACTATTACTTTGGTCAGCTTACTTCCATCTGGAAGCCAAATTAGGTTGATCGTTAGTATTCTAGCCGGAAAAAAAAGGTTCTCTAAAAACCTCTTGTCAGTAGCTTCGGCTTCAACAAACCAAACTTTGTTTTCAAACTGTTGTTCAATTTTTCTCGACAGCTCTACATTTGAGCGTAAAACGCTTAAATCAGATCTTTGTAACACTAAAACTATATCTCCATTCACATGATATGCATTGATCATTGTGAATTTGTTTATTTCTTGATCACGTTCTGCTATTTTTACAAGTTTCACTGCGCATTCAACATCCGCTTGAGTCAAGTGTCCTGACCGTAATTTATCCTCGCATTTTGAGCAAAGCGTTCCAGTTTTCGCATCAAAAGAACATATTGGAGTTTTCAATGACTATTACCTAATACAATCTTGGGTTATATCATTCAACTGCAATATGTCTTTATATTCATATCTAATGGAAAATAATATGTTTATTATAATAGAGAAAAAGATGCTAATCAACAATCCCTCTATTTACAATTTGTATATCTATAGGTTTATATAATGTTTATATAATTTTACAAATGTAAATTCGTCTTTATAATGTAATCTTAGGTTTGAGTGCTCGTAAATATGTGATCTGATTAAGGGTTATTATTTAATATATTTTTTATACAGTATATCTTGTCTCAATTAGTTAGAAAAAGAGTCGTCTTTATTATGGTTATAAGTTAAAGTAAGCTATACAAATCTAATTATCTTTGCCTTTGGTCCATATATATGGAAAATACATACAGAGAGAGATTTATGAGCCTATTTACTGAGAAAGAAATCATATGATTAATTTATTAGACTTTATTGTTAAAGATCGATGGTAGCTGATTGACTCTGAAAAACGTAAAACTTTCTGTATCAGAACTCAAAGCGTATTATTTTACGACTAAGGGTATAGTTAAGGCGGTAGATGGTATTAATTTTGAAATCTATGATGGGGAATCCTTAGGAATCGCCGGTGAGTCTGCATGTGGAAAAAGCAGCCTCGGCGCTGCCCTTTTAAGAATTTTGCAACCTCCTGGAAAGATAGTAGGAGGTAGTGTCAAGTTAAAAGGTACAGATATTATACACTTATCTGATTCTCATTTCGACAAAAAAATTCGTTGGAAAAAGATTTCTATGGTTTTTCAAGGTGCTATGAATACGCTAGATCCTGTTTACACTATAGGAGATCAAATGAGAGAGATCATAGAGCAACATCATTTTAAAGGAAATATCAAGAGCATAATTTTACAGTCTTTAAAACAAGTTGGACTGGATGAATCCATCGCTGAGAGATACCCTCATCAATTAAGTGGAGGAATGAAACAACGTGTAGTTATAGCAATGGCCCTTCTGCTTGAGCCAGAGATAGTGATCGCAGACGAACCTACAACTGCATTAGATGTTCTAATCCAAGCTCAAATAATAAATCTGCTTAAGAGATTAAAAAATGAAAAGGGAATGACAATAATTCTCATAACACATGACCTTGCTATTATTTCAGAAATTGCTGATAAAATTGCAATCATGTATGCAGGTCAAATTGTTGAATTTGGAAGCTCTTCTCAGATCTATAAAAACGCTAAGCATCCATACACTCAAGCATTACTTTCTGCTATTCCAAAATTGCACTCAATTGACAAGCAAATGCACTTCGTCAAAGGCAATCCACCAAACCTGTTGAATTTAACATCTGGCTGTCGATTCTTTTCGAGATGTCCATATGCTATGGATATTTGTAAAGAGAATCCACCAGAGATCGAAACAGAAAATAACGGTTATGTAAGATGCTGGCTTTATAAATAATAACTACAATAAAAAATATATGCACAAAATCATGCTTTGATGTACTTTTTATTGTTCCCATCAAGTAATAGAATGAGATAATTAAAAATAGGATATATATTGACTGTCCATACAAATAGAATGCAATATTTGAAATTTAATAACATTCCTACGTTCTATTCCCAAACCCTCTATACTCTTAGGTTTATATCTTAATAGGATCTTTAATTAAACAATGATACAGGAAAGCACTCTCGACATTTTGAAAATTCGGGAAGATTTTCCAATATTAAAGCGTAAGATTAACGGAAATAAAACGCTTGTTTATCTTGATAATGCTGCTACCACTCAAAAACCGATTTCAGTAATTAACGCAATTCTTGATTATTATACGAATTACAATTCTAATATTCATAGGGCTGTACATCAGATGGCAGAAGAAGCCACGCTAGCATTTGAAAGTACTAGACAAAAAGTTGCAAAATTCATTAATGCTCGTCTGGCAGATGAAATAATTTTTACGCGGAATGCGACTGAGGCAATAAACTTAGTATCATATTCTTGGGGCAGGCCTAATGTTAGTAAAAATGATATAATTGTCATTACAGAAATGGAACATCATAGCAATATTGTTCCTTGGCAAATTCTTGCTGAGGAAAAAGGGGCTATAGTAGATTACATTGGGGTTGACAATGACGGTTATCTAGATATGACACAATATGAAGAAATTATTCAAAGCAATAGGGTTAAACTCGTCTCCATTAGTCATATGTCAAATGTACTCGGTACAATAGTTCCTATAGAAAAAATTATCACGAAGGCGCATAATAAAGGAATTCCAGTGCTTGTAGATGGAGCTCAATCCGTTCCTCACATGCCAGTAGATGTTCAGAGAATGAACTGCGATTTTATGGTATTCTCAGCCCATAAAATGCTCGGACCTACTGGTGTTGGCGTTCTGTATGTAAAAAGAGAGATACTTGATAAAATGAAGCCCTTTATAGGCGGAGGAGATATGATAAAAGAAGTCCACAAACATGGGATCATATATAATGATCTACCTTACAGATTCGAAGGGGGGACTCCTAACATTGCAGATGTGATTGGATTTGGATCTGCTATAGATTATCTTAATAAAGTTCATATGGATAAGGTACGGCAACATGAAATTGATATTACGAGTTACGCTATAAAAGCTGTAACAGATGTAAAGGGCGTCACACTCTATGGTCCCCCTAATCCGAATCATAGAGGCGGAGTAGTGTCTTTTAATATTTCTGATATTCATCCTCATGACCTTGCTACCATAATGAATGAGCAGGGTGTGGCAATAAGATCAGGTCATCATTGTGCACAGATACTCATGGAACGATTAAATGTCTCGGCAACATCACGCACAAGTTTTTATATCTATAATACGAAAGAAGAGGTAGATATATTCATTAATGCACTTAACTATGCTAGGAGATTGTTTAAAATATGAGTGACGATATCTATCGAGAAATTATTTTAGACCATTACAGAAATCCCAGAAATAAGGGCAGATTAGAACATGCCGACGTTAGTACACATGATAGCAATCCTCTATGTGGAGATGAAATTGACATTCATTTGAAAGTTGAAGAAGGAAAAATCAAGGATATTAAATTTGAAGGCAGAGGATGTGCAATTAGTCAGGCTAGCGCTTCTATGCTTACTGAGATGGTTTTGGATAAACCTTTGACTGCCGTTAAAGACCTAGCTAAGGATGACATTTTAGAAAATATCGGACTTATGAACCTCGGTCCTGCAAGAATAAAATGCGCCTTACTGTCATTAAAAGTGCTCAAAATGGGTATGATAAACTATTACACAGATAAAGATCCTGACTCTGCAAAGAAAATACAGGATGATTCGAAACTGTATTAATATATATGTGATATCAAATAAATTTCATTGTTTAACCTAATTTTTTAATAGCAAAAGAAAGATTTGAAAAATATGAATCTAAATGAAATAAAGCTGTAAATTGATAAGATAATAATCAATAGATAGTGGTAGCAGTAATCATTTATTAATTTGAATTTAAGCTAATCTTTATTTTGACATGATATTTTCTAGTTAATAAATGATATTCTGTGACCCGTACCTCAGTAATTTCAAATCAAAAGAGATACTCAGAATAAATTTGGCGCTGTTTATTGCATTTTATATTACTTATCGTTGGCTATATATAATTATATATATGCATATATACAAATATAGACAGCTCCACACAACCTGATGTTATTTTATCTATGAACAAACAATTAAAAATGCATTGTTTGTTAGAGTATTCATCCGTGCTATTGTCTGAGTTTTGGCCATCGTGGATATTACCAATCAGAACAAGCCAGTTTTTTGCTTTGCTAATTTCCTTTGTTATTCTTACTATACTGGTAATGTCAGGATCTACATCAGGTATTGATAACATCCTAAGCCTGTACTTCAAGTCTATTCAAGGAAACAAGAATGTAGATATATTAATAATAATTGTTACCACATTTGGTGATGTTTTCTCCCTACTGATCATTGCTATTATTCTTACTATAATTCGCAGAACTAGAAAAATAGGTATGATTTCTTTAATATCCATTGTTATCATTACAATTGTAATAATGTATGTCAAGCCGATAGTAGGTAGGCCAATACCACCATATGGGTTCGAACCCGAATTGCAATTATCTAAAAACTTCAAGATAGAAAATGACAGTCCAGTTCCATTTGCGCGTGATCTATCCTATCCTTCCAATCATGTAGCGCAAGCTACAGCCTTTGCATTTATAGTCGGTTTCGCGCTGAATAAAAAATCAAGGGCCGTCGGGTTGATCATGTGGTTGTTTCCAACCATCATAGCAGTCACCAGGTTATATGTAATGCAGCACTATTTGACCGATCTAGTAGGAGGATTTCTTCTAGGATTGATTATTTCTATAATATTGAGTAATGTAATGAGACTGGACGAACCTTTTATGATGTCAAGATTCAAAGGAAAAGAAGATCAACCAAAAACATATTAATAATTTACTACATCGCTTTTAGCAAATCGTTCCTGAACAGTTGGATTAAAAAGAAGCCATCCATAATGATTTTCATCATGTATATATCTAATTTCTTTAAGGTTAACTTTCAGTTTATTCTTCTTTAGAGCAAGCAACAATTCTGCCTGCAGGGCCAATCCAATTTTTCTTGCTTTTGCTGTTAATAATTTTTCTCCTTTGGGAAGTAATAAACGATAGCTGAAATTCCCTTGCTCATTTAGGTTGGCATATGCTTGTACCATATTGCCGACAGCCTTATCAATATCTGAGTGATCTATAATGTCAATTGTTTGATGAACTGGAAAATTTGTGTATAACGAGGAACCTGATTTTGTCATTACTTAAATGAAAGCGGCTCCTGCATAAAATGTTTAGGAACAGCTGTTCTCAATTTCTTCAAACTCATTATGAAAATCTAATTTTTTGTTTATTTTTGGTTTAATATGCCCCAAATTTAAAAAATAAAAAATAGTATTTAATTATGAATTAATTAATTTTTACTATAATTTATAGGCCTTATAATAATAAATCCATCTGTGTCGCAAAACCAAAAATTCTAATTTGATGTTTCAGTCATCAGTTTTTATTTAGAATTATTGCAGTGGATATCCAACATAGATATGATCCTCTTATAATAAAAAATTAATAGTATGATTAATAAAAACTTCTGCGTTTGGATGACCAGAAGCTTCTACCTGAGTTTCTCCATTCCCTATAGTCAGTAAGAATTTGATCATGATCAAATGCAAGTTTTTTCTTTTTTAATTCGTCTAGATTCACCCATTCTACATCCTGTGAATCGTCACCAGCCCTTGGTTCGCCGCTGAGAATTGTGCCTACAAATACTATCGACAAGATGTGCCCTCTAGGATCTCGTCCTGGGTCTGAATAAACTCCCAAGATATCAATAGGTTCTACCTCTAATGAGGTCTCTTCGGCTGCTTCACGCTTCACTGCATCCTCTACTTTTTCACCTTCATTTACAAAGCCGCCAGGTAACGCTAGATGATCTTTGAACGGATCTTTTTTTCTTTTTACTAACAAGATATTAGAATCCTTTTGCAAGATAACGTCCACAGTCGGCGCTGGGTTTTTATGTTCTGTCATACATAAAATATTCAAATCATACTAATTAATGATATGTACTTGCATTTCTAAAGTGAGTGGAAGAGACAATGAAATTGGTTTACCTTAATATCTTTATCTGCAATAAACAGTAAATATAATCTATTATATGAACACAAACTATAAGTGAAATAGATATTGAACACACACATTCATAATGACTTGAACGGCCGTACATGCCACGACGCTATGGCTTTACATACTAAAGTGGCTTATATCTGAATGACAGGCAAATATGATGAAATAACTCATTGAAGATCTAAAGTTATATATCGTACCGATATTTAGTGAGGTCAATATTAAGGGCGTCCATCGATTGACATCGATGGACAAAATTATGTCCATCAATCACCATTTTTTTGTGACCCTTTCAATATTAAGTTATACTAAAAACAGTGGGCTATAGATCAGATACCACTCGTTATCGCTAACGATAACGTTTCCAATAATAAGGAACAAAAAAATGTGTTTAAGGCAATACCAAATGAATAGGAGATCCTTTTATTATCGTACTCTACTGGAGGAATGCAAACCGATTCTTTCGACTTTTGGTTAATTTTCCTATGATAGGAATAGGATAACCGCAGTTTTTGCAGCAATTATTGTCATCTAGGTTCCATGAGCCAATACTAAATCCATAACGCTGTATAGCAATATTTTTGCACTCTGGACAATATGTGTGTTCTAGTGGATGTCCTGGAACATTTCCAATGTAGGCATATCGTAATCCTTCTTCTTTTGCAATAGCGTGATGCTTTTCGAGTGTCTCAATTGGAGTATTATCAAATTCAATCATCTTATAATCTGGGTGGAACCGTAAAAAGTGAATAGGAGTATCTGGTCCCAGTTCATTGTACACAAACTTACACAGTTTTCTTGCAGATTCTAAATCATCTCCAACCTTTGGAACAATAAGATCTGTAATTTCAGTATGAATGCTTGACTTGTCCCTTATTTCCTTTAATGATTGAAAAATTGGTTCAGAATTTGGAATTCCAATATACTGTCTTACAAATTCCTGTTTTCCACTTCCCTTAAAATCTACTGTTATACAATCCAAGAATTTGCTCATCAAATTAACTGATTCAGGAGTATCATAGCCATTTGAAACAAAAATATTAAAAATACCCCTCTTATGAGCTTCCACACCACAATCTTTTGCAAATTCAATAAAGATAGAGGGCTCATTATATGTATAAGCGATTCCTTGTGCACCATAACTCGCTGCGGTATCTACAACCTGCTCAGGAGTCATTTGAATGCCTTCTATCTTGCGACGCTGTGAGATATCGTGATTCTGACAATATTTACAAAGCCAGTTGCAGCCTGTTGTAGCTATTGAGTATATAGCCGTACCAGGCTTATAGTGCGTTACAGGTTTTTTCTCTATTGGATCGATATTACCTGCAATAACCCTACCATATACAAACAAGTGCAATTTGTTCTCAACTACTCCCCGAATGCCGCATAAGCCACTTTTACCTTCGGGTATTTCACATAATCTCGCACATGCAGTACATTTTATCCTACCATTTGGAAGTTTATAGTAGAGTTCAGCTTCTTTACCTAGCATTTCGTTTCGTTGCAATGTACCTTTAAATTAGCAATACAATCTTATAAAATATTATCTAAAGGCGAAAAACTTAAGCAATAATTAATATAAATTTGACTAGTAAAATGTATATACTATTCCAGTGGTTTATTAACTGAAGTAAAATTCTATAACTGCAGAATTCCCAATATATTATTATTATATTATTATTATGTTATTATTATTATTATGTTATTATTATTATATTGTTATTATTGTTATTATTATTGTTATTATTGTTATTATTGTTATTATTGTTATTATTATTGTTATTATCGTAGTTATACACAATAGAAGAAATATAGAGGTCACAATAAAAGATTTC
>Ga0126310_10000028_pt1 | contig 38850 bp, 52 predicted proteins | sample Plot60_FD_92540 | JGI IMG/M metagenome (GOLD analysis project Ga0126310, IMG submission 92540) | Serpentine soil microbial communities from UC McLaughlin Reserve, CA, USA - Plot60 | ecosystem: Environmental > Terrestrial > Soil > Grasslands | place: USA: UC McLaughlin Reserve, Lake County... | reverse complement strand
GACGCATCAGCTTGGAATTTAAGCGTACGTACTTCTAGCTGTATAACTTGTTCAGCAAATGGTATGATAAAATGTAATCCTTCTCCTAATACTTTATTTTCAACAGCTCCTAAATAAAGAACAACTCCTCTATGTCCTGCTTGTATAATGACAACAGATTCAGATATTACTACAATTATTATAATAAATGTCACTATTGCTGCTAGTATTTTTAGCTTGTTAGCTCCCAATATAGACCTTGATTGACTTGGTGCTCCTCTATATCCATATGGATTTGAATCAGGAGTTCCCTTGAAAGGATTTTTCATAAAACTATCTTTATATGATAACTGGAGTCAAAAGGCAATTTAAGTGTGTGGTCTTATTCATGATTTATTAGTGTAGAGGCACTAGCAGCAATACTGTCTTCCACCGGCTTTTGTCTTATAGTATCTGTTATTCAGTATTCCAAAACTAGAAAAGTATATCCATTAATCTTTGAAGGATTCGACTGCTGCTTTATGGAATCTAATTGATACTAAGATAATTTATTCCACTTATCTCTTATGATGTAGGCTTTGTTTAACTACTAGTATAGGAGTTCAGACCTTTCTCAGTAATAGCGGTGTCTCCTATTGTCAATTGGACTTCTCCAAGCTCAGCATCATCAATTCCCCTTGCTTCTTTCTTTATTACTTCATTCCAGTCAATAATATTTTTATTGTCAGGAGCAAACATAATGGTGTTCTTCACTCTACACATTCCCTATTGATTAAAAACCATCATATTCCCTGATCTCATCAGCTTCTTCCTCATGTATGAGTTTACTAACAATGGCTGCCTCTTCGATACGATTCTCACTTTCGTATTTGGTACGTAGATATAATAATGCATGAAGCTTATCCCAGTTATTCTCTTTTGCCAATTGCTTAGCCTCTTTTTTGATATCCTTTTCGCTATCCAATTTTACAACTCTTATTATGTATTTTTGAATAAATTCTTATTGCTAGAGCGTATAGTTGTTGAAATGAATTCTAATCAACTGGCTGTTACCATTACCTTACCACTCCCTCTTCTATTTACTACTTATGAAGATAAATGAAAAACACGCACTTGATAACACAAGCTTCCATTTTCATTTATATGATTAATTAGATAATAACCCAGATTGTTATAATATTTTTCAATAAAAAGCGTTACTAATTGATAAATCTTAAGAGCTCTGTAGCTATATTATTAAAATTTATCCCAGATTCGACAGTAAAGAAATTCGTAACCTGCATTATTATTCATATTGTCTTCTTTTTCTTTCTATCATTTCGCATAAAATTACTATTGTGTTATTATCAAAAATATTTACGGACTATTTATATACTGGCCTAATTTGTATTCTTTACATTATAACCGTGAAACTTTTTTAACCTTTGATGCACACTTGATAAAGTAATTATGAATGAATCTTATCATTGCAATCCATGTAACCTAGATTTTCCTGATAAAGAAACTGCGACAGAACATAGGGATGCTACTGGTCATGAATTAAATATAATAAAGCTAGAAAATGAAAATAAGTAAAAAATACTTTCTTAAAATGAGCATATAGTATTTTGTTCAAATTTGGAATAACTGAGATGTTAGTTAAATGAGTAAACTAACTTATTGCTACAGAATAAAGTCTTACTAGCCTATTATGGGGCTAGCATATTAGACGTCTTAAAGATTAAGAAGTTTCCTTTGTCTTAGCATCAAACCATCTCAGTTTCTATATCTCTTGCTCTTTGTTCTCTTAATTCTTCAAACCATCTCCATTTTCTTCTGCAGTTATTCTTTTTGAGACCAGTGTAATCTGTTCTGTCAAAACTAAAGAATCCTAGAACTGTTTCTGCAGCATCGAGTATCGTTTCTTTGTACTTTTCCTTATCATATGGGGGCAGACAATTTACGCTATCTATGGGTGTCACTCTACAAAGAGGATTGCTATGTTTCGAGTCTGTGTAGATATATTGGATTGTGTCACTTTTTAGAGGATGTTGGTTTTGTGTATTCACTTCCTGAACTGTATCATCTGAACAATAATGAGATCAAGGTTCCCCCCAGTTCAGCATATGGGGAAATTTCATAGCTTCTCTCAGAAGTACAAATCAAAGAAATAGTATAAGATACAAGTTGTCATTGTGCTTCTATCTTTCGCTGTCTTGACCGGCGTCTCAGAATAGCTCTTGTGCTATTCCTTTAGCCGTCTAAATGCTTTCATAGCTGGAATTATCTCATCCATGTGTGTTATAGCTCCATGTTGCAAATATTCAAGCGATTGAAGAGCAGCTTTATGGGCTTCCGAAGACGTGGCAAATGTAATAGCATTTTTTGCTAGTGATGAAAGCGAATACATGACAGGAACTTATTCACCTGTAGACGGGGGACTCGTTATTGGTGGATAATAGCAATAACGACAATGATAGCACCAGCAGTAACAACAATGCTTTAATTCAAAACCTGGTTGACATATTCAGAGATGCTTTTAACAGTCATGATCCAAAGATGCTGGGTTCTTTATTGACAGAAGATGGAGAATGGACAGATGTAATTGAAGACCAGCACGTGTATCCTTTTACTACAGTATTAAAAGAAGCAAGGCTTGATGTCAAATCCGATTCGTAAGGCCAAGGTTCTTGCAGATATATCCTATGCTATTCAAATCTACTATTTCCGTTCGTACCTACCTTTAGCATCAAGAAAAGCTTCCTTATTGGCTCAAGCACAATTGCTAATTCCGACCGCGTATAATTCATACATGTATCGATTCTTTTCCTTGCATTGGAGAAAAATTGCAATTCTGTGTTTATTACATTGTCAATACCATGTATTAGCTCAGTTGTCCCTTCAGAGCTTGTATTTGATGATGGTGATGAAGCAGATGTTGATGCTGGCAAAGAACCAATTCAAAAAATTGTACCAATTCTCTCCATAAAAATAACCATGGAAAAATATTCTAAATAGTCTATTTATTTCTATGTTCGAAACGAATACGGGTATGATTGATGCTACCATAGATAGTGTAAAAGTAAAAATCTACAATGGTATAGAACATAATATGATTCCTTTGACATACTCATACCCAATGACAATAATTATCATCCCAAACCTGGTACGTACAGAGCTCTAGTCGATGGCTTTTCTGTAGTCCTAGAACCACCTAAGCCTAGTACACATGACGTACGTCTTAAAGTAAGCGTGCGAAATCCTATAAAAGCATCATATAATTACGATACAGACTGGACATATCATCTTATAATAACCAACTCCTCTGCAGCTAAGTAATCACAAATCTGTAGTTGCATGATATTAGTCTGCCAATCAGTCATAAACCGTTGTATAAATAATAACCAAGCTATATTAGAACATAATAGTCGCCTACTGCATGATATATCAGAAATTATGAAAAAACTACTGTCATGCCGTGAAGTTTGGTGCTATGACGACTGCGACTATATCGTAGCAGAAGAAACTGAAGATGATGTTGTGACAAGTACTGCAGAACATGGTATCAAAAAGCATGGTAAGCCAAAAAAGGATCTGGTAAAGTTGAGGGAAAAACTCAAAGGATTCATTTATACTGTAAACTGGTTATAGATGTCCTCAATAAATAATCAACAAAAGGTGCTTCAAACTAATTATGTGGCTAAGCTATCTGAAAATAATAATGATGTAGTAGTGGATAACATAAATTCGAGGACATCACAAACAATGAAGAGAATTCTTGTAGTAGATGATGAACCTGACGTTAGTCTATCATTAAAGGTAACTTTAGAAGAAAATGGGTTTAAAGTTAATGCATTTGAGGATCCTATTATAGCATTAGACAACTTCCGAAAGGAGCATATGATCTTTTAATTTTAGATATTAAAATGCCAAAAATGCATGGCTTTGAATTATATAGAGAGATAAGAAAGATTGATAATCACGTTAAAATATGTTTTCTAACAGCAGGAGAAATGTACTATGGAGCATATGCTGATATTTTCAATGAAAATCAATTTATCCGAAAACCAATAGAGAATAAAGAATTAGTAAACAAAGCAAATGAGATAATCAATTCATAATAGTATTTATTGATGTCGTGAAGAGGATAGCGATGCAACGATAACATCAACAAAGGTGGATTTTCTAAGATATTGCTATAATGGAAAGCTATCTGAGTAAACTAACTTACTATTCCGATACTTCAGGTTCCAATAAAAAATGATATTTGTTTTATTATAATAAAAAACGATTAATCTCAACCGACTAACTAACTAGTGCCGTGAGAACTCCAATACTATTCCTCTTCTTGAATGATAATCAAATTTGATGATTTTTAGATATCGGTATTGACTCTAAATCACCATAGCTATTGCATATAGGGCATTTAACTGTCCTTGAATCTGAATATAAAGACGCGCACCAAAAGCACGAATTACATATTACAAAGTGTCTCCTAGCTCCAGTGTAGACATTATTACTGCCGTTGTTGATAGCGGTGCTGTTGCCATTGTCAGCGTTTAGAACTTTTAAGATAACCTGCTCATATAGCAATTTAGCATATTCATTATTATTATTATGATGAATTGCAGTTTGGGATGACATAGTCACAGTAGAACAGTTAGATCATAATATTAAAAAGAATTGTTGCGTGCAATCCTGGAGCAATCACAATATTATTTATTCTCGATAGAGAATTTCAACTAAAGATTCTTATAGAATAAAGCGATAGCGATAGAAATGACAAAGCAGCAAGAATGGTATTGGAATGATCAAGAATGGGATAAACAAGATATTGAAACTCCAATTGTTTTGAGATTATCAAAGAACTTTAACACTGCTGCAATGATTATTTCTGAAAAACTTGGATTCAAATCACTCGATGAATATGTTAGTGATATAGTTAGACTAAATGTGCGAACGGAGTTAGAAGGTCTTGGAAACTTTGAAAAAGAAGACGCTGAAGAGATAGAGAAACAAATGGCATTGATAGACGTGCATAGACATACAGATAGGTTGATAGAAGTTTAATCGATGACTGACAAATCAGGTAAATAAATATCAAAGTTCCAAAATAATGAAGCGTCAAAAAGAAGAAAATAATGTCTCTAACTAAATGTGGATTTTTATGTATGTAATAATTAGAGGTTAAATTCATCTTTGATATCTTGATGTTTGGTGAGTAGATAGATAGACTGTAGATACATATATTGTAATACCAGAGTGAAAGTGACTATGTCTATATTTTATTTATATTAACGATATTCCAATGGCACAGCAATTGCAGCTTCATCATATACTCTTCTATTGAGTTCTTCTGAAGAGGGTTTTGTAGTTTTTAATATGTGTTCAATTATCGCATTATTACATATTGAGGAATAGATGTTATGATCACCTGCACATGTTTCATATGCAAATGAACTATATCTCATACATAGGTTTGTAGCATCAATAGAACTAGTAATGAAATCTTTCATTACGTCACATTCACTAACTTGCTCCTCAATTTTTTGCATATGCTTTTGTATGGCTTCGTAGTCTTTTATTGAAGTAAAGTTATTTGGATCGCCTGCGCCAATTGAAATTTGGTGTATATATTCAGTAAACGACAGTCCTGAGCTTTGTATATCTTTAATTTGCTGATATTTCTGTGTCGTTAAATTGCTATTATGTCCACTATTACCATCACCGTCATCACTGCTCGGCTTATACGTAAATCCATATGCATTCCTGATTGATAAAATATAGCTGTCTGTTTTGGGATTAGAGAATGCTATAGTAGTAGTATAATGACTGCTGCTATTGAGCAGTAGTGAGATGATAATAATAATAATTATAGCCGTGGACGGCACTAAAGCAGCCATTGGCTTAAACATAAAATTTTATTCTGCTTTACCTTATAATAATATTATAATATATTATATATCATCTGCTCTCCATGCTTCTGTAGCAGATGAATATTCCGGTTTTGTTCTTAAAGATACTTCCTATTGAAATTGCGCAGAATTGAAACTATAGTTTGAAATGCCGTTAACTGAAAAAATGGAATCGTACAACAATTTTTCATAATGAAACATTGCTTTTTCAATTCCTTCTTTAGTAGGTAAACCAATAATATGATTAAGTCTCCTCCCTTTTCGAGGTCAAATTAGCTCAACTGCTACTTTCTTCAAAGTGATAGAACTTTAGTGCCAATCTAAAAGCATCAAATATATCGTTATATGGTGTAGACTCTTTGTCTAATGTCCAATCATATATTGTGATATTCATCTGCACTTAATCACATATAATTATGAATAATCATATTTTGGTATGATAAAAGCAGATTAGGCATAGGTGCAGAACAAATATTATTTCTATGAAGATTCGAGTAGGAACTTTTAACAACGAAAACCTGTTTTTCAGGTACAAATTGTTAAGCGCAGAACCAAAGCCATTCAAAAATACACCAGTTCCAATTAACTTCGAAACTATGGTCAATCAATTCCGGGATATCGATAATCTGCTAAAGAAGTATGACGACCCAGCAAAGGTATTTCAGGATAAAAAAGAGTTTGAGAAATTCTTAAAAAAACTGCCTAGCGATTTGTGGAGAAGCATCATGACGTTCTTGAAAGGAGGATCATTCATAAGCAGGCTCAAAGGGTCGCTTGAGGACATTGAACCAATAAGCCACACTCAACGAACACATACTGCTGAAGCAATTTATGAAAATAAGCCGGACTTTATAGGTGTACAAGAAATCGAGAGTCTAGAAGTTTTAGATGAGTTCTATAGCAAGTTCATTAAAAAACATTTTAAATTGCCCTATCATATGCTAATAGAAGGAAACGATCCTAGAGGCATAGATGTAGGTCTTTTAGATGGTGATTCCTATCCTGTGACCAATATAAAAACTCACAGATATGATCCTGATCCTTCTGAACCCAACAAACATTTATTTTCGCGTGATTGTCTGGAAGTTGACGTTGCATTATCTAATGGCGAAAAATTGACAGTATACATTAACCACCTAAAGTCTAAAATCGGAGGTGGGGAGCAAAAGCGACTAAACCAAGCTACAGGAATAAGAAACATGGTGAATAACAGATTTGGCAATGATCTTAAGGGAGGGCATTTTATAATACTTGGAGATTTTAACTGCGACCCTAAGGCACCGGAGCTGGCTCCTTTGCTAGGCGATAAAAAACTTCTAAACATATTTGATAATTCAGATAAAGGGGAGAAATGGAGCTACCTTTATGTGGTATTAGATAAAAATGATACCAATAAAGTAAAGAGTGCAGAGGTATCCCAGTTTGATTATATACTCTTATCGCCAAGTATAGCGCAATCCAATACCAACGTAAAACCAATAGCTGAAAGAAGAGGACTTGTTTACTATCCTGAGATTACAGAAAAGCTAAAGAAAAAAGACGAAGACGTTGCTAATGTTTATGATAACGATGGTACAAGATTTCCAGGTATTGAGAAATATGGAACCGAAGCATCAGACCACTGCGGCGTTTTTGTAGACCTTGACCTTTAATTTTTCTTTTTTTGTAATTCTAGATCTTTATATGATGAAATATTGCTTATGATATTGCTATGACACATATAGAAGAAGAAAAAGCGAAAATGAGCAATAGTAATAATGAATCAACTATAGGGAATGCTATTCAAACAGCTCTAGTTTTACAAGGTGGAGGTGCCTTGGCGGCATATGAAGTTGGAGTCTATGGTGCACTGTACTTTTGGATAAAAAAGGATTTTGCAGAGTCTGATAATACAAACATCTTTGACATAATTGCTGGTACCTCCGGTGGAGCAATAAACGCAGCAATAATTGTAAGTCATGTACAGCAGAGACGAAAGAAAGGCTTTAGCATAAAAGATGGCTGGCAGGGCTCACTAAGAAAGCTTTTAGACTTTTGGAATTATACTTCATCAACACCTGATTTTACTATATGGCGTCCTTTCTACAGTTTTATGTGGCCTTTATACAGAGATGAAAAGTTATGGATGTCAGTTTGGGATGAGAATAATAGAATCAATAATAGAATAGCTACAGGTGAAGCCGCAAGAAGGTACTACTCGGTTAAGGACTTTTTGTATTACGGGGCACCACAAATTTTTTCAAATCCTTCTGCAGAAAATGACGATAGATTCTTTGATAACTTCTTTATGCCTTCCAATATCTGGTTACATTATAATAATGACGAGCTCAGAAAGAGTATCGAAAGATACACAGCATTTCCAATAGCTACAACTTATGATAGCATATCGGATAAAGAAAAACAGCAGCCCAGATTGTTAATTGTAAGCACAGATGTAAAAGAAGGTGAAGCAGTAACATTTGATAGCTATGAGAAAGAGGATGGAAGTAGGAGATCAGAATATGGAGACTATATTAAAGGTGAAAATAGGAATAAGAGAATCATAAGATACGATGAGGGACTTATGATTGAACATGTCATAGCAAGTTCTTCTGTACCAATAAACTACAGGTACGCTATGGTGCCTGTAAATTATGGAGAGGACAATTCAACCGATGATCGACGTGAATTTTGGGATGGTGGAATGTTGAGCAATACTCCTCTAAGAGAGCTAATACAAGCACATGAAGATTACTGGAGGATGGGAAGAAACGGCAATGTCCTTCCTGATCTAAAGGTCTACATAGTTGATATATGGCCTCATAAGGGGGAAGCGCCATCTGATCATGATGGAGTAGCAAACAGACGGTATGACCTGACATACCAGGAAAAAACGCCACATGAAGAGAAAATAGCATATTTGATACACGACTATATTGACCTAGCATACAAATTAATTAGAAGAGCAAAGATGCCTCAAGACGAGCTAGATAAATTTCTTGATCAAACATATGGACAGAGTAGGCATCGGGATGGAGAGAATAGAACTTATCGACAGCTCCTACAGAAAGTTCAGATAACTGATGTAGTACGCATAGAACGAAGTGCTGATCCCAGTGAAATTTCGTACAAATGGTGTGATTATTCCGCTAATACAGTAACACTTATGATCAAACAGGGAGTAGAGGATACGCTTCATAAGGTTGCAGATATAGAAAAAGAAAAAAATAAGGATCCCTGTATCGCATTAGATAACTTCATTACAGTAATAGATGCTGAGAAAGAAAATGAATTGCTGACGGAAAAGCTAGAAAGAATTTTAGATGGGAATGTCCCATCAGATTTACTAAAAGAGTCAGCAAGATACATCAAAAGAGCGCTGCAATGCAGATAATAATAACTGCTTTTACAAGTATGCTAGGAAAATTACTTGGCAATAACAAATGCATAAACCTAAAAGGAATATGTTAGTTATGCGGCATTAGAGCACATACTTGGTTAGCATTGAAGTAGATGATGGAAAAATAGAATCAATTACAAAGCTCGAAGCTGATTTGACCATTCCTTCTAACGATAATAATGGTAAATACTCAAAGGGTATAGTTTTATTTGCTCATGGAAGTGGAAGTAGCAGACATAGTCCTAGAAATAAGTATGTAGCTGAAGTTTTACAAAAAGATGGACTTGCTACTTTGCTAGTTGATCTATTAACAGCAAAGGAAGAAGAATCAGATACCAAAGCACAGAATATTAACTACAAAATTCCAGGGCTTGTGCTAAATAAGTTCAATATTGATCTGCTTGCGAGAAGACTTGTATCAGTTACGGATTGGATTTTGGAAAATTCTGAAACGAGGGATTTTTCAGTGGGGTATTTTGGAGCAAGTACTGGAGCAGCAGCGGCTATTAAAGCAGCAGTTCAAAGACAAGCTAACAATAACAATAATGATATATTTGCTATAGTCTCTAGAAGTGGAAGGCCTGACTTAGCTGGACTTGACTATTTATCCAAAACAGAAACTCCCACACTTTTCATTGTAGGTGGAAATAATAGTAAAACGGTCATTAAGCTGAATAAAGATGCATTAAAGCAGTTAGGCTCTAAAAAGAAAAAACTGGTAACAGTTCCAAATGCTACCCATTTATTTGAAGAACCAGGAACTTTGGAAGAGGTGGCTAGACTTGCGAGTGGTTGGTTCAGATGCTTTTATCTAATAAAGAATGAACACGATAATAATAGTAGTTAATTCTATCCATTATTATGTTCAAAATGATATAACTTCAACGCTAACCTAGAAGCATCAAATATGTCATTGTAGGATGTAGCTTCTTTATCGTGTTCAATCAATATCAACAGCAGTTCTTAATGCCGTAATTAATTTGTCAAACCTGTCTGGATTAGTAGCAATTTTTCTAGGATCCTGCTCTAATATCGTCTTGCAATGTCCTAACATCGCTTTGTGCTCTTTGCTGAAGTTGACAGGGACTATTCTCATATATTCATCCCAATTATCTCCTAGTCCTTCTGATCTGTATCTGGCAATTACTTTATCATAGTCTGCTTCCTCGCCTATCTGTATTCTGAGGGATTTTATAAAAGATGGATTAGCACTATCAATGTATACTATGTCAACCTGATACTTTGAGATTAGTCTATAGACTACAGATAACATCTCATTATAATCAGGCCTATGGTATTCTTCTGCATGCAGTATCTATATGGTTATCTACCCATTGTGTCACAACAATTCCAAACGCTGAACTACCATATCCTGGTCTATACCCATGGATTCTGCAGCTATGCATTTAATTTTTTTGCCTTGTAAATATTACGCAGTTTAATTTTAGCTTTATCTATCTAATCCTTGATGACACAGTGAAAACAAAAAGAAAGGAAAAATAAACGAAATTGTTGGGTTCTTTGTTTCTTCTGTATCTACTGCTCCTGCTAAGAGGGTCTTTTTCTTATCTGCTCATTATTTGTCCTCGGATTTCACCGTTTTGGTTTTGGTTAGTATGAACATTGACATAAGCCCCACCATTTTTCATGAGATCTACTAAATCGGATATTTGTTTACCAGCTAATGCTCCCTGGAGATCGGAAGATGTAATCTTTCCTTTTCCCATTTGAAGTGGCACTACTGGTTGTCCATTTTCTCCTGATTTACCTTGGTGTATATGGGCCATCATAAATCCTTGTAGATTCGTAGTAGATAGATCATAGTTTATTTCCTTTCCGTCAGAACTTAGCTGGAATTGAGCGGTGCCTGTTGCTTGCGTGTTTACAGGCGGTACTTCGTCTTTGCCACTTAGTTTAGCTTTAAAGGTTTGCGATTGTTGTTGTGCATAAGCTGCTATTGTTGATAGATGTTGTGGTGTGAGGATAGCCATACTAACCAACGATGCAAATACAAGAGATGACACAATAGCCATAACCTTCAGGCTTGTCATTTTTGTGGTCTCACTCATCAGCCTTGAATAGGTAAAACATATATTTTATAATAGCAGCTTGGAGGTTCTGAAGACTCTATACATATTAGATTCCTATTTTGTAATAAAATTAACTTTTATTGTAATATATGAATATATGTGTTGTAAATCATCCGCTGGTTGGTATTCATATGGTGTTAAATTAGTGTTGAAGTAGACACCATGTCAGTTAGAATATCAAGTTTTTATAGTCTTTTGAGTTGTATGACGATAATATGTATGTTACAAATAATAAATACCCCATTCTAGTTCTCAATCCTGTGCTTCTATCATTGCTTTAGTAACTAATTAGCCTAGTACTCGACTCATCTAGCGAATTCTAGCGAATGATTGTCACCTAACAATCGTTTAAACTATATTTTACTTTATGTTTTTTCGCTCCTGAGATAGGTTCTCAATCTAATGATTTCGTATCTCCATTCTTCAGAACATCAAACATTCCCATCCAACCAAGGTCTGTAAACCCGTTGATGTGAGCATGGAACATGAACATCCCTGGTTTATTGTATGTGAATTCAACTATTCCTCTATTTCCCTGTCCTAGTTCAACTATATCTGTTTTGTAGGAAGGATTTAACCCAGTTCCAGCAGGATAATAATCAAACATATTTCCATGCAAATGGAAACTGTTTATGGGGTCGAACTCCAACATATTTACCAAGTAAATTCTATAAAGCTGGCCTGTAATTAGCTGTATTGGATGATCTCTGTATATGAATGCAGGTCCATTCACGCTATAGATCTGGTTAGCGTGTCCAATAGATTCACCTAGATGAGTTGCTTTGTTAAAATTGGTACGCAATTCAGCTGCAGTAGGTGGGCGCAGAATAGCCGATTCATTTGACTTATAGTCATCTATCAGATTGTATCCGTTCATAAGCATTACCATCTCTTTAGCTAGAGGTCGTGTTGTCTTTGGATCGATTATCATAACGCCATATAATCCATGATTGATATGTGATTGTACAGAAGCTACATGGCAATGGTACGGATATACACCATATGGAGATGCTACAAAACTATATGTGTAATTTTGACCTGGACCAATAGATCCCCCGTTGCCATATACTCCGTCCATTATTCCTGAATGGATAGAATGCATATGTAAAGAGTGAGGACGCTGCGAGGATTTAGAATTATAAACTGTGATTTCAACATGATCTCCTTCAGTCATCCTCATTGTCGGACCGGGTATTGTGTCATTAAATGTCCATGCATGAAACAATACAGGATCCTTGGTATTTATGTCCGAAATGGGAATAGCCTTATTTTCGGCAACAATCAAAGAGAAGTGCCTCACCAGAGTCCCATTTTTATATTGGGTGACATGGCCGCAGTTAAAGTAGGTTAAATATTCTAATGGATTGGGATGATCATCCATATCTTTTGCACAGTTCTCTCCAACGGGTACAGATTTAAGGGATAGGTCAGGAGAAATGGAATTCGTATTAGTAGCAATAGGAGGAGCTGCTGACATCATCATCGTCATCGTTGTTTTTGTTGAGGCAGTTGGTCCCACGTCATCTTGTTTGTGGGTGTTATCATCACTAAGTACATAGTTTTCTGCAATTGCTAGTTGATTTAACAGTATCACCATCATACTAGCAACAAAAAATGCAATAGTAACAACAGCAGCAGACAAAGTCATTAAATGATAAATTGCAGTGGCACTCAAATGTGGTGCTGATATCATCATAGAATCCTAACCTTAACCTTAACCCCTAATATCGAGTCATTAATAGCTGGGCGAACAATTGATTCTGACTTTTCCATATGAAATCTATTGGTATCTCTGATAGATTAACTCTGATCAAGCATTAATTGAAGAAATCATAAGCAAATTGAAAAATCATAAATATTGAAATATGTCTAGCCATTAAAAGGTGAATTCTTACTTCTTATCTTAAATTATAGCTATGATTCAAATGTTACTATAAATCTAGTAACAACTCAAGATTAATTTAACACAAAAGGAGCAAGTGTATCGCCTATATTATATATGTACACATCATTTAGAACTATAGAAGATGAAAAGAATGTTTCACATCATCACTAATATTTTTTATATATACAAAAGCTTGTTAATTTGTAAAAAGGCGCGCTGAGAATAGTAGTAATACTTGTCAGACGAAAATAATACAGAATGTTCAAAATAACAAAATTCAAAGTCTGTGTTATTGGAATAATAGTAGGAGTAGGACTCATTAGCCTTCCTCCATTTATGGGTCTCACATGCAGATGGTGTACTGGTGCTAGTTAGTTAATGGCTGAAAATACATATTGATTACGAACTCACTATGCTATCCTATGTAGTATATCCTACAAAGACTTACAGATTGATTTAACTTTAATTAGTTCTCTCTTAGAAGCGATAGAACTCCAATGCTGGTCTGGAGGTATCAAATATATCGTTATATGATGTTGCTTCTTTGTCCAGTGTTCCCGTCATTATCTACTGTTGTTCCTAATCCACTGGGAACAGTGTTAGTTCGTGCGTAAACAACAACAAGCATTACTCAACGTGTATGATTTCTAGGCTCATGTGATGCCCCGAGGCCTGTTAAAGTACCAGTATAGTCACCCGTTATCTCTTCTACGAAATCAAAGTCATCTAACCGTTTGAGAATATCAAGTGTTAGCCTCATATTTGTTACATAATGAGTACCTTTATCATATATTGCTGGAACAAAGCCTGTAGTTTCTGTTATATGTTGTTTACACCATTCTGAATTAGTACCAGGCTTGGTAAATACTTCTACCATGTAAAATGGCGCACGTTCAGATTTTTGTTCTTCGCGTATTAGCAAGTCATTAAGAAGTGCTGGATCTACTTTTGGAAGATATGTATTAAATAGTGTCTCAAGCCCATGAAAGACATTTCTTAATTCTTGTAATTCAGACATTTATTACCTTACACGACCTAGACCTGCTTGAGGTGATGTCATCAAGACCATTTTCATTTCTTTGAACATACAAGATTTCATTATCTTCTTTTCATCACTAATGTCCTCTTTGAGTCTACATGCAGTGAAGTGCCATGCCACTTCAAGCGATAGGTATGTTGCTGCGAATCCCATAATCACATATGCTAGGTTTTCAATCATATTGTATGTATCGTATAAGTTACTATTTAGTCTCAGTAGTAGGCACATATGATTAGTCATAATGGCATCATTTCGTGTTTTATTAGGTAGTGGCATAGCTATGATGCTGCTGCAGATAGAGAAGATAAAAAATACATGAAATTGCAGTTGCTTTTGCTATTTTCCTATCGTTTTTTCAATTTCATTTACTGTGAAATACCTTCTGCAGCCAAGCTGCATTTATTTATAAGAACATCAGTTGTTGTTGGACTTACAGGAATAATCTTGTAATCTTTTCCAATAATGTATTTTGGAACAGTTTGACTATCGAACATTTTTACGTGTAATGCATGAGCATCATCACATTGGTTATAACTCCTCTGGTTTTGTAGATTTGAGTTTGCAATAGTGGAGGTATTATTGTATACTGCATTGGCAACACCAATTATTGTTAAAATTGATATGGATATTATAATGAGAAGAATCACAAAGGCTTTTTTGTATCCATATATAGATATCGATGTCATCATAGTCATTGTTATTATCATCATATGCTAGTTTCAGGTTACTATTAGAGTCTGTTAGGAAGGCTTTATGATAACTAACCAACTGGTACTACGATCGTATCTAGTACTACTGCAAATGTATATGTGTATATATATTTGCATATTTAAAATAAATACAAGTAAATCTGTCGTATTTCACATAATTCATGCATATGATATTATTGCCTGATTATCAAGTATGCGATCAACGTTACTATTATAAAGAAACACGATTTCTAATACCTATCTACCTACCTAAAAAAATGTATTGTATACATATCATAAACAGACTCTACAAGACATATCCCGGTATGAGCTTAGGATATCTATCACACTCGTATAATCAGTGTTATGGAAAAGAAGAAAATAATGGCAAAGAGCATAACATTGCTTATAACAGTGGCATCGCTGTCGGCTATGCTAGCAGTAGGAATTGGTATTTCTGCTGCAGCAGGTCTATCACCAGCAAGTAGCTACAATAGTGGAAGTTCCTACAAAAAAATTACATGTTTGGACAAAGTCCTCGAATTGGGACAAGAAGGAGTAGTACGTGACGTAGGTGGTTTCAATGGCGCATTATTTGAGTGCTCACAAATACAATGGTCTGGTTCAATCTATGCAGTCGTTGCTAAGTAATCATAATCCTACTATAGGTGATAGAGGGTTATGATAAGATCCTTAGTGTTAACTTTGACAGCAGCATTAGTTACTATTCTAACACTTTCTGTTCTTCTGCTGCAGTTTCCTTCATTACCAAAAGCACATGCTGTTGTTGCTGATACTACTATTAACAACTCTATTAAGATGACAAAACAACAATCTTTTGTTGATTCAAGTGGTAGACTAAATGTTATAGGCGTAGTAGATAACAATGGGAAGATACCAATTAGTGTAACAGTTAGTCTTAATACTGTATATAAATCAGGTAGCAGTAGAACACTAATAGATTCTACTTTTGGTAATATTATATATCCATTTACTGGTGCGCCATTTAAATTCGTAATTGAGCCAAATCAACAATCAGTTAAAGGCATGGCATTTATCTCCAGTGTAAAGCAGATTCCAGTACCATATTACAATGTAATAAGGTTGAATTATTCTAATATGCCAGCAGCTGCCAGCAGCAGTAAGGCTATGGTTGGGACAGCCAAGAATATAGGACCATTTGACTTACATGATGTAAGCGTATATGCATCAGCACATGACAGAAATGGAATCCAGATTGATTCTGTTAAAAGTAATGTAATGCATTTGATAAAGCCTGGTCAAGAAGCACGATTTATTGCTCTTCCAGACTCTACTACTGCTCCACACATCTTCTATTATAGCTGTGCTGGTATGTCACTTGGTAATGATCCTATGACTACTTTAGATATTGGCAAAGGTCAGTCTATTTTATATGATATAAGAGGTGTAGTAAGGATAAGCGATTTTAAGTACAGTGCGGATAATGACAGCATTATATTTGCAGCAAAGCATTATAATCCAGATGGAGGGCCTATTGCTTTGAAGTTGGTTAAGAATTCTGGAAATCCAGCGGCTGTATCTGTAATGATGGATGGGAAGATGTATAATAGTAATAATAGTGCATTATCAGTAAAAATGCTGGATCCAAAAACAGTACATATAGATCTCTTTGTTCCATCAGGGGACCATAGCCTCCAAATTAAGGGAATTAGGAATGCAGCTTAATTATTCCAGTGTAGTCGCAACGAAATGAAGAGCAGCTATACAAGTAATAACAATAGTTACTTCTTTTTCTTCTCCTTCCAGTATTAATCATATTCACTGCTATCCCTAAAACTATAAAACTTCAATGCTAACCTAAAAGCATCAAATATATCGTTATAGGATGTTGCCTCTTTATCCAACATTCCATCATTATCCACAGCTGTTCTTAATGCAGTAATTAATTTGTCAAATTTATCTTGATTTATAGCAATTTTTCCAGGATCCTGTTCCAGTATCATTTTGCAATGTCCTAACATCGCTTTGTGCTCTTTGCTGAAGTTAACAGGAACTATCTTCATATATTCATCCCAATTATCTCCTAGTCCTTCTGATCTGTATCTGGCAATTACTTTATCATAATCCGGTTCTTCACCTATTTGCAGCTTTAATGATTTTATGAAGGAAGGATTAGCACCATCAATGTATACTATGTCAACCTGATACTTTGACATTAATCCATATACTACTGATAACATCTCATTATAATCAGGCCTATGGTATTCTTCTACATGCAATATCTGTATGTGATCGTCTACCCATTGTGTTACTACTATGCCAAATGCTGAGCTACCATATGCAGGGTCTATGCCCATCGATTTGGAAGTAAAGTAATATGACGATGGATTGAATTCATCTGGATCGTATTTCCGTCCTTTCTCAATTGCTGCTTCAATATCTTTGGTGTGAAATACATTTCCCATTTTACCTAGATATTTTAGATTATACTCACGCTCAAACGAAGGTGATTGCTTGGCTCTTTCTATTTCTTTAGCAGTGTATATCTTACCAATACCATAAGTACAATCTAAGAACAGCCTTTCGTATAGACAAGTATCTTCAGCTTCTTTTTCTATCCTTTCGAATAAGCGTTCGGGTGCATTAGGTGTACTAACCATCACTATGTATGGATTTGATTTTGCAATATACCTCTCACTTACGTCTCTAGCATCTTGCTGCTGTCCTGGAGAAAAGAAATCAGCCTCATCTAGTAGTATGAAAGATACATTAGGTAAACCACGCATTGCATCTAAATGGTGTGATGGAAATGCTTCTATCTTTAGACCATTTAGTTCTATCACAGTCTCTTTTGTGTCAAAAGTAATCGCACCTTTGTCTGCAAATAATGTCTTCATTCTCTCTATTAGAGCAATTGCTAAGTCTATTCTCGGCCCTGTGACAATACACATTTGTGAACCTGCTAACGAATCGTCTTTGAGACAAAGCCAAGTCATAAACCGGAGTATAAACTCTGATATACCAAGCCCTGTTGCCTTCTTTATCCAGAGATGTTTGTTACCATTATGAGTAATTAAGGAATCAAATATTATTTGCTGATAATCATATAACGGCTTATCAATTCCATCTTTTTGCGGCAAACCAATAATGTGGTTAAAGCAGCTATCTCCATCTGTTTTGATGTCTTCTTGCTTATGCTGCTGCTTATCCCATATCCAAAATGGCTTGTTATACAACCTTTCAAATAACTTGGATTGCTGCTTTGTTGTTGCTTCTAAACTAACTCTTTTATTGAGGTCTTTGAATGTCACTAGGTCATAGATTCATAAGATGAAGCTATAGCTTTTTCTACTCAGCTCTTCTGTGTATCTTCTGAAGCGTTAACATTTATAATTATACTGATCATTGAAAAATAAAATATATTTTTAGACCTAGTTACTTCTCTTCAGGTCTAGCATCATCTGTTCGAACTGCTCTTTTGTGATTTCTCCTTTAGCATATCTTTCTTTTAGTATGCTATATGCACCATCATCATGAGGCCGCGAATAGGAACCAGGCAAATTTCCATTTCTCCAGGGTAGAAAAACCCATCTAGCTATTAATAACACTAGCAAGATTATGAATATGCCTCCTAGCCATCCAAAATGGAATGGAAATAAGAAGGTCGGAAAGAATGGATAGAAGGTCCCTGGCAATCTAGGACCAAAAAATAGCAGGGATGCAATAATTGAAGCAGCTACTAGGACTATCAATCCAAATACACCCCAAGCTATAAATCCTCTTGCACGTCTCCGTTCCTGATCATTCATGTTATTATTGTCTCACCTGATAAGTGATTGCTACTCCTAGTGCCAGATTCCATCTCCACCCATAAACCCTCCTAGTGCTCTCCATGGTCCAAATCCAAATCCAAATGGCCCGTATCCAAATCCACCTGCTAATCCGTGTAGTCTTCCTAGTGGTCCAAATCCTCCGCCAAGCGCTCTAGGCATCCCAAAGAAACCTCTTCCGCCCATCTGTTGAGCTGGTGATGTGTACAACACCTTTCCATTTCCTGCATCAATGATAGTGTGATATGCTGTATGTGTTTCAGGACTAACTCCAAAGAATGTGTACACCAGATATCCTTGCACTACTCCTAAGTGACCTCCTACAACAGTACCATTAGTGATTTGTTTTCCTGCAATATCAGCTGCTTGTGAAAAAGAGACCTTGAGGTTATCTTTAATGACATTTTTTGTAGTTTGCATAACATTTATCGAACCAGTAATCTTTGGTATCTGACTACCTCCTGAAACTGTACCAGCAGTAGTAGTTGTGTTAAATGGCTGTACTGCATAAACAGAGGATATTGCTGGATATGCCATGAATATTCCCGCCAGAATAGCACTAGCAACTATAGCCCCTATGACTGCAGGTAGTAGCACCTTTTTGCTTGTAATTTTAGTTTTTGTTTCTTTTGTTTTTGTCATTGTAAGAAATACTGACTTCAATTTTCGTTATAACCATTGTTTACCTATGAGACGTAACTTAGTTACCTGAAGTCTTATATCATAATTCAAAGAAATGCATTTGTAATTGCTGCATTCGAAAGATCGGATCAGACAGAATAACGTTCTTAAAGAGAGACTCTTCAACTCTATTATATACATTTCAAATGAATTAATTTGGTTCATGAGTATAGAGACAGAATATACATAAGGAAAGATATAATGTTCAAACTTTATGAATATGGAGAACTCAATCAAAGCAAACTCATGAGCTATTGTGGGCTAAATAACGTAAAGCACAAAGAAATAATTGATGATTTGGTAGAAAAGGAACTCATAGTAAAAACAGAAGAATCATGGGGAAGCAAGACCATAATAAAATATAGGGTTTCACAAAAAGGCCGAGAGATTCTCAAAGAAATTCTGGAACCTTACGAAGCTCTATTTCCTCGCAGCGAAAAGGTTGTTGATGTCAGTGATGGGTAATGATGATGACAACAGGTAACAAGGTTACTATAGTGCTTTTTAATATAAAGGAGACAGGATGAATCGTCATGGCTGCTCCCACTGATGCAAATAAGAAGAAAAGAGAAGATCACAAAGAAAATCTGTTTGAGATAATGGATGGAATTATTTCACAGTTAAACAAAACAAAGAAGATGTTTATCTTAATGATTATAACAATTCTGATACTTCCACCAATTTCATTTGTAATCACCTTTGCAGTATTTGGTCCTCCTATGTTCTTTGATAATAGTAATGTTGGTATGCGTCATGAAGGATTTAGATTCGGACCCGGGGGATTTGGACATGGATTTGCTCTGGCAAGGCTTGTACCAATCTTAATCTTCATAGTATGGCTTGGAATAGGAATAAGGCAATGGTTTGTGCTTTCAAAATGGACCAAGAGATATGAACGCTATAAGGAACTACAGAAAAAGATTGATGAGAAATTAGGTTATGATTAGTGTGATAATGATCATTATGTCATATAATAACGACAATAGTCATGAATTGATAATGTATAGGTAACCGAAGCTGAATTAAAGAGCAAAGCAGTGTAACCGAGAAAGAATAGATCATTGTAATGACAAACATCAGCCTCGTTGTCAAACTACAAGAATTTACATACACGATTGGTGCCTCAAAAAGAATTCAAATTATGTCAGAGTATACAGACGTTAAACCTAATGACATTATATTAGATACAGGTGAAAATACAGGAAAAATAACAGAAGCTTACTCTAAGTACTGCAAAGAGGTTATTGTGTTATAACCAAAACGTAGTATTGTGGAATATGGAAGATCGCATAGACCAAACATCAAATTCATAGAAGGAGGAGCAGAAAATATACCTCTGCCAAGCGGTTACTTTGACAAGGTAGTAGCAAGTGCTTCATTCCATCATTTTTCAGATCAAGACTAGGCTTTAGAAGAAATGAAACGGGTATTAAAACCAGATGGAAAGATAATAATCTTGGAAATTGATCCCAATACACCTAGAGGAAAGCACCTCAAGTTTTGTGAGACCGTATTTCATACTGGAGCCAAATTATACCAACCAGCACAGCTCAGCAAGAAAATTCAAGCTCATAATCTAGAGGTATTGTCAATTGATTCTAACTATTTGGGTTATTTTTTGACTGCAGTTAAAAGTAGCCAAAAACTAGAGTAAATGTAAACTAAGGTTGCGTGTTTCGAATAGATAGATAAAAAATTTCTTATGTGATACCCATAATAATTTCTCTTACTAGTGGATTTGGAAATATCTCATCTAACTTCCTAGGCATCTTGTCTTCAAATACAACATCGGAATACCATTTAGAACCAAATGCAACTAGCTGCATCAAAATAGGTAGTGTATCTTTACCCTTCTCAGTAAGCCTCCACTGTACTATCATAGGTGATCTCTTTTCCTCAGAACATTCAATGAAACCTTTCTTCTCAAGCTCCTTCAAACGCATTGAGAGAACCCTCGGAGTAATACTTTCAATAGACTCCAGAAGACGATTGAAGCGTGTAATCTTGTATACTCCTATATCTCTAATAATCAACATAGTCCACTTTTTGCCTAGCACTCCAAGGCTGGTCTTGATTGGGCATTTCATGAAGCTCACCTGAGGTATCATAGCTAGTTCAGAATCTGTAGTAGATCTTTCCTCTCCTTGTTTGTCAGATCTATATTGTTGCAACTATACTTTTGATCTCTTGTATATTTATTAACTATACTTTGAATTCTACTGCGCATGAGCGAATCAAATGAAACACAAACGAATATCCAAAAAATCACTCCTCATCTGTGGTTTGAAGATAATGCCGAAGAAGCAGCAAAATTTTATACCTCTATTTTCAAAAACTCAAGAGTCATAGATATTACCCATTATGGAGAATCAGCTGCAGAGGTCTCCGGAAGACCAAAAGGAACCGTAATGACTGTGACATTTGAACTTGAAGGGCAACAATTTATAGCGTTAAATGGAGGTCCTATTTTCAAATTCTCGCCAGCAATATCATTTTTGGTAAGTTGTGAAACGCAAAAAGAAGTAGACGACTTATGGGAAAAGCTCTCTGAAGGAGGAGAACAAGAGCAGTGCGGCTGGTTAAAAGACAAATTTGGTGTTTCATGGCAAATAGTTCCTAACATCTTAGGTAAAATGATACATGATAAAGATGTAAACAAATCTGAAAGAGTCATAAAAGCATTCCTTCAGATGAAGAAACTAGACATACAAAGCCTGCAAAAGGCATATGCGGGGTAATATAAGACATTGAGAAAACTAAAACTACAGGTACAAATGTCAATAGACGGGCTATATTGCAGGGCCTAATGGTGAGATTAGAAAACTTGATTTAGTGTTACTTCTCTACTTTCCTCTTCTCGTCCTTCTTCTAGCTGATCTTCGTCTTCGTTATAAGCGAGGTCATTTGATTCATTTCCATCTTCATCGCTACTGCTAGAAGCGGGCTTAACATTCTCCTTAGATTTCTGAGATATAAACCTGATAGCATCATCAACTACAGTAGCATTAGTTAATAGGTCAAGCTTCATAGAGTAGCACTCTTTAGCTAATGACAATGCTTGTATCTTTTCTCTATTATCTTATGTATTAGCTTCTGTATTCCATGCTTCTTTTGTGATTGCTGTTAAGCCAACAAGGCATTTCCCATACTCTTCTGGTAGCCGCTCGTCAATGTATTTTTTGATATTGGCTTTGGCTTGCTGCCTTAGAATAGATAGATCTCTGTTAACAGTACCACTTGACACTTGCAGGATCTGTGCTATTTCTCTTTGACTATGTCCTTTGCTACTCAGTTCTTGAATTTTGCCTCTACGCCATTCAATCCTATCTTTTTCTTTCGGTTCAACTTCGATGCTCAAATGTTCAATATCACCGTGCTTGTTTTATAGTGCTGTTCAATTTCCACGCTTGGGAGGTCACGTAAGTCCACAATTATTGATTTCAAAGATTATGTGTGGAAGTTAGCTTTATAGATTATGCAGTAGTCTCGCATCAAGCAACATTACGTGGTAACTGAAAGTGTAGCAATCATCACAGCAGCAATGGCAGGATTATCTATTATTATTTTAATCAACTGCTACATTATAATATGTGATCTAGTAAGCAGGATCATTGAATAAAAGAGCAATAAAGATTGGAATTGCTGTATCGTTAGCTATCGTAATTCCTGCTATTGTATATTTAATTTATAACTCTCCTACCGCTTTAGCAGCTCCTTCCATAACTAAAGATCCAAACCTGAAAGTTCAAACTCTGGTTAATAGTTTGGATTCTCCTACCAGCATGGCATTTATTGACAATAACAATATCCTAGTATTGGAGAAAGGTGGACAAGTACGCCTAGTATCAAACGGAATACTAAAGGATAAGCCAGTATTGCAAGTACCTGTTGATACAGAAAATGAACGCGGTTTGCTTGGAATTGCTATTATGAATAGTACCAAGACAGGCGATGCTTCTACTGCCAGTAGTAACAATGACAATAAGAAATTTGTGTTTCTATACTATACCCAATCAAATGGTGGAGACCTTCGAAATAGGGTTTATAGATATGATTGGAATGAACAGGATCAAACTCTGATCAACCCTGCTTTAATATTAGATCTTCCAGCACTTCCAGGGCCTAATCATGATGGTGGGAAATTGCTTATTGGTCCAGATCGTTACCTTTACGCAGTAATAGGCGATCTCAATCATAGAGGTAAGCTCCAGAATATCATAGACGGGCCCGATCCTGATGATACTTCCGTAATATTTAGAGTTAAGCCTAATGATGGTTCTGCAGCTCCTGACAATCAGTTCATAAATGATCCGAATGTTGAGATGCACAAGTACTATGCATATGGTATAAGAAATAGCTTTGGAATTGCATTTGATCCTATAACTGCTAATTTATGGCAAACTGAGAATGGGCCTGATGTATATGACGAAATTAACGTAGTAAAACCAGGTTTTAACAGTGGATGGAACAAAATTATGGGTCCGCTATCGAGAAATGAAGGTGTTAATACTGCTGATGAACTAGTTAATTATCCTGGCTCTCATTATGCAGATCCTGTATTTAGTTGGAAAAATTCTGTCGCTGTGACAGGTATAGAATTCATGAAGTCGTCAGCATTAGGACAGAAATACAAAAACAATATTTTCGTTGGCGATTACAATAATGGCAACCTGTACTACTTTGAAGTCAACAGTACCAGGACAGGAATAAAACCGCAGACTGGATTATCTGGTTTGGTAGTAGATAATGACAACCAACTATCTGCAGTAACATTTGGGACTGGTTTTGGTGCGATTAGCGATATAAAAACCGGACCAACAGATGGCTTTCTATATGTTTTATCAATCAACGATGGAACTATCTACAAAATTGTACGGTCGTTTACCAAATGATTTTGGTAAATACATCTGTGGCACTAGCTTGTAAGTTCTTCCTAAAGTTCGGGTTGTTATTCTTACTCCTTGCTGCAAAGCTCTTGTACTATGTCTCTTCTGCATTGTATAATCTGCTGCTGTTCTTGATTTTGCTGTTCCATACCTGAGCTCAAATGTTCCATTTCCTATGCATGATTTTATGCGGATCTTTCATTTTCACGCTAGACATAGTAGATGATGAAGATAGCTTATGTGTTTCAAAGTGGCATAAGAGAATACAAACCAATGTCAACTATGAAGATCAATAGAAAAGAAGACTAAAATGATTCCTATTCAGTTTACTCATCCCTTTCCCAACGATTCTTTAGAACGTTGTAACCAACCGCTTAGATCTTGCGCTATCTGTGCAAGATCATAAAAGTGCTTTCCACCCTTTCTCAAGATGTTTTCAATTCTATCTAGCCCTCGTCCGATATCGTCTACGATTTTTCTTTCTTTGGCAGTGCCAAAATAGTCAACTGTACCTCCGGTACTCTGTACATACATAACTACTGGTTGTTTATCTTCTTGAGCTAATGCCAATGCATTATCGAATGCTTTTTTTAGATCGAATTCAATGTTATTAGCGAGTGAATGCATAGCTAGTAAGAGGCCATACTCACTATGCGATAAGTTTACCAAAGCAATATGTGCCTTTTGTTCGTCAAATGCATCTTCCAAGACTGAGCCTAATAGCCCTGTTAAGACTCTTACCAAACCCGCATAGCAATATGCTGTTAGGATTACCTGCCTGAGGATGGTGGTTTGATAGCCAGTCTTTTATGTATGGTATTGAATCTATCAATGGAATAGGCCTTGTCCCTGTCTTTCCATTCAGTAGAATCTCTGCATACTGCTTTTTGCTGTCTGGTGTAAGCTTGAACACAACATCTTTTATTCTCAGTTTTAGCAGTTCATGAGGCCTTGCTGCTGAGTCTCTTGACATTGCATGGTAACATCTATCTCTTGGGTTAGGTCAATACTTCAGAAATAGCGAATCTTCCTCTGGTGACCATAAATCAGTTGGTTTGTAAATTGATTTTTCTTTTCTCTTTAGTTGTGGAATGTTTTCTATGACAGCTGGTTTTGTTCTTTTCTTTTGTTCTATATCTGGAAAGTACAGCCACTTAAAGAAGCGCATCAAATGTATTCTGTATATATTGTATGTTCCAATCCATTTATGCAATGGGTCGATATTCTCAGTTTTACGATAGCCATCTAGAAATGAAAGTAAATCTTCTCTTGTTATCTCCTTAAAATGTTTAGCATTTTTAAGAAATATTGAGAGATTACAAAGTAGTATTATAACATCCTTACGATAGTGATCTGATGGGTTAACCTCTGATCTTAAAGAAGAAATATAATCACATATGGTAAGAACATTTTCTCTAGATCCAGGTAATACTTTATCAAAAAGATGGTTAAAGCAGTAAGACGACAGCCCGTTTGTAGCATTATCTATTTTGTCTTTGTTATATTGTCGTCTAAATGGCTCCTTTTCGTCATGTATCCTCAGGCATCAGAAAAACTATATAGGTTAGTATTAGATACGTGCTTACTGAGATGTAATTTAAAATTCATATTTCTAATAGATTATTAAGCATATTATTATCTCGAATAGGAAAACAAATTGATTAAATTAGAACAACTGGAATTGTTAGAATACTATGATGCGTATATATAAATGAGCTTCATGCTTTATTTAATACCAAAACAGTATGAATATTTTTCCATCTCCGTACCAAATCCTGAACCCTTTTCCATTTTATGCTGAAATGCGGAAATTCCATCCCATCGAATATGATGAGAAAAATGAAACATGGGGAATTTTTCGTTACAATGATATTCAAAGTATCCTAACAGATTATAGAAATTTTTCTTCAGATATTCAAAAATCAGTTAATATTCAACAAGAGCAAGAAATACAAAAAGCAAGAGAACTGCAAGATCACAAAAATCGACGACCATTAAGAAGCAGTCTTCTTACATCTGATCCCCCGCGTCACAGTCAACTGCGAAGAGTTATTTCATCAGCTTTTAGTCCAAATACTATATACAAACTGAAACCACGAATTGAGCAGATCTGTCATGACATGATAGACAATGTCATAGAACAAGGCCATATGGATCTCATAAATGATTTATCGTATCCTTTGCCTGTAACAGTAATTGCTGGGCTGCTAGGCATTCCAGCCCAAGATCAAGATACTTTTAAGAAATGGGCAGATGATTTACTTGGTTCAACTAGAGGCAGCAGCAATAATCTTCCTACTGATAAGGATTCTCAGAAGATATTTGCAAGAGTTCAAAGTGAAATGGATTTATATTTTAACAATATTATTGAAAAGAGAAGAATACAAAAACAGTTATCGTCAAGCAATGATCTAATAGATAATTTGCTAAGAGCAGAAATAGATGGGAATAAGTTATCTGGAAAAGACATTCTTGCATTTTGTTCGCTTTTACTTTTGGCTGGACATGTAACAACTGTAAATCTAATAAGTAATGCAGTTAGATCATTGCTTGAGTATCCTCAGCAACTAAAACAGCTCTTATTGCTACAGACTAACGGCAATTTACATAAGGACTATGATTCTCTAATCTCATCTGCAATAGAAGAAACATTACGTTATCGCTCTCCTGTTCAAGGGGTATTTCGTTTCGCTACTCATGATGTTACTCTCGGAGGACAAGGACAAGGAAAAGAAAAAGCAATACAGCGTGGACAAAGAATGATCATGTGGATCGGCTCAGCAAATCATGACGAATCAATTTTCACTAACGCTGAGATATTTGATATAAATCGCAACACCACTGATACGCATTTAGCCTTTGGCCATGGCATTCACTTCTGTCTAGGTTCTATCTTGGCAACTCTGGAAGCGCAAGTAGTTTTAAAGATAATCCTTGATAGATTGCATAACTTAAGATTTGCTAATGAATACAATGAAGAATTATTAAAACCGCTTCATGGTGTCTTTTTCCATGGTGTCAGTAACCTGCCATTATGCTTTGAATCCAATAGCCCTATAAAGAAATCGCTTCTTTAATGTAGCTAAATACATTATAATGTAATCTGGATTTCCAAACTGCTGCGGTCTGTTCAAGTGATGCAGTAGTAAGCCCTTCAAACTATGTTCTTGAAGCAGCAATAGAAAAAAACAAGAATTGCCATCCAATGTTATAATCTAATCATAAGTCAATGGGTAGAAAGTTATAAGATATTATGTGACATGAGAGACCGTACTTCTACATAAAATCTCTATACCTGCCTGATCTCAGCAACTACCTTTTATTCGGATAGTATCAGGAGAATAGACCTATAGGTAAGAGGAGATAATAGGTATACCCAGTATGTTGTCAAAAACTGACAATCATAATTATGTATATGCCGCCAGCACCAAAGATATAGAATCTGCCGATGGTTGTTTATCTCTCACAATTGAAAATCACACAATCGCAATTTTCCTTTATGATTCCAAGATATATGCTATAGATAATCGGTGTCCCCATATGGGTTTTCCACTAAACCAAGGTACTGTCAAAGACGGAATTCTTACTTGCCACTGGCATCATGCACGATTTGACCTTATGAACGGAGGAACATTTGATCAGTGGGCTGGTGATGTTACTTCTTTTCCAGTTGAAATTCGTAATGTGAACGAAGTATGGATAGATATCCCACAGGTAGTAGTAGATGTTGATTCCTATAACTATCGTCATCGAACATTACTAGAGAATGCACTGAAACGAAATATTCCATTAATGATTGCAAAGATAGTAATTGCAATGTTAGAAGATAAGAGAAACAAAGAGAATACCTTTAATAAAAAAGATATTGATGATGGTCTGTTAAATGCATTTCGTGTTGGCCTTGATTTTGGTAGTCATTATAAACAATCCGGATGGGGTCAGGGCTTAACAATCCATACCTGCATGATGAATATTATCCCATACCTCGATGCTGAAGATATATCTTATGCTCTATATCATGGTCTTTCTGCTGTAGCACAGGATTGTGCTTCCATGCCGCCACGTTTTAAAATATCTCCATTACCAAAGCCTTGGCCAGATTTGCATACTCTTAAACGCTGGTTCAGACAATTCATTGAATCTCGTGATGCACAAGCTGCAGAAAGATGTATCGTTACTGCTGTACGGTTGGGCGCCAATAGTTCCCAGATATCTAATATACTTTTTGCGGCAGCAACTGATCATCGTTTACTTGACATTGGACATGTTTTAGATTTTACTAATAAGGCATTAGAGGCACTCGATATAATTGGATGGGATAATAGTGACAATAAGGAGCTAGTAGAGTCAGTACTGAGTAGTCTTGTACCAGGATATGCTAATGCTGAAAGAATGGAGGAATCTAATTCATGGCGATATCCCATAGACTTGATTGATATCCTTGAAAAAGCCTTCAAAAAATTACCCATAGTTTTGAATAATGGAATTAGAAGAAGAGGACAGGCAGGCGAAGACAAAATAAGAAAAAGATGGGATCAACGAAGAAACCATCTAATGACAGTATTATTAGGCGATGATCCGCAGTTAATCGTAAACTCATTATTAGATGCCTTAAGCCGAGGTACTAGTGAAGAAGAATTGGCCAGTACAGTGGCCGATACTGCAGCTTTGCGCATAGTACAATTTCATACTCGTAATGAATTTAGTGATTGGGATGCTGTACTGCATACATTTACCTATGCTAACGCTGTACATTATGCATTAAGAAGAACCGCTACGCAAGAATTATTGCGAGGTATTTTTGACGGTGCAATGAGAATTTACCTTAACCGCTTTCTGAATGTCCCTCAAGTACCATTGCCTAAACCAACAACGAGTGCAGAAGAAAAAAACATCAGCAATAATGTTGTTGATGATGATAGTACATTTAAAGGAAATCCTGAGACACTGTTAAAAGAAGTATTTTTATCACTTCTAGATAAGCAACAGCAAGTAAATCAAGCAGGACAGTTAATGATGGATTATCTTTATAATAACAAAGGGAAGCCAGATCGACCTTTAGCAGCAATTGGAAAGGCTTTGCTACGCGAAGACCGTAACTTTCATTCTATTCAGATGATAGAAGCAGTCTTCAGACAGTATTCTCTAGCATCTACCGATGATAACTACCAAGATAATGATGTTAACAGCGCAATAAGAACACACATGTTAGTTGCTGCAGCAAGATACCTAGCAGCACATTCACCAACGATGCGTTCACAAGGACATACTTATCAAATTGCTAATCAGTTGTATCATGGAGAACGTCTGTTTGAATGACTTAGATGTCCGCAATATTTGTATATGCAGACCTTGCTAGTAGTAGTCGTATATATTAGCTCTCTTTAAACGTGTTATTTTCTAATAGTATTTATAAATAGATGATAATATGCATATTGAGAAAACGCTTCGTGTAGTAGGGATAGTTACGGCCGCATTGGCACTTGCTACAATGATTGGCGGTGGTCTAGTAACTTCATCACACGCACAAGGCGAGCAAAAGTTCACTGCGAAAATGACAGGAAAGGAAGAAGTACCATCAAAAGATACCAAGGCGACTGGAGATGCAGAATTTATCTTAAGTGGTGATGGTGAATAATAATACCAGCTAAGATGAAGAGATTACAATTGCATATCTAAAAAAGACAATGAAAAAGTTGGGTTCCATTATACTTGCATTAAACTTACTAGCATATGCAAGTAATAACAGGTGATTGATTAAATTCATTTAAGGGGTTATTTGTGGATTGAGAGGAGAAGATGTTTTAGGATCCACAGAAGAAGATATAGGAGGAGATGGCGTCAATACAATCACATTATCAAGTTTATTTTTCAACTGCTTAGCTTTTTCAGCCCTATCAGATATGTCCGCCATAATACCAATAGTTACAAATGCTGAAAAGATTAATGCTATTATTGATGGAATTACAATTATCACAAACTTTCCTGAATTCATATTCGTTAAGTAGAATTATGGCATATCTCGAGCAAATAAGCCTTTCCTATGGTTACCCCCTAACCAAGTTATATCCAACTAGATATGAGATGGCAAAATTGAAAAATAAAATGAATTTTGTGCTACATTCGTCAAATGTAGTACAACACTTATTGTCAAGACAATGATATATTCCAAAACAAACAGAATGGCATAATAGATTTTTATATCAACCAGCTATAATAGTTACTGAAACAAGTTCGTGAAGTGCGCAGAATGTCGTGTGCTCCCAAAGAATGCGGAGATGTCAACGCTGGTCAACGCTGCCAAAATTGCACAAAAGAAACTTGCTGTTGTGCAGTAATTCACCATAGTTATGCAACAAACATGAGGATTTCACTTATGACTGGTGATGATTGCTGCTCTAAGGGAGTCTGCAACAATGATATCAGCAATAATGCCACAGCAGAGCTAAGGACAAAAAATAAAAAATCGATATACGAGTTTTTCGGACATGTTAAAAGTTTGTATGTATCGCTGCTAATACAGCAGGAATTAGTAGCGGAAAAATATGATTTATATTAATAACACCGAAGGGTTGGAAAGGAACTATCATCTTAAACGATGCTAATGTGAGTGCAGAATCCTTTGAATTCACTTTAACAATAATCTGATATATGCCATCATGGACAAACTTGTGCTTTATAGAAAAGTGGCCATTCGGAGCTGTTATGTTATAAAATTTAAGAGGAACTTGTTTTTGTTGCTGCTGTCCATCAAGTATTGTAACTCTTACAAAAACATCACTGTAAGATGCGCCGCTCTTTAAATCCACTATGTTAAACGTAAGGTCTGTGGATGCACTCACTAATGGCGTTTCGGGCGAATATGTGAATAAAACTTTAGTATTTGATTGTTTATCAACCCACTACTGACTTTTGGCAGTGGAAAGAATAGTTTGTTTTTGTTGCTGAGCATATGCAAAATTAGATGTACCATAAATTTCTGATATTGTACCTTGTATCGTTCTGTCATTTGAAAGCGAAATATTATCGATTATAATGACGAAAAATAATGATAAAAACAGAAATCGCATAGAAGCAGTCATAAATACATTTATACTATAGACTTCATTGTTCGCCGTAGAATATATACCTGATGACATTCAAAGAGATAAAAAAAGTTATTTTACTTTGGAAGCACATACCAGCATAGTAATCTATTTTACATCTATGATAACTTACTCTTTTTAAATTGTCATACATTCTCTTTCTAGAGAATGTACCTATTCTGCTATATGTTAGATTATTGTAGTGTAAGCAATGTCTACTACATTAACAAAGTTAAGGAATATTAAAAAAATAGTGGCATTTTTCTCTTACAGATGAGACGGCTTACCAGCAACAACATGTGAAGAAAATAGCTCCGATTGTAGTCCAATCCTTATTATTAGTAGGACTAATGGTATCTGGTGTAATGTATGTTAATAGTTATTCAAATTTGTACCATTTACAAACAGCGTCTGCCACAAAAGACAAGAATAGACCTGCCTCTGGTAGTATTTCTTCTTCTTCTTCTGCTACTACAAACAATATTCAATTATCTGCAAAGGAAGTAAAATCTGGTATATATAATTGGATAGACGTCCGTAACGGAGCACCTAATCCCACATTGAAGGTCTTTGCAAATACCCAGAATATCATAAAAATCCAAAATCCTACAGATACAAAGCATGAATTAATCATTGACACAGCCGCAGATGTATTGCCATCAAGTGATGATATAAATCCAAATAGTTCTGGTCAGCTGTCTTTTAGCCCAACTACTGCTCGCACATTCACATACCATTGTGCATATCATCCATTCACAATGAAGGGAACTATTCAAATAGTCAGTAGCAGTGGTAGCAAACAATAATTCCATTTTGTTACATTCTTAGTCTTAATCACAGATCGATGATTTTAAATTAAATTAGCTAATGGCGTTAAAGCACATATAACTAGTGGAATGAGGAGAAATCATCACCCACATTATTGCTCAGCAGAAGAGAATAAACTATCATTAGGAAAAGGAATCCTTATTGGATTAAGGTCGACATATCATGTTTTACTTTTAAACACTAATTAGCAAACTATCTGTGTATTTCATGATTCATTATAGTAAATAATGCTGCATTTTTTGCACCAAATTCCGCCGTTCTTAAACTTTTATTATCACTTCCTATAACTATCACGTCATCATCTTCTGGCTTTAGTTTATCAATTAACAAATTAATAACGTGTGGTTCTTTCTGCAAAGAATCCTTATTGTTGTCATATACCCCTGGCATGATAAATTTACGGTCCTTATATACCAATGTAGTAGCACCCAATGCTCCAATTTTTATTGCAGCGTCTCTTTGCTCTATTCCTGATCTGATAGCAAAACCATAGTTTCTTAGTAAAATCACATAATTGAATTTTCCTAATGCAATCGAACATTTGGGCATGTTGGCTTCTGACGGGATTGATTGTAGCAGTTCTGATGACAGTGCCTTTCCTTTTTCTGTCAATCGAGTTCCACCATTTGTAGATTTTACTAGGTTCTGCATCTTCAAATGTTTCACCAATGTTCTTACAGAACCTTCCCCAAGTGCCAATTCTTGACATAATAATGCCCTGCTTATATGTTCATTCTTATCTAAGAGCTGAAACGTCTTGAAAATATGAACTAATTCAAAGGAAAGTATTCTACTTGGAGCATATCTACTTGCAATTTTTGTTAATGCTTTAACATATGTATGCATATTTTTTCTTACACTATTGTATATCTGTATATAATAACACGAACGCCTTTGGGCATTTAATTGTACTTGATATATAATATTGATAAACAGAAGAGTTGGATAAACTAACCTATCACTTATATAATATGACATTATCAAAAACTAGAGATACAGAAATGTCAGTTATAATAAAACAGGTTGCTAAGGAAGATAGCTACGTACCGAAGGTAGCCATAGGAATATTGGCTGCGATTTTCGTACTTAGCATGTTTGTAGTAGGATACGACCAAGGCCAGCTGGTACAAGCATTAGTTGCACCTATGGGGATTTATTTGAATCATGATCAGTTAATATTCATACATGAGTTTAACCACGATTTGAGACACGCTGCAGGTTTTCCTTGCCATTAATAAATAAAAGAAAACTGATACGAAAATGCAAAATTCAAAGAACAAGCCACATATTTCTTTTCTTAATTAACTAATCTAGCAGTAAAAAATTGAAAACACTAACCTTTGTTATTATAACCCTTTTCTCTGGAGTGATTGCAGGTATTGTTCTTGGATTGATCAACCAGGCTATTGTAGAACCATTAATAGATAGAGCTATAAGCATAGAAACGCAGCGACACGTAGCAAGAGGTGAAAGCATTGATACCGCACAACAATCTCAATATCGTATATGGCAGAAAGGAGGAGAGGTAGTTGCTGCAGCAATGTATGGTGTATCATTGTCTGCACTATTTGGAATAGTTTTTGTGTATAGTAGACGTTCACTACCAGGTTTTACTAACAAGAAGAAGGCATTATTTTTAGCAGCTATAATGTTCTTTGTAATATTTCTGATTCCTGCACTGAAATATCCTGCTAATCCGCCTGCAGTAGGAAATCTATCTACAATATATTATAGAGAGATGTTGTATGTTGGCTTTATTGCAGTTTCAGGCTTTAGCGCTTTGGCGCTCGCATTATCGTATAGAAAACTAAAGACATATTTGTCAGAGAAGAAGACGACTGTATTGTTAACAGTCTCGCTAATATATGCTATAATCATGATTAGTGCATATCTTGCATTTCCACCAAACCCTGATAAAGTTACGATACCAATGAATCTGATTATTAGCTTCAGAATTGCATCTGTATGTAGTATTGGCATATTCTGGGGAGTACTTGGGATGATTGTGGGCTTATTTTGGGATAAGTTAAAGATACATGAAACTAATAGAGTTGCATCATCATCTTCTGATGCATTTGTCAGCTAGTTGTATAGATGACAAGAGTAACATCATCGTCAGCAGTGTGAAATAACTAGTTTATCATATCTTCCACTTTTTTCATGAGTGTTAGTCATCGAAGAATATTATATATATTGAATCGAGTTAACACAATCATGATAATATAGTTATATTACCAATTTATGTAATAGGCCATATAGATAGAATATGAATATTACATTGACATCAAGATTTATAATATCATTAACAGCGGCTATATTGATGATAGCTGCGACAACACTTCCACAGGTGGCACTAGCACAAGGAAATTTTACTACTCCTGCAAAAATATCTAATTCTCAAAATGTCTCTCCTTCAGATAGTACAACAGCTACGAATGCTACTCCTGCTAATTTTCTGACCTACGAGAACTCTACTTGGGGGATAAAAATACAATATCCATCCAATTGGGTAAAGCAAACATCAGGTCAGGGAGTTACTTTTGCCGTCCTACCTAATGGTACAAACGGTAATAATGAGAATAATCTGCAACAATTCTTGGCTAAGCTCAATCTAACCAGTATTGCCGGGGTTCCTACAAACGCTCCACTCAAGGCATTGGCAGATCGTATTGTTGATAGTTACCGACATTTTCTTCACAATTTCCAAATTCAATCATATAGCAATACTACTCTTGCAGGTAATAATGGGATAAAAATAGTATACAGCTATACAGACCCAAAAAACACTAATTTTAATGCAACAGATATTGCAACAATAAAAAACAATAGATTATACGTAATTCAATACTACTATGTGCAATCGTCAACATACCAAGATGTTTTACAAACACTTCAGAAAATGGTTAATTCATTCCAAATCAGTGGATAAATCATTGAAGTCCTACTTTTTAGCAACACACGCTATTCTGAACTTCTTCTATACTGTGTATAAAAATATGTCTACATACATTTTTGCCATTAAATTAGACTTGTTCAATTTTTCCTGCAAAGAATAACATATTTTTTATTTGACAGTATCAGCGCTATACTACTATATAGAGATGCTGGGATCAGAATAAAAGTAGTACATTCGTCATCTACACTAAAAGCTGCTAATACAGAGATAGAAAACGATCTTAACCAGTTAAAGGCTGCAATAGATAACAAGGCACCATTTATGAATATAATGAAAATTGTACATATTCAGCTTCATCCAACTTTTATCACAGCTTATCATTTGCAGCTACAAAGCTTCCAATAACGATCTTAGCAATGGTGTTCTAACTTATCACATAACAAATCTTGAGAAATCACGACAGATAATAGTTGATAGAAATAACAAGACCAAGACCACACGATATTATTCTAATTATATTCCAGCTGAAGAAACTGATATCATAGGATGCATTAGGAACAATGCCGCAAGACGGATAATATTATTTATTCTTGAACATGACTCGTGTACTTTTAATGAAATTATAGAATATACAAAGAAGGCATCCTCTACCATATCTTGGCACCTCAAAAGACTTAAACATGCTGGAATAATATCTGTACTTAATACATATACAAAGTCAGAGATTTTGAGTCAATAACAAATGTGTTATCTAAATACAAAGAGAGCTTTACAGATAAAATACTAAATAATTACACTGAGATTATGGAAGACCTCTGAAGCTGCATAAAGCATATGTGGTAATTATATCACGAAATACTTCCACTAGACCAAAATATTTGTGTAATGTAGAACAAGTAGTAGATTTTCAAGACAAACAAATATTGCAGATATCCCAAATGGGATTAACACAAATTATGCAAACATAGTCTGAACTGCAGTAGCTTTTATGGTGGTAGGCATCTTTGTAAGAGTCAGAAAAATAGGACTCCAACGCTGAGGTCTCTAATGTATCAAAAGTAGAGAAATAGTCACTTTCTTTAGTTACTCACTACCTTCGAATGATTTCCCCCTAATACATTCCAAACACCAAAACTGTGCCTTTGAACTATCGCTAATAGTTTTATTTACTTGTACAAAAAATTCTGGTCTTTCTATTCCGCATTTATCACATTTCTCGTTATACGATGCACCCATGTCATTTATCGTATCGTTAATATAATAAATATTGAACTGATATGATGGATGGTTACATAAGGTAGTCAGCAACATGTGTATATGGAGCATAAACAAGCATATTATTTGCGTTTACTTACATAAGAATCGAATATCATATTCAAACCAATTAACTTACGGCAATGGCAACTGTTTTCCTATGTATGCCGTCTTATGTAGTGGATCTTCATTGTCTGGCTTGCGGCAATTATCTAGGTAGCAAAGAATGTCGTCTCTGGTCATATCAATGAATTTCTTTCGTATCCTGACCGCTCTTGATAATCCTGATAAAATTTGTATGGTGTTTCTCTTGTAATTAAGTCTCGGGTTAACTTCTCTTTTCATTGCTATGACATAATCACATATTGTCAATGCATTTTCCTGTGACGTTCTATCCCTATCTTTTAGGATCAGTTCACAAAACTTATACATAGTAAAACATTCGGTTGCTAAAGCGATTTTCCTCTCTAGGAGTGCTAAATGCTTATCATTGTCATTCACGTCTGGGAATGGCATATTCCTTGATCATAATATTTCAGCTATCGATTTGTTTGAACGCTTGGACATATAAGTATGATATAGCTAGCTTAACGTACTAATAATACTTTGTGTGAAGCAGTATTATCTTCGGATGATCTTCATTAGCCATGATTTTACACGGTGCACACCAGGAATAGTAAAATCTTTAGCAATTACAATGGGACAATTTAACTGATCTAGTAGCGCCAAAAAATGCAAATTATTAAAGAAACTGAATTTTCCTATCGTAGCACCAGCGATTACGAGGTCAGGTTGAGATGAATTAACCGCAGATAATATTAAATCAGCAGATTTTTCGCTATTCTGCTCAGTTTCCTCTGATAAATAAATTTCGTTAAATTCAACTCCAACTTGCTCAAGATATTCTTTCTGTTTGATATTATGTGAGAGATCATCTTCAGATATGTGAATATTTTTGTTATTATTGTAATTATTGTCTTGTTTTTTGTTTATTGACAGCACACTTACATTGAATTTTCCAGAGTGCTCAAGCCAACTCGTTGCCTTCAGTGCAACATCTGAATGATCTCCGCCATCATATAAGACTAACATATTTTTCTTTTCTTCTATTTGCTGTGGAAGAGTTATTGTTGCGCTTCTATTAGTCGATTCAAATATGCGTAAATCATCACCTGTTGTTCTAATAGCTAATACATCGCAAGTGACTAATGCTTGCAGTTTTTTGCTATTTCGTAATGTTTCAAAATCAATGATCAATAAATCGACATTTTGTTCCTCAATAGTTGCTAATACAGCTTCTATAGCATCATGTGATACTCTAACTAGATAGTGGCTTAATATGCCTTCTTTTTCTAGTAATTTTTCTAATGGTTCAAATGACCTTCTGGCTACTTCACCATATGCTACACCAGCAGAAAGCGGTGTTTGTTGTGGGACAGTTATCACCCTTAATACATTGACTTCTCCATCATTCTCCTTAGCTACACTTGTTGCGTATTTTATTAGTCTGTCAGGATTTTCTGGAGTATATGGAATCAAAATTCTAAAGTGTTTTCTACGGAGATCACCCTCACTTGTTATTATAGGAGCATAGTGATCGATTTCGCTTCTGAAAGTATGAAGACGGTATATCACAAATCCAATGGCAACCCATATGAAAGTTATAAACCAGCTGAGAGGATCTATTATCAACAAATAAACAGCTAAGCCAAGTATAAGAAATATTCCTATTATTGGAATAACTGGAAATAAGGGTATCTTAAATCCATATTTTAGCTTGTCACCATATATTCTACGTATAGTGATTACAGCAATGTTTACTTGAGTAAATAAAAGTAGAAAAATAACACCTGCTGCGATGGCTATTTGTGCAAGAGGAAGTGCATAAGCCATTGCTGCCATAATGATGCCTGATATCAGTATTGCAATATGAGGCGTCTTGTTCTTTGGATGTATCGAGCTTAGCTGATGGGGCAGATTATAATGTCTACCCATTGCAAATGCTACTCTTGCTGAAGAAAATGTAGTTGCATTAAGCGCTGCTAATGTAGAAATCATACCTCCGCCTAGTATGATAAAAGCTCCATATGGCAAGAACATTTCAGCAGCCTTCATTATGCCCAGCTCGCCATGACTGCCAATAAATTTCCATGAAGCTATTCCAGGTGGAAATATTGCACCTATTGAAACAAAAGCAATAATGCAGTACAGTACAACTACGGCAGTTAATGATATGAATATAGCTCTTGGAATATTTTTCTTTGGATTCTTAACTTCCTCCCCTGTTTGGACGATTATTTCATATCCTTCAAATGCAATAAATGTTAGGCCCATAGCAGCAACAATTCCAGCTACTCCCATTGGCATGAAGTCTGAAAAATTCATCTGCCAATTAGGATGATTGTATATACTCCAAAATCCAGCTCCTATTAGAATGAATATGACACCAAGCT
>Ga0126310_10000027_pt1 | contig 39468 bp, 36 predicted proteins | sample Plot60_FD_92540 | JGI IMG/M metagenome (GOLD analysis project Ga0126310, IMG submission 92540) | Serpentine soil microbial communities from UC McLaughlin Reserve, CA, USA - Plot60 | ecosystem: Environmental > Terrestrial > Soil > Grasslands | place: USA: UC McLaughlin Reserve, Lake County... | reverse complement strand
TTACTCAATTATATATTATGCCTATGGTGAAATTTGCAGTTCCAAAGGGTAGCATTGAAGAAGCTACATTCAAAATCCTTGAGCAGGCATGGCAAACTATAGTGGGTAAAGGACGTACTTATAGAATACGCCTCAGCGATCCAGAAATTGAAGTAAAAATTCTTAGACCTCAGGAAATTCCAACATATGTTCAAGAAGGGTTCTATGATGTTGGAATTACAGGCAAAGATTGGATCAGGGAGGCCAATGCTGATGTCAAAATATTGCTTGATTTAGAATATGGACGGGTAAGACAGGTAATAGCTATTCCGGAAAGCTTTGATGAAATCAAAGATTTAACTTCCTTGATTACAGACTTTGCAAAGAAAAATAAACCTCTTAGATTATCTTCAGAGTACCTTACTACTACAGCTTCCCATATTAAAATGAACGAGGGTTACAAAAAATACTTTGGTAATATTGATCCTATGATCATTACCCCATGGTTACGGCTTGGGGAAAATAAAAACGTGGAGATATTTCTTTCATTCGGAGCTACTGAGGCAAAGCCACCAGAAGACGTTGATGCAATTTTCGATATTATTGAAACTGGTACTACCTTAACTCAAAACAATCTAAAAGTAATCGATACAGTAATGGAGTCCACCGCTGTTCTTGTAGCAAATAAAAATGCTCTCAAAGACCCTAAAAAGAAGGAAAAAATTGCGGATATGACTGCATTACTAAAAGGAGTAGTTGAAGGACGAAAAAAACTTCATATTTTTGTTAATGTGGAAGAAAAAAATCTTGATAGTTTGCTAAAAAGTATGCCTGCATTAAAAAAACCAACAATCAGCTCTTTAAGTGAGGAGGGCTGGTATGGAGTAAATACCATCATTGACAAAAATGAATTTATCAAAATAGTTCCAATAATGAGAAAGCTGGCACAGGGTCTAGTTGTAATGGAGACAAGACAGATACTTCCTCTAGATGAGATAAATCTCGATGAGCATATTGATCAAGATACTAGTTATTATTGATCCCAAGTCTGATGCCGCCAAATTACGTAATTTTGCGACAAGTATTTCTGATGACTTAGTTCAAAAAACAAAATCAATAATGAACAATGTAGAAAAGTATGGTGATAGTGCACTTTTAGCTTATACAGAGAAGTTTGATGGGATAAGATTGAATTCCTTAAGAGTTACCGATAATGAGATCAAGGAAGCCTATAACAGAGTGAGCAAGGAGCAGATTCAGTCTATAAAGATAATGAAACAGCGGTTAATAACAGGTGAAAGGGTACTTTTGAAAAATCTCCGGGGACTTAGGATTTCGTCAGCAGGCGTAAGAATACAACGTATTGTTCAACCAATTACTAGTATAGGCTGCTACATTCCTGGTGGAAAAGCGCGTTATCCAAGTAGTATCGTTATGTGTGCTATACCTGCAAAAGTTGCCGGAGTAAAGAGGATAGTTGCAATATCACCTCCTTTAAGAGATGGAACGGTAGACCCTCTTACTCTAATTGCTGCAGATATTTGTGGAGTTAACGAATTTTATAAGATTGGTGGAGCTCAAGGAATTGGTGCACTAACTTTTGGAACTCATACCATTGACAAAGTAAACAAGATCGTTGGCCCAGGAGGAATATTTGTTACTATCGCCAAAATTCTTGCCTCTAGTAGGGTTTCGATAGATATGATAGCTGGTCCTACCGAATTGTTAGTATATGCAGATTCTAAGGCTGATCCGAAACTTGTTGCTTTGGATTTAATTTCACAAGCTGAACACAGTCATGATACATTATGTGGATTAGTAACAACAAGTGAAGGACTTGCAAAGAAGGTAACAAATGAAATCCAGTCCATAATAGAAAATAATATCATTGAACGTTCTGATATAGTCAAAAGAAGTTTAGAAGAAAATGGATTTATTGCCTTATGTAAAGATGAATCCAGTTCGACAGAATTTATAAATGAAATTGCACCAGAACATTTAGAAATCATCGCAGCTAATGCAAGAAGTATCTCGAAGAAGATAAAATCAGCTGGACTAGTGCTAATTGGAAAATACACTCCATCTTCAGCAAGCGACTATTGTTTAGGTTCTAATCATGTTCTTCCAACATTAGGATTTGGCAAATCAAAGGCATCACTTTCAGTCCTTGATTTCATAAGAATGGTAACTGTAGTACAAGCGACAAAGTCAGGTCTAGCAGAAGCAGAATCAGTTGTAAAACAAATTTCAACTGCGGAAGGCTTAACAAACCACTATGAAGCCGTAAAGGAAAGACTTAAAAAATGACAAATTGGGTATCTGAGAAATTAAATATACTTTCTAGCTTTGCTAAATATACCAGATCAGAAAATGGAAATGATAGTCAGGACTTCCTCAAATTAGATGCTAATGAGAATTTTGTGCTAAAAAAAAGATTTATTTCACAAGTTGCTTTGCGAGCAGCAAAGAACACAGACCTTAGAGAATATCCCTCAGAACAATTCGAAGAACTTTATAGACAACTTGCGAAATATACGAGTATCGACAAAAAATATCTTGCAATCGGAAATGGCTCCGATCAGATAATTGAATTAATTCTGTCAACTATTGGGAGGGGCCAACGTGTTAATGTTTTCACTCCAACATTTTCTTATTTTATAAACCGTTGTGAATTGCATGGACTAACTGTGAATAGAGTACAGCTAAATAAAAAAGACAACACTTTAAACAAAGAAGAATTCTTACAGTCGGCCAAGCAGTGCGATATAGTTTACATTTGCTCTCCTAATAATCCAACTGGTAATCAATTTGATAGGCATTCCATATTAGAAATTATAGAGGCACTAGAAGATAAACTAGTTTTGATTGACGAGGCATATGTAGAATTTGCAAATTATTCCTTAGTATCATATGCCTCAACTAAATATGACAATGTTATCATACTTCGTACGCTTTCGAAAGCGTTTGGGTTAGCAGGAGCCAGAGTAGGATATTTTATATCAAATAGGAGATTTGCAGAAGTATTCAGATCCACTATTCAATCTCCATATCCACTTAACAGTCTGTCACTTACAATAGCCGCCACGGTGTTATCTCAGTCTCATTATATCAAACAGACCATCAAAATGATCAAAGCAGAAAGAAAGAGGGTATTTGATCAACTTGTACAGTTCAACGGAATCAAAGTTTTCCGATCTGATGCTAATTTCATTTTCTTTGAGTCCAATGAAAAATATGGTACAATCTTAAAATCACTTAAAAGGGCAAAATTGGTTGTCAAAGCATTTGGAAATATTGACGATCGTAAAGGCTGTATTAGAGTTACGATTGGTACTAAAAACATGAATAATAAGTTCCTCAAATCAGTAGAAAAGGCAGTTTATGAACATTAATACTCCTAAAAAGTTCAGTTTAGATCTATAAAATGCATTAGACTTTATGCATGGATACCACTCATCTGCTTTCACTATTAAAGAATGTTAGTTGTTCGTAGATGAGTTTCAGATACTTACTACGTCATCTTTTCTTAATTTGTTTAGGATATGTATGATACTAGTTTCGAATAATACAAAAATATTTTTTCTCTTATGATTAAAGCATCTCGGTTTTGATATCTCAGTCTCTGTTTCATTAATTCTTCACACCATCTTTCTTCTAGTATTCTTTTTGAGACCGCTGTAAGCAGTTCTGTCAAAGCCAAAGAATCCTAGAACTGTTTCTGCTGCATCAAGTATCATTTCATTATAGTTCTGAAGGAAGGAAGAGACTTTTAAGTTCTCTATAGAGATCACTCTACAAAGAGGATTGTTGTGTTTTGAGTCTGCTTATATATGAATTGTCCCACCTTTTAGAGTACTTTTCTGATTGAATAGCTGCAGATCCATGAGGAAATAAATTCTTGTATTTGTCTATATTGTGTGTAAGCAACAGGTCTATCATCAAGACCTTCTCCAGTCATAATTGTTTTCGTTATGGTGCAGTCTATCAAAAATGGTATTGGTCTTTTTGCAATCAATGTGAATTACTTTTCGCTAAATAGTGCTCTACTTGTTTTGTCATTGTAGGAATTGATACCGGTTTTGAGACAAAGAGAAACTTATCTGGATAGCTTTGGAGAAAGTTTTTATAGCTAGAATTGAGGGAATCTGATGCTGAGAAAAAGCAAACTCTAACTTTATCATCTTCCTTTTTCATTCTATTGAAAGTTTAATGCTTTTACAATATTTTGTAGATACGTTTAGCCTTGACAGTGTAAAATTGTTTATATAAGCAGTCTATCAACCCTTGTGCCAACTCAAGGTCGTTTACTGAACCACCATCGTTATTGTTATTTGTTTCATTGTACACAAATCTCTGGTATAGTGGGCAGTTAAATCTGATAGATGTGCACTAAGAAACCAATCAAATAATGTAGAGTAAGCCTATTCAATCCTCGTTTAAATACACATGATGACTATATAGTACATGAAAAAAAAGTTTTCATCAGGATTTGGTGCTAAATGTGAATGCATATGTCATGACAGAGCATCTACTAATGGTTATTGTGGTTATTGCTCTAGGTCGCATGTAAGAAGTTAGAAGATAAGATGATTCGATCTGATCGGACTCTAAAACCTGAATTGTAAGGTCTGCAATTCCCAATCTATCTTTATTATTTATTAATAGAAATGTTGCCCCGAATTTCTTATCTATAATTCCATTATGAAACTATTGTTAGATGGTTCTCTACGGTCTGGTGTATACATGGAGTAATATTTTTTGAGTAGGTCAATATCATAGCAAATGTAAAAGGTATTTAATTTTTCAAGAAAAGAAGCAGATGATCTGACTATCAAAAATGTGTGAGTATAGAATAATTTGGCATTGGCATTCGAATATTCTGATATATTTGATATATAGTAAGGGTATCCTGTGTGTATTGTTCAGAAGAAATATTGGCAGTAATGCATACTACATTTTGATTGTTAATGCATCTTGATAGACTTGGAATGTTGCAGGTAAGATTCCTATTGGTTCGCCATCTATAGTGACTGTTATGTCTCCTCTTTTATTTCCTTTATCATCTTCTTTTTCTTCTTGTTTTGGTTTTATTGACACCTTCTTTGCCTGTATGTAGATAATGTCTTGATCATCACTGGTATAATTGCCGTTTTTCATACTGATGAATTCTTCTAACATTTTGAAGCTACCAGAATTCTTTAGAATAACAATATCCAACAAACCGTCTGACATACTCGCTTTAGGCGCTGCTTGAAAGCCCCCTCCCAAATACCTCCCATTAGCAATCACAACCATTGTCATTTTCGTCAGGATACTCTCCATTCCATCGTCTATAGAAATTTCGCATAGGTTGCTTTGATAAGTTGGCAGTGTAGCAACTACACTTGAAACTGTTGATACCATGCGGCTCTTGACTTTATCTCTTATTTTTTTGGATCTATCTATAATCTCTGCTGCGACTCCTATTTCAGCAGCATTAAGAAAAATTCGTGTAGGCGCTAGTTTTGAACGTGTGTTTTCACCATCACTATCATCATTGTCTGGAAAATTTGTGACTGTTGCACTTATAACATCAATCTTTTTTCGTATTTTACTTGCAGCATAGTGTTTGCAACACTCTTCGCTCTCGAGTGGTAAACCTAGTGATTTAACTAGTACATTTCTGGTTCCAGATGAAATAATACCAAAAACAGCATCAGGGTTTATCTGCATTACTGGTGGTGGGTGAGTTATATCAGAGTTTGTAGTATCAATGCCACCGTGAATATGAGAACTATCGCCTTTGCTGTGAACGCCACCAGTAACAACTGCTTTTACTAATTTTTTCTTGTTGTCGTTATTCCCTTCTACCCCGTCGAAGATGAAAAAACCATTTGCAACCTCATTTATGGTTCCATCTCCACCTATTGCCACAATATTCTTGAACCCTTTTTGCAAATATTCTCTTGTCACACTTGTCCCATCCCCAGCCTTGGTGGTAAAGGCAATTTCAGGATTTTGTCCAAAAAATTCCTTTACCTTGAGATAAAAGTCATTCCAGTTCTTGCCAGTCGTTCCACTAGAAGAACTTGGATTTACGATTAAGACTGTTTCAGTATTAGTAGCAGTGGTAATAACAGACTTTTCATTTTGTTTGCTCATGATGGTGTTATATTGCATAGATATAATAGATACCTTAAGAGGATTGCTGAATACATGACTATAAATTGTGCTAGAACAATAATATTAAAGTCATCTAGATATTCTAACCATTAGCAAACTTGCTTATGAGATAACATATTTGTGCTGTCAAGTAATTTAATACGTACTTTGGAGAGTAATCATCAAAAATTCCATTATCAGTCGAAGATTCTGACAATGACTCAATATGACTGCTCTTATTTTGACCCATAGATTTGGAGATAACGATAAATTAGTTTTGGTACGTACCAGGGAAACTAATTTGAGATTTGATACATGAGTGGATCAGTTTGCATGAAATCACATCTTCCCCGAACTCCTTATTCGGGGGCTTCTTGCTTTTTGCTGTCTTGCATATCAATGTCGCAACTTCCTGATCTATACCAAGAGTTTTAGACAATTCAGATGAACTAGTATTCAGAAGTGATTTTAGGGTAAAATTATTTTCTACAAGCAACTCTATTAAACCATATGCCAAGTCAAGCTCATATATTATACTTTATCATTATTGTCATTTCTGTGTGATTTGTTGTTATACAGGAAGCTGACAGCAGACTCAATATAGGTTGATGCTAGTAGCTGCTCGTCATTTGTAATAGTATGGTTTCTTTTGTGGGTTGCAGATAGAACTTCTCTCATAACTATTCTAATACCCCTCATACCATACTATACGACTTATTATACTTTAGCTTAAACAATCACAAAAACTACAATATTCGATCTCTATATGCCTATGTGCTAATTTCTATAAGAATTCAGCTCTATACCGATAATATCCTTGACAATAGATTCACCTCTATTAGGGGGATGATTATAACTAAGGACATTTACTATGAGTTAGGGTAGTGAAAATGAAGTCCGCAGTTTGTGATGATGACGATCACGACTCATGCAGTGGCAAGTTCTACAAATACGATGACACTTCCAGAAAGAAGATCAAGGAATCGTGTTCGTGTTCATGCCATTACAAGAAAAAAAGAAGTGTTAGATCAGTCTAAATAGATGGAAGTAGAAAAAAATAGCCAGACACGTCCATAGGATCTTATTATAGATACTAGAGAAGCTTACATTATTAAGATATCATCAGTTTTTGATATGTAAGTTTCAAATATGGAATCTATATCCTTTCTTCAACTTTTTCTTGGATCTTTTCTAACAAGATTTGATGATCAGTATCTCCAATGATTTCTCCATCAAATATAGCAATAAATTGTGCTCTGTATTTGCTTTTTATTTCATCATATTTCGATATGAATGTCCTTAAATTGACGATGTATTTTTCTGAGGCTTTCAAAGCTTCTGGTTCCAGAAAGTGGCATCCGACAATCTACCGTACGGTAGAGCAAACGGTATTTTAAGTTAACAGAAAAATAAGCTGCATCTAGAATTGAGCACGCCTATAGCATTAATATAACATAACCGAAGTAACAATACGAGCAATAGATGTGCAAACACAGTGACCATGGTAAAGTTGCCTCCGAGTTCTTCAGTAATTGTACTTATTTTGATTATCACACCACAACATACTAGATCAGCAGAATCGATAAAAGACACTAAAGCAGCGGGGCTTCCTACCGCTGCTTTAGGCATCTCCTAATATACAGCATATAACGTATTATCCCAACAATATTTAAGAATTCAAGAAGTTAATTCCGAAATTAATTCCCTTACATGCTATATTAAGTTGAATAAAGAAGTGACTTTATTAAGTTTATTTGCTTCCCTTTTTGGTTATTTTTGTAGATGATGAATTGTATCCTTCTAGCCATATTTGACAAGACTTTTATTTCTAGATTTACTCTGGGGAAGACATCATTGCTTTGGGTAGCCAGTAAACTCAATACTTTTTTATTATAAATGCCCAGCTATTAAGTATACTAAAAAGGGATAGTTCTGAACAAAATTTATAAATTGGTAGATAAAGTGCCATCTATATCTTGCAGGGATCAAACTTTAAACTCGTTTGTTGCAGATTGCGCTCTTTTTGATGTCGACGGTGTTCTTGTAGATACAAGAAAATCATACAATACTGCAATTAGTAAAACTGTGGACTTCGTTATCCAGCATATTACTGGAAGATCTAACCTGAATGGCCTGGTTAACCAAGAAATAATTTTAAAATTTAGGCATACAGGAGGTTTCAATAATGATGCTGATACAAGTTATGCCATATGCCTCGCAGCATTAAGTAATCCTTGTGAAAAGAATAATGATATCAGTCAGATGAGGAAATTCATTTCTTATGTAGCTAATAATGCCAATGAAGATGGTATTATCTCTGTTGAAAGATTCCTATCTTCGTCATCTCCGTCTGTGTTTAATAGTGATATTCAAAAGCTCAAAGAGTTGTTGGCATATCCAGGCCCGGTTGGCAAGAGCTTTATGGCAACAGTCTTCGACGAGATCTTCTATGGGCCGGAACTCTTCAAAAAAAGATATAGGTTTGAACCAAAATACTATTTTGGAAAACCACTAATTGAAAAGGATAAGCTTGTAGTCACTAGGAGTACAATAAATACCATCTCAGATATATTCGATGGCCATATTGCTATAGTTTCAGGTAGAAGTAAACTAGCTACAGAATACTCCCTAGGATCTATATTTAATATTTTTAATCAACATGCATCTGTGTTTCTTGAAGATGAGGATCGCAAATACTCTAAACCCAATCCTTATGCAATTAAAAAAGCTATGGATATGATGGGCGCCAAAACAGCTATTTATGTTGGAGATTCGACAGAGGACTTTCTAATGTCTCAAAAGGTAAAAAATAACACTGGAAGTAGTAAAATAATCACTTTTTTCGGTATTTATGGATGCAGTGTTAGACCTGCAGATACTTTTCGACAATTCAAACAGAGTAAAGTAGATGCAATAATTGAAAATGTCAATCAGTTACCAAATATATTAAATAAAGCATTGATAAAATTGTGATTGTCTTGACTACTACTTCTTCTCCCACCTCCGCTTCTAGTATGCTCGAAAGAACTGCTAAGGTGGAAAGAATCACTAAAGAGACTTCTGTTACAGTAGAGGTAAAAATAGAGGGCTCTGGCAAAATAAATGTCAAAACAAGTCTTCCATTCATAGATCATCTTATTACTGCTATTGGTAAACATAGCATGATAGATATTAACCTGATAGCCAAATCCAACGATGATATTGTACATCATCTTATAGAGGATATCTCTATCACGCTCTCTCAAGCTATAGATAAAGCACTTGGTAACAGATCTAGAATTGTTCGCTTTGGATATGCAATAGTTCCAATGGATGAATCTCTAGCATACGTGTCAATAGACCTTGTGAAACGTCAATTCTGCAATATACAATTAAAATTGACTAGAGATTATATTGAAGGGATTGCGAGAGAAGATCTTGAACACTTTGTGATTTCTCTTGTGCAGAATATGAATGCATGTACTCACATAATTATTGAATACGGAGACAACGATCATCATAAAATTGAATGTGCTATAAAGGCATTTGCAATATCTCTTAGAATGGCAGCTAATATTGACAAGAAGATGGAAGGAGTACCTAGTACAAAAGGAACAATGTAATGAATAAAAAGATAGCAGTATTTGATTATGGTGCTGGAAACCTTTTCAGTTTAAAAGCAGCCTTAGAAAGAGATGGCGCAGAAAGTGTTTCTATTATTCACGATCTAAAGAATATAAGCAAATTTGACGGGCTAGTTCTGCCAGGGGTAGGCAATTTTGATCCTGCCATAAAATCACTAGAGCATGATAGGGAGATGCTGATCAACTCTGTTGAACAAGGTATGCCGGTACTTGGTATTTGCCTTGGCATGGAGATGTTATTCAATAAAAGTGAAGAGGGAACGCTAGAGGGTCTCAAAATACTTGATGGGGAAGTAATAATGCTGCCTAAGCGAAAGGTTAAGATCCCACATATGGGCTGGAACAATATTGAGATAACCAATAAAAAATGCAAGTTGCTAGAGAATATTGAAAATAGTTCATGGGTATACTTTGTGCATTCCTACCATGTAAGCCCAAAAAATAAAAACATAGTAGCTGCCAATTCCCACTATGGAATTAGTATTTTGGCACTAATCGAAAAAGGCAATCTTTTTGGCACTCAATTCCATCCTGAAAAATCAGGCGTAGTCGGTTCAACTATGATCAAAAATTTTCTAAAAGTGTGTGCTAAATAGAAATGAAAATAATAACTGCGGTAGATATTATGGATGGAGATGTTGTTCGACTTATTAAAGGTAATCCTGCTAGTAAGATAGTATATAGTAAAGATCCTATCGAAATTGCAAAAAAATGGGAAATGGCAGGAGCAGATATGCTGCATGTTGTTGATCTTGATGCAGCTCTATGTACTGGTAAAAACAATATTGGAATTATTACAAATATAATCAATACAGTAAACATTCCAGTTGAAGTAGGGGGCGGTATCAGATCAATTGACTCTATAAATGAGATGCTCAGTAAAAATGCATCAAGGGTTGTACTAGGTACTATGGCCTACAGACAACCAGATTCAATAAGGCAACTTGCTAAAAAAGATGCTCAGAAAATTGTCATTTCAATTGATCAGAACGATGGTAAGGTGATGATAAACGGATGGAGGGAATCTACTGGTTTAGAAGTTAATGATGCAATAAAGCTATTTTTGTCAATGGGTATTAGGGAATTCTTGTTAACAAGTGTGAGTAGAGATGGAACATTAACTGGACCAGATATAATTGCATTATCTTCTGCGAATAGCTTCTCGGATGCAAAAATAATAGCAAGTGGTGGGATCTCTAGTATTGAAGATCTAGTAAGAATAAGGAGCATTAGATGCTATTCGGTGATTCTAGGCAAGGCACTATATGATGGCACGATAAGTGTGGAGAAAGCAAAGGTGATAGCATAAAAGTGCCCCTGGCAAAAAGGATCATTCCCTGCCTAGACGTTGATAACGGCCGCGTAGTCAAAGGAGTACATTTTATGGAGGTAAAAGATGCAGGAGATCCCGTAGAATTTGCTCAGAAATATGCCCAACAAGGTGCAGATGAACTAGTTTTTCTAGACATCACTGCATCACGGCAGGGAAGAGAGACCATGAAGAATATTGTTAGAAACGTGGCAAGTGTTATCGACATTCCATTTACTGTAGGCGGCGGAATCAAGAGGTTGGAAGATGCAAGAGATATTTTACTTAGTGGTGCAGATAAAGTGTCTATCAATACGGCAGCCGTGAAAGATCCCGGGTTAATTATTAAATTAATGTCAATTTTTGGTAAGCAATGTATAGTGGTTGCAATAGATGCGAAAAGAAATTATGGAAATGGTGGCAAAAATTTTTTTAAAAGTGTGGCTGGGAATGATAAGTATTGGTTTGAAGTTAGAATTTATGGAGGTAAAGAGCCAACAGGAATCGATGCGATAGAGTGGGCCAAGAGGGTAGAATCACTTGGTGCTGGAGAAATTCTTCTTACCAGCATTGACACAGATGGAACTGAGAATGGATATGACATCGAATTATGTGAAGCCATTTGCATGATATCGCGTATTCCCATAATTGCTTCTGGAGGATGCGGACAACCAGAGCATATGCTACATGTTTTTGAAAATACTGAGGTAGATGCTGCATTAGCAGCATCTATATTCCATTACAAGAAATCTACTGTCAATAAAGTCAAAAAATATCTAAATAAAAATGGGATAAATGTTAGGATATAACTTAAGTCAAAATTATCTCCTCTTCTATTTCTTAGTTATTGGTGCAATAAATTAGTCTTTGTTTTTCCTCTTGTACACATCTCATTACTGTCTGTTCTCCTCGTAAGTGCATACATAACCATGACAGAAGTTGTGCGGTATTATCTTGCTATACTGTACTCAATTATCTGTATTGGGACATTCAATAGTCTAAATCGTTATATAATATAATAAATTCTAAATATTAATACAATTATTTAAATTCCATTTAAGTATCCATCTTGTTCTAATCTGTCTGCATGAGCTGCAATATATCTCCATAGAATATCAGCCTTATCGGATTGAAAGTCCCATGGAGCAACCAATACTAAATCATGATCTCTTATCCACATTTTTCGCTTAATCTTTCCACGAATACGACAAGTTCGTACCTTAACTTGTTATAGAAAAATTGACATTATATCAGTGCGGGGGTGTAGCTTTATTTCTCATACCAACTTACTAGAATTTTACTCAATGTTGGTTTGTTGCAACAGCTCTAGAAAAAGGACTTGTGTTCATTGTTATGGGAGGAATTATTGATTGCCATTGTGAAATATATGCTGCTGGTATCTATGCTGTAAATCACTTTACGCCATTGAGTGACATATATATTGAATTTGCAAGATAAACTCCTAATACATTATAGCTCAGTTTACCTAGTGCTATAAGCTGCCATATAAAGTCAACAGTATGAAGGCTATGTAGGTAATGTATGCTCTAGAATGTGTGTATATTCTATATCTACATATTCACATAACGCTTCTATCATTATATTATTACCATTGTTAATAATATAATGTAATATTTGGAATAGATCTATAATGTTATGCATTGTACTTAAAGTAGTAGCATACATACTCCCCAGAGCCTTCACTGCTTACACAGCCTACATGGTGAAGGTAATGTAGATAAAACTTAAGGATTAAAATCCAGATACAAAATTTGGAAGAAACGAACGAGCAAGAAATAGATAATAATCTTTAGAATGTGACTAAGGATGATAATACTATTATTATGCCCCCTTATGGCTCGCTATGTGTCACAAGGGGCGTATCTTTCTACCCTCTACCTGAATATAGACAGAGAGAATGGACAGAGTCATAATTAATATGCGTGTATGTATGTAAGTATACTTGCGACTACGTTTGCAAAAATTATGGCTATATTCTATTATATCTTATGAAATATTTTTACTTGAGGCAAGTACCTTTTATAACAAGCCCTTATGGTCTGCTTTTTGACCATAAGGGTGAGTCTACTTTGTGACAGATAACATCCTTGTGTGTATAGAGGGTGGTCTCTTTTTTTGCAAGGACAAAAGATCAACTACAAGCTGCTCTAATATAACTTTTGATCTATTGTAACTAACTTAAGAATTAGTGGTAATCCTTCATATTTTCGTACTAGTCGATATTGCTACTAGTGTGCTTTTGATTTTATTTACCTTAATATTAAGATATCATGGGATCTGTCATATCATACCAGCAAGATATGCAGCAGTCACAACAATCATTATAAATTTGAACTTCATTCTTTTTGCATTTGACACATATCATATAGGTAAAATACACTATAGTCGGCTAAACAAAATATAAAAAGATTGTATCAAAGTCCAAGTGTTAATATGAATATAATATAGTATTATTTTTTATTGGGTTATAGGGCTCCATCATTAACGTCGGATTGAGGTTTCAGAAACTGTATCAATTCGTCGAACAAAAGCTTAAAGCTAATACTTATCATTATCCTTTATAAGGGCTCTTCATTCGATAAGATTATGATGGATTTATGAGACATTAGAAATTGGCTGTTACTACCGTTCACGATAATAAACGGAATGAAAACAATAAAGATTTTTTAAAGCCTCACTTAAATGTAGAAAGTTATTGGCACAAGGAAATTATCAAATGGAATAAACAGTAGTGTACTAAACATAATTGATTTAAAATTAAAAAATTAGCTAAATTGTTGCCAGTATAGAAGAGACATTATACTAGTATTTAATAATATCTGATGTAATATTTCATTTATTACAGTTGAAACTCATATTATCGATATAATAAATCATGTCTAATAAAATATGGCATGAGGAATAAATCTTAATCAATCATTACCAACTCCACCTTCCTCTTCTACATAATCCTTATTCCATGTAAGCTGGAGGAGTGGGATTTGAACCCTCAAGTCATGGTCTGGGATACCAACTGGCATAAGAATTTCTTAGCAAATCAAACATTGAAAATCTCTTTAAATGACCAGCAAATATCTGCAACAGGAGAACCAATAACCGATGCCCTGAGCTCCCATTTTAGAAATATAACGAGGACCTAAATAAATATGTCATTTATCTATCTGACTAAAAAATTCTGTCATTAGCTTAACAAAAGCTATCTTGATAAAAGATATAACTATTGACGATCATATAGTGAATATAATCGTAATGGCTGCTGCTATTTCTGGGTTTTATAATAAAATTGACTCTATCCAGAATGCTTACTTCTTAGAATATTTGTTGCAAGATGTTCGAGTAACATACACACGCAACACACAGATATCAGTAGAGAATGTATCAATTGACGCTAAAGAAGGCGATATATCATCCATCCCTCGATGGATGGCAAAAATATTATCTAAGCAAAATATCCTAGAAGTTCAAGAGGATGGTACTTCCACATATATTTCAAGGGCTTTCAATCGTGAGAGAATATCCAAACCACATGAGCTATCTGGACTAGATCCTGATTTTTATGCTAGAGTTCACGATTATATCGAAGGATTGAATGAAAGAGAAAGAGAGAGCATTATGGTTTCTTTAGTTTCATTCGTGACTTCACGTCTTGAGAAGATTGTAAAATTGGCAGCCGCTTCTCCACTTTCTGCAGAACTGGAGTCAAAACTCTCAGTTGAAGAAAAAGAACTTTATCTTTCAATTCATGATTATTCATCGGAATTCAAGCAAAAGGTGTTAAAGAAGTTTGGCTGAGCAACAAGAACAGACTGCAGCTGCATTAGTAAATGATCTGGAAAGATTTTTACGTGCATTTAAGGATAGGGAAGGAAAATACAAGTATTTTAATAGAATTAATCACATGATGGCAGCTAATTCTATCTCACTTGTGGTAGATTATATTGATTTCGATACTTTCAGACCGGACCTTGCTAAGCAAATTACACATAATCCTGATGACATGTTAGAGGCTTTTAATGCAGCAGTATTGTACATTTTGAATGAAATTCATCCTGATTATGCGCAAGAAATACAAGATAAAATCAAAGTTAGAATAGGGAATTATACTGTACAAAAGGGACTACGTGATATCAATGCAGAGGTAATTGATAAACTCATTGGAGTTTCCGGTATGGTCGTTAGGTCATCTGAAGTAAAACCACTCGCTAAGAAAATTGGATACAGATGTCTCAACTGTAATACAATCAATGAAGCTCAGCTAAAAGGATTGGTCTTAAAAAAACCCTCTAAATGCCTTAACTGTTCAGAAAAAGATCTTGAAATGGATCCGGACAACAGCATTTTCACAGACTTTCAAATGGTAAGACTTCAAGAGCTTCCTGAAGACTTACCTGCAGGCCAACTTCCACATTATGTAGAAGTTACCGTAATGGCAGATCTTGTAGATAGATGTCGTCCAGGCGACAGAATAATGTTAACTGGAATAGTGAGAATAGAACAAGAACAGATCTCTCCACAAGTGAAAACCAGCCTTTTCAAACTAAGAATGGAAGGAAATAATATTGAGTATCTCGGAGGACATGCAGGTACTAAGGATACCAGAACTATTGAAAGAATAGCTATAAGCACTGAGAATGAAAGACAAATTCTTGCTATTGCAAGTAAATCTGATGCATATGATAAAATAATTGCTTCTTTTGCTCCACACGTTTATGGTCACGAAGTAATAAAAGAGGCAATACTGCTATTGATCGTAGGCTCAGTAACAAAAAAACTAGAAGATGGATCTACTCGTAGGGGTGATATCAATGTTCTTTTGGTTGGCGATCCAGGTACTGCCAAATCTGAAATGCTAAAGTTTGCTGCCAAAGTTGCTCCAAGAGGTCTATATACTTCTGGTAGGGGTTCGACTGCAGCTGGTCTAACTGCTGCTGTAATTCGGGATAAATCTGGAATTATGATGCTTGAAGCTGGAGCCGTAGTTTTAGGTGATCAGGGGCTGGTGTGTATTGATGAATTTGACAAGATAAAAGCAGAAGATCGTTCTGCCCTTCATGAAGTGATGGAGCAACAGACATGTTCTGTTGCAAAAGGAGGCATAGTTGCGACTCTAAACGCGAGGACTTCTATTTTATCTGCCGCAAACCCCATGTATGGCAAGTATGATCCATTTAAGAACATAACTGAGAACGTCAATCTGCCTATTCCTCTTTTAACTAGATTCGACCTTGTGTATGTGGTAAGAGATACTGCGGAAAGAGAGAAGGATAGTCGTGTTGCAAGTCACATTTTGGAGATTCATCAAGATGCAGATCACGCCGCCCAACCTGCTATTGATATTGATCTGTTCAGTAAATATCTTGCATTTTCAAAACAGATTGAACCAAGATTAACTACGGATGCAATCAATATAATTAAAAATTATTATATGAAAATGAGAAATGCGGAATCAGATGGGATGATTACTGTCACTCCTAGACAACTTGAAGGTCTAATAAGATTGGCTACAGCACGTGCAAAAATATTATTAAGAGACAGAGTTGAAGCGGAAGACGCAGAACGTGCAATCTACCTGGTACAGAGAATGCTGGAAACCGCAGGTATAGATGTCAATACAGGCAAGGTAGATCTTGGTGTCCTTCATGGTAAACCTCACAGTGAAGTATCAAAGTTAAAGATATTTATTGAAATTTTCACCGCGCTGTCAGGTCAAGATAGAAATGATGTGGAGGAAAAGAATTTCATCAATGAACTTATAAAAACAGGAAAATTTACAGAAGACGAAGCACGGAATTATCTTAAAAAGGCGATGCAAAATGGACAAATATATGAGAGAAAGTCTGGATTTTACGCAAAGGCTTAGTTATGTCCAGCTTTCCCATGCTAATGTGATATGCCGTATGTCTTATAACGTACGTGCAAAGATTCATTTATTATGTAGTTCGGTTACATAGCCTTTTGGTTAGAGACTTAACTGAATATGCCATCATTGACTATAAATGAACCAATATAGTCAGGACATCGGTAAGCCACAGCATTAAAGGATGTTGCTAAGAAACCAGTGCCGGAATGCTCTAGATTGAATATAAAGGCTTTATAATTTCAATTATGCAGATTTTACACTTAACTATTTCCAGAAAAATAATAATGGCTAAATTTACTTATGTTTCTTCCCAAGTGGCTATAAAGATTAAAAACTATTTAATACTAGCATTATAACAAAAGGCTCAAGGCTATTGCGGCAATGGCTGCTAGTAGTGCTAGAGCTATATAGAAAGGAAGTATATCCTTTGGACTAGTGAATATTCCAATTCAGGTCTTTTCTGCTATACAAAAAGAGGAATTTACTTCGTTTAATCAATTATGTGACAAGGGACATAAAATCAAACATAAAAAGGTGTCCTGTAGAAGAAAGAGAAATCCAATGGTTTGAGATCAAAAAAGGATACGAGATTACAAAGGATACCTATGTGGTTTTAGAGAAAGAGGATCTGGAAGGAATAAAGCTCAAAACAAACAATACAATAGACGTTAAAGAGTTTATAGAATCAGAAGAGTTTGATCCTCTTTTCATTGAGAAGAACTATTATGTTGGACCTAACCTTGGTAAGAAAAAAAAGACCGCCGGAATATCAAGCAAAGCATATTCTTTATTTGTCAAGATACTAAATGAGACTAATAAAATAGCAAAAGGGAAAGTAGTATTAAGAGAAAAAGAGCACGTGATTGCTCTAAGAGCATATCAAAGAGGCCTTGTGATGCATCAACTGAAATATTTGGATGAAATAAGACCGATGGATGAAATCGGTGACCTAGACAGTTTGCAGCAAGTCGACTCCAAGGAGTTGTCCTTAGGAAAGACATTAGTCGAAAATCTTACCACTGAAAGGTTCGACCTAGGCCAGTATTCTGACAGTTATGCCAAAGAGCTAGAGAAACTAATAGAAGCTAAATCTAAAGGTCAAAAAGTTATCATTAAAGAACAAGAGAAAGAATCTAAAGAAACAACAGACATACTTGAGGCTCTTAAGGCTAGTCTTAACGGTAGCTGCTTTTTAGTATATCCTTCGTTTTTAATTCCCCGTCTTTGATTGAAGCTTTTATAGTCTCTACTGAAAAATCTGCGTTCTCATAAAGTGATGGAAACCTCTCTTCTCTAGTTATATAGTAAACATCCTTTATTTCTGCTCCATGCTGTTCTATTATTTTCTTGTATTTTGCTTGAATTTTTTTAAAGTTGGCCCTATCTTCTTTTTTCTTAAAATCACACCGATCTTCAATCAGATGGTAAAGTTCGTCGATAAACTTAAGATAATAGGTAAACGCCTTTGACATCTGGATGTTATGCAAAGTCTTGTCACTAAACATGATGTCTCTTGATCTATGCTGTACCTCATGTATATTATCTGGTAGCGTCTCAATATTTTTGGGATAGTTTTCTACCAAAAAAATTCTTTTATCCTTTACAGGAGATGCTTCTATGACTTCTCTTAACGGGGTGTTACTTAGCAAACTGCCATCCCACGCATATACTCCTTTTTCCACTTCTACCCATCTAAAGTAATATGTTGGATAGCCCGTTGCCGCTAGTATGTGCTTTGAAGTTATTTGTTGTTTACTGCTATCAAAAATTAGGGGCTCTGCAGTCAAGACATTAACTGCAGTTATAATCAGACGTGAGTCAGGTTGACCCATAGGTTTTAGCTTGTTAAAATCAACAAACTTTTCTAAGGTCTCTATGAGTGGAGAATGATCAAATAGGTACGTCCACTCATGAGGTGCAAAATACTTTGGATCAGTAAGAGCATATTCAGGCCTCCACCTGGGCATAAAGACTTTCCTATTCCCATAGATTGCTGAAAAGTAAAATGAGATTGATGAATTAATTTGCGATATGTGCGTCATCTGCGTATGTTCTGTGGATGACATTTCTACCTGATGTTCAGATGACTTGTCTTCTTTTACCAAAGGAAACTCCAAATTCATATCAACATTACCCTCAGCTAGCTCTAACCAGTATTGTTCTAGTGCTTTTTCAGGATGGTCTTGCTTAGCACCGGCGATTATGGAAGCATTTACTCCACCAATTGATGTGCCTGCAACTATGTCGATTTTTATATTCTTATCTGCAAGAGCTTTGAAGACTCCACACCCAAATGCGCCTAAAGAACCTCCACCTTGAAGTATCAGTACGTTTTCTATGGCATCATCATCAGACATAATTGAATTCTATCAAGCTTATGATTTATAGGCTATAGACCTTGTCTTTGTTCAGGTATAGGTTTTGATGTAAAATATGTTATAGCTATAACTATTATTTTGTTATTAAGCCTCAAAGCAATTACGTAGCACAATGTAGCAGGACGATTGACAATGTGAGAGAACAATGAACAATACGACCCCTACCACATTGTACTTTGTCACTAAATGCTTCGCGTCTATATACGCTTATAGTTAAAATGTATCTTTCTCAGTTAAGTTACGCAATAAAAAAGACCTTAGAGCAGATGTAGCCAGTGTATACTAGTAATACTGAGCGTTCTTTGATAAGCCTTTAAAACATACCAAAATATTGATCGTCTTTGGCATTATCTGATTACAGCTAGATTATATCAAGATTATACTAGCGTTATCGCCTAACACTAAGAAATGTCATATTAAATTATGGATTATAGTTGAAATATTCTAATATTCAGGTCAAATTATTTTATGCGTGAGTGCTTGCAAAAAGCATGATCGTAGTATGTTGTTTATTTGATTTTTCTATCATTGAAATAAGGCAGCACTTTTTTACTGAAATCTTGGATAAACTTTATTTTATCTGGATTAGTACTGTGTGGATACAGCCTTGTATAGCCAGCATTGAAGTATTCTTCTAGTGGTTTGATGCAATCTTCAAATTGAAGTGATTATTGGAGTGGATTGTCTTAATTTTTCATCTTATACTTCCTCTTTTGCTTTTTGCTCTAGCTCTCTTGGATCGCTTATGTTTAGGTTAAATACGTCCTCTAGCAGAGAAGCTCGCCAAAATTCTGTGGATTTTAAGGCTTTATCATAATCTTTAGAATACGATAATTTTTGGTTTTGCTATTTTCTCCAAAGAGGCAGGATCTCTTCCTTCCTTAACTGCAGCTTTGTCAAATATATCAAATGTTTCATTTGATTTATCTGGTTTTGCTAATGTAATTAAACATCAGTTAATAATATTTAATGGTTTTTGGAGATTTGTCCTTGATCAAACAGCGGTAGGAGAAAATATGTGGTTAGAATCAATAATCCACTGGTACAAATTTTTAATTCACATATAAAAACAATAATGAATATAGATCAAAAGAGATGTCAAAAAATTCATCTGCTCAAAATATACCACAAGAAGCAACAAGACTCAAGAAGTTAGCCAAAACAGCAGCTAGATATATGGAAATGGAAGAATTCAAAGACTCCGATCATCATACAGGATATTTCTGTTATAATTGTATGTACTTTATCAAACCAAATCATTGTGCTATAGTAACAGATGAAGGGCCAGATGTGTATGACAAGACCTCTAATGAGATAGCACCCCATGGCATATGCACGCTATGGGAACCCAATAAAGACGAAATACATGGTCGTACTAGTCATGGAAAATCAGATGAGTCTACCACAAATGTTTCTGCAACCTTCTCATGCGAGATATGTAATGAGAAATTTAACTCAAGAGAAGAGCTAAAACAACATACAATGCAAGAACACACAGACAATATATCAGAAGGATATAACAAATAGTTAGGACATAGTCTCGACTCCACTCTATAATATTCGAATAGAAATGATGCCCCGAAATTTCTCATTTGTGGGATAATCTATTCCATTTTATAAAATATTATCGAATCAGAATGGTATTATAGACACAACGGTTGGTGAACGATTGTCAAATTTGTTGTTATGAATATGACTCATCTCATTCGCGTGTAAAGGTTGTTCCTGCGTAGGTTGGTTCATATCTTGCTGATGTTGTGGCTGTTGTTGTGATGGCTGCAACTGCGACTGAGAATGCTGAAATGGCGGCAAGAATGGGAGCGGATTATCCTGTGGGTCATTTGAATTTGCATTAGCTATATTTAACGTACTCAAAAAAATCGTTACGAGTAAAGTGGAGATTATACCTGCTAAAGCAGGGATTAATGCTTGAGAGAATCTAACTTTGAACTTCTTCATTTGTATACAGGCTAGATGGGTATGCTTTATTTTGGTTAGTAGTGATTTGTAGCAGCAAAATGGCAGATTAAATATTATACTAAATAGAACTTTCTAAAGTATGTTGCCAATTTTATAATAACAATAGGGAAAATCTACAGAAAAGAAATAAAGATTCAAAGGAAGTAGCAGAAGATAGTATCGAATTCCGTAGCTCTATGTATTGCATATGTCTCTCCACACGTTCATTCTCTGAAAACTAGATCCTCCATGCTCGAGTCAAAATCGCCAGCATCCTCACTGTGTGATTCTTCAGAAACAGATTTGTCTTCATCTGATAGCTCTAGGAGACCAGAGAAAGGTACTTTTGAATAATTACCGTGTTGCTGTTTTATTTTTTTGTGACGGCAAATGTAGGGTCTGTAGAACTACCACTTACAACGATAAGCGATGAGACTATAGCAATGGTAAATAGTGCAGCTATTATTCCGCTGGTGAACATTACTATCATCGGTGTTAGTAGCCTATGTTTTTAAAAGGTGCTGTAACTATAATGATGTCAAGCAAAAATTAGAAGAGAAGAAAAAGATCGAAGAGGAACTGAGAGAAGCTGATACTTTACTAAAAAAGAAGAATGTGAGTATTGAGGCTCTTAATGAACACATTCAGCTAAATCAAAAACCCAATGAACATGGATTATCCAGAAAGTATATTGAGAAGCTACTCAATCTCGTGGAGAATGCTAAAGAATATGGATTCGATGCTAAAAGAATTACGGGGAAGCTACGTAAAATAAAACGACTAGAGAAGTTTACATAGCTTAATAAACACATTTCAACCTCAATAGGTTTTACAAAGTTATGACAATAACAATATCTGATCACAGAATAAAGATGATTCTTGATTCACTCGGTTATTCTTCACTCTATCCACCACAAGAATTGGCTATTTCTAAAGGTCTTTTAGAGAAGAGAAACTTGCTAATTACTACACCTACAGCAAGCGGTAAGACACTGATCGCAGCAATGGCCGCAATAAAAGCAATTGAAGAGGGACTAAAAGTCGTTTACCTTGCTCCATTACGTGCAATAGCTACAGAGAAATACGAGTACTTTGGAGCTCTTGACCATGTTAATATTGATGGTAGGAAAATCCGAATTAGGGTTTCTACTAGCGATTATGATTCATCAGGAATTGAACTTGCAAAAGCAGACATTATAGTTCTGACAAATGAAAAAATGGATTCTATTATAAGGCATGGCGCTGAATGGATCTATAGAGTCGGACTCTTTGTAGCTGACGAAGTACATTTACTTGGGGACCGAGACCGTGGCCCTACCCTTGAAATGATGCTAACCAAGATACGTAAAATGTATACACAATCCCAGATTTTGGCATTAAGCGCAACTGTTGCAAATTCCGAAGATATTGCAAAGTGGTTAGGCTGTGAACTAATCAAAAGTAACTGGAGGCCGACGAAGTTGGTCGAAGGAGTATATGAAAATGGAATAATTCGTATGAATGATGGCAGTAAAATCAGAATTAAAAACTCATCATCTCCTGCTATTTCATCTTCTGCAATAGATGTTGCACTAGATTGTATCGAAAACGGTGGACAAGCGTTAATTTTTGCTGAGACACGCAAAAGAGCATCTTCACTTGCCCTGAAGGCTTCAGAAGTTGTTAATAAAAGACTTGATAAAGCTACTAAAACTATGGCTGCAAAAACATCAACAGAGATACTTAACAGTGATGACACAGAACTTACAAGAACCCTCTGTCAAGTAGTATCAAGAGGAGTGGCTTTCCACCACGCTGGATTAGGACAATCAAGCAGAGAAATTGTGGAACAATCATTTAAAGCAGGCGTAATCAAACTTTTAACTGCTACTCCAACTCTTGCTGCAGGTGTTAACCTGCCTGCAAAGAGAGTCATTTTATCTAGTATATTAAGATATGATTCTGACTATGGCGGGAATATGCCAATTACTGTTTTAGAGTACAAACAACTTTGCGGCAGAGCTGGAAGACCAGAATACGATACCTCTGGTGAAGCCATTATCGTGACTGGATCTGGAGCGTGCGCAGAGGATATCTATGATCATTACATATTAGGTAATCCCGAACCTTTGCGGTCTCAAATGACCAACGACAAATCAATCAGGGTTCATCTGCTTAGCACTGTCTCAAGTATTCCTGGATTGAAAAAATCTGAAATTTATGATTTATTTGAAAGCACATTGTTTGCTCAACAATATAGAAAAGCAACTGTAACTTTTAAGATTGATAATGCATTAAGCTATTTAGAATCAGAAGCTCTTATCAAATCAAAAAATGATAGATATATTGCAACAGACTTTGGAAGACGGACATCACTGCTTTATATTGATCCATTAACTGCAATAGAGTTTAGAAAGGCTATTCAATCTATTGAACGCATTCCAAATAGTAATAATGATTATAACAAAGATTCTATTAATAAGCACACGTTGGGGCTTCTATGCCTTATTACTAATAGTGCAGATTTTTATCCAAAATTATCATTACGAAGAAAAGATATTGATGAGTTAGGTGTTATATTCGTGCAACATGCTGATGAGCTATTCTATCAAGTAAATGAATATGATTGCTCAAGAAGTGTATTAGCTCTTTATGAGTGGATTAATGAAGCTAATGATAGAGTATTGAGTGACAAAGTTGGAGTAGAACCTGGAGATATGTATAGAATAGCTGAGATCAGCGAATGGCTGGCTTATTCTTTGTATGAGGTTGCTAAATTGCTCCGTCGTGAAGACCTGCTAGGATCAATTCAAAGTCTTAGACTTCGTATAAAATATGGCATAAAAGATGAACTCTTACCACTTGTCAGACTTGAGGGAATAGGTAGAATAAGAGCACGAAGCTTACATGATGCTGGCGTAACAGATGTAGCAAAAATTGCAAAAATGCCAGAATTAAAACTCTCTCGAATACCAAAAATTGGCCCAGCTGTAGCAAGGAAACTTAAGGAGAATTTGGAGAAGACAAACAAATAGTCCAACTACAGATGATAGTCTAAAAATGTCGTAACAGATATCATAAAAAGTAATGAAACATTTTCTATCCGTTTCTTTTATTATTCAGTGACCTACTAATAACGCATGTTTCAGCTCATAATAACAATTACCTTTTGGAAATTACAAAAGTACCAAAAATAATGCTTTTAGTATCTTACATGACTAGAACGATCTTGATCATGGCTAACAATACTGAATACTATTATCCTTATCATTGTCATGAATCAGTCTTAAACATTGTGATGTCACGAAAGAATTGTGAAACTAACTTGCCAGCATTTTGAGATCCTACACAAAATAGATTTTACATGGGATACAGTTGCTTAATAATATGTCTTTTCATTACCGCAAAGGAAGTTGATGATATATATTGTAACATTAGAAACAATATTCTAACATCACATAATTATATACCTGGCACATACAATGTAAAATCAATAATAAATGCTCGACCTGTATTATGCAAAAGAAATTATAATTTATGGAGTAATTGCCTCAGCTTCATCTTTTTTTATCACATTATTTGGAACGGCCAAAATGATTGATTTGTTAACTGCAAAAGGTGAAGTAGTACAAGATTATCATAAACCTGACAAACCAAGTATTCCGAGGCCAGCAGGACCGGCGCTTGTTGCAGGTATTGTAGTAGCTGAAATTCTTCTGTTCTTGCTAACTTGGAAAATAAGGATTATCGCTATTCTACTTACAGCTGCGATCTCTTTCTTCATTGGATTTGTCGATGATAAAAAAGTTTTGCCAGGGTGGTTCAAACCTGTTACTCTGGTAATAGCAGCAATCCCATTGATAGTTCTGGGCGCTCATGAAAGCCACCTCAACCTTGAATTTGGGAGGGTAGCTATTCCATTACTGTATATACCACTAATATTGGTCATTATTCCAATCGCTGGCAATACTATTAACTCAATTGACGTCTTAAATGGAGTTGCTAGTGGATTTGTAATTATTGCCATGATTCCACTTTTAGCCAGTATAGCTATTTTTGGTAGTAATGAAGTATTCATTGCTGCACTTCCTTTGTTTTTTGGAACAATTGCATTGTATAAATACCATAAATTTCCAAGTAAGATATTTCCTGGCGACTCTGGAACATTATTAATGGGTGCAATGTATGGAGCAATCGCCATTGCAGGAAATTCTGAAATTATTGGAGTAATTGCCATTTTACCAGCTGTTATGAATTCTTTTCTATTCCTTGCAAGCGTAAAGAAGATTGTTGAGCATAGAAAAATAAGGACGAGGCCTGTAGTGTTGAATGATGATTTCAAGCTGGCTGCATCAAAGGAAAAGAATGCACCTTCTACATTAGTAAGGCTGCTCTTGGTTGATGGCCCACTATCGGAAAAGGATGTTGGTTATCGAATATTCAAGCTGGCGACATTTAGTTCGTGTTTGGCATTCATTTCAATTATTGTTCAATATTATTTTCTAATCTGAATCTTTCAATATAGTTCTGAACTTGCCTTATGAAGCTATTGTAATGGACATGTATGTATGCCATATTGTTGCTTGTACCAGCATTTCTGATTGGTTGATTATTAATTGAATTACTAATCGTCATTTTTCTTATATGTGAAAACTCACATCGCTTGTTATACTAACTATTGTTCGTGAATGCGTTTCTAGATATATTTTATATTGTTCTGCATTAAAAGGTGCTAATAATAATGTAAATATGTCATAATTAATCACTTGGATATCGTTAAGAAAAATGGTGTATATATATAAATTAATCAGTTTCTTCCAAACGAAGAGCTGACTCCCTTATGTTATAGTTTCTCCGGTTACGCTATCTATAAAGTAAATATAGCTATTTTCTTTAACCATCCACGCAAAATGATTTCCCGTCGTTATCGTTGGCTTTGTCTTTCCAAGATATTTTCCTATTGAATTAGAGCCAGTATCAGACTCAAATATAGTTCCATCACCCTTGATGTAAACATATCTAGTATAGAAATCATTTACGTTATACAACGTGAGGTTTTGTTTTTTAGCTACTATGGCAACCGCTGTCTCAGATGATATTGGAGTAGAAGATAAAGAGGGTACCCTCAAAGAATTTTGTAGACCTATGTATACTAAAAATGTCGCTACTAGGCCAATCGCAGCTGAGATAACCACTTTCTTATCAATCATTACTTATCTAATACTAACTTATATAGTCAGGGCTATATTAAAAGTTGTAATTTATGAACAGCCGCCCAAAGCCTGAAATCGCGATATCATCAGCATCTACAACAACGCCATCGCCTGCCATAACAAAAACTACTACTACTGCCATTAAGACAATGATGGAGAATGCTATGGAAGGCCTATCCTCTAGATGTTTTAACTTGCTATCTAATAGAGTATTACCTGGATCTAGAGGTAAAGAAAATGTCTTGACAATTTGCGATTACATGTCTTCATTAAGGTCGGAGATCAATCCGTCTGACAACTATAGGAGGGATAATATAATCATGCTTTGCGATCTATCAATATTCTTCAGTAATGCTAAATCATTCAAGGAAATAACAAGAGAAGATTTGCTTTCATTTCTTGATAGTTATCGCAAAGCCGAGAATGTCGACCCGTTGCATAAATGGATTGGGACATATAATCTGTTTAGGATGCAACTGATGCGCTTCTTCAAGTGGCTGTATTATCCAAATGTAGAGCAGAAGAAGAGACCAAAGCCACCCGTCATAGAAAACATTCCACAGCTAAAGCGAAAAGAGAAGTCAATTTACAAGCCAACAGACTTGTGGACTCTAGATGACGATTCGCTATTTTTGAAATATTGTCCTAATCCCAGAGATAGATGTTATCATGCAACGTCAAGAGATTCAGCAGCAAGACCTCATGAACTATTGAAACTAAGAATAAAAGATGTCACGTTTAAACTTGCGCCAGACAGAAAGCAGTATGCAGAGATCTTGGTAAATGGTAAAACAGGAACAAGGCCCATTCCTCTGATAGACTCGCTGCCATGGATAAAGGACTGGCTTTCACAGCATCCTCAAGCAGCTAATCTCAATAGCATACTGCTATGTGGATTTGGCAAGAGCCTTAACAGGGCTATTCACATAAGAAGCCTCGACAGGATCTACTATGACTATAAAAATGAATTCTTCCCCAGATTACTGGACAATCCAAGTATCCCCGATGAAGACAAGCAAAAGATCCGTGAATTACTAAAAAAGCCATGGAATCCGTACATAAGGAGGCATTCATCATTAACGGAGAAATCCGGAATCCTAAAAGAACATCATTTACGCCAGTTCGCAGGCTGGTCTCCTGGCTCCAATATGCACCTCAAATACCTCCACTACTTTGGTAACGAATCAAACGACAGCATTCTGCAAGCATATGGAATAATTCCAAAGGACGGGGAGGCAGCAGACATATTAAGACCAAAGCAATGTCCTAATTGCAACGAGCCCAACAAACCTGACTCAAAATTCTGTGCTAAATGCAGGATGGTGTTAACTTATGATGCTTATAATGAAACGTTGGAAGGTCAGAAGCAAAAAGAAGACCAGTTAAACACAGTGCAATCGCAGCTAGACAATATGCAGTCCCAGATACAGTCATTGATATCCGCGTTTTCAAACATGAAAGAACAGCCACAAGTAGCTGTAGATAGCATGGCCAAAACCCTGTATAGTTCAGGCCTTCTCATCAAAGCTGCTGCTGATAATAATGCTAAAGAACAGTTGATAAAGGCAGCAGGTAAAGCAGCATATCATACTACAAGAGCTAAATCAGCTCTGTCAAGAGAAGCGAAAAAGCAAAGCAAAGCAAAGCAAAACCTATTAAAATAAAGTAAAGGTGAAGTCAAAATCAAGCAATGAGTAGTAACTTGATTTGACTACTTTTGTTCTAATATCCTATTCATGTGTTTTTCATCTATAAGATGGCTGCATTTACGACAAAAATAATATTTCTCTGGTAACATTATGATAGAAAGCTGTTCCCACTTATGATCACAGTATACTCCAGCCCAGTTTGAATGGTCTTTGACCTCATTATGCCATTCATTTTGTAGTCCTTGGTAAATTCCAGGATATACTCTTCTAAATGCTTCTAAATCTATTGGAATCTTAGAATCGGGGTTATGGATAAACCTAAGCAGACCGCTAAAATTCTCAAAAATAGAGCCAAAGTCAATTGACTTGTGAAATAGAACTGAACGCAACTCTTCAACACTACGTCTTGGATAATTTCCTTTCTTTTGTTTTTGTTTTTGTTTACCAGCAGCACTCATCTGCTCTTTTATGGACATGTCAATTGATGCTAGAAAGATATAGATGATATATGCTCCAATTCTATTTGCAAATTCAAAAAAATACTTTTCGTTCAAACTATTTTCATCAAATCTAGTCATACAATATTCCTTAGAAACAGCATCAGAGCTCATTGCCTTAGACAGTTCTACAAATGATGGATCAGGATTGCCTGCAAGTCCGGATGACCTGTTAGCATTGTTGTTACTGTTATTGTATATCTTATCAAGCATAACATGGCACGCACTGTTCATAGACTGACTAAACCTATGTGCTATGCCACGGTCTAAATCGGATACAAAATAACGTCCATTGCTTTTATTTTTGTATACCTTATTTTCATCAATTAACTCATTCAAGTAGTTATGGATGGTCTGCCTGGTAGGTTCAGGAGTTATACCAGCCTCTTCTTTTATTTGATACGGATAAACGCCCTCTATGTATTTATATTGAGCCATAAAATCGAGCACTTTTTGCTTATTAATTTCCTTCATGGAAATTGTGTTTATCTTCTGTTTTTTCTTATCCCAATGTCTTTCTATATTTCGCCTTTTTACACTTTCCACGCTGTGTAAAAATGTTTTTACATATATATACTATTAACCTTATTTACTATATTTACAAATGAGTGGGAAACGTAAACTCATAAGCGTTAACGAATCTACATATCTTAAACTCAAGCAGCTAGGATTGGCAGGCGACTCTTTTAACCACGTCATATCTAGGCTGCTGAAAAGCACAGGTGCAGCAAGACAAAAGACGGAGGAGCTTTAGTTGGCATCAACAGTAGATGCTGTTATTCAGACTGTCTCTTTGTGTTTGACATCACATCACAACGAATGCTCAGGTTACTATAGCGATCAAAGTGGGAATGTTTTGGTGAGATGTGTATGCAGATGTCATGAACCAGTGGATACTACCTGATGCAAGAGCAATTAAAAGGATTGGCGGCGCCCAGCAGCCAATCCAGCGAACACAGACGACAGGACACAACAACTTCAGCACCAACGACCAAATACGGAGATGCCAAGCGTAATGTCTGAGAGTAGTAACGACGAAACCAGTTTTAAGTATTGCTGTACTGATACTGCACAAAATCCAGAAATTTCTGCTTTAGTTAAATTAGTGCTAAAAAATCAGCAAGAAACACAGGATATCATGCGTTCTACACAGAAATCTATAGCAAGTTTACATGAAAGGATTCGGGATTTTAGAGTTGAAGACGCAGAGCATAATGAAGAATTAGAGCGCCTACTACATGATCTTCGCCGCAACCAGGTTTGGATCTCAAGGGAGAGATTCTAAGGGATGGCAGAAAAAGTGGCACCAATCACTAGGTTAACGCCAGAACAACAATCTGCTGTATTATACTGGCCTATGATAGCAAAGATACCTATAATACCATGTGATAGTAGGGTCAAAGGCTTTAACTTTCCTAACTGGCATAATGCTGATCTTACTACAGAAGATTGGAATACAAACGTAGCTGCTGGCCTATATGATAATGGCATTGCTCTAAGACTTGGCCAAAGCCTGCAACCAGGACTTTATTCATTCGCTTTAGACTTTGATGGCGAAGATGCAGTATTGGAATTCTTTGGCAGCTGGGATAATGTTGTAAGTCTATCTAAGAAGAAACGTTACCAAAAAAAGGATTGATATCAAAAAACATGGATTGGAAGTTAGATGCAATGAATTACTGATCGCATCACCTAGTATTCATGGCGATGGTAACCCCTGGACTGTGCTGCCAGAAGGAACTGAGGAAATAGCAATTCTAAGTGATATAGATCTGCTAAAGCTAGAAGCCAGAATTGATCTGTTATCTCAAGGATACATGTCGGATGAAAACAAGCAGAGGTATATTGCATGGCTAGAGAATCCTAATACAGTAATAGGCGAAGGCAGCAGGCATGATGCGGTCAAAATACTAGGGTGCTCCTACTACTACCGGTATAATGGATGGAAAGACCTAACAGACGACCAAAGGCACGATAAACTGCAGGAATGGAACCAGCAGCATTGCAGCCCCCAGCTGCCAGATAGCGAGTTTAACGAGATCTGGAAATGGATTGTAAAGACACATAGAACAACAAGAGACGCAGAACACGAGAAATTAAGGGATGCACAAACAGCGTCGCTATCATCATCGTTGTCGACAGAAAAGCAAGAATCGCTTGATATGCCTGGATGTCTTTCGTATCAAATAAGCATAACTCCATCCATATGGATCACAGGAACTCTAGATAACAAATTAATTGAGATCGAACGTAGAACAAAAAAACTAGATAAAGATAGTAATTTAATGACTACATTTCTTGTTACAAAGAAGACGTTTACTGCGTGCAGGTCTGTCAGGATTATAAAACATAAAAACCCGCTTTCATTCCTTGAGCTACAACCAAGATATACTATACAATTCAAAGGCTCAGAGCCAAGTGGCAACTTTACTATAAAGCAAAAAACAATAGCCGAGATAGTTGCAGAGCTAAAAAATGGAAATGCATTATGTGACAATGGCATTGATGTGGCGATAACTGCACAGATAAAGGGATTTGAAAAAGCTGGATTGCTTGAAGTCAACGACGATATGAGCTATACAGGGTTCTTTACCAACGATAACAGCAGCCAGATCATACCAAGTGGTATTCAAATACCTGCAGTTGTAGACACCCAAAAACTCAGAGATGCTTTAGAATATATCAATGAACTAGCACGAGTTGGATATCAAAACAGGCTAGATTTATTGGCACATCTTATATTATTTGGCTTGATTGCACCATGTTCGTTTATCTTCAAAGTTATCAGAGCACCAACGTTAGAATGGCTGGATTTTTATGGCAAACCAAATGCCGGCAAGACGAGTTCTGGCCGGATAGTGCTAGCAGTGGATGGCCATGAACGAGACGACGATTATAATGTGAATATGGCCCATGTAGATACTACTGCTAGGTTTGGTGACACAGTATCTGTTACTACATTTCCAAAGCTAGTAGACGAGATGGACTTTACTGATAATAAAATTTTGGTAAACCTTGTAAAGTCAGCAGTAGACCAGCCCAGATTAAGGAAAGTATTGGATAGGTCAAGGAGGTCAGAATACATTCCAGCATTATCTGCGTTTATTATGACAAGCAACCCACCACCGCCTGTTTCCGATGGTGCATTGATGAAGAGATTAGCCGCTAGATATTTCGCTGATAAAGAAACACACTTGAAGGATTCGCAGACAGCCAAAGACTTCGATGCGTTATTATCGCAGCTTGCAAGGCTTCATCCACTAGGCTCATTTAGAAACAAGTTTGTGATGGATAACCAGCGGTTAGTTCTAGACAAAAAATTAACTCCATTTGAAAAGGCCAAGAAAATTGCAATTGCTGCATATGAATCGGCTCAGATGCTAGTACCATGCTGGCTAGTGAGAAAACAGCTAGAACAAAAACACTTGGAGGAATCTATCGAGGACGCAAAGGAAGCGGTGCGATGTGCATTTGAAAATATGATAATTGACAAATTAAAGACTTTGAAGGGAATAAACGACCTGACAGCTTACCCCCAATCAAGCCTTCGATTTTATACACTGGTTTCTAATAACATGCTACCATTCGCTAGAAGGATCAAGGAGCAGGGGACTGGACATAAGTATACAGAGTTTATAGCAATTGATACTGGAATCCTAGGCGAGCTATATGAATATGGAATCACCAAAGAACAACTATCGAATCTCAAGGCATTAGCTGACTATATCGGTGCTTCATGGAAGAGAACAAACGGCAAGACCATCATAGAGGTATCAAACAAGCAACTTGAGGACTATTTTGGAGATGAAATCATTCCATCTACGCGTAGCGCAGTTAGTGGATGGAAATAGAAGAAGAAGATGATGATGGTAATTAGTGCATTAGTGCATTTAGTGCATTGCTATATACAAAGAGCCAAGATTTTACAGCACGAGGAAGGGAATAACTGAATGACTAGGTATCTTTGGACTGGCGAATCGGAATATTGCATATGCGGACACCATGTAGCAGATCGTGAGACCTCACAATTGCCTATCTCTATTACACAACCAACTTTGGTTATTTGCAGAGGGGCACGGGACGTTCGCGTGATTGACAATTGTGAATGTGACGAATTCAGGCCATAAAGGAATGTTAATGTTTAAACCCATAAGGGATCAGCAGAATTATGAATTTTCTCTCCTTCTTCGAATCGTCTTTTTGTAGATTCTATCCTGCCTGCATACTTTTTCTTGTAACCAGCCATACAAGCTGTGCAACAGAAAAACCGCTCATAATTTGCGAATTTGAATACATGCGGATCACCCAGAACAGGCCCATGACAGAAGTCGCAGTCCAGTTTAATTTTCATTCCTTTTTTGATATTAGAGTTTGCCGTTTGAAGTTCTAGTGCTTTATTATCATGTTTATATTGTTCTTGTTCTATTGCCCTAGAAGCTTCCGCATTTTCATCAAGTTCAGGTTTCCCTGTAGTGTGTTGAACTATACAGAATCGTAGGTACTGACTTTATGAATCCGACGTTAACAAGTCTGTCAAATCTTGCCTTAACAGCTGGAGAAGTAATTCCTGTCTCGCGCGATATTTCTCTAAATGATTTACGTCCGTCCTTTAGTAATGATTTTAGAATAGAAACGTCATAATCATCTAGTTGAAGTGGCATATGTATTCTAGTTTATTTTGTACGATGGACTATTATGTCTTTACAAATGTAAACCCTGCGCTACCTTGGGCTCGTTACCCTAACGAACTTGTAGCCAGATTTTTCTAGCCTATTTCTTATTTCCTGTTTAGTTATCAAAAATGGATGATATTTAACTATCACAGTTCCATCTATCATTTCTGAAAAGAATATAACAGCTGCTACACTGATACGGTTTTGTATATTTATTTGGTTCAAACAGACCATACCTTAAGATTAAGACCTGGGAGGATCGAGGATGCATACGATGTAGGAAGGATAATTTTTGAGGCTTTTTCAGCAATAGCTGAGAAACACGGTTTTCCACCAGACTTCCCATCAGTCGATGTTGGCAGAGATGTGGCATCTTCTTTTTTATCTGATTCTCGATTTTACTCTGTTGTTGCTGACGATACTACCACTACCACTACCACTATTAGCGGTGGTGAGGAATCTGTGATAGTAGGAAGCAATTTTTTAGACCTACGCTCAAGGATAGTCGCAGGAGTAGGACCTCTAACAATCGATCCAAAGTACCAGAATAAAGGTACAGGGCGTCAGTTGATGAACAATGTTATAGAGAGAGCTCAGAATAATAATTTCTCATCATTACGCTTGCTTCAAGCTTCATACCATAACCGATCGCTCGCTCTCTATGCTAGTCTGGGGTTTGAAGCAAGGGAGCCAATCTCGAATATGCAAGGAAAACCAATTCGACAAATTATCCCTGGAAGATCCGTGCGTGTTGCAAATGAATCTGATGTTGAATCATGCAATACTATTTGCAAAGCTGTTCATGGTCATACCAGAAATGGTGAGCTACAGGACAGTGTAAAGCATGGAAGTGCTAAAGTAGTCTTGCATGATGGTAAAATTACCGGTTATACTACAGGATTAGCATACTTTAACCATTCAGTAGGTTTGACCAATGATGACCTCAAGGCTCTGATCTCCTCAGCAACAGATGGGAATGATAGTTATGGAGGCCCGGGAATTCTGATTCCTACACGGAATACTGCATTGTTTCGTTGGTGTCTTGACAACGGACTTCGCTTAGTTCAGCAGCTTATCCTCATGACAATTGGAATGTATAACGAACCTGCTGGCTCCTATATGCCTTCTATCTTATATTAAGTGTAAAGATGTTACAATACACATTTGAGAATTCCTATAATCATTGTTTCCTAGGTATAACTAAGCCATTAACCTAAGAAAAAACCAGCTAACCTAATCCAGTTGCATTCCTTACCCACAGGGTTTAATAGCAAGTAACTATGACTTTTTCGTTTATATATTATGAAAGCCGGAATACTCTTGCCACAAGCTGGAGACTATGCCACAAGAGAAAGTGTTCTGTATGTCGCAAAGGAGGCTGAAAGGGAAGGCCTTAATTCTGTTTGGGTATTCGAACGCCTGCTGTGGCCTCTTAAGCCTAAGACACCATATCCTGGAACACCTGATGGTACTCTTCCCGTTGAATACCAAAATATACTTGACCCAGTTGGGACGCTTACATACTTGGCAGGCAATACTAACCAAATTTCTTTGGGTACTTGTCTTATTGATATGTTGTTTCATAATCCAGTAGTATTGGCAAAGCGATTTGCAACACTAGATGTTCTGTCGCAGGGACGGCTTATTGCAGGTCTAGGAATTGGATGGTCAAAAGATGAGTATGAAGTTTCGGTATACCTTACAAATATAGAGGACAAAGAGCAGATGAATTTTTGCAATCGCTAAAACGAATCTGGACTGATGAAGTAGTCGAATTTAAAGGTCAATTTTACTCTACCAGCTTCAAAAATCGGGCCTAAGCCTGTACAGAAACCTCATCCCCCAATACTGCTTGGTGGATTCAGTCCAAAGACATTCTTACGAATAGTAAACTATGCAGATGGCTGGCTACCCGTTGCTGGTTTTGGGCCATTAGAACAGCTTGAACAGGCTATAAACGGCTTAAGAGAAGGCGCAAGAAAAGCCAACAAAGACCCTTCAAAGATTCGTGTATTTGCGTTGACATATCCAAACGTATTAGAGTCTTCGCCTTCAACTGCCTCCGCCTCATCGCAGTCAAAGCAACAGAGATTGCCTATGACTGGTACGGTTGACCAAATTGGAACTGACATTAATCAAATTAAAGCGATGGGTGTAGAGCATATAATATTCGGACACGCTTTTTCCCCATTAGGCCAGGATATGAAGAAGGTGGTTGAGATAACAAAACAGCTTGCTAGATTTGCTAAATAAAAAAATGGATAAAAAATCTTCCAATAACTCGGCAAGCTCTTGTTTTAGTTCCTCTGCAAAATAACAGCCGTATCATTATGAGGTCTAGCCGATTTTCCGCCCATTGGAAAATCGAGAGCACGTTTTTAATATTTGACAGGGTTACCGGATATTTGTAATGATTCTATAGCTTGCGATCGCTGCTTATCCATTTGTTCTATCTCTTGCAAAGAAGTTCAAAATGGTCATTCAATGTATTTTCGTTCTTAGCACAAAATCTGACCATCTTTAATAGCATTTGTAGCGGAATAGAATAGGTACAATATTCCCACCATCAATCCACTGCCACCAGTTCTGTTTTACCTCGATCGATGCAAAACTGGGCGCAGCAATAATCTGTTATTTATTTCCTTCATTATCCAATCGTCGTAATATTGCCATTTGGTAAGAATATAGGCATCTGCATTTCTAACACCTGCAAAAGAGTTCACCTTGGCCAAAGTATAATCAACTACAAACACATTTTCGCCAAAGAGTACGAAAGTCAACTGGTTCTCAGGTTGGATTACACTAGGACTGTACAAGATATTTTCCTGAAATTCTGAGTACATGCGTTCACGTACATTGTGATAATGGGATTTTGCAACGATTATTGGAATAACAAATTGAATATACCCTATCATAGCAGCCGGACTGCACTGAAGAGAGAAATCTAATAAACGGCATTCCTTCATCCTATTGAGACGTCTTGTTGTGGTCTTTTCAGAGATACCAACTTCTTTGGCAATATCAGATATCTCAGTCCTAGCACCTAATAGCAGCAGACATTTTATTATTCTCAAATCTGTTTCACTTAGGTCAGTAGATGCAACAGACAGCTCAGTAACAGCGATATTGATAACGGATGCAGGTTCTAGGCGATCATTTATTGATTGGATGACGTTCTCATCTAACGGTTTTTTGATGATAAGGGCAGCTACAGAAGTTCTACCCATGTGATGCACATGGTATGCAAGGTCTCCAAATTCTTTGACACGCTGGATGAGATCATCCTTACTTATCCCATTACTAGTCCTGATTAGCACAATAGCTGTTCTATACCCAAAAGCAGCAGGATTAACTCTAACTATGAATTTTTCTATAACTCTACTTCGTACCATCTTCTTCACTCTGGCTTTTACACTCTTTGATGTCAAGCCAATCTGTGAGCCTATATTGCTGTAGGAAGTTCTACAGTCCCTAGCTAAAGTGGGGAGAATGGTAAGATCATTTTTATCGAGTATCAATCCCTTCTCCGTCCGGAGTCATACTTTCATTATTACAACAGCTGGTATTAAAAAAGATGTCCGATATCGGAAGTTTTGCTTCCCCTAAGGATAAGTATCTACAACAGTAAAGTCAGAGATATGAAAAGTATTGAAATAGAAAATGAAAATGTGCACCAGCACTTACCACATACAAGTGAGAAACGAAACGAAAAAACATTGAATACTGAATCTAAAGGAACGATAATCATTGAAGAAGAGTACGGAACACTAAAGTTTGAACGACGACTTTCTTATCCAAGAGAGATAGTCTGGAAGGCGATTACAGATCAAAAAGAGATATTCAGATGGTTGCCCGATTACAAAGGAACCTTCGACGGGTACAATGGTGGTGTAATTGATCTTGTTAATACTGTATCAGGATCCCATGTAACTGGAAAAATTCTGGTCTCGGATCTTAACAGTGTTTTTGAGCATGAGTGGCATATCTCTCCTAATCAAATGTTCCCCCGTGGAGAACCCGAATCTGTTATCCGGTGGGAGCTCAAGCAGGAAGGTGATTCAAATACACTCCTTATCGTGACTCACAGCCGCCTCACCAAATCGACAGCTTTAAGATTAGCCCCTGGTTGGCATGCCTACCTAGATCGGCTTGAAGCCATTCTAAATAATCAAGTACCACCAGATTGGGCACGTCGATTCGCAGAGGTCAAAGAATTATATTCATAGCTTGTTCAGCTATAACTGCTAGGAAGAGATAAACACGTGCAAAAGACAGATACGATTTAAATGTGCTATGTCGATAGAGGAAGATAGGTTGCAGGCCTGGATAATGGCGTATCAATGGATTCAAGCAAGAATACAGGATTGGTTATAGAGAATGAAGACAAAAGACACCAAGATACGGATATAATAATGATAGACCGGGACGATCGGATTGGATTCAAATGAGTAGTGACACTACTCAATTAATTAGGAGAATAAGCGAGTCGAATTTGTCAGAACTATATACAAAGAGACTAATCCGAAGCAATCTTAGAAGTATACTTATATCTAACCGATATATAGCTTCATATTAATGGGCATAGTAGGAGAACAAACAATGCCCTCTTATGCTGAAAAAAGAAGTAAATTAATGGAAATAATTCAGGAAAACGCCATAATATTCCAGGATGTACAATTATTTTCGAAGGTTAAATCTCAGTACTATTATGATATAAAACGCATATCGCTTCAGAAAGAGGGAGCTAATCTTCTTGCTGAGATGCTTTTAACGGAGATATATAAATACGGTCCGAAATCAATAGGTGGGATAGAGATGGGTGCAGTTGCACTGGTAACAGCTGTAGTACTTAAAAGTACAATGGATGGCAAATACGAGAAGGGACTAAATGGATTTTTCATAAGGAAAGAAGCTAAAGGTTATGGGCTACAAAAGAGAATTGAAGGAAATATGATTTCACCAGTCGTAATAGTCGATGACGTAATCACATCGGGTGAAAGTGTAATGAAATCAATAGAGGCAGTTAATGCGGAAGGAGTCACACCAAAAGGAGTGGTCTGTGTGATTGATAGAGAAGAAACGGGTACGTCAAATGTGTTAAAACAAAACAATATCAAATATTCTTCGGTGTTCAGCCATTCTGAGTTCAAGCCATTTATAGAACAAAAACTTCAAGAAAAGAGAAGAGCTGTAAAATAATCTAATTGACACGTTCGCCACTTTCAAAGGTTAAGCACTGTGTTTTGTAATAGCATATGTGTATACCTTATGATAACACTTTGAACATACAAATTTCCAGCCAGTAATTCTGCAGCTATACAAATAAAGGTAATCTTCTAGTTTGTCAGCTCTTGGCATCAGTTTATTACTACGCTCTACCTATTGTTGCTTGATTCGTTTCGTTGATAATGTTATTTGCTGTACTTGGATCCAGTTTGTGCTCTCTAATTAATGTCTCTATAAGAAGTTGCAATATTTTTCCTAGGTCGTCCCCTTCTTCTATCGTAACCATAACGCACTGACACAAATATTGATGACTATAAATAAATAGCTCTAATAGATATCGTATACCATAATTGTAACAGATATCATTTATGCCAGACAATATAAAATTTGGACTAGCTATTCCACAAGGATGGAGAAGAACTGATCTCCCACCAGACCAAGAAAATAATCCTGTTAGCCAATATGAATTCTCAAAGTCTGTTGCCACAGCAGCGGATAATTTGAACTTTGATTCAATTTATGCATATGATCATCTTGTTCCTCACTATAGAGATGATGTAGAAAAAAATATTTTTGAATGCTTCACTTTACTGTCTTCTCTAGCAGCAATTACAAAAAAAGTAAAGATAGGACAAGTAGTTGTATGCAACTCTTATCGCAATCCAGCATTGCTAGCAAAAATGTTGTCAACTTTGGATATCATAAGTAATGGTAGAATAGAGTTAGGAATTGGTGCAGGATGGTATGAGCAAGAATATCTAGCATATGGATATGATTTTCCACCAGATAGAATAAGAATCACACAACTTGATGAATCAATAAACATAATCAAAGCAATGTGGACAGAAAAATATGCATCATTTGAAGGGAAATACTACAAAATAAAAGATGCGATATGCAATCCAAAACCAATCCAAAAGCCTCATCCATTGATAATGGTTGGAGGATCGGGTGAAAAGTA
>Ga0126310_10000026_pt1 | contig 40649 bp, 43 predicted proteins | sample Plot60_FD_92540 | JGI IMG/M metagenome (GOLD analysis project Ga0126310, IMG submission 92540) | Serpentine soil microbial communities from UC McLaughlin Reserve, CA, USA - Plot60 | ecosystem: Environmental > Terrestrial > Soil > Grasslands | place: USA: UC McLaughlin Reserve, Lake County... | reverse complement strand
TCTGAGTTGGATATCATTCCAATCTCTGTAAACCAGTCCAGAACCGCCTTCTCTTGCGAGTCTGTATTGTTCTGTGCGTATAGGTCCTTGTATTCTTACTAGGGCTTGTGCTCTGTCAAAGAGATAGAACTTTCCATCTGCTACGCTTTCATCAAGGATGATGCTGATTCCAGGGACTCCAGGGATAGTTACTCTAGCTCCGTTTTCTGGGACCATGCCTTGTGTTCCTTGTATACCTCTGATATTGGTATTAGAAAGGATAGCAAAGTATGTAGTAGAGTTCATAACACCAGTATCGACATTACCAAAGTTTGTATAGTTGATGAGTTTACGGACTGTTGCTATAGGGATAAGTGGATTATTGGTAGAATGTTCACCTGTATATGCTGTAACATCTGCGCCTGCTGTAGTGCTGAAGGCTGCTAGTGCTTTTACTATCTTGTTGTTCTTTATCTTGTTTGCTCCTATAGTGAATTGACCTCTGGCTAGTTGAAGTGGGTTGATGAAATAGTTCATCATCTCATGTTCATCACTCCATTGGATTTCTCCACCAGATTTACGGGTATACCATTCTTGTTTAGTGAATGACATTTTCTTTGGATCTGTGGTTCCAAGCTCTCCTACTAATGCATCCAAGTCAAATCCAGTTCCGTTATATCTTCTGAAGATTAGGTCTGTGGTATTCTCTACGTTGACTGCATCTAGAAGTGGAAACTGGGTTAACTGGTTGACGATTACTTGGCCTGCTACTGTGATGTTATTTAAGAGTGGAAAGTCTTGTGAAGTGTGAATAGCTGCTGCGGATTCTTCTGCTAGGACTACATCGTTATAGTATTGTAGTGGTTTCTCGAATTCAGGATACCATGGATCGTTAAGAGCTTGATCTACTTCTGTGCTAGTGCTAGCGCTTTCGCCTTGGTCTAGGATTGCTTTAGCCTTTACGAGTTTGTCGATATTGACAGCGGGGTGATCCCATGTCGGATAGGTTTCGTTATCATAGCCTGCATAGATAGTGCGAGCTTTAACCTTTTTGCCTGTTTTCTCATCTCTCAAATCTTTCTTGGATGTGTTTATCCATGTAGTTTTTTGTTGGAGTAAGTTAGTGAGTTTAGCTGCATCATTAGCCATCTTTCCAAAAGCAAACATTTTAGCTTGTTTGCTAGCGAACTGATTGCTAAAGGTATCAAAGGGGTCTTGGCTATTGTTAAAAGTATAAGAAGACATATTCTATCTATTGTCCATCGAAGTCAATGACAACTAACTGACCGTCTGTTGCTGCTTGTTTTATGTATGCACCATCGCTGGTTCCACCTGGTAATCCCTTGTAGGCTCCTTTTATGAACTGAGCACCTGTACCATCGTATTTAGCGAATGCTCCGGCTGCTGCTGTCATTACTTGGTCACCTGGTTGTAGTCCACCACTAGCCTTAACGCAAATGGAGGATGCTCTTGTAACTGCTTGGAATGATACGTCTGCATCTTCTGCACTTATATCTTCACCAGTGCCATCTGCTACTGCTGTTACGTTGATGTTGTTTTGATTCCAATAGAAGGGTAATGCAGAGATAACTACTTTGCCTGCTGCTTTAGTTGTGGTAACTGCAAAAACGTTTGGGGTAACAGTGTTGATTTGGGCACATGCATAGCCTCTACGAATAGCTGTTGTGGCTCCTGCAGTCTTACCAAAGTAGGACATTTGGGCTTCTGCAGCGTTATAATCGCCCCTTTTGATTGATGTTTTAGGTGCTGTAGTAGTTGAAATATCTACGTTTACTGCTGACATTTTAGATGAGTTCTCCTGATATTCTTCTCAATACAGACAAACCAATGCTAGGTTGTTGTTGTATTGAGGTTGTTGTGCTGCTTGCTGCTTCAGTCGACATTTTTGTATAAGGGACAGTGCGTGTGACGTTGCCATGAGAACTAAAGCCGAAATCCTGGGACATTGAAGCTTTTTCACCTGATTTTTGTCTATGTTTCAGGTTATATTGTGCTGTAATGAAGCGGGCTTGAGCCAATTCAGAGATTTCATCATAGTTTAGGTTAGATTTGGTCAATCTGGTGATTTCTGAGACATAAGCCTTCTCATCTACCACCGAAGTGTTAGGATCTGCGAATACTTGACCTACTATTGGAGCAAAAATCTTCTCAATGTTGGCTTTTCTGGTGTCAAAGGCGTATTTTGCTTGCAGATCTTGGTTTTGTTTCTCTAGTTGGGCTATTCTTTCTTGTAAACTAGCGCTTTCTTTGCGTCTTTTCTCTGCTTCTTGATCTTGTTGTTGTTCTTGTGACTCTTCGTTCTGTTGTTTTTGCTTCTCTTCTCCTGTTTGGGGCTCATCACTGAGTTGTGAAATGGGTTTTTGTTCTGTTATAGTATTACTTTGGGGTAAAGTTGTAGTGACTGTCGAGAAAGTTGTTTGTGGTTGCGTTACTGCTGCTGTAGTTTGAGCGTTATTATTGCTTGCTGATTCAGCCATATTTAGACTATGAGGACCAATATTGTCATGAGAAGTAATCTCTTCTATCTGTAAAGCGTAGGCTTCTAATGCTCCTTCAACACAGAAACCACAATCTTCAGCATCGGAATCCAACACAGACAGAGAAGCAAAGAGAGACTGACAGCCCATAGGATTGTCAGCGGTGGAACATATATCCTTGATAGAGGCTATTTGTTCGTTGTGTGCTGGTGATGATACTATAGCGTTGTGAATAAGAGCCCATTCTTTTATGTTAGTTCTGTCTGGCTCGGATGCTGGTCTAACGATGTAGGGAGATGTGAATAGCCTCAATCCTTTCTCTTTAGCCTTGAGGAAAAACTTTTTAGCTCTATCATTGACTATCTCATATGTTGCATGCCAGATTCCGTCCCTTACTTTCTTGAAATGTCTGGCGAAACCTATTGTATACTTCTTTTGAAACTCAATGTTAGCTCTAACTGGATCAGCGGCTTGTTCGAGTGTGGTTATAGGGGCTACTGGATGGTCATAGATGAGTTCCCCTTTACCCCCTTTAGTTTGAAAGAGGACTAGAGGATGATTTCTAGAGTCTTGAACTCGTCTATCAAAATCTGTAGGGTTATCGTAAGATACTTTCCATCCCTTTTTGTTGGGAGTGGATATAGCATCAATCAAAAAGGTCTCAACAAAGACTTTTTCCCCGCCTTCTTGAGAGGGACGAGGCTCTGAATAGATAGTAGTAATAGCTGGATAGTAGTTGTTAGTGCCTGGAGCTGGTGCTTGATCTAGTGGTTGTAAGACTATCTTCTTAGGGGAACCGATGCTCTGCGCTGTGAGTGTAGGACTAACCATATAATAAGTAAGAGACGAGAAAAAATAAGAGAGAAGTAACTATTACTGTTATTGTTGTTGTTCTTGTTGGGATATTTGTTGTATCTTGTTGTGTTGTAAAGCTATAACTTGGACTAATAGGCCTTGGATTGTTGCATCTGTTTGACTGTGATCTGCCTTGGGTTTTGGAGCGGTTACTGCTTGTTGCTGTTGTTGTTGTTGTTCTTGTTGTTGATTTGCTGTTTGTAATGGTCGCCTAGGATCTATTGGGAAGTCTGATTGTTGTTGTTGTTGTTCTTGTTGTGCTTTTGGTACAATGGGATAGCCTATGGCGTTGGTCTGAGCTTCTGTATTACCCTGTTGTTCGAGTTCTGAGTCTGTTGGGATTTGGTTGACTGTATTACTCCGTTGAGTTGGTTGAGGCATGATAGGCCCTACATCTGCGTGAGGTTGTGTTTCTTGTTGGTTTAAGCTTTGGTTTTGTTGTTGTTGTTGTTGTTGTTGTTCTTGTTGTTGATTTGCGGGAATCTCTTGTTGTGGGCTAGTTGGACTATCTTCCACTGCTGTGGTTACGGGTTGTGACATGTTATGTAAAAGATAAGAAACAGTGAGATAAAATCATATCTTTGTTATAATCTTATTTGTTATTGTAACAAGATTGGGTGTCATATCTATTGGTGTTCCAGCACTGCCTTCTGTAGCATGAACTGTAGTTGATGTTACAGTAATGTTGGCCGTTCCTCCTCCTGAGCCTGTTACAAGAACAAGGTTTACCAAATCGTTTGTTGTTGTATCTGCTGTAACTCCTGCTGTAGAGACAAATACACCTGTGGCTCCAATACCAATAGAAGCAGCAAGTGAGGTATTTGCTGTATTTTTTCTAAGTGTAAGCGTAGAAGCGCCAGTTAAAGGATTAACTGTGATATTGGCAGATAGATTATAAAAAGTGACAGTGGAGGGCGTTATACGCAATTGGACAATGGTTTCTGTTGCTGTATTAATGAGTCTTCCAGCGATATAAAAATATGCAGTAGAGGCTTTAGCCTGTTGCACAGCACTGCCTATATTACCGTTTGTATAGATTGAATTGTTGTTGGTAGTCTCAAAGTCAACTGCCCACCATGCATATGTAGTAATAAAAGAAGTTGATGCTGAATCAGTGGCTAGATTATAGACCCATTTATCGCCTGCTGCGGCTGTATCTGTGTTAGTTGAATCTCTTATAACTCCTGTTGCAGCACCCCCTATTGAGACTGTTGAGTTTGCATTTGCCCCGTTTTTTCTTAAACGAAATGTTTGTGCATTGGCTCTACCATTTGCTGTAATCTTTACAGCTAGATTTTTGAATGTTCCTGAATCTTGTGTTACGTTTTGGGCATTTGCCTCTGTTGTTGTAGCTGTTCCAGATGTAAACATCTGTCCATGTAAAGGTTCATAATATTGTGTTGAAGGTGATGCAAAAGAAGTTGATGCATTTTTAGCAGCATTACCCCATGCTAGTTTTGTGACTGTATTAGTTGTAGCTGCAAAATCTAGGGCAAAAAACTTAGGGGTATAGGTTCCTGTTGCCGCTCCAGGCACAGATTGAATACAGACAAGGTCATTAGCAGCTATAGTATCTGAGTTGGTAGTATCTGCAAATATTCCAGTGCCTGATGATGTAACAGAGACAGATTGACCCCCATTAGCAGTATTCTTTCGTGTTCTAAATGTAGAAGTAGCCGCAACCGAGTTCGTGTTTATACCCACTCGAAGATTGTTATACGTTCCAGCTTGCCATATTGTATGGTTTGCATCTGCTTCCGTAGCTGTGGGATTGATACCACCTATATGATTCCAATACTGTGTTGTATTTGCTGTTGATGCTCCTCCTGTAGTATTTGAGGCTATATGAATAGCTTTCGCCATTAAGCGAGAATCACTTTACCAGCACCAAAGATAGTATTAAGCTTGGTCTGTATTGCGTTTTTCTGTGCATTTGTTAGTGTTATACCTGTAAATGTCACGGTTAGAACTCTGTTAGGTGCTGTGCCTGACCATGTCCATGAGTATGTTATATTGTTCTTTAAAGTGCGTGAGCCATCTGCCTGCAAATCAAACAGAGATGTTGGTCCGTTATCTAAAGCAGTCTGAAAGCCTATGTTTTTACGCTGGTTTTCATTTACTACAGTGTTGTAAACTGCTGAGTGAGTGGCCTGATTGGTATGAAAGGGGCATTTGATAGAGTTAGTGGGTGTATGGACTCTTTGATCTGCTGGAACAGAGTCATCCCATGAGTATTCTAGGATGCAGTCGCATGTATCGGGTTGCCATTGTGTTGTATTGATAACCATGTTAGGCTATGGCCCTCCAGTATATTTTTACGTTATTGGTGCCTGATGGAGGGGCTGCTGACGTTGTTACAGTGAGATTGGTTGCATCTGCTGTTATAGTGCAAGTTCCTTGATGGCTTATGAGTTCAGCATAATAGACGGATGGTGTAGAACCAATGGAATGTGCTATTGTGAATGTTGTAGTAGAGCCATTACCTGAAGCTGTGGCTATACCCGTGTTTTCAGCCGTTAAGAGGTTGGCCCATGCTGATCCGGTATATCGGAATATCTTTCCCGTGTCCTGCTCTATGAAAAGAGTATTGGCTGGATAGGTGGTAGGTTTAGTATCTGCTGCTAACCCATACATCATAAAGTTTGATACTTTCTGGATTGTCATACTATATTATCATCATCATCCTCTATTACTTCTCTGCTTCTAGCCAGATACCTGTTATTGAATGTGTCCTAATAGCCGCAGTTACGTTTTGGGCTACAGCATTAAAGAATAGATTAGTAGTTGTTGGTGGTAAGTCTGTAGATATTAACTGTGGAACATCATCAAATATTACAGTAATGTTTCCAGAGGCCAACCATATAATCTCTATATTGTGATAGTTTGTATTCTTTGCAATGTTTCCAGTTATAGCTGTTTTAGTGACAGATGTAGCCCCATCATTACTGTATATTTGGTATGTTGTGTCAGCAGATGAAAATCCTACTATTATGCCTGAATCAGTTATTGCAAGTGGATTATCGGTAAAAGGTAGTGCAGTAGCAGAAGTAAAGCCAAAGTAGAACCTGGATACTCCTGCCAGAACAGTATCCACTTTAGATCTAATCTTTGTCCTCATGCCAAACAAACGTCTACCTACTCCTATGCCTCCAGTAGGAGAAACTAGACCAGCATTTTGACCAGCGGTCGCAGTAGTAGCAAGATTTATTATGACTCCTTCTGTTGTATCATAAGTATTTGAGTTTGTTCCTGCGCCTGTGGGTGTATGACTGGATAACATTCCATGTAATGCCCCTACCGTTATATTTGTAGTTCCGTTCCCTGTTGGTTGATAAGATCCAGTTCTTCTAGTAAATGGATCTGTAAACTGAGATACAGAGTTTGGTATACCGCCTATATTGTCTTTTATTACAGTATTTCCTCCGTATAATCCAGTAATAGATATGTTAGGTAGTGTATTGCCTGCTACATTATTCTCCATTACTTGAGAGTTTATGATAGCGGCAGAGGATGCATCTAGCCATATTCCCCTATTGGTATTTCCTGTTACTACGTTATTAGTGAGTATAAGATTGTCAGAATTGGCAATATATATTCCCTGATTGGAGTTGTTTCTTACTATTGTGCCTATGATTTGAAGATAATCACATGCTGTATCTACATGTATACCATTATTACCATTCTCAGAGTAGTTGCCACCAATAATCCTAGTCCTTTTTACTCCTAGGTAATCATTGATGATACGTAAACCAGAACTCAAACATCCTCTAGCAGTGCAGTTAGATAGCTCGCAGTCATTAGCATCACCTGAGAGTTGAAATCCGTAAGTATTAGCAGCCTCACATGAACAGTTAGCCAAGGTCGACTTTCTTGCTCTCATCTCAAATCCTACCGCACCACTTGTTTGGGTTGTTCCCCCTATCTTACAGTTAGTGAAAGATATGAGCTCGCCATCTGGATGAGTTGAAAAACTTGCTACCTCTGATCCTTGCGTTGTAATTCCAGCTAGTGATATGTTACGAGCAACGCCCTGATAACCTGCCCCTGCTAAACCATTAGCGGTCTCAAAAGGATGCCTGAATCTACCAAAGCTACGACAGTTTGTAACGCTTATGTTCTGACAACATGCTTCAAGAGCTAGACCATATTGTAAGTTATAGGTTTGTGAAGGATTCTGAAAGAAAAAGCAGTTGTCAACTTCAGAGTTTATACATGAAATGAGTGAAATACCACTATCATATTGAGCTACATTGTCTATTACCTGCATTGATGATAGTTGTAGGTTATCTACAAAGAAGGCAGTAAAGAAGTTAGCTCCAGTAGTTCCAGTTATATCACTAGTAAGGCCTGTCCCCTTTACAAATGAAATACCCTCAAAGGCTATATCATTAAGCATGTTTGATAGTTTATAGATTACTGCTGTAGTGGCTGTAGTATATGTATCATAGGTAGGAACATCAAATGTTATGACACCAGTTCCTCCATTTATTGCGGTTATTTTCTTTATCTCTCCCTGTTTTGAGTTAGAAGAGGGAGCTGCTGACCAAGCCGCAGTAGATGTCATTAACACATAATCACCTACTGCAAACTTAACTGCATCTGCTACGGATACGGTACAAGATATCGAACGTATTGTGCAGTTAGCAGTCAGGGTTCCTGTAAAAGATACAGCTGTATTGAATAGGTTTCCTATCTGGATAATGTATGTATTGAGTGCTGCGTTATTCCATGCAGATGTCATTACAAAGTTTGTAAGGCCTATTCCAGAGCCTATTATGGCTATATTGCCTACTGCTGTGCCAGGTATTGTTATTTGTGTTTCTACAAGATAATCTCCAGTTCCTATATGGATATTGGTAGGAGTCCCTTTGGGAGATATGGCATTTATGACAGCTTGGAATAATGTCTTAAAGTCTGTATTAGATGTTAAGGAAGGTGTAGGGCCATTACCAGTTTGTGCAAAGTATGTAGTTCCAGATTTATAGATAAAATATGTGTAAGTGAAGTTAGTAGTTGTAATAGAGCCGCCTCCGCCTGTGGCAGCGGCCCACGCAATATCTGTAGCACTAGAGTTTACAGTAAGAACTTGATTAGCTGTGCCTATTGCAAGACGATTATATTTTGTCCCGTCAGATTTGAGAATATCGCCAGCAGTGTTACTAGTAGAGTGTTTGATAGTGTTTGAATCTACAGCTATTGTCTTGTTAGTTTGTGTCTGTGTAGCTGTTAAGAGTTGAAATGTATCATTTGCTGCAATAACTGGAAGTGTTACAGTTCTAGCGGCTGTTTGTGCACCTGAACCTAATGTAACAGAAAAAGTATTAGCAGGATTTCTAAGTAGGAACATTGTATCATTGAAGGTTTGAGCGGCTGTCCATGTGTTCGCCACTCCTGTTCCAGCACCAGAGCCTCCTGAAGCTGCAGCCCAGTTAACTGTAGAGGCTGTAGCTGTTAAGACTTGTCCTGATGTTCCTCTAGCTAGTCGTATAAACTGAGTTCCGTTATTGATAAGTATATCTCCAGCAGCTTGAGATGTTGCTGTAACAGTGTTAGAGTTTGTGTTTATGGTTTTAGAGAGTAAAGTATCAGCCGTATCTCTGGCTACTAGTGTTCTAGTTCCTGATGGTAGTGTAATAACACCTCCATTAGAGATTGTAGAAATAACAGGAAATGTTAGTGTCTTGTTTGATAGTGTGTCAGTAGTATCTCGTCCTACGAGTGTTCTATTACCTGTTGGTAATGTTATAGTTCCAGTGTTTGATATAGTGGATATAACAGGAAAGGTTAGAGTCTTATTGCTAAGTGTCTCTTGTTTTGCTCTACCTGAGAATAGAGACCAAACACCACCTGTAAACTTGTAGATATCACCAGTATCTATCTCAAAGAAGAGCGTATTAGCAGCTATTCCGGCTAGTGGTTTAGTATCTGCATGAGCACCGAATATAACAAAGTCGGTTATATTAGCTATAGTCAACTAGAGAGCCGCTCTCCAGAAGTAGAGTAGATTGCCTGTGCCGGATGGTGGAGGGAAACTATAGTTTATCGTTATGTTTGTTCCATCTACAGTCTCATAGTGTTCACTGTCAGCATCAGCAGAGTTAGCTACTACAGAAACATAGGTAGGAGTTCCAGCTAGTCCATGAGCTATTGTGAATGTGGTAGCGCTTGCATCACCATTCTTACTGGATGAGCCTTTACCTTCTGTGTAGGAGGAGATAGTGGTCCATGCAATATCAGTAGCTCCAGAGTTAGTGGCTAGAACTTGGTTAGCTGATCCTCTTGCAAGTCTAACAAACTTGGTGCCATTAGAGCGTAGAATATCACCTGTAGCAATGGAAGTGTCTGATATTGTGTTATTAGCTGCTACTATAGTTTTGTTAGTTAGTGTAGTAGCAAATGCATCTGTGGTAACTGTGTCATTACCTGTTAGTAGTGGTAATGTAAGAGTTCTTCCAGCAGTTATAGCAGAACCAGCTATAGTGTAGTTAAAGGTAGCAGCAGGATTGCTTATAAGTAAACGAGATGATGGAAATATCTGATCGAATGCTCCCCATGTGTTAGTTTGGTCTGTGTATGGAATAGCTGTGTTTAGTTGTGCTTTAGCTGTAATAGTAATCTTGGTGGAAGTGTGTGCTGTGATATTGGCATCTGCTATACCTGAGATAGTGTTAGAACCAGCAGCAATAGTCTTATTGGTAAGGGTTTCAGTCTTGCTAGCACCAATAAGCAATATCCATGTTGTGGTCCCCAAGTTCCATCTGTAGATATTTGCGGTATCTTGTTCGACGAATAATGTGTTATTGGCGAAGGTCGTGGGTTTAGTGTCACCACTGACACCATAGATCATAAAGTTAGAAACTTGTTGAATAGCCATGTATTATACTCTAAGGAGCTAGGAAACTCTATAATAGAATGAAACGTTCCCTGTTCCTGCTGGAGGTGGGAAGGCATATTCTATTGTGATGTTGGTTGCATTCACACTCCATGTAAAGTTATCCTCTGCATCTTGTGAGTTGCCTTCTATGAATACTGTTGATGGTGTGCTACCAAAGCCATGTGCAATAACAAAGGTGGTAGTATAGCCAGTCCCGTCTCTGACTGCTGTGCCTTCTATGATATTGTTAGACAATAACTGAGGATCTACGTTCGTCCATTTACCACTTACTAGCTTTAGGATTTGTCCTTCTACTAATGGCTCTATGATATTTACATCTGTTAGTTCAGCTAATGATGTGACTGAGGGCCCTAATCCCTGTATAGATTTCCTTGGTCCATCTAATAGCAAAGCGTCAAAGTCTTGAGACGTCATTGATGATGACATATAGCTTATTATTCACCCTCCTTCTTCTTATCTTTAAGCGTCTTGGCGTGCAAACATGTAGTAAAGTCTTAGAGTTCTTACTGCAGATGTATGAGTATTACACATTATACCCCATCCTAGACCTAGTGATTGCGATGGGACGTTAGTAGTCTTTGTGAATGTAGTTCCGTTGATAGTGCATTTCCATGTTGAGGTGGCAGCTATAGATTCAAATGTCATGGTATATACGGTGCCACTACCAGGTGTTATTCCTGTATCTGTCTCTGTTTGTGTTGCTCCACCATTACAGTTAACCAATGTAAAGTGTGTAACGTTAGTAGTATCAAACATTACACCAAATCCATTTTGGGAGTTTAGTATGGTGAACTGGTTGTTAGGAACAGTGCCTTCATCTGTAAATCCAAGGTATATACGAATGTTAGCAGCAGTAGGTAGTTTAAACTTGAATGTAAGTTTGGGATTCAAAGACCCCATGAATGGCGCGTTTGCGTCTTGGTTGAAGATACGGGCAAATGTCTGAGATGTGGATGTAGTGGTAAGCTCAGAGTATGCGCCAGTTGAGTCTACACCAGCATCGATCTCGTTTTCAAATGTGGAGTTCTGTAATACTCCGCCTCCGCCAATAGCATCGTTAGATGAGTTCATACCACCCATAATCCATCCTGTTTTTACACCAGAATCGGGATTAGCTGAGTCTCCTGAACTAGCAGGTGTTGATGGAGTTTGATTTATCCATGTTCCTGCCGAGTATGTTAACACTTGTCCTGTAGATGGACTGCTAACAGAAACATTACCCATATCTGTGATAACAGCACCAGTCTTGTTTATCTTAGTCCAAGCAATAGCGGCTGCTGTATTTACATCTGCGTTTAGGATAGATCCATCTACTATCTTAGAAGAATCTACAGAGTTAGAAGCTAGCTTAGCAAGAGTTACATTACCGTCAGCTATTAGCGCAGTAGTAACAGCAAGGTTAGCAATCTTAGCTGTAGTTACATTAGCTGCTGCTATCTTTGCAGTAGTTACAGCTAGATCTTGTATCTTGATGGTTGATACACTATTATCGTCTGGGATAACTGCGCCTCCGCCAGCAGCAGGAGTGTAGAATACGTATTTAGAGGTAGCTGTATCCCATTTTATCAACATCTGATCCCCTCTACCTGTTATGTTTACATCGGCCATATCCTCCAGCTTAGAGCCCACTTTACTAATCTTGGACCAAGCTATGGCAGCACTAGTATTGATATCAGCATTAAGAATAGAGTTAGATAAGGCTAACTTAGAGTAGGCTATGGCTGCTGCTGGTGCTACTTCGGAGTTTGTAACAGCAGCAGGAGCAATCTTACTAGCTGTTATAGTTTCATCTGCTAGCTTTGCGTTAGTAATAGAACCATCTGCTAATACACCTGTTCCTGAGGGGGCAGTCCAGTTACCATTACCATCTAAGTAAAGTAAACCATCAGCAGGTAGTTTGGGAGCTAGACCATGTGCTGATGAACTAGCGTTTAGCGAGGTTATATCTGTTGGTAGTCCTAGCTCATCTAGGAGTATTTCGTCTGGTTGTCCTAGTTGATGTGATAATGAATGTAGATTGGGATCTCTATCATCATAAAGACGAGCATCATTATCTAGTAGCATAGTAGCATTACCTGCTAGTGTTGGTATAGTGATAGTTGAGTTCATTGTTTCTGCTGAAGTGATGATATGTATGTTAAAGAGGTTAGATGCATCTCTAAAGGCTAGCTTATTAGATCGGAATATGGTATCAGTGTTTATAACGGCGGGATCTATAATGTCCACACCGTTTAGATATTTGGCTATCTTATCCAGGTCATCAGCACCATGACGAGTGCCAGTTCCAGGATCAGATACGTTAACAACCTTGAATGTCATTTCTATATAAAGGGTGTATAAGCTTTGGAATATGATAAAAGTAACTGTAACTACGCTACTACTACTACTACTGCAACCTACCTAGCTTCTTAAAGTCATCGCACATCGCTAGCATTTCCTCATAGATCTGGATGTAACGACTACCCTTGTCAGTTAGCTCTAAGCGTCTATACCATGCATACTTACCATTGGTATGTCTTGAATGTAGGGCATTGTCTAGGACTTCTACGTAAACGAGTCCTAAACCATACATAGTCTCTATTATCTCATGAATCTTTGCAGGTGATGGACTACCTAATACCATCTTGATTGTAGAAGCAGAACATACACATCCTAACTGTTCTAATGAATCTCTACCCCTATATCTTGAGCGAGGATTACGCTCTACGAACTTGCGATATGATTTAGTTCGTACAACATCAAGTATTCTGTATATGGAGTAATCAGATAGTTCTCTATCTTCTATAAACAAGAGTTTGATCATGAGTATATTTCTAGAGTGTGAATATAGACATAAATAGATACGGTTTCCACTTAAGGTAATATGACTTCTTTAGAGGCAACAAGCAATAAAGATAATAACAACAAGGGGCTAGGCTGGGTTCCAGATGTGCCAGATGCTCGTGACCATATGTTCTCTATCACAAAGCCAGAGTTCTTAACAAAGCCATTACCACCAAAGATAGACTTGAGGGAACAACAGGCTATGTCAAGTGTCCCTATCCTAGATCAAGGAGAACTAGGCTCATGTACTGCTAATGCTATATCAGTAGCTATGACATTTGCAACTATAAAACAAGGTGGTAAAACACTAAAGCTCAATCAAGTTACATTAGGTGATGGTAATATATTCATACCATCTAGATTGTTTATCTACTATAATGAGCGTGTAATGGAAGGCTCTGTGAGCTCTGATGCAGGAGCTATGCTCAGAGATGGAATCAAATCGGTCAATAAAGAGGGCGCATGTAAGGAAGCTACTTGGCCATACATCATACCACAGTTTACTACTAAACCTAGTGATGTGGCTTATACAGAAGCACAAGGACATCAAGCTCTAATGTATAGAAGACTTAACAATAGGGATATCAATCAGATTAAGGGTTGTGTAGCTCAAGGCTTTCCATTTGTATTTGGTTTTGCTGTCTTTCAAAGCTTTATGACTCGTCAAGTAGCTACAACGGGAATGATGCCAATGCCTAATCTATCTAAAGAGAATATGATAGGTGGTCATGCTGTGCTAGGTGTAGGATACGATGACTCAAAGCAAGTGTTTATAGTGCGTAACTCCTGGGGCACTGGTTGGGGAGATAAAGGCTATTTCTATATGCCTTACAAGTATATCACTAACACAAACTATTGTGATGACTTTTGGACTATAACCCTCATGGAACAAGAACCAGAGTTGTTAAAGTAGACGTTGACAGCAGCATTTCTATGTAAGGGTTTTTGTAAAGACCTTCTATCTCATGGACGATATATGTATGAGTTTGGTCAAGTATATTGCTCTACGTGTAGAAAGTCTTTTAGTAAGAAGGATTGTGGTGGTGTATTATGCAATAGGTATCCGTGTTGTTTTAGTATGGTGAGACGTCATCCTAGATCTATCTATGCTAATATGAAAGCAGATAAGCCTAGATATTAGTAGTAGTAGTAGTAGTAGTAATCATAACAGCTAGTTTTTTTAGTCTGCTTCCTTTTATATACAAACATAATGGGAACAACAGCTTCAAGTGTTCTAATAGGAATAATAGGTGTAATAGTGACCATAGTAGGAATAGTATTGGCAATATATGGTCTAGTCGATTTGTTGCATATGGCGTTTATTAGTGGTGTAATCTACCTTATCATAGGTGCTATACTTATCTGGGTAGGTGTAGATGTTATAGGTTGGCCTGGTCGTGGAGGCAGGTTTACGTCGTCATCATAATGGGATATCGTAATCCTAGTGGTGTGGTTGTAGGTATAGGTGCCGGATTGCTGTTTATAGTAATCGTGGCTGTCGTAATACCACATCAATATAATGCTAATCTACAGTCAGCACGGACTCACGCTAGTTTTTGTTCTAATCTTAAGAATGTTTTAGATAATGCAGATGGATCTCGTCCTGATAATGTCACTATAGCTTATTTGAATCAGTATAGTGCACAATGCTCTAGATAACTATCTTGGCTACTTACTGCAACTTTAAGGGCTGTACAAATAAGGCTACAGTTCTATCTTATTCTAAAGAGTTTAAGAATGAGGATGGTTCTGGATATTGGCATGTGTATGTGAATGTGTGTGATGAGCACTGGGATGATTTAGTTCCAAGAGATGATTTTAAGGCTGTGGGCTAGTTTATGATGTGTGTGTATAATCTATCGTATGTGCAATATAGTTACATAGCTATATTGTCATAGCTCGATATCCTTCTTTTTATATAGTTTATGATGTAGTCTCTTTACCGTTTTGTATGATTCTCTTACTGTTACTGCTGTTGAGTGATAGATTTCTGCTACTTCTGGTTGAGAGATGTCTATACCACACATTACTGATGTTATATAGAGCATACCCATTGCCATGTGTGAAGGCACTTTGGCTGTGAACTCTGGATCTCCTCTAAGAGGTTTGTATAGCTTTTCCATCATCCATTCTCTATCATCCTCATCAAACTCTACCTTGATTTTCTGTGTGGGTTTAGATTGGATCTGGTGGTGTTTATAGTGATAGGCGTTATCCATACCATATCTTAGGTATAGGAGAACCTGATCGCTTATGCATTTAGGAGGTTCTATGTTGTTTTGTATTCTGTATTCTTCTATTATCTTTTGTCTATCTTTGATGTTCTTTTTCTTTGATGAGGCTTTGTAAATGCCTTTATGCTCTTCATGGTATTTCCTTTTGTTTTCTAGTCTCTTTTCAGCGTATTCTCTTGCTCTTCGTTGGTATTCTAGTAGCTCTTTATCATCTTCTTCTTCTTCTTCTTCTTCAATCATATCGCATCATGCATTATGTTGTCTGTGCAGTATATTCCATAGTTGTATGAATAGGATAGGTGATAGTTGCATACTTTGCACTTGAGCTTATCGCCTTTCTTGTTGAGATATAATCTATTGTATTGGTCAATGTAGTAGCCAGTTGGTTTATGTGGGTGTATCTCTATGAATATCATCAAGAAGATTATATCACCCTGGTATTATAGCCTGATTGTTCTAGTAATCCCTCTATGATTGCTAGAATAGCTTGATTTAGTTTATCTTGTGTGTCCATCATGGTTAGAGGTGTTGGTTGTGTTCCTTTTTCTCTGTGGTATTTTAGTAGTGCTTTATAGCATTCTGTGAATACTTGTAGGTCATCTAGGGCTATTTCTATCTCTTTTGAGTATTCTAGCTTTATTCTGTGTTTTTTCTTATCTTCATTGCTCATTTCTCTTCTAGCACATCCTCCTCAGTTAGTCCAGAAGCGTTTGTCTTGGGCGCATTGCATTGATATGGTCCATAGAATAGTTTTCTGCATGAATAGCACCAATATCTCTGCTTGGTTACTTTAGATTGTGTTACTCCCATTCTTATAGTGCGTTGTGAGTTGCATCTTGTACATTGTTTGGGGGCGGTCATCTTCTTGTTCTACCTCTCATTCTTCTGGACTTTAGATGTGTGTTGACAGTTCTGGCTATCTGTATGAGGCTTAAGGATATCATAAAGACACAGAAATAGGCTATCATAGGATTGCTACTCCACGACGACATCTCTATTGTGCACCTCTATGCTTATTCTGCCTGGTTTGAAAAAGTAGCTAAGCCATTCTAAAAAGTCTTTTATCATTTTAGATAGAAAACTCTCCATCAAAGTCAAATGTGTATAAGGTTTTAGTATCTGGATGTTCGATGACCAGTTTACAGACTAGGTCATCTATCCTTACATCTTCACATCCTGTAAATGTTATCTGTCCCTGATGTTCTACCATTATACCGAATTTAGATATAGTCACTTTGGTATTGTTTTCTATATTAAAGTATATTCTAGATCTATATTTCTGCATGAAATCAAAGTTCATGTGATTTCGTATAGGTCTAAGAAAGAGTGATGGTTTGTGTATCTCGTAGTCATCGAAGATATCAAGACCACCTATTTCTTTGTGTTGAAGTTGTTCTTTCATAGTATCATATAGCTATATCTCCTATTTATATGTATGTAGGTAGGTAGGTTTATATAGCTATGTCTTGTAAATATAGCTATGTTGAAACAAGATAGAAAAATAGTAAAGTATGCAAGTCTCTATAGCCCTGAGAGTGAGGTAGTAGATGGTCCTAATGTCCTGGTAGTCTACAGGAAGATGAAGAGCACCAAGTGTAGATGTCATCACTGTAGGATAAGTCCTAATACTGGCTGCTGCACATTTGGTAGATGTAGACATGAACAGATGCATCATTCAAAGGTTATGACTCTGATATGACTACGAGAGTAACTTTAGGAGGAGATAGAGAGCACAAGTGTGGTAAGATACCAGGACAATATCAGGTGGGTTTTGCTATATTTTCACATGAATGGATGGTAGTTGAACTAGAAAGGTTACTGGTTAGGCCTATAAACTATTGCCCATGGTGTGGGAAATCACTCACAGAAAGTTAATATGTCCTGTTGCAGTGATAAGTTATATGCGATTGTTACATATTAAGAAGTGTGAATGTGGTATGTGTGATCAACTAATATTAGATAAGGATGTAAATAGTGCACCTATTCACTATGTTAGAGGTCATTTCAATAAAACTCTAATGGTTAATAGGGCTGTAAAAAGACGCACTTCTAGAGAAAGAGGATTAAACATATTACGTAATGTCCTTAAGAAGGATAAATGTGAAGTGAATAACAGCATTTGTAATGGTAAGCTAGAATGTCATCATATAGATAAAAATCCATTCAATAACTCTGTAGATAATCTTTTGTTATTGTGTGATACCCACCATAATCTAGCCGATAATAGGAATCTGGATTTAAGTGGTCTCAAGAAACTCAGTCTCATATATACCATTAGTTCAGGAAAAAGGAGATATAAGGGGGTGAAACTAGAAGATGCCTGAATGTCGTATATGTAAGAAGGCTGTAGATAAGTATGCTTTTGGTATGTCACCACATAATACTTTGGTAGCTAGTGAGTTTTGTTGGGACTGTTTTAGAGCCTATATCAAGAATTGGAGAGCGAATATGTGAGATATGAGTAGTGCCTGTGAAGAGTGTGGTAGAAAGGGAGTCACGCTTATGCAGACAGACAAATCTATTTTCTGGTTATGTTTACGTTGTTATTTGGATTTACATAGTGATGAGTTTTTAGTGGATGAGAAAAAGGAGGGTTAGGAAGTAGGTGCAGGATCATCAAAGTCATTAGGATTGAAGCTTGGTTGTGCGCCATAAGTCCATCCACCTGCTGGTTGTAGAGCCTGAGGGTCTTTTAGGTATGATTTATCTATAGGTCTATCAGAATACCACATGAAATCCTGAGATTGAAAACCATCTAAGCGGACTACATCTTTGTGGGGATCCCATGTTGGGATAATGTTGTCATAGTCGTCATCACTAACACCTGTGAATAGACAGTCAGCCCTCATCTTCCACGAGTTGTTAGGTTTACCATTGGCTGTAAATGGTGTTAGGTCTTCAAACATTGCAAGCCATGCAGATTTCTGATTATCAGCTATTATGAGTATAAACTTTACACCTACCCATTTACCATCTGTTTGTCTGTTGGATGATGATGGATATAGTCTTACTTTGTTGTATCCTACATATGGAAAGTGTTTGTATTCTACATTTACTATTACATCGTGGTGAGTTGCTGTAGGATATACCATTTCTATACAGCTTCTAATATCATCGTTGTCTCTTCCCTGGACTTTAAAGGCGAATGACTCATGAGTTTTTAACTGACCATGAGGTCGGACGTAGATAGTCATTTCCTTGTTAGCAAAGTTGTTACGTTTGTATAGATATCCTGGATTGTTTCTATAGGAATAGTTGGTATTGTTTCCCCATATACCTGCTGAAGGATAGATATCTAGACGGCATGAACGTGATGAGGGATTGCCAGAAGCATAGTTTTGAACTGCACCAGCAGAGTTATAGAATGTGATGTTTCCTTCAGTTTTAGAGTTATAGGCTATATGAGAACCTGAACCATAAGAGATATTGAATCTACTAGTGTTGTTGTTTTTGTTTACATGGTCTATATAAAATGGTGGAAAGGCTGGATTCTTAAAGTCTGGGAATATCTTCTTGACTCCATACACATCTAGCCCTCCTGCGCCTGGGATGCCTCCTGGGTCTGGTGTTCCTCCACCACCACCACCACCTCCTCCGGGATCTGGGTCTGGGTCTGGTATTGGATCTGGGTCAGGATTGGGATTAGGGACAGAGAAGCAGGAGGTTGTAAAGACTTGGTCTCCTAATGTGACAACCTTGGGTAATGTGCTAGGGTTTACACTCATTTAACTAGCTGCTGGTGGTGGTGGAGTTGTTACTTCTGTTTGTGGTGCTGCTTCTGGATTGGTTGGGTCTTGTTGTGGTACTGGATTTTCTGCATCTTCAGGAGCACTGTTAAAGGCTGCGGGATCTGGATCTGGATCTGGTTGTGCTTCATCATAGTGAGTTCCTTGGGTTAGTTGCAGCATTTCAGGATGTGTTAAAACTCCTTTCTCTATTTCCATGATACTAAATCTATACAAATCTACATACTCATATCCATCGACTCTGAGATAGTTTGTCATGCCACCCCATACAGGTGGAATGTTCTTGTATTGTGGGATTCCCTTAGCGGTATATTCTGCTTTTAGTTTCCATCCTGCATTATCTGGGTTACCTGTTGCTGTATCTATAGGTTTGAGATTGATGTATAGACCAAACCAAGTGCTCTTTCTATCGTTTGCTATGATTGAGACTAGTTTAACACCTATCCATTGTCCTGGTGTTATCTTACCTTCTTTGATGTATTGTTTTACTCCTGCAACTTTAGCATATGTTTTGTGGTCATAGTTGTAGTTTACATAAGCATCACCCTTCTGGTCGTTGGGCATACACATCTCAATTGTGCTTCTTAAAGAGTCATCTGGTTTATCTGGTCTAGACCTAACCTTGAAGGCAAATGATTGGTGTGTTCCTAAAGCTTTACCAACTCTAGCGATAACAGTAAACTCAAAGTTATAGTAGCATTTCTCTGAGTATAGGAATGTTGGGATAGTTTTGTCTTTCCAGCTATACTTACCCGGTGTGAACATGCCACCATCTGGAGTGTGATGGAACCTGCATGATTTGCCTGGTGGTGCTCCAGAGGCATAGGTTTGTTTTGCTCCCATATGCCTGACAAATGTGACATTGCCCTCTTTCATGGTCTTGGCAAACTTGTATGTAGTTTGTCCATATGTTGTAGCAAATACTTTGTTGTCTTCATCTGGATTGTTTAAGTTGATAAAGAATGGTTTAACTTTAGCTGCTTTGTTCTCTGGGAACATCATTTGAACACCATCTAAAGCTATTCCCGCTTTGTTTGGTGCTGGAGGTGTAGGAGGAGGAGGTGTAATAGGAGTGACATTGGGTGAAGGTGGGACGGGAGGGTTTGGAGGTTCTGGACAAGTGGCTATAAACTTGACGCCACCAGTCTCTAACTCATAAGTGCGATTGCCTGTGTTGATAGGCTGTTCTTTAGGTGTTACTGGAGTAACTTCATTATTACTCGACATAATATCCCTATATATTTAGTGCGTTAAAAGTCTAGCGTAATGTTATGACCACATAACTTACATCTTTGTATAGAAATGGTATTATCTATGTTAGGTGTTTCATCTATTTCTACTACAGTATCATGACAGTTAGGACATTCTATGTTTCTCATGTGAAACATTATAATAGCTATGTCTTTTAACCCTTGTTATGGCGTTAGCTGATACAATATATCAGAATACTGGTAAAAGATTAGCTGCAGAACTTGGAGTATTAGAGGCTAAGAATCCCTGGCCTATGCAATCTGGAGCTAAAAGGCCCAGTGTGAGATTCATCTGGGGAGCCGGCAAGGGAAAGGGTGAAGCTAAATGTATAGCATATCGTAGTCTAGAGGTTACAATCTATACAAAGATAGGAGCACATACTGCAAAGTCTCCGTCTATGGCTCTCTTGATACAATCAGGTGGACCTGGACAGAGAGGTAAGAATGGTTGCACATATAATCTAGGCTTCTCTGATCAAGGTATACCTGCATCTGGTGAAGAATGTGAACATGATCCAAAAGTAAAGGGTGGAAAGATACAAAACAATATCAAAGGTGTGAATATTGGACCATTGGAAAATAGGACTATTGGTATAAAGTGGATAATGACCCATCCAAAGCCTAACCTGGTTCATGTTGAGGGTTGGGTAGACCAAAAGAATGATGGAATCTGGACAATATTCTATGCTGGAGATAACCCACATGGAGGAAAAGGTATACCTGTCATTACTAAAGTGCCAATGAAGGGAACAGATGCATGTCAAGAAGCTAGAATGAGATGTGATGGATACTGGCCTGTTGAGATAATCAAGGAGAAAAGCTTTGTTGCTGAACTCTATGATGACCCAAAGACTACAGGCTTAGTGAAAGATGTTCCAGTTCCTAAGCTAGAAGAACAGGAAGACCTGAAGCTGAGTCTCACACCTGAATCAGAAACAGAAACGGATGAACCTATAGAAAACTTTGGTCTAGAACCAGCTATAGAAGAAGATCCTCAATAACCCTTTTTTCTAGTATTTATATTACTCTGTTTAACTATAGCAATCATTGCCAAGTAAAGCCTATAAAAAAGGATATTCGTTAGAAAGGTATGCACAGTTAACCTTAGAGTTCAATGGCTGGCATGTAAAGAGAAATGCTATGAGTATAGGTATAGAGGATTTGATAGCTTTTAGAGACGGTTATGGTGTGCTACTTATCCAGTGTAAGAATACCAAGAGGGGAGAAAAGAGCATGTCCAAGGAGGAGCAAGCTATATTGAAGCAACATGCCACGGATTTGGGTGGAATACCTGTTTATTTGTATAAAGATGGTAGAAATCAGTATGTTTGGCTTGATCTAAACTTTGGTCTTAGATTGGATGAAGCTTTGAGACCATATACAAAGGAGTGGTATAGAGAGCGAATGAGTATGCGAACGAAACTAAGGAATATGAAAAGAAAGAACTTGGCTGAATATAACCGCTATGTTATCAAGAACTGGAAAGAAGTAGAGAAATATATCTGTTGATGATTAGCCAGCGGTTCTCAGAGAGCGGTTGCCTCCTGCACTAGGTTTACTGGTCTTTGAGCTTAGGTTAGTCTTTCCTGCTATGATGTTATCTACTCGTTGAGAGGCGTCTGGTCCTCCACTTTTAGCGTCGTTCTGTCCTGTTCCTGTTTTTCGTTTACCCTTAAAGCCTGGTTGTTTTTGCAGTGATTGACTAGGATCAAATGGGTTTTGTCCTGCCTGCATTTGCATAAATATCTCTTGGTTTAGTTTCTCTACTGCTTCCATCTCTGGGATATAGTCTTTACGATCTAGTTCTGTTAAGGCTAGTTTGGTGTTAAGCAATCCTTCTTTTTTGAGACCTATGACTGTGCTAGCAGTATCGAGGATTGTTGATACCGAGAAGTTGGCAAACTGGAGCTTTATCTTAAACGGTAAGTCTTCTACTACTATCTCGTTTGGATCTTTCTCTATGTTAGAGATAAGTATGTCCTCTATTGGTGGTTTACGTTCTTCTGCTGGTGTTTGTTGCAGGTGTGGTAACTTAGGAGGTGATTGTGGTGTCATGGATTGAGGCACTGGAACTGGTGTGGGCGGTAATGGTTGTATGGGTTTTCCGTTTGCATCTAGTTGTGGCTCTTGTGATTTGGGTATCTCTGGCTGAACTGGAGGTGTTAATGGTTGTTCTGGGGGTAAGTTGGCTATAGCATTTTTGAGAGTATCCATAGAATCACCGTTTAAGAGAATGAGACGTTTTAGTAAGCGATTTATCCATTGTGCTTCTATTACGTTCCTAAGATGAGTTCTCATTGTTTCCAGTCTGGATGATAACCATGAATGTAACTCAGCGCCCGCCGTCGCTTGTGCTTGAGCGTTACCAAATCCGGCTAGTATGTTAGGCAGGTTGAGATCTCTAGCAATCTTTTGATCTGACATCTCTTGTTGTTGTAATAGCTTCTCTAGGTCATGAGATACCTCTACTACTTGGGCCTCAAAGTCTCGATTGCTGATAATGGGCATACCAGGCTTGTAGTTCTTCTTGAAGTTGGTGATATCAGATTTGCGTTTGCCCATATACTTGATGATAAGGAAGTTAGCCCATAGTCTACGATTGATTTCTTTGATATTAGTCTGATTGTTTAGGATAGTTGTTTCTGCTATATCTAGGATAGGCTCTATCTTTGAGATACCATGCCATATGGTTCTAGGTGAGACATGATAATCCTTGTTAGTCATGTAGATAAGGCGGTTAGGCTCTACTATCACATCTTTAAAGTCTAGGTATTCAATACCCGCCAATTCCCACGTATCTTCATAGTAGAATACTCTACCAATGCGTAAACTGGATAACTGTTTGAGAGATACAGGCATAGCAGTTTCAGATGTGTTAGGGTCTTCGTCATATTCTATCAACAAAGCGGCTTTACCATAAACTTCAGCGTTAGTGAGTAGGAACTTCTCATGTTGGTTCATATCAAGATTCTTGTTTATCTTTGAGATTCCTCTAACGTATTTTCTATAAAGGTCATTGTTCTTTATCTCATTAAGAGCGATGTTTTCATCGGTATCAGAATCATAGTAGTCGTTAGTATCTAAGACTACAGTTGTCCTCTTACGACCTACTGCAAAATCTACGATTGTATCTACAGTTCTAGATACTGCACCATCTGAACGATAGACATCATGGATTCTCCAGAGTGTAGGCTCATCATATGTGCTTTCAGATATAACTATGGCTCTGTTAGTCTTGTTGCTTTTGAACTGAGCTAATAGCTCATCATCTTCTAGATATTCTAGTTTTGAATCATCATCTGCAGAGGTATTTGATGAACCTTTAAGAGCCGTAGTCCTGGGTTTCTTCTTTTGGGGTGCTGCTGCTGACTCTCCTACGGCATGTCTAGCAGCTTTAAGATGAAATCTGTGAGAATAAGGAACTATGATGCTATCATTAGGATCACCAAGGTAGTCTATTGTAAACTCTTGTTGTTGGTTGTTTTCTTCTTCTTCTGATTCCTGCTGAAGTATTTTAGACATAGATATGTATATCCTTACTTGTTTGTTCTATCTGATAACTTTTCTTTCTTCATCGGAATGACCTTGTAGCCTGGTCTCCACTTGATAAACTCTATTTCCTTTTTCACATATTCAGGTAGTTCATCCTCCTGTAGTTTCTTTCTGATTCTAGTTAAGTGTAGTGGTCTATTATCTGACCTATCTGACACATATGACAGCTCTCCACTATGAGTCTCAGCATATTCTTCTATTGTTGTCTCTATAGCTTCGTGTTGAACGTGATCAAATGTTGGATCTGTTACAGTCATACAGTTAGGACAGATAAGCTTGTCTCCTAAGTAAGCTTCAAGTCTTATACCATTAGGACAGATATCACAGAGGACAGGAGCATTATCCCCGTTGAGTATATCTTCCCTGGTGGATTTAGGCTCTATCTGGTGATTGTCTTTACGAGTATCAAAGTCATAAAAGTGGCTCATTATATATGCTTATAGTATTGAAGCGCATAGAAAAATGATTCTAGACTATCCATGGTTCCACCTAACTTGATTGTGGTAGGTGACTTGTCTAACTGACCTGTCTCTTTCTGCTTTGCAAATCTCATCTGTGCTACTAGCTCACTGCATTCGTGTTCATCTATGGACACTGTCTTGGATTGTCCTAACCAGTAGCGGGCATCATCTATAACGTTCTTGCCCTCCTTTTGGTTTAGGATAGGTATGATATTCATGTAGTCTGATAAAGGCGCATCAAACTTCTCAGCACGCTTGATAACATCCTCATAGTTTACATCTTCACCTAGTTTTGCCTTGAGGGATTTGATAAACTCGACTTGTGAGCCGTCTATGAATATAAAGTCTATATTGTCTTCTTTTATGAACTTGTAGCAGAGATGTAGCATGTTTTCATATTGTTCTCTCTCAAAGCCTTTGGAGTAGTAGACTCTCTTTGTATTATAGTATTGTTCGTCGGCTGTATACTTGAGATACTCTATCTTGGTTATGCCGAACTTGCTAGAGCCCCAGGCTGGATCTATACCCATTGATTTCTTTGTAGAATAAGATACTGGAATATGTCTGAGACGTTCCCCCTTCAACAATGCTAGGCCTATCCAGGACTCGTTAAAGATATTGCCTATACCAGCACCATATTTGAGGTTGTATTCTCTCTCAAAGGAGGAGGACTGCTTAGCGTTTTCTATTTGCTGTCTATCATAAATCTTATCTAAGCCCCATTCGTAGTTATAGCGAAATGTCTGATACCTCAGATTCAGGTCTCTGTCCATTGTGTCATAAAGTCCATTTGGTAAGTTCGGCGTCGAAACTAGAACAATCCAAGGATTTGACTTTGGGATGTAACGCTCTACAACCTTTACTGGATTGTTTGGATCTTCAGGTTCGTAAGGGAAGAAGTCTGCCTCGTCCAAAAGGATATAGATGGGATTTGGAAGAGCCCTCACAGCGTCTATATGGTGGCTTGGAAAAGCCTCTATAGTGATATTACTGATACGAATACGAGTGTTTGTCTTCTCTATAATATCTATAACTTGAGGTAATCTTGCTGTTAGAATATTGTATAGTCTATCGATAAGCTGCATTGCTATATCGATACGTGGCCCTGTTAAGATAGGGATTTGAGATGGTTTTACATTGTCGTAGTTTCTGAAGGCGAGCCAGCCGATGAAGTAGAGTTCAAGCTCTGAGAAGCCAAGTCCAGTTGCTTTGATAACTCGTAGATATCTGGTATGCTTGTGGGCATGAAGGAACTGGAGTTGGTAGTCAAACCAAGGGAGATAGCCGAAACCAGGTTTGAGGGGGAGACCAACAGCGTGGGTAAAACAACAAAACCCTGGTTCTCCGTTATGTTTGCATGTATCATATAGTCTGATGTGCTCATCCTTAGAGTCTATCCAGAATGGAAGACTAGATAAGAGGTTAGAATACTCTGTTTGGATCTTTGTCTCTTGATTCTGTATCTGCTTGAGGTGTTCCTGTATCTCTGTCGTCGTCGATATCAAGAACGAAGGCTGTTTTCGCCTGCCTGTTCTCCCTTCGGATATGCTCGATGTCTGATATGTCTTGTTGTTGTTGGTCTTGCCCATTTTTATCTAATATAGTATTAGTATCGGCATCGAGACTTATGTATTTTCTAGCTGCTTCTTTTGATTTCTCTACTCTCTGATTAAGTTCGGTGATATCCATAGGCAACATTTGTTTTATGGTAGCGATGATTGGTGGAGCCATACCAAACTCAGCTAGGGTTTTAGAGTTCTCAACTATTGTGCGGGCTAGCTGATTCATCAAGTATTTGTTCTGATGTTCTGTTTTGTCTGCTTCTGTATGAAATAGAATAAGGAGGTTTTTCTGGATGTATTCAAGCTCTTCTATTCTGGTTCTATAGAAGTCAGCCATCTTACCTCTAGCGAACTCATCAAGCCACACCTCACCTGAAGCACGACGGGTGTTTATCTCTCGTTTGATATAGAATAGTGTTCGTGGTGATATCCTTCTCTTGATTCGTCTCTCTAGTTGATCTATTATCTGAATATCTCTGAGTCCAAACATCATGTAATCTGTTGTTAGGGATAAAAGTAGCTCACGCTCCATTGGTAGGAGGTCCGTGTCTCCTTCTTTACGGGTCATGATGTAGTAGATCTTTGTTTTGTGGCACGGCTAGGTCTATCTTTTGATACATTTCATCTATGAACTTTACCCGTTGTATATGCTTACATTCTTGATTCCTGTCTTTTCTTCTATATATGAAGTCTAGACAGGTGCAGGTCCAGTCTTTGCGTTTGGTTCTGTCCTGAGCCATTACTAGATATGTTTTCTCTTTGTTTGAGTGAGAGATGTAGTTATAGATGTCTTCTATCTCATTGTAGTCTATGTCTTTTAGATTTGGTGTTAGTCTTCTTTTCATTCTTCTTGCTGTTCCTGCGGTTTGATGTCTAGTGTAAAGCTAGGCAGTAATAGACATTCATTAGCTAGTGGTTCGAATATCGAGGCAGAGCTTAAGACAAAGATGCAGCTAGGGAATGGAGCTTTAGATCTTTTGCTCTTATCGAATTGTAGTCTACCCTTTAAGAGGATTACCTTTGCATAAGGATGATCTGCTATCTTATGAAACCATTTTGTATCTGTTCTGGCTGGGACTAGTAAAACGATAGAGCTAGGCTTCATTAGACCTTGTGATTTAGAAAAGGTCTCTAATCGTCTATCAAACTCATATAGCGCTTTATCAATCCATCTTTTGATTTGAGAGTATGGCGGATTGATAAAGGTAGAGTAGTTTATCCAGTTCTTGTTTAGGCCATTGTCATATATTGTGTATTTTACCTTAGTGTTTATCCTCTTTTGTCTTTCTATCTGTAGAGAAGCACATGGATCTAGTGTAAAGTGGAATATACCGTCTAGGAAATCGTAGAGGTATGGAGGTGTTTGATACTCGTCTGAATCACGAGAGTATAAAGTCTTAGAAACTGCCACCGTTCTTCACCATATCTCTGTTATATCTGTATATGTTCCCTTTTACCTGGTCTAGGACTCCAGCCCGTCTTGCATCGGATATTGTATCCTCTGCATCATATCTTGTTACAAACTTACCTGATTTGACAAGGGTTACTATTAGCTGTTCTATGTCTATCTGTTCTGTCTTGCCTCCATTGGTTATAGCATCACAATACTCAAAGAATACTTTCTTTTTGTTCATCTTACTTGCTGGTTTTCCGTATAACAGGCCTAGATTTATAGTTTGTATCTCCTTGACGTTCTTGGCTAAGTCCGGAGTGTCTGAATCTGGGACGTAGATTCCGAAGGACTCATACATCTTTGAGAACAAGAATATAACTCGTTGAACGTCTGATACATCTACTCTTCCCTTTTGGAGTAATCTGGCTCTAGCTATAGATACTCGTTTGAGAGCGTCTACTATTCTAGCTGTGACAGTAATAGCGGATACTGAACCATCTTTATCTTTCTCTGATCGGCGTCTTAGGGTTAGGTAGTGGTCTATAATCATGCGCCTGGCCTCTTGTGAAAGCTCTGGGTCTTGTTTTTTGTTCTTGATATAGTGGATATATTTGGCTAGAAAGAGAGAGTCTACTGGAGGATGATGGTCATCAGCCAATATAGTTTCAGCTATAGCAGTATCGTTGGTATCATCTACTATGTCTTTCATGACAAAGATAAAGTCAAATCTGGATATCATTGAAGGAGGATAGCCAGTATTTTCAGCTAGGGTTTTATAACTATCATATATGCCGTAAAGGGGATTGGCAGCAGCTAGTATACTAACTCTAGTGTTCAGAGTTGCTACTATACCACCCTTTGCAATGGAACAGGTTTGTTGTTCCATTACCTCATGTAAAGCTGATCTATCATCAGGTTTTAGCTTATCAAACTCGTCTATGATACAAAGACCAAGGTCGGCTAGGACACATGCCCCAGCTTCTAGCATCATTGTTCCTGTTTTCTCATCCTTGACCACTGCTGCTGTGAGGCCTACACCTGAGGAACCTCTACCAGAAACATAGACAGACCTGGGAGATATTTTAGCAGTGGATAAAAGTAACTGAGATTTAGCTACTCCAGCATTTCCAACCATAAGGATGTTGATATCGCCCCTCTTCTTGGTATCTGATTCTGACATGTTAGCTCCTACGGAAGCTAGTAGTAAACACTCTTTGATGTAGTCATTTCCAAATATGTGGGGTGCAGATGAGGCTACCAGCATATCGTTTAGATCTGGCCTAGTTCTGTAGCTTTCAATCTTTTCTATATCCTGTGGAGTTAGTTGATGTTTAGATGTAAGTGAATCATCTTCACTATGTAAGGCTTCTATGTTGTTAGCTGTAAGTATGAGTGAGAATGTAGTGCCTGTAGACTGTGGTTCCAGTATACCTAGGACATCTGTATTGGCCTTGATGTCTTCTAACGTATTCTTATCATAATCTAATCTAACTATAGCAGTTAACTTTATACGGGATCCAGGTCTACATATATCTGCTGTTGTTAAGTCTGTGCCGAACACACGAACAGCTTTGTTCATTGGTATCTGGCCTGCGGGTAAATCCTCAGGCAGATCTTGTATTACTATATTTCTAAATGGAGAGAAGGAGCATAAACCTATATCAAGTTGCATCATTCCCTCAGTTTCACAAATGGGACATTTCTTTATGTATGTGTTTTTAGGTGATTGTAGAGTATTCTCACATTCTTTACATCGATATACTGATTTGGTCATGAATGGTTTTTCTTCTGATACCTTGGAGATTATAGCATTGACTACAATCATCTTCTTTGTATGAGTTGTAGATATGGATCTCAGAGAGATGGGAATGTCATAGTTCTTGATACGGATCTGAATTCCATCGGGGTTGGACTTGTTCTCTTTCTCTAAGTCTGTATCCCACATCTTCTTTGATACAGCTTGTTTTAGACATTCTAGAGCGTTGTCTATATTGCTCTCAAAGTGTCTTGTTAGTTCATGAGGTTCATATTTTATGATATCGTTATAGTCTACAACGATTTGGGGGTTATCAGAGAAAGCCGAAGACGTTACAACATCTTTATATGAATGGTCTATAAAGTCTGCGAACTCATCTACTAGAGCGTTGTCTGAAAGGATTATAGTTTCCTCATCATCGTTATTCTGCGTCAATAAAGCTTCCCTTACCGAATGCTGATTCTGACAGCTTTGGATGTCTATTTATGTGGAATGTGCCTGAATATGGTTTTTGGTCGTTGAGTAAGTATATGAGAAAGTGGATAAGACCTGGAGTATCCTCTACGAACTTGGAAGCTAGTAGTAAGATTTGAGGAGCTATATCTGCTATCTGTTCTCTTGTTACCTTTCTCCATTTGCCCTTGTCTGTTTGAATCTTGGATTTAGACATTGCAGAATGGATAGATTGCTCTTTCATCTCATAGACTATATCAAAATAGGATAGAGTGTCTCTCACATATTTTAGGTCTGTTCCTGGAATCCACATTGCAGAGAAGGTTTCAATACCTCTAGAGTAAAACTCATCGTCTTCATCCTTTGCAGGTGGATATTGCCATACTCTTATAGATGCTTCCTCTATTACTTGAGCATGGTTTTTGAGTGCTTGCCAGGTGCGGGACCATTTACCATCACAACCAGGTGGAACATGGTCTGGTCTTGGCATTGTCTCCTTTTGTGAATCTTCTTTCTCTTTTCTGGTCTTTGTTTCTAGCTTGGACATTTCCCTATGATTTGCCAGTAAGAAAGCCTGGATTGAGGGATGGTCTCTGTTTGTCTCTATAAAGTGTAAGGTATTGAATACTTGAGAATCAGATGTTTGTTTCTCAATCAGTCCATATTTGCTTATGTCTATATTATCAGTTGTTTTCCTAGCCTTAGGATTATATGGATGAGTTTTGTATTTGTCAAACTCTGGGTATCTGAATGCGTCGTAGATAAGATCCAGGGTATGGGTAGTGCAGTGATCTCGTTTGTAGTCTGATACTATAGCATTGTATATGGAATATACAGGATAGTTGTATAGATGAGGATAATAGGTAGCTAGAGTTTCTAGAATGTATGCATGTTGTCTTACTATTGCTTGAAACTCCATTTTGGAAGTGGACATGGGTCTATCATAAGACTTGCCTTTAGATTTGACTCTAGATAGTTCCTGTTCTAGTTCTTCTATGGGTGGGATAGTAGGTAATGAGTTGGTGGATTTATCCATTTGTAATATACAGTATAACAATAACCTTACCCTCCTTTTTTGTTTATCCCTAATTCGTCATAGATAAGGGCAAGTCTTAGCGCATTTCGTCCTATTATGTCTTTGAAATGAAAACGATGGATACTTATATTGTAAAAGTCTTCTATGTCTTTGGATCGTCTTTTATCCCTTAGAGATTGTCTGTCAGATGAATGGCCATATTTTCCGTCTATCTCTATGCCTATGATAGGATATTGACAGAAATATGCAGATAGAGGACGTGGCTCAGTAGCATATACATCTAATCTATATGGTTTTGTGGTGTGTAGTGAGGGCATAACACCAAATGAGACGTTAGGAGTTGGAACATCATACTCTACAAATACTTGCATGTATACAGGTTTGAGGTATTCAGCCATCTTATACTGAGCTTTAGTATGGTCATCTGATGTACCGTATCTTGGGAGACTGCTCATTCTTGTGGTATCAAATCCTCTTCGGTTATGGGTGTAGCTACTGTAGTAAGCTCAGGATATTGATCAAGTATTGTAAATGTTCTAGAGCTATAATCTTCGGAGATATATCCACCATTTTTTAGTCGACGTATAGCATTTGAGGCATATCTTGATGAATATAGACATGGATATCGTTCTTTGATAATCCTTGAGACGTCTTTTTGTCTCACATTGATACCGCCTAGCTCTTTTATCACTTCAAATACTATCTTTTGACTCATTTCCTTGGGCCTCCACCTCATCATTCTCCTCTTCAGCCGCTTTCCTCATCATGTTTTTGAATGATGATGGTGGCCTACCTCTTACTCCTGGGCGTTTACTCTTATAGTAGCCTGGGACTTCTCTATATGGCGCATGTCCCATATTTGTCTCGGATTTGGGTTTAGGAGGTTCTGGAACAGGTGACGGTTGTGATGTTGTTGTTCTGACTTCTGTTGCGATCTTGTTCTGTCTCTCTCCTATAGTCATTGAATATATAGAAGATATTGGATAAAGGCAGTTCTTTTGTGGGGTATTGTGCCAATGATAAGGCTCTAGACCAAACCGGAGTTGAGATGTATCTGAGTCCGACCTTAGGCCTAAATCCATATACATGTATTGAGCTAAAGGCGTCCCAGGACCAAAGTATTCTATGACCTCACCACAGTGGTTACAGCGCTTTTCCACTAAGGCTACTTCATCATATATTTTCCAGGTCAATGTGATGCATCAATATCCTCTTTAGCAAGTTGTAGCTCTTGTCTAGTTTCAGATAATATCTTTAGTAGTTTATCATAGTCTTTTATGAGTAGATCGTGTAGTATTTGGAGGTCTTCGTATTCATCTTTCATACTAAAGTATAGTTTTTGGTATTTGGTATGTTGTTTCTTTTCGTGTTCGATTAGCTCTACCTGATATTGTATTGTTCGTTTGTAGGCTTCTTTTTCAGCTTTCCAGACCTTTGGATCTATATCAGGGTTGAACGTCACCCTAGCTTAATCATCTCTAGAATGATCGTCTGTGTCTGCTATCTCATCGTATACGTCTTCCTCCTTATGTGTCTCATAATCTAAATGGTCTAATGGGTTTGCTATAGGTTCTAAAGTAGGATCTGTAGTGGTGGTGGGTTGTTCAGTGAATGATTTCATTTCTTCCCAGGTCATTCTAGTATATTTGTTGTTTACTTCTACATTATCTCTAATCTCCTTGAGAAGTTCCATGATTCCTCTAAGCCATGTGTTAGACTCTTTAATCTGTTGAGAGAGTTCTAGAAAATAGGTTTCATTTGACCTTGATTGCAGGTGGTGTTGTTGTTGTTGTGCTGCTGAACCTGTCATTATGACATCTTTAGCGTGAGATTCAACGGGTAACTTGACCTGTTGTCCAGTTCCATGTAGAGCGTTTTGTTTGTCTATCCATGCTTGACATACATGTTTTTGACCATTTCCTTTTTCATAGGGTTGTCTTTCTCCCTTCTTCCAAAAGATATCTATACCGCAGCCATCATTTCTGCACTTGTATATTGTTGGTGATCTTTGTGAATAACTCATTTGTAAATATAGCTAGATTTCCATATCATATATGTTTTGAGAATGCTTTGTAGTGCAGTGTAATGGTTACTTTTCCATTATAATCCTATAGTGTTTTCTAGTTGTATCGGTGAACTCCATGTAGATTTTGAACTCTTCGCCTGCAGCTATTTCTGCTAACTCCACTATCTGTTTTGGAATACCTATTATCACTGCTGGGTTGCTATTGGCAGCTACTAGTCTGCATTTCTTGTATAAGGGATTGTCTTTAGTTCCTTGTGGTGTTGGAATCTTCATCATATGTGTAATCAAGATAGCTATAGCTATGTTTATAGGTTCTTATACTTTAAAAAGACCATGGTAAAAGATGCATCTCATGTATTGTTTGATGATGTAGAAATAAAGCTAGGGCAACTAGCAGAAGGCAGCGATATTAGAAGTGGTATAGATACACTAACAAATGAAGCAACATTCATTCAAGCTGGAGATAAAGGAGGAGATTGCTGTGCATGTTATCATTGTCATGAGCCAGTAGCAGAGGAGATACAAATCCTAGAGGTTGCATTTCATAAAGGCAAGACAAGGAAAACTACATTCTCAGTTGATTATATAGACGCAGATAATAAGAAACATCATATTGGCACATTTACAAGTCCAGGAGATACAAACAACTATACAAAGTATCTGTTTCCTGACAAGGTTAAGAACTTGAAGACTCTAGTTGTCACGTTCAAACACAATAGTGATAGAAGTCCTTGGTTTGGAGTGAAGGGTATCAGGCTAGCCAGGTTCATAGAGAAGACCCTATAGTAGTGATTTCCATCCATCCTTCCATCCATTCAATCATGTTTTTATGGGTTTGTCTATATGAGACTGCGCTGTGGTGGAGTGTATGGGTAAATCAGTAGTAGGTATAAAGAAATGTCATGCATGTTCAAAGTATATAATGAGAGATAAGTTTGGTAGTCATAAATGTAGTGATAATAAGAAACATATGAGCTAGCTAGTGTGTTTCATCACTATATAAGACCATGGCCATAGACATATATAGCTATGTAGCTAACTCATATGACAATGAATAGCAAAGATAGTATAGATAATGTAGATATTTTAACGTTGTGTCATGGACTTTGTATGTGTGGTTGTGGAACTGCTATACCTCTTAAGGATAGTAAGAATAGACCTAAGCGTTTTGTCATGGGTCATAATAAGAGGAAGAAGAGAAATGATTCCATACTCATAGAGGTAAGCAAGATAACAAATCTAGATCAGGCTAGACATATCATATATACTCAGGCCAGGATAATAAGAGAGTATGAAACACATATGGTTAGATTCGAGAACAGTCCTACTCAAGAGCAATATACAGGATATTCTTAACAAGACAACATCTTCTAACTCCAATAGAAAAGGAGTAGATATTAGACTCTATACCGTAGGAGGAGGTGGAGCAACATCCACAGAACAGCAGACAGTAGCAACGTTCCTAACCTCAATGGCCAATCCCAACCCAGACGACCAAGCCGATAGAAATACAGTAGATAAACTACTGGCAGAGTCACTAGACAAGATACTATTATCAGATAGAGTAAGATCATGTAGAGACTTTTACAAGACTAATAACAAGAAGGATATAGATTCTGGCAACAGACTTCAAATAGGATGAATGGATGGAAGGATGGATGGAAGGATAAAGTGGTTGTTGTGAGCGTAGTAGAGAACTGAACTAAAGTAGATAAATGCAAACACTATTGTGATACCTATAACAAAGAGTAGTGCTATTAGGACATAGAACTTATCTTCTGATGTCATACTAGAGAAAAAGCCACACATATTCGCACTACTCCACTGGATTACATAAGCCTATCTTTTGGTAGTCTACTGAGAAGGAGGTATCAAAGAAGTTGTAGGAGGCTTCTGTAGATGGTGGTGCTGTCTGTGTTCCTCCTCCTGTGTCTCCTCCTGGGACAGTTCCTCCTGAGCCCGGATCTCCTCCTGAGCCTGTTCCTGGCGTTGAAGCTGGAACATCAGGACCCCAAACCTCTACCTCAGAGATAGAAGCCCAATCGTTTAGTGTATTTCCGTATACTTTTATCCTTATATAGCGAACTGGATTTGTTGGAGATATTGCATATTCCTGTAATGCAGTAGAACCCTGTTGACTGTCTTTTGTGAGTTGTGATGTGTATGCTCCACCCTTTACTTCTGCTGTTTGTATCTCAAAGTGATTTGTCCTCTTGTCTCCTTGATACCAGGCTATTTTTACCTTATCTACTTTCTTAGGGGTTGGTGTAGCATCTGTAGCTAAATCGAGTCTGAGGTATTGACCCTTGCCAAAGGCACTCCATCTAGTATCCAGTTTTCCATCTATGGCATTAGCTGGAACATTACCATCATCATCACTAGCTACGGCTTCAAAGACCTTATAGCCTTGACCTCCTCCACCTGTAGGTGTTGTTCCTCCTCCAGTTCCACCAGGTAATAGTTTACAAGCTTGAGTAGGTTGATCAAATACTGCACCTGTATGACAACTGGCCCAAGGTGTAGGGTTAGTAGAAGACTGTGGGATGATACAAGCACCGTCTTGGTCACTCCAGTATTTTGCTACTGTGATACCAGATATCTTGTTATTTGCTACATCATCTCTACATGGACCATAAAGTTCATCTCCGTTGGTTTGTATCTTGGGATCTAAGACTGTCCCAGTTTTGATGTTGTATCCTTTACCGCCACCTGTAGGATTGTTTTGAGATACTATGCCTACTAGAGCTTCAGAGATTGTCTTTGTAAAGTCATCAAATGTGATGTTGAGAGAAGCTGTAGCAATGATTTGGTAGAATCGTGTTGTAGGAGTTGTAGGGTTAAAGTCATTGGCATAATGGACACCTATAGCTCCTGTCGTATATCCGATTCTTGGGGGTAAGATGACAAGATAGGCTATGTTCTTTCTGGTAGTTGATGCAGCAGGCACTTGATTCCTAGTTATAGAGTCATTTACAAGTGCTGTTATTTGAGCCTGAGTGTATTTGTTAGGTATAGCTGCATTAGTAGTATTTACCACAAAGCTTCCGATGGTAGGCTTCTTGGTAAGGCCATATTGATAAAGACCTGTGAAATATACCGAGTTTATCATAGTGGTAATAGCGTTTTGAGTCTGAGTCTTTAATGCAGCGTTGGCTACTATCTGACTTGGAGTAGTCACCACTTTCTCACATTGTTGTGTGGTATTATTCCATGTATATCCAGTAGGACACGATATAAAAGCAGGTTTGGTGGTTGTGAATGTGCATGAGCCTGATTGATCTGACCAGTATTTAGAGACCGTTAAACCGGACATGGTTCCATGTCTATTAGCGAGTGTATCCTCACATGCATCAGCTAGTTCAATACCATAAGTATCGATTGTTGTTTGAAGGGGAGTACCCTGTTTTATAACATATCCCTTGTTTGGTTCGTTAGATGCTACTATCTCTGCAAGTTCATGGGTTATGATTTCCTCTGCAGTCTGAGTATTTCCAGCGGAAGGTAAGGACACCCATGCCCAGAACATTCTATAGGTTGAGCCGTCGGAATTGGTAAAGGTAGTTTTTGTGTGGGCACCTGAGGCGGTAGGAGCTCCTGTTTCTCTAAAACCAGCCGGAAAAATGATAATATATGCGTTTTGTTCATAACCTACCCTATTACCAGGGATCATGTTTTTAGATATACAATCAGTTATTACATTTCTAGGTTCATCTAGTGCAAAAGGGTTGTTTACTGTTACAGCGGTGCTTATTACTGAGGTTTTCAGAACAGGTCTTTTAGTGCGTCCGTATTGATATAGTCCATCAAAGTAAGCAGAGTTAAAGATAGTAGTCATGTTATTCATGATACTTGTCTTTTGACTTGCTCCTGTGGATGTGGCCCATGTTGGTCCCCAGAATATAAAGTAAAACTGTAATGGATCTACTGTATCGGGTGGAACTAGGAGTGTATAACTTGTAGTAGGAGTGGCAAGAACTGCAGGAGTTGTTTGAATATTAGTGCCTGGATCTGGAGTAGCTGTCGTGGTTGCTGCTGCTGAAGTAGCATCTGTCACAGTTCGTTCACATAACTGTGTAGTAGGATTGTATGTAAAGCCTGAAGCACAAGAAATCCAGGTGGGTGTTGTTAATGGAGCTATAGCTGCGTTATCTTGGTCACTCCAGTATTTGTATACGTTAGTGCCGTTTATGGTCGCTTGAGTTGTGCTAAACTCTGTTATCTCAGGAGGATTGCCTAAAGTATTGGGTGTTCCGGTAGATACACAGCCCATAAATGGAAATGGATCTGTAATCATGTTTACAATCTGGTTAAACATAGCTAATGTCTGAAGTATTAGGGTGGTGTGATCAGAGGAGTAGCCATATACATAGTTTGTATTGTCTGCAGTGTATGTATAAACATCATGAAATGCATCACTAGCTAAGAAGGTAGCACTAAATGCAGTAGCGGGATTGTTGCCAGTAGTGCCTATTACATAATAGATGGTGTTAGGAGCTCTTATTGTGTCAGGAGCTATATCAACATCAAAAATCCCATTGTCAGGAACTAGATTGTTGTTTATAGAGTCTATTATAACATTTCCTAAATCTGTCTCAACAAAGTTGTTTACAGGGGCATATGTAGTATTGACTGCTATAGCGCCTATTGTTGGACGAGTGCATCCATGATATTGTATTAGACCATCAAAATATGATGACTTGAATACTTTGTCTATAGCGGCCATAAGAGTGTTCTTTGTGAATGGAGTTTTAGCAGTGTTATTCCATGTCGAACCCCAGAATATGAAATGGACAATAGTAGAGGATTTGAATACTATTGTATCTGTAGAATCTGATATGATATTTGCTAATGGTGTTGCTAGAATAGGTGCTGCTGTTTGTGTAGTGGTGGCTGCTGTTGTAGGATCTTCTATAACGGTAGCTGGGGCTGATGCTGTTGTAGTGCTGTTCCATGCTTGTCCAGCAAATATAGTATGTATTTCTAGAGGTGAGAAGTTGGGTCCTCCTCCGTATTCTACATAAGAGGTTTGGGGTGTTGCTAGGACTGGTGTAAGGTCTACAGGAACACCGCCACCAGTTCCAGTTCCACCTCCTCCTGAGCCTCCTCCTGAGCCTCCACCTCCTCCTGAGCCGCCACCAGTCCCGGTTCCACCGCCACCAGTGCCTCCGCCTCCAGGTGTAGGAGTAGGATTGGGATCTATAGGGGGCAGTGTAGCGCCAAATCCTTCTATTTCTCTGATGGACATATTCTTAAATCCAAACTTTCCAGTATTGCCTTGTAATAGGATGGCTGGACCACCCCATATAAGAGGCTGGCCTGCATTAGTGCAGTTACAGATATTTGCATCTGTGTTGAGTTGGCCAGTGTCTACTCCTGATAAAACTTTGACAAAGTGGTTATCGTTGAGTGGGGCTAGCCATACCTCTACATTTACACCATTCACATCCTGGGTATTATATACGAGAATCTTAAAGGACCATCCACATACCTTAGTAGAATCAAATCCAGAAGCAAGACCAGATAACCAGTTGTGAATAGATGTGTTCCAGCTTTTCTTTCTGACTCTAATAAGACCTCCATGAGTCATAGCGAACTCTACCAGATAGCGGGAACCTGTGCAACCTTGAGGTGCTCCTGTTCCAACATCTCGGCCACCTCTGACACCTATAGTTATGAAATCGTTAGGAGATTCTGTAAAGATGACCATCTGACCTGTGATTTCTACATTACGCCAATCTTGGGCATTTTGCATGTAGCCCCGTCTAGTCATCTCTTGCTGATCTGTGATAGTTTGAGAGGGAACCAGACCTGTAGTAGTAGAGATATAAGTCTTAAAGGCGGCATCATTTGCTATCGTAAACTGTGTTCCGTCTGCATCTACTACGTTATGTAAGACGTATTCTAGACTGGCGGACTCTGTATAAACCTGGGGATCATCGTTAAAGTCAGTATTATACATAAACCATACTTGCCCACCTTGTTTCGTAGGCTTGAGCATCTGTAGTCCAAATGGATCTGCTGATGTTGGTGTATTGGTTGACATTGATTAGACTCCTGGGTTTTGTATGGGTCTCTGAAATACCCACTTGATACCGTATGATGCTTGAGCTATTGATGCCATTCCCCTATTTCCAAACTGCTTTATCCAGATAGCATGTTTATCTCCTGGGGCTAGAATAGGGATTTTGAGAACTGTGCTTGATGTTTCTGTGAAGGGACTGACAAAAGTAACATTTGTTGGTGCGGTAAACTGATTCGGTAGAGTTTGACATATACCGTTTAGGCCCTGGGGAGCTAAGCCTATACCAAGAGCTAATCCAGGATCAGACATGGCTCTATAAATCCATATCTTTACATCTGTGACTGTAGTTTCTGAGTGTTTGTTGAATAGATAAAAAGGATAATACATTGTCCATGGTGGTGATGGAGAAGTGCCTACTCTGCCTATGGTAGCTCTATCAACATCAGGAGCAAAGTTGTAAAGAAGAGATGTTACAATCTCATTTACTCCTATATCTCCACCCTTGTTAAGACCTCTATCAAAGAGTGCGCCACCATTACCAGAGAAGAAGGCTGTGATATCTGTAGAGACTAGTGCTGGAACTGTAGACACTAACTAAAACCTTTGTTTCCATGCCAGATCATCCACTCCGGCTATTACTGCAAGACCCCAAATATAGAGTTGTTTTGAGCTAGCATCAGATGTCTTTAGTCCAAAGTTGATAACATTATCGTATGGTATTGTTCCTGTGCCAGAAGTTGAAGGAGGTAGTTGGGTAGACTTTGATACAACGGCATTGGCCTGATAATAGTAGTTGAGTGCTGAACCTGGTATAAAGTTAAGAACATGTCCTCGTCTTGTGGGGACGGCTGTAGTGCCTTCTAAAGATGCATTAGAATCTATAGCTGTTCTAGTGGTTCCATCTGAGGTCACAATGTTCCAGTTACCGTTAGAAGCTGTACAGGATTCTATTCCATACTTTACAGCATTGTTGTTAGAAAGATCCATAGGCTCCATGTTCATACCCCATCTAACGAAGAGGTTTGTAGCATTACCATGATATTGCATAACGGATTGTAACGTAGATGGAACTTTGAGAGAAGGAGATACACCAGTAAGCTTGGATACTAGATAGTTTCCTGCTGTTGCAATAGTATCCAGTTTAACGGCTCCCGTAGTAATATCCAATCCGATAGTAGCAGTAGCAGAGCCATAAGTTCCTAGGTCCGCTCCTGTTAAACCAAGTAGCTTGGAGAATAGTATAAACTGGCCCATATTAGACCTATATACATCAGATAAAAGTCCACCAGCAGCGTTAGTATCTGCGTTGTGCAAATGACGGTTTTGAGATTGTGTTACCCATCCATCATCTGAGATTTTCCGCATAACCAAGTCATTTGTAAGCCATGAGCCCTGGTTAGCTGTGGCTACGAATAGCTGACCTGGGAGAGCGGTTTGATTAACGATATCATCAGAGAAAGTGACAGTCTTCTTATTGAGCTCGGAGGCCGATACAGGGACTCCAGCTTGAAAGGGTGCTCCAGTTACCATAAATATATAGTGTAATACAGAGAAAGTAAGTATATTAACTAAGTCGGTATCATAGCACCATTAGGGATAGCGACTTCGCCAAATGGAACAGCCGAGATGGTGACTTTATTCGTATAGTGATTAGATACCTCTGTAGACGTTAGAGCTTTATCCTGGAAGTATTTTAGCTGTTGGAATGTGCCAAAGTATAGCTTTGAGAATAGTCTGAACGGATCATCTATACCCTCCTGCTGTGGTAGTGTGACAGGCTTGCCCATCAATGCTGTCCATCTACCTATCATAAGATCATTTCCTGTATAGTCGGGAATAAGTGCCGTGGTGGGAATAGTAGTAGACATTGAAGTGTAAGCTACGTTATTGATATACATCTTTAGGGTTTGAGTAAGATAGGCATACGTGATTACTACATCATATCTTGGACTTGTTGAAGTTACTGCAGTATAAGCTGTAGATGTTATAGTTCCCGCAGGTGCAGAGATAGAATACTTTTGGACTGTAGAACATACTAGATTGAATGTAGCTGAACCGTTAGCAGCAACCTCAAAGCAATACCAGGCAACGTTATTTTTGTCTCTCTT
>Ga0126310_10000025_pt1 | contig 40903 bp, 42 predicted proteins | sample Plot60_FD_92540 | JGI IMG/M metagenome (GOLD analysis project Ga0126310, IMG submission 92540) | Serpentine soil microbial communities from UC McLaughlin Reserve, CA, USA - Plot60 | ecosystem: Environmental > Terrestrial > Soil > Grasslands | place: USA: UC McLaughlin Reserve, Lake County... | reverse complement strand
TTACACTGTGTTGTGTATGATTTGCTAAGCTTGGTTGGGATTGTATGCTCCGCCCCATAGGGTTAGGTAGCGGTAGCGGTAGCGGTAGCGGCATTTGAACAAATCCAAATCCGCTCTGACTCTGAGTGGTGGCAGAGCGCACAACACTCGCTTGAAAAATAACAAGTGAAAATATCAAAAAAACCGCTGCAGCCACTGCTATAGCAGAGTGTACTGGCCGATCGCGACTGCTGGCTGCTGTAAACATTACCAGACCGTAATTAATTCCTTTTTATAAAAGGAATGCTACTACTTTATAATTAACAATCCTTTGTAACCAACTATCAGAAGATTCAATGGCGAAGAGCTAATTGCGAGTACATCCGCGTTAATTAAATTGCAATCTTGACAAATAATAACTCTCACGATTTACATTATAATCGTTCCGATAATTTTTTCTTCGTGAGTAAGGGGCGATTTCAACAGACTCGAGTGTGCATTTTACCAATATTACAAGAAGCTAATTTACATACTCTTTATGCATCAATAGGAAATGAATTTTCCTAATCTTGTCAAAGAATGTTTGGAAATTTTTTATAAGTTATAAAACAGCCTTTTACTACATTCCAGCTGAGAAAACATGCATAGTCTTATCTGGCTCTATCGCGGCAACTCTCGGATCGTTTCTAAGATCCCTGATCAACTGTGCAAGTATATGTTGGTCTGGCACCTTGATGGCTAGACCCTTTATTGCCTGTTTGTAGACATAAATCACTTTTGCACCCTCGCTCTGAACCTTGGCAGTCAAATTATCAAGTGCATTCTGAAGAGATTCTGGAGTACGAGATACTTCATCCTTGAGAGTTATTATATATTGATCTGATATCCTGATGTTTCCGTCCGTCTTTTCAGGGATCGTAATATTGCTCTTCTGAGCAATAGGAACAACTAAAGTCAAGACCCGTTCCCCTGATGATGTTCGCTGTATTACGCCTGCAGCATAAGTTACTGGCATTAGCAATTCTCCGGAATTATTAATTTGATGGCGATCATTTGGCATTATTGACGACATTATAGTAATCCCCTGGGTTATTATTGACAAACATAATACGATAAAGATCGTAGGCATAAAGATTTTTTTCATCTTGTAATTAATTTTGTCACGTTTGCTGTTAGGCTTGATAATGCAATTTAGATTAACAAGCAGATGTATTAACTTTGCTAATGTAAGTTGTTCCTATTCTAACCTCGTTTCAAGCTATAACAACCTCGTCATCATTTCTTAAATGTAAATAATTAATATTAGATCAATCTGAAAGAAGCTCCATGCAAGGATAAAACTTGCGCATTTATTATTTATGATTATTCAGAAATATAGTAGGTATCTTCCAATTCTCCAATGTGATCGTCAGTCTTTCATAATTAACACTAGTCTCCAACAACAGAGTTGGTTATGCCATTAAGTATGGTCTTAGATGCAATTTATCTTGTCGTGTTGACTGAATGACCTATTACAGTGTTTCCTCTCATTACCAGACAGCAGGCACATGCCTTTTGCAAACATATTTTTGCTTGTTCGTGTTCGCAAATTGAGCAGACGCACACTTCTTGCGCTATAGCATTGGCGTTTTTCTGCAACCTCGACTTATTATCAACGTAAAGCCATAATGCAACTAGAGGTAAGCCTATAACGAAAAAAACGGTAATTGTTCTTATCGGGATATGTAATACAAACAAGGAGATTCCGAAACAGACTGTTCCAATACCAAGAATGAAAACCCACTGCGTAGTAATATCCATTATTTATTATTTCGCCTTTAAATGAGTTATGACTTCCGCTTATTTAATAACTTGTGCAATGTTGCATAGATCCGTGCTGAGGGGCTTGACACATATAAATAATATAGGATGCCAAAAACGTATACAGCTAAAAGACCATTTTCAAATTCAGATCATTCAAGAGATCCACGATAATCTTATTATATCGTTGATACAGTACTGACTAGAATTATAAATATAATATTAGCATGATCCATGATCAAGTTTTTCAGATCAACGGTTGAAACTCTGTCAGATGCGGACATTGTCTTAATTGGAGTCCCCGACGAATCAAGGTCACATGCTAGGCGTAAGGGCACAAGTAGAGCTCCAGATACCATTCGAATTGCATCTAATGAAACTGAATTTTTCGAAAGAGAAGGCAAAATTACTCCTACTACTGCTATGCGTGGCAACTTGTTAGACAAAAAGATACTAGATCTTGGTAACGCAGGAAGAGAAAGACTTCCGGGAATCATTTTTGACATAATATCACGTGGAAAGCTGCCAATTATCATTGGAGGTGACCACTCCGTAACTACCATAGCGCTAAGGCAAATTGGCAAGATGCTAGGCAAAATCAGTCTATTTTACTTTGATGCACATCCTGACTTTGTTTCTTCCACAAATAACTACTACGGATCGATAATGACAGATTCTGCAGAATTCATCAATTTTAAAAAAAGTATCTTAATAGGAACTAGAGCAGCCGAGGCTGAGGAGATTGATAATGCAACCAAGGTTGGATTGGAAATCATAACGCCGATGGATCTTGCAGAATTAGGCCCTACAAAATTGGCCAGGAGGCTCGACAATAAAACACGATATAAAAAATACATTTCTATTGACCTTGATTGTATTGACCCCGCCTTTGCTCCAGGAGTTTCTGTTCCTTGTCCAGGTGGTATTTCTAGCATGGACTTGGTATATTTAGTCAAAAGAGCAGTCCAAAGCGGAATAATTGCCATGGACATAGTGGAGCTATCTCCTGACTTTGATCTCAATAACATAACAGCATGTCTGGCTGCCAAAATAATTTCAGAATCAATCGCATCTATCAACAAATAATAAATCGAGATTATACTGCAACTTTCTTCCAAGTTGCTACCTTATCACTAGAGCATTGGATGGAATAGTTACATTTATCGTCAACTACGAGATAGAGAATCAGAGCTTTTTTAGACTGTTATAAGTTTACACATAAATTAACCATCTTCGGCTGTTTTTGTAATGAAAAACTATCCAGGAGGCAGGTGTGGCAATTCTTATATCAGGCAAACATACAGACCTAAAGATTGATTGATCTTCTATTAATGCACAAGCAGACCAATTTAAATGAATCAATATATTAATATAATATATTGGTATTATTAGTACTATCCAGACAAAATATATAAGTATGATTGCTATTTTCGTAATATCGTATTAATAAGATAGACTCGCTTCACATGGGTATACAATCTTGTTCTAGCTTAATTTATCTATATGTCACAGACAATACATAAGGTATAAGGGTCAAATAATTTTAAATTAACATATAATACTATACGAGCCATTAGGATACCGTATATCGATGATGTAACAGCGCTACAAATTGTAAATTGTTTGCATACCATGTGTACATGATTGAAAACTCGGTCATCTAGGGTCCTCGAATCCAACAATATCAAAAATGTGAGATTAAAAATATATTATTTTTTAGATTCTATCATTACCTTAGTTGAAATACCTCGTCGTTTCCCTGTGCCTCTGGATGTGCATCTACCATTATATGGGCTAGCTGTTTGTAAGCACCTTTGTTTATGGCCTGAGCATCAAGATTTCTCTGACCTATGTATTGGTCTATGTAACTGTGACTGCAGTTTGGAGATATGCTTGAGTTATCCTCACATGCCAGCTTGGCGAACGATATAATGCCGTCGCACGTGCTTGCCTTGCTTATGGCATCTGATCCCCCGCACGCAATATTCCCAGAGCTTAGTTGGTTCTTTATAATTGTGTTATCAGGGGAATCGCTGTTCTTGACAGCATTCTCAATGTAGCGTTTGAACGGAATTCCTCCCTTGTACGCATCGACAACCTGTTTGGCTGTTGCAGCGGATGTGAATTGCTGAGTTGTCTGTGGTTGCTGTCCTTGAGCATATGACGTAGGAGCAGTTAGGCTCGAAATTAGTAAAAAGGAACTAAGTAGGACGACAAATAGTACAAGTTCATCATTCATCGCTCGAGTCAGCCCCTTGTGTTCGAAGTAATAGCATTGTACGGTTTTTCATACACTGTACAGTTGTTGTCATAACATGCCCAATTATCATAATAGCCCTAACCAACGATGAAGGAATATATAAGCTTGGAGGATCGAACGTTTGTAGCGTTCTTGGGTTAGATTGACAATAGCACAATTAGCACTTGGGATTATTTTTTTATGACTATGATCGAACTGATTCTTCATTACCGAAATTTTTGATCGATGGTTGTGATAAGCTTTACTCACTCTAAGAGAGTCGTCGGCTGTTGCTCCAATTGAACCTTTATCATAAAACACCGATGAGGATATTTAACGTCTTATGTTGCCATCTGATAATTGACAGATGTTATAATTGAGTAATGTCAACAGACAGATGTCATGATCTTCTGTGTATCTATACGCGTGCATAGTAGGAAAACTCGAAAAATCATGCTTGTAGTGATATATATTACTCCTGCTACTATTGTTATTATATATCGAAATGTACATTCAAACAAAATCAAAAAAGAAGAGAGCATCTGAAGCGTCAGCAATCTTAGCCATGGTGTTGTTACTCACGTATATTGCTGATGCTGCTGTGGCGCGAGGAAACGATCAAGGTTTTCTACCGATGAATGCGGCCCAACGAGGAATGATATTCGGTACATCCTCAATAATCTTGTTTTTTCTATCCTTTGCGATTGGGTTTAGTGAGAGATCAAAATTAACAACCATTTTATTGATTACTGGTGGTGCGTTAATTGGAAGTTCAGTACTAGCAGCTTCTATTATGGCCAATGGAGGATTAACAGGAATCCAAAGATCATTTGGTGCAATAATCATAATAGGTTTCATTATAATGGCTCTTGGGATCTTACGAGCGGTTCAAAGAAAGTAAGTGCATCGTCGTGGCCGTAATGACTCAACGATGTTGCCTTACGGTGCATTATTGTACAAAAATTCCTGTCGCTTACTAACAGTACAACGTTAAACATTCAAAGAGTACTAGACAAAATGTGATAAACATTAATTCCTCTGTCACCTTGATGGTTGGACTGCTACACAGTGCAACGGCTGTCGCTAGTGTTGGATAATTAATTAGATTAATTAGATTATTTAATTGTTACAAGATGCAACAATAATATAGACCAAACAAGCATGATTATAGTAAAACCAATTAAGTAATGTTGATGATAAACTTTATGGATTACTGAAGGTACGGCTATTTCTTCAATGTCGTTTTAATGTCAATGCATTTGCGCAACAAATATACGATTTTAAAGACCAGCGCTTTCGATTAGATTTATTAATTCATAATACTGTCTTATGAACCTCCTGCCCTTGCTAGTAATTGACACTAGGCCATCGCTAGTACGGTAAAGCATTTCCTTTTGTTCTAGTTCGATCAAATGATTCATCATTTTATCGTAGGATAACCTGGAATAGTGTTGAACACGTGTTGGTCTAGCAATTCGATTAACCGTCACGTCTTCTTCTATAGCACAGAGTATTGCATAATAGAGCTGCAGCTTATGTCTTTTCTCTTGTTTCAATTTGCATATTTCTCCTTGACCCTCTAGATGTTATAGTATATACTATATAGACAAACAAAGTCAAGCCTGCCAACCGTGCTATTGTTGAACCAAGATAAGCAATAGTGTTATTCTCAAAATACGTTATGGCAAGTGAATATTGTTCAAGCCAGAGCAGTGCAAAGGCGCCGGGTATGTAGAGGAACTTTATGCTGGCTGCCTTTACTAAGGATATAACAGAATTAATGAATATGTAGCAGAGAACCGTCATATTGAAAATCCTCAAAAACAGGCTGCTAGCCCATAATAGGTAAAACCTGGTTCTGACACCGGTTCATACACAGGCACTACAAATGGTATAGCAATCATTATCAGAGGTACGCTACCGCTTACAAGCTTTTTTGTTTTATTAAATGTCCTATCACTACTGATTTTGGGGGCCGGGACGAAATTGATGTCATGTATAGAGTAATTATCAAAACTCTTGCTCTTGAAATGATATGATATGGCGATTAACGCCAATGCCTCTGATTGTGATGCTAACTGGATCCAGAAGAAAATAGGATATAATGATTGATCGTTTGAGAAAATTAGATTCAAGTATTGAAATAGAAATGATAGCGCCAGAAAAACGAACCCTACTGGCAATCCCAACAAGTACCCAAACCCTGAGAACCTATAGGATCTGAAAAAATGCCAAGAAATCAGACAAGCAAATACGACTGATGGAACGGTTATTATGAGATCAATTACCTGGAAAGCATTAGGACCCAACAACATAGATGGATTGAGCATATTGGGATCCAGCGCCGTCATAATGTGTTATTCACATTTGTACAATTTGAGAAATAAATTTTACGCCGCTGAAGCGACTTTGAGTTTTTTCGACCAGGTAGAGTAGAATATAGGTAATCTATCACATTGCATTTGGCCTAGATTAATAATCCTTATTATAATCCTCGTTTTAGTAATAATACTACACATGGATTACGATAAACTTTGCAAGGACATCCTAAGCTTGGCCCCAGATATACGCTTTGCTGGGGTATGTGATGAGACGGGAGAAATTAAGTATGGAGGTCACAAAGACGGTATCACCAATTTGCTCTCAGCGGATGAAACTAAAAGATCAAATTTGCAAGCTTTAGCTAGATGGGGTTTGCGTAACTCGCTTGCTTCTAAGATTGGAAGGGGAAAATATGCAATGGCAGAATACGAAAAGATAAAGCGGATAACTTTTCCATTAGAAAATCAGCATTTGCTCTTGATAACTACTGAAATTGGGGCAGATCATACTAAGATAATAGATGGTGTTCTTCAGCTACTGAGGCGCTAATTTAACCGGACTATACAACGATTTACAACCTAGCAAAGATGAGATTGCGGCAATTCGTCTTCCTTTGTGTGATGTACTTCAGAAAATGTACCTTACCTACCCTCTCACATATATGTACATCTAAACAGAGTCTCCGAGAATGCTAGTCAGATTTGTTACAGGACAAGTGCAAGCCCGTAACATCTCGACCCACAGAACAAGACAAATACATGTAGCTAAAATAATTGGATCAGTTTACATATTATACTCCAGTAACCCTCTTACTGTAGCCATAAAATTTTCTTGATCTACTGGTTTTTTAAGAACACGTATATCGCTTGCGTTGGGTAATATACTTACGAGTTCTGCAGCAGCATCGAGAGCTGATACAAAGAGCACTTTCATAGACATACTGATCCTCTTTAGCTGATGATAAAACTGGAGACCGTTCAGATGGGGCATTCTTATATCCACTACTACCAAGCTATAGTATGATGGACTTCTGGTTGTGAATGTATTCAAAGCTTCCTCGGGAACCGTAAATGCATCAACATTGAAGCCTTCAGATGCCAAAAAGGTTTTGTAAGTAAAAAGCGCATCTGGCTCATCGTCTACTATAAGGATATTATGAGCTAGCTCTTTGCTTTGTTGCTTGTCCGCAGGTGAAATTTTTGGTTTCTTAAGAGACAGAAATTTTAGACCCGTATCTGCCTTTGATAATGCCATGTCGCGACGTAGCGCAGCGATGTCTCTCTTTTTGGGCTTCACAGTGTATATATTATATATTGCACCGGCATCAATAAGACCGCTTCCCTTTAATACCTCGAAATTATAATTATCAGAATAATATTTCTTAATGATTTGCTGGAGGTTGTTCCCAACTACCATTCCATTTGGAGATGCCAGTGAGTTCATCTTACTACAAAGACTTATGACTTGTCCAAACAGATCATTGGCAGCAGAAGTTATCGACCTAGCCATCTGTACAGCACCGTAGTCAGCACTAATTCTGTAGTTAATAGCAGGTAGCTTGTAGTCATTTGGGGGCAAATTAATTGACAAGCTGGCTTCCACCATAGCCAAGCCGCATTCTACTACATCTCGGAAAGCAGATGAGTTAGAATAATCAAATGTTTTTGGAAAATAATATATCAAACAATCACCTGTATTTTTTATTATTTTGGCGTCAAAACTCTTCGCTATTGCTGCTATGGTATTGATAAAGATTGAATAGTATTTTCTAATTCTTGCTGGATTAGAAATTTGTGCTATAATTTCCGTAGAATGTACCATGTCGACAAACGAAACGCAGCATTTTTGTACTTCTGCAGAAAATGGGAGCTCATCAAAGACACCCTCAGCAGAGACAATGCTAGGATCAAAATAGTTGGGCCTTAAGTTATTTCCCGATTCATCTCCCGGAGCAGTCAAGATATTATCTCCTATACAAAAATATATTCCTACGAAGCTATATATGAGTAGTGCAGAGAAGATCGAATAATTCTAATGTGCCAGATCATCCCATATTCCTATTAGCTGTACCATAACACGTATCGGTTCCAGGAGTATAAATAGTGAACCTCATGAGTATCGCTTTCCGTTGAAGATCAAATTATCAAATATTCTGGCCAGCGATAAGATAAATCCGGATCACATTTTGACGGTATGATAACGTTCAGCTCTGGCTTATTTTTATAGCAGAGAATAGGCCTCGATTGTCAAAGACATTGTACAGCAAGAAATCAAGTGTATCTATATTTCTTTTCTGTTCGCTGAACCTTGATACAAATATTTTAGCATGAAGGCTGCTATTAGAAACGGTCAAAAATATCGTCTAGCGTTATAGTAAACGGCTTCTTCCCGGTGAGCTTAAATACTGTAGAATTTCCTTTTACGCTCACTTTCTGAAGATATCCAAGTTTATGAAAAATTATAAGCGCAATTTTTCCGCGCTGACGATTATTACCGCATGCTACTCGGTCTTTGTCCTGTAGATTTTGCAATATGAATGTGCCATCTTTACTCTCAGATGTTATAATTGATATAGCACGCCAAAGCCTTGATATGTAAGATTCAGGGTCGTTTAATGAACCCATGTACACAGTTTTAGGATTATCTACCGATCTTGTTATGAGTTGAGCCGCAAAGTTCAGATTGTCTGTATTTTTGAAATATATGTTATAGATACTTTGTTTTTTGCGCTGCCCAGGTCCCTTATTATCAAACCAGAATATGTATCCCTCAGGTTCTCGTAAATAAGGCTGCACCAATACGTTCTGTTGCTCGGTTTCTTTTGCATCAGAATTTATTATTGCATGAGCTTGTTCTAGCCTGTCATAATTCACAACATATTTCTTCTGCTGTTTTGATTCTAGATACATTATAATACCATCGTCCTTAAGGGATCTTAAAGCAAGGTCAAAATTGGTGTCGTAGTGTCTGCCGGCTTCCATACGTATTTGTTCGTCTAACATTACGTTATGAACACCCTCACCAATTAATTGCTGCAACAACCATTTGCGCCATTCAACAGTCGAAAGCACTATGTAGTACGCTACCTGCCAGACTATTTAAATCTGCGCCACTTGCGACGCATTCCCGTCATTCTCGCGTACTATTCACGTCTATGTTGTCGTGTATTTATATACTCCTGGCCAGATATCTACAATATGGCTGAGGTAACTTTACGCAGAGAGGTATCGTATAATAGGAAAAGGCCCTTAGAGGCGATCTTCCAGAACACAAGTGCCAGAATCCTGGATTTCCTTGTTCTAAACCAGAAATTCGATTATTCTGCACCTGAAATAAGCAAAATAACACGCGTTCCACTTAGAACTCTACAAAGGGTCTTACCCCGTCTAGTCAGCAAGCAGATAGTAAAGGAAACAGGAAAGATAGGTAAAACTAGAATGTATATGCTTAACACAGATTCCGAATTAGCAAAATTGTTAAGACAATTCACTCTTGCTACTATAAACGTGGAAATCGATAATGCACTAAAGCAGCGAAAAACCTATCATGGGTCCGAGAACGAAGCGACGCTCAGTAGAAGACACCACGCTATACACCGTTAGACTGGTTGGCGGTGGCGTTTCACATAGTTCATGCAAAGTGCGTAGGAAACAATGTGCAGACGTATGTATTTACCTCGAGCTAATTATGATTTGTTTATATCAGTATGCCTGGTATAGGTACGAATCACTTTTACCTATAATACCTTCTGATTCTCTTCAGCACATTGATCTAGCTAAATATGCTCATTATGTTATCAAAGTTAATTTTATTGGTGTTCTGTTTATACGTCTTTAGCAGTTGTATGATACTTTCCTTTTTGACAACATTTAGCAGTTGATTCATTCGCGATGAGATTATTCCGCTGAGAAATAATGATTGAACAGCCGCAGTTACGTTAGATGGCTTCCTAGCAGTGCTTGCAGTTTCAAAGTCAATTACTTTCGCTGCATTGTTAGATTTTGACACTAAAATATGGTGATTAAGACAACTTAATTGTCCGTGATCTATCTGTGACCTATCCAGGCGATAACACTGTTCAAGTATGGATGCAGCAAGATGGCTGGCATCATTTGTACTTATGTCCTCATTCCTTATCCAATGAATCAGGCTTAGACCATCGATGAATTCCATAATAATAACATTTTTCGATGACTGAAACAACTGCGGACCGACTTGAGCAGAGTTAGCTATTTTGTGCAAATAAGATTCTCTTTCCATGCTAAACCTATTTGCGTCAGTTCTTCTTATTTTGAGCGCATAGATTCTGCTTTTGGCTCTAACCTTAAGAACAATACTTACACACCCTTTGCCAGCAATATTTATTTTTCCAATTTTTGTTCTGCCACCGAGTAAAAAATGTGTTATACCAAATGAAGAAATTTCGTTCAAACGATCTGAGTAGTCTTTGGCGGAAAAATTGGGATATGAAACAATATTTGCAATCTCAGCCGAAGAAATATCAACTTCGTTATTGCTATCTAATGAGCTCGTGTGTGATAATCTTGTTGATTGCATCTCTGGTTATTCCTTTTATTCTTCGTTCATCTCCAGTATAAATTTGAAATGATTGTGCAATATCTCCAATCAATCCCGAGGTAATTCCTGAAATCTCGATGTGTTCTGTTAACAACGAGCCTAGATAATGTTTGGCGGATATTTCCTTTCTCTTTACTAGATTTCTGATCCTCATTTCGTCATCAACCCACATTAGAATAGAATTCTTTTGGTTTTTCAAGATGAAATTGTCCGTTGCGTTTCTCATAAGAATTTCTGGACCGATTCTGTCACGATATGGCCACAGTTCGCATGATTCTAACAAAAAGACAAATACGGCTAGCTTTTTTTCGTCTGTGCCACATGTCGTTCGTATCACTTTGAAATCAGCAATCTCTAGCTGTTTTGAAAGTGCTCTTAGAGATTTCTTCAGCTGGCCCCAGATCACATCGGGGCTGCGCTTGGAATAAGTGAATTCTATCACAAGCAAGTTGTGGTAAAGACGATTATCAAAATGGTGGGCATATTTCCTAGTTCTCTTCTTTTCCATAAAATAATCAAGTGAAGGTCTTGCTAAGAATATCCTTGCGGCCAATACAAATCTGCCAATGCTTTCTGCTGAAATGGCGGCTCCCAGATTTCTTTTAGGATCAACAGGATCAATTATAATTAGACGGCTATCGAATGTCTTTATAATATCCTCATCTACTTTCTCTACAGAAATCACTTGTTTTTTTTCTGATCCCAACTGTGCTTTCATATTAGAAATCTCCTCTAAAACAGCCCTGAATGAACCAAATTTTAGGATCAGAACTTCAGTAACATACCCGCTAAATCCGCTCGTGGCAATTTCCGCCCCATATATTCCACTTCCTTTAAGAAATTTTTTCAGTAGTCTCACTTGGTCTTTTTTCTCCTGGTCCAAATTATCGATAATATACTGAGTGTGAAATGGGGATCTATCTGCTGCACTTTTCCATCTGCCCTTTTCTACATCATAACATGGTACAACGTTGACTCTGACTCCTCTAACATATGCTTCTACATAAGGATGACTGGAATAGCGAATATTAGGTCTATACTGTCTTAAAGATTTGAGTCCTATTCGTTTACCTATCTCTTCAAATTCTGCTAGGCTGGTACACGCAGCAATTTTTACAAAAATGTCAACATCTGCATCACACTTTAGCCAAGTTCCTTTGGCAAACGATCCGCCGAAGACTATTTCGACTATTTTAGGACAATTGTATGACTTTACCAGCCGTAACGTTTGCTCGGCTACTGTTTTTAATCTTTTAGCCTCAACACACGATGGCTTGCATCGCTTTATCGCCTTGAAAATCGTTTCTTCTAGGATATAGCTCACTTTGCGTGCACCACAAAAATGTCAGAATAGACCGGGCCTTGAGGAGTAAGACTACTAGACTTGAGAGATAATTTTTGAATAACGTCATCTCCGGGACTCTTTGTACTATATTTTGACAATATCTCATTTACTCTGAGCCTTTCTTTTTTGACACGAAATATCGTCATATGAGGCGTAAATGGTTTATCTGGTTTAAAACCAATTTCTTTTAATTTTGATATCACACAATCGGCTAGCAGGATGATTTTGCTCTTTCCTTCCTCTTCAATGCCAAGCCAGATTACATTAGCGAAGTTTGGGTTAGGGAATGCTCCAAGACCACGATACGTTATTTTAATTGGCTGAAAATCTAATTCAGACAACTTGTTTTTTATTTTTTCAATATTTGGTAGATCTAGTTCGTCGAGGAAAATAACAGTAAAATGAAGGTTCTCCCTTTTAACTGCTTTTACTTCATGATGTCTTAAATATGGGACTTCGGATAGCTCTAGCTGCAATTTCTCGACGGCTTTTTTGTTATTTATTTCCAGAGCTATAAAAGACCGTATTTGTTTCAAATTATTCAGATCTCTTAAAAAATACCTCTATTAACTTTTTATTTGATGTCCATCTATAAGTTCTGTTAATATCTCAAAGGCCTTCCAGTGAAATGATACTGTAGCACATTACACTATATCGGGTTTGAATTACAGCATATAATATAGGGTAAAAGCAATAAAAAATCATCATGATGAGGTCAGAGGCTAAGAAGAGACGCAAGCTAATTGTGTGTATCACTGGTATGCCTGGCGCTGGCAAATCAACTATCGCCGAGTCATTAAGGAAGAAGGGATTTTACGTGATAGCAATGGGAGATGTAATAAGAGAGGAGGCCAGACAGCGAAATTTAGATCCTACTGACATTAATTTAGGCAAGTTAATGCTTAAGCTGCGTGATGATTTGGGTCCTGGAGCGATCGCTCATTTAATTCTGAGAAAAATTAATAGCGAGGATATCAGCAGTGCACAAAAAGAGAATGTAGTTATTGATGGCATACGTGGAATCGCTGAAGTTGAAATATTAAAAAGGGTTGGTTGTGTCAAGTTGCTTGCTATACATGCCTCGACCAACAAGAGATTCACACATTTAAAGCAAAGGGCGAGATCCGATGACCCCTGTGCCATGGAAGAATTTACGACTCGGGACAGGCGAGAACTGACGGTAGGCATCAGCGAGGCAATTGCTTTGGCTGACGAAACCCTATCGAACAATGACTTAACAGTTGATCAGCTACAGGAAAAAGCATTTAAAATCATAAGAAAATGGATCAGTTCGACTTACAAATAATAATAAAAGGATACCTTATGAATACATGTGAATATTCGACTCATGAGAAAAACTCCAATTTCTGTTCAAGTTGAATTGAAGATAGAGGCTACCGTTAACCCTTCCGAGAGCTCAGATAAGGTAATTTCTGCCATCACCAATATATTCGATGGATGTTCGCCAGAACTAAAATATGGATCATTAATTATTGCTCGTTGTTTCGATCTTGGATGTTTAACCATCACTTATGACCAAGTTAGATCCAGAGCTGCACTAGGGGTTTTGAGAAGAATGCTTGTAGATAACCGGATCTATAATACCACGTGGTTTCTCTTAAACAAACAAGCAGCGTTCGCGGGGATAGTAGCAGTGACGGAGGACGAAACCGAATCGCCACTAGGTCCAATAAGAGTAAAGATAGTATGCGATGAATTAGAGGAGCTTATTGACTGGCTAGCACCTTTGTATTAAATAAAGAAGCCTTAGTCAATTAATATTTGAACTCAGGACCAGAAAAAGTAAAGCGAAATAGAGTATAAAAGTAGGCTGTGAAACTTAATATTTTGTCCCTTCGACCCAGTTCACAAAACTGGATTTGAGTTAGGTGTGGTGTTTATAAATTTCACTATTTTGTTGCGCAATTATAACAATGCATTTTAATCCTAATATATGATCTTATCATGTAATAATGAACTTTGACCGCACTTGGATTAGACAGAGAAAGCCAGCCACGTCGGAGAAGATAAAAGAAAAGGTAAGAACACAGCAGCCACTAAAACCCAGAGTCGAATTCGCAAAGAACAGAATCCAGGCGCAAAGTCAAAAGTTGGACACAGTGTTACATAATTTGAGAGATAAGGAGAATTTATTGTTCAACCAAGTTGTATCAAGCTTGCAAAAACATGATGTACAAAAGAGCAAAATGTTATCCAATGAATTAGCACAGACCAAAAAGACTGGCAAGATGATCTCTCAGATAAAAATGGCGGTAGAACAGGTAAATCTTCGATTGGAGTCTACACTAAGCATGGGTGATGCAGTAGAGTCAATCGCTCCTGCAATTGGAGCATTAACCAAAGTAAAATCAGGCTTGTCTGGCGCGATGCCGGACGTGGATTCAGAATTAGGCGAAATGAACGGCGTTTTCAATGAAGTCCTGAGTAACGCAGGAAGCATAGGAGAGATAGGAGCTGAATCGTTTGAATTTGGTACTCGCGGTGAAGACTTAGACAGGATCCTATCTGAGGCAAGTGCTGTTGCAGAACAGAGAGCGCATGAGAATCTTCCTGACGTTTCAATTGGATCTTTTACTGCTGCTAGAAGATCATCAGTTGGTGAGAGTTCGCAATAGCGCGATAGTTGAAGATGAATTATTATATTTATTCACTATCCAATTCAGGTTTCCTTTAAAAAATAATCGATTTTGACTGCTGGGCGTTTGCTAGTCATAAAAATAATTTATTTTTGTAACATATTGTTCATTACGGTTAAAATGTTAGAGTTGGTTGAGCCCCCGATTGCATGAGTAATAAAGACCAAGGCGGTAGATTATTGGTTTTCAGATTCAAAGTAGTTTAGCAAGCCAAAAGATTTTCCTATTTAACGAGATTTTATTGCATACTTTGAATGCCGTTTGTAAAAGATCGGTATATTGATACTGCGTCTTGTTCGTCCTTTGCGCCCACTATTGTTGCAGCGCCACTGGAGAGAAAACTTACCGATAAATGACCCGTTTTGTTGCTTATGGCTGTTAGTCCTAGGTTACCTCTCGTTTTGACATAGTACCCGGCTAATTCTGCATTCTTTGCTATTCCTACTAGACTAATTGGTGAAGATAACAGCTTTGACGGACTGACCGTGTATGTTCTCTTTCCGTTGTCTCTTCCACAGAGCTCTTCTACAATCAGCTGCTTTACTACGAGCATCGGTTCATCTTTTTCATTCTTTACTCCGCATGAGGGACACTCATTTTGTCTTGATACTTGTATTTTGTCAAACGATAGTTCATTTAAGTCAATGTAAAGCAGTCTATTCTCGAGTGTTGGTTGCTGGCCTATAATTATTTTGATAGCTTCTGATACTTGGATACCACCTACTAAGTACAATATCGATGGATGTACCCCTTCCGTACTGCATGTTGGCATATCATCCTCGGATAATGCAGGAAATATGCACCGCAAACACGCAGATTTGTTTGGCAATATAGTGCAAATTGAACCCACTACACCTAATGCCCCGCCATAAATAAAAGGGATGTTAAATTTGACGCATGCGTCATTTAGTGCGTATCTAGCATCTATACTATCAAGAGCATCAAGAACAACATCGAATCCGGCTATAATGCTTTCAGCAGTATATTTGGTTACAGAAAGTGGAGCGGGTTCTATTTCTACTGCTGGATTCATTGCTCTTAGGCGGTCGGCTGCCACTTCAACTTTGACCTTACCAACATCCTTGTCGCAGTAGAGATGTTGTCTATGTAAATTTGAGATCTCCACTACGTCCCTATCGACAATCTTTAATCTGCCAATGCCCATTGCGGTTAGCTGAGTGACAATAGGATTCCCAATTCCACCTGTGCCGATTACGCAGACTTTAGCATTACGAATTTTTTCCATTCCTGTAAAACCTATTTCCTCAAGCATTATTTGCCTAGAATAACGCTGGAAATCTTCACTTGCAAGACCTGCTCCGCCTGCTACTGCAGGCAATATATACACAGAATCGCCATCCTCAAGAGACGTTGTCATCCCGTCATTCTTGAAACGCATATTTTTTCCATTGATGTAAATGTTAATTAAGGCACGCGGCTTGCCGTTGAGATCAAAGACCCTTCTCTTAAAATCTTCTCCCATCTGGTCGGAGAGTCTTGTAAATGCATCGTCCAAGTTTTTCGCATCCAAGGAGATCTTTTTTTCTCCTGCTCCTTTGTTTAATACAGATGGAATTGTGAATTCAACTTTGGCCATTTTTATTATTATGTCTCCCTAACATTTTATGCATACACATACTTTACCTATCTAATCATGGCTGAAACTATCTGCGCATCTGGCTTTACCACATTAAGTTTGGGAAGCATATTCATAATTGCTTCCGTAGCCTTCAACCCATTGCCTGTAACATAGCAAACTATTGTCTCATCATTATCGATTTTGCCATCTTCGATTAGCTTACGAAGAACAGCCACCGACACCCCACCGGCAGGTTCGGTAAAGATACCTTCTGTTTTGGCAAGTGTTAATATCCCATCAACAATTTCTTCATCTGTAGCATCTTCTGCTATACCATTATATTCCTTCAATTTTTTTAATACATACAACCCATCACCCGGATCACCTATTGCGAGGCTTTTCGCGATTGTTTCAGGTCGTTCCACAGGCACAACATTATCACTTTTTCTCTTAAAAGCATCCACTACGGGTGAGCAACCATGAGGTTGTGCCGCAGTTATCCGTAAATTTTTTACACTATCGATAAATCCAAGCCTATGCAATTCTTCAAATCCTTTACAAATTGCATTCAACATTGCTCCACTTCCAACCGGAATTATCAGATTATCAGGTACTTGCCAGTTCATTTGCTCAGCTACTTCGTAGGCGAGGGTCTTGGAACCTTCTACGTAATAAGGCCTCATATTGATATTCACAATACCGATACCTTTAGAGTCACCAATTATTGAGGCAACTCTATTGGCATCATCATAGGTCCCGTCTACTGCTACAAATTCGGCACCATACGATAACGCCTGAGCGATCTTCACATGTTCTATATCAGAAGGAGCAAAAATATAACATGGCAGTTTTGCTTTTGCAGCATGGGCTGCAGTTGCCGAGGCAAGATTGCCTGTTGATGCACACCCTACGGCATTTAATCCAATCTCCTTAGCTTTTGAAACAGCTACTCCTGCAGGCCTGTCCTTAAAGGAAAATGTCGGATTTACAGAATCATTCTTAATGAATAAGTTTTTCAGTCCTCCTATTTCTTTACCAAGTCTATCCGCATATTGCAGAGGAGTAAAACCTGCATTGAGGTCTATAATATTGCTTTTGTCAGTAATTGGAAGAAGCTCAAAATACCTCCAATACGTTTTCTCATGTCTGGATGTAAAAATGTCCTTTTTTATATCGGAAGGAAGATTATAAATGACATCAAGAGGGCCGAAACAGTCCTCACATACATATATAAATCGCGGTTCATATTCAGCAGCGCATTCCCTACACTTAAGTGATTGTATAATGCCCATTGTTACAACTATCACCTATCCTCTCTACGATATAAATAAGGTTCTCTAAGCACAATTTTAATATTACTAAATTTTATTGTCAGATATGTGAGAATTACTTAACATCTCTTTCAATGACTTTCTGTTAAACTAAAAATCTTTCTAATCTTTCACGAGTTATTTCAATTTTATCGTCTATTTTCTAATATATTGTGAAAACATGATCTCAAACCTGTGTGACATGTATTTGATTGTGTCTCTACAACGTACAATACGGCATCGCAGTCACAATCAACTAATATTTCCCTAACGAGATGCACATTTCCCGATTCTTCTCCTTTCATCCATAACTTATTACGCGAAGTGCTCCAAAAATGGGCGTTTCCAGTCTTAATTGTATGGTCAAGTGCTTCTTTGTTAATATATGCTAACATCAAAATGTCTCTAGTTTTTCGGTCTTGAACTACTACAGGTAGCAGACCATTGCGTTTATTGAAATCAATTTCCTGGATGGATTTGCTGTTCATATATGTATTGTTCTGTATATATACACCATGCATAATTAAGTTTCTTCATATACTCCGAGCGAGTGCGGATATTCTATATGATTACATGATGGAAAATACGTTCGTAAAACACCATGAATGAACCATAGAAAACAGCTTTCAATTTCAAGCAGAATTCGTTTACTTTGTCAAAGCCTTAGCTGACCCCAGTAGGCCTCTGGTGTTCCCTGTGTTCTAATTTCTTATGCTGTTCTTTGTCCTGTTCTGTTGTAAAAATCATTCCACATACTTCGCATTTAATCCGAGTCGATGATTCATAATTTCTGTCATCCTTTGATGCCATGAAGTATTGGTAAATTTCATCGAATAATTATGTTTTCAGAAAAGTCATTCCACATTTTTATATCTTAATATGATCGTTTATGATAATCTGTTGGACAAGATGTGATCGTAACAACTGAGTACAGATTCAGTCGCTTGATATAAGATTATATCTGCAACAATCTGATTATATTTCTTCAAACGTCGTCATGACAACTTCAAGAGATCAATCGTCCGATATTCTCCATATTGGATTCGATGATACTGATTCGGTGAGTAGTGGGTGCACCACGCACTTGGCATTTAAAATTGTACAGTATTTGTTAAACCTACAGTCAAGGTTCATCGATTATCCACTACTAATCAGACTTAATCCAAATGTGCCTTGGAAAACACGAGGGAATGGCGCGGTTTGTCTGAGAATACAAACAAGGAAACACCGGAGGATAGTTGAATATATAAAACAAGCTATCGAGCATAGTTCGGAAACTGCTAGCGGTACGAATCCTGCTGTTGCCTTTCTGACAGAAGAACAAGTGCCAAATTCCCTAAAAGATCTCAGCAGAATTGCCTTGTTTGATATAGTAACCGCACAGTATGCAGAAAAGATTGCACAGGAGAACGGCATTGAGTATTATAGTTTCGGTAGTGGTCAAGGTTTGGTTGGGTCGCTGGCCGCAATTGGTTGCTTGTTACGTCATGACCATACATTTGAGGCAATAGCTTATAGAAAAATCCAGAACTGTGGCACTGTTCGAGTAGTTGATGCTTCAAGAGTAAGACAATATAGCAAAAATACATTTCCGAATACATTTAACAACTACGATGAAAAGCGTAGACGTGTACTTATTACCCCTCATGGACCTGATCCCGTCTTTTGCGGTATAAGAGGAGAGAACCCTGATGTTGTAGTTGAGTCGCTGAAGGAATTGCAAATCCAAGAAGAATTAGATGGCTATATGGTTTTTCGCTCTAATCAGGGAACGAATATGCATTTGCAAAATGAACTGAAGTTAAAAGGACTCAAGACGTTCAGTGCAGGTTACATCCAATGTAAGATCAGCAAAACGCCGCATCCAATTCCAGGAGGTCATGTTATATTTGAGGTGCAAGATGAAAACCGCTTGACTTCACCTGCAGCAGTATACGAGCCTACAGGCCTAACAAATCTAGCCTTAGGGCTAGATGTAGGTGATACGATCGAAATAGGTTGTAGCGTCAGAGGATCGACGTCAAAATTTTCAAAAACCTTGAACATAGAATATATTCTGGTATTAACACTTAATGAAATACACAGGACATTCAATCCAATATGCCAGAGTTGTGGCAAAAGAATGAAATCAGAAGGAAGAAATAAAGGATTTCAGTGCGATAAATGCGGCTTTAAAGACAGAGATAGTAACAAAATCTACGTGATACAAAACAGAAATGTTTCTAAAGGACTATACGTCCCTTTATCAAGTGCCCATAGACATTTAACTAAACCAATCCAAAGATACGGTATGGAAAAGAGCTTTTTTAATCCATATCCTCAGTTAAAACTTTATTCGGAGTGGTTTTGTTCTTCGCATACTCTAAATCATTCTTTAAATATTTACAAATGAAATACGCTTGTTGAGTAAGCAGTACCCACGGCAACCGCCAGCGATGTTCTTTTGGTATATTTAAGAACGAGAGCAAAGCTAACAAGAAATTTTTTACATGTGTATAAGAACTGGTGACCTACTAGTATCTGAGATAGTTAAGGGTCGAACCACCATACATATGCGAGTCAGAAAAATAGCGGGGGGTTGATTTGAACATACGTCCATAACCTCTGCACAGTCATGGAAACCGCTCTGCGGGTTATGAGCCCGCCGGGATTACCTAACCTCTGTAGAGATCTGGCTTCCCCACCCCGCTGTCTGCATCTTTGTACAAGGGAAATATATCTCTTTTACAGTTATTAATGACATACCAGTAAGTAGGCAGCAAATTGTCAATATAGACTACACAAACGCGCTTCTAAAAACAAAAACGATATATGTTATAAAGATGTAATGAGCTGTCCAAGTTTCGCCAAATTTGGCTCATTTATAGACAAGTCAGCTCTTTCTTCTAATATTCTGTGCTTTGGCATAAATGCAATCCCGACGGCTGCCTCTTCTACCATGCACAAATCAGACTTGGTATCTCCGATTGCGACAGTACGACTTGGACCAATTTGAAATTTTCGTGTATTTCTGCGAAGACAATACCTTTTGCAAACTGAAATTTTGCAGTAACACCCATTTTTTTGCCACCCCAATGGCATCTTGATATTTCCTGTCAGTTTTCCACTACTATCCAATTCTAGGCAGTTGGATTCACTAAAGTCAAAGTTTAATTTCTTTGCCACATAATTAACTGCAATATCATAACTATCGCTTATTATGCCAAGTATATGTCCTTGCTCTTTGAGATCTTCAACAACCTTCTCACAATTTCTCATTAGACGAAGGCTTTCAATTCCTTGAGTTATGTCGTCAACCGAGAGCCCCTTAAACAGGCGTGCTATACTTTCACTTTGTTGGTAGCCAAGTAAAGTCGGATTTTCCTGAATTTGTCTGACTTTATCTGACAAGCCTAATCTATCTGCAACAGCAAAGACGAGTCTTCCATCAACAAGCGTGCCATCCATATCGAAAGCCACAAGCAAGGGTTGATGCCTAGTTTTATTGTTCGTTAGAGGACACCACCAACAAGTATGCTACGCACCTTAATAACTCAACACTCTTTCTTGCCACAAGGTCATTACTCCATAAAGCAACGATTATGGCACCAACCGAATAATAATAATTTCTTTCATTCAGCTGTTAGCAACTGACCCAATAAATCTTTATACATCAATTTTATGGTTTTGTCTCTAAGATAAACTGTCCGTTCTCATTGAATAGGTTGTCATATAAGAACAGACTTCTAAAAACTCTCACAACGCATAAGAAATTCGTACGTTTCTATCGACACCAATAAATTTGAGATGCGGGAGGTGGGATTTGAACCCACGAACCCCTGAGGGATGAGGTAACCCAGTCAATGTCTTCAAAGACATCTGAGCTCCGTGCTAGACACAAACGTCTGGTCTCACGCCGTTGACCAGGCTTGGCAACCCCCGCGACAACTTGCCATGGCATTATCCTAATATATACTATAAAAGAAATCGTGACAACGTAACAAGTAAAGCCCAGTATAATATGTCTGCTTGGTCATTTCAAATTTTGACACGCGCCGACCCAACAAAGTCCACAATGAAGCTTTGTAGTGTATGACTAGGCAGCGCGGGAACTATAATCTATAAATGGACCCGTCTCGGCTCCATGACCTTCACCTACTATCGAAACAAACACATCATCGAGCGTGATTGGTGAGACTGTAAAGGATAGATTCCTTTTTATAGCAAACTCCGATAGTTCCTTGATGCTAGACTCAAATGTGAAAACCCTTATGCTGTCAGCACCCGTGTCTAGTACTGAACCGTAGCGTGTAAGCATTTCGCTATTAATGCCGTTCTTTGCTATATCTACCCTTATGTTCTGGGGTATAAACTTGCGTAAATCGCGAATGGTGCCTTCTGCGATTATATGGCCGTTATCTATTATAACGATATAATCTGAGAGCATCTCAGCTTCGTCCATATAATGAGTTGTTAACAATATCGATCTGTTACCTTTTTTCCACCTTTTAATTGCTGACCAGACTTGGCGCCTAGAAATCGGATCCAACCCAATTGTCGGCTCGTCAAGGAACAGTAATTCTGCATCTGCAGCCATTGCCATGGCGACGAGTATCTTTTGTTTCATACCACCGGAGAGGTTCATTGCAGGCTTATCCTTTGCTTTATAAAGTTCAAGATTATGCAATATATCTTCTGTCTTTTCTTTGGCTACACTTCTACTTTCTCCCCTTATCTGTAACCAATTGTATACATGATCCCATGGAGTAAGTGCTCTCAAAGGTCTCCCTTCCTGCGGTACAATTGAAATTAGATTCCTTACTTTATGTGGCTCGCCGAGAATATCACATCCAAGAATGCGTATGTATCCACTAGATGGCAATAGCTGAGTAGCACAGATACGTATAAAAGTGGTTTTACCTGCGCCGTTTCTGCCTAGAAGAGTAAATATCTTGCCGGCGTCCACCTCCAATGAAACATTAGACAACGCAGCATGTTTTGAACTGCTGTATATCTTTGAGAGCTTCCTTGCCTCGATTACGGGCATAGTCTATAATGAAAGATCAGAAATATATGAGAATATATACTATGGGCCAAGCGTATGGGCATTGATTTCATTGAGAATTTTGGAAAGCTATATCTAAATCCTTAAGCAAGGACTTTTGTTTATCATCGAGTTTAGTTGGGATCTTAATATTGATTCGAGCAAGAAGGTCACCTCTGCCATATGATCCGTAGCGAGGTAGTCCTTTATTCCTGATTTTCAGGATAGTGTTTGGTTGAGTCCCTTGAGGGATTCTTAATTTCTCCTTACCATCCAATGTAGGAACTGTAATATCAGCCCCCAATGCCAAGTCAGTAAATTTAAGGTTGAGATTATAAAGAATGTGACCATCTTCGAGTCGTTCAAAAAGTGGATGTGGTTGTACATGAATTCTTATCAACAAGTCGCCCGGAGGACCATTTTCTGAAGGCTGTCCTTCTCCACGCAACTGCAGTGTCATCCCGTCCTCTACTCCTGCAGGAATTTCTAACCTAATTTTTTTGTTCTTTTTGACATTGCCTGAGCCGCCACATACATTGCAAGGTTTATCTATAATTTCGCCCTGTCCTTGACAGGTACGACATGGTTCTAATGAGACGAAGGTAGAAAATCTATTTTGACTATATATTCGTCTCGTCTGGCCTTGACCATCGCAGACAGTGCATTTTCTCGGTTTTGTTCCTGCTGCAGCTCCACTTCCGCCACAACTGTTACATTTCTCGAGCTTTGGTAGCTCCAATTCCTCCTTCCTTCCTCTAAGTACTTCCTCGAATGAAAGCTCGACATCATAGACAAGATCTTGTCCTTTTGTTCTGCCGCCGCCAAAGCTAAAACCAAAACCAAAGGGGTCCCCAGCATTGACACGACCGAAGCCACTGCGATTTCCAAATATCTGTTCAAATATGTCTCTGAAACCCCCAAATCCCATGTCCTTAAAGATTTCGTCAAAATTTGCTTCTGATCCTCTGAACACTTCCTCAGATCCAACATGACCGTATGTGTCGTATCGCTTTCTTTTTTCATCATCAGAAAGAACAGCATATGCTTCCGAAATTTCCTTGAATTTTTCTTCTGATCCAGCAGTTTTATTTCTATCTGGATGATATTGTAGTGCTAGCTTTCGATAAGCATTTTTGATTTCGTCCTTGTTTGCACCTCTCGGGACGCCTAGAACCTCATAGTAGTCCCTTTTATTGCTCATTTTTCCACGTTCCTATCAAATATGGATCAAAATTATTACCCCGCAATACCACTTGTGTCTAAGTGGCAGGCGGTGGAGTTGTAGTATCTGAGGTGCTACTGGGTCCGGCTGCTGCCTCCGAAGATGCTGCTCCAGGTGCTGCTGATGCTGCTCCAGGTGCTGCTGATGCTGCTCCAGGTGCTGCTGATGCTGCTCTATAGGCCTCGGCGCTGATCTCGCCTAGAACAGTCTGCAACTCTTGTGTCTTTGATTTTATGCTTGTGCCATCGTTACTGGCTATCGCTTCTTTCAATTCTTGAACGGATTTGTTGACCCTGTCTTCTTGTTCTGGTTTGATCTTGTCCTTGAGATCTTGTTTTACGAGCTTCTCCGCTGCATAGATCAAGTTATCAGCCTCATTCCTTATTTCAGCGTCTTCCTTCTTCTTTTTGTCAGCTTCTGCAAATTGCTCTGATTCTTTCTTTAGCTTCTCAATCTCTTCCTTTGACAGTTTGGCATTTGCAGTTATAGTTATCTTTGCCTCTTTAGATGTTGCAAGATCTTTGGCAGTGACATTCAGAATTCCGTTTGCATCGATATCAAAAGTGACTTCAATCTGAGGAATACCCCTTGGAGCTGGGGGAATTCCTGATAGGTTAAACATTCCCAAGGAAACACAATCAGAAGCCATCGGCCTTTCTCCTTGCACTACATGAATAGTGACTGCAGTTTGGTAATCTGCTGCTGTTGTAAACACTTTGCTCTTTTTCGTAGGTATTGTAGTATTGCGTTCTATCAGGGGCTCCTTCAGACCGCCTAGCACTTCTACGCCTAATGTAAGCGGCGTAACATCTACCAAAAGTATATCCGTTGAGACGTCTCCAGAAATAATGGCTCCCTGAATAGCCGCTCCCATTGCGACTGCCTCCATGGGATCGACGCCACGCTCAGCCTCCTTCCCCATCACCGTTGCAACAAACTGCCTTACGATTGGCATTCTTGTTGGTCCTCCAATCAATATTATTTTGTCTACATCTGGAGGAGATATCTTGGCGTCCTGCAGAGCTTGCATCATCGGTGATCTGCATCTTTCGACTATAGGTCGCAGAAGTTCCTCAAGTTTAGCCCTCGTGATTGACAATACAAGATTCTTCGGACCGGTAGTAGCATCATATGCAAGGAACGGCAGGTTTATCTCAGTCGTAACAACGTTGGACAGTTCGATTTTTGCTTTCTCTGCCGCTTCTCGAATTCTCATCATTGCAGCTTTGTCGCTTATAATATCCAACCCAGATTGCTTCTTGAATTCTTGTAAAACATAATCAACTAAAGTATTATCCATGTCGGTTCCACCAAGCTGTGTGTCTCCAGAAGTGCTTTTAACCTGAAAAACTCCGCCGCCCATTTCCATTATTGTTACGTCTAGTGTACCGCCGCCGAGATCAAAAACCATAATCTTGAGGTCCTTCTGAACCTTATCCAATCCATAAGCCAACGATGCAGCTGTAGGTTCGTTAATAATCCTTACCACTTGCAATCCCGCTATCTCTCCTGCATCTTTCGTTGCCTGCCTCTGGTTATCATTAAAGTAAGCAGGCACCGTAATCACAGCTTTATCTACTGTTTCCCCTAGAAAAGCTTCAGCATCTCTCTTTATCTTCTGCAAAATAAATGAGGATATCTGTTGTGGAGTATACTGTTTGCCAAAAACACTAAATTTAAAATCTGTTCCCATTTTGCGTTTAGCTGCTATCACGGTGCCTTCAGCATTCGATATCATCTGTCGGCGTGCCGGCTCACCTACGATAAGCTGACCTTCAGGAGTAAAAGCTACAACGGAGGGAAATGCTTTTCCTCCAATAGAAGTGCCTTCAGCGGCCTGAATGATTGTAGGTTTGCCACCCACCATCGCTGCTGCGGCAGAGTTACTTGTTCCAAGATCAATTCCTATAATTTTTGCCATCTCTAATTTCTCGTCTCCTTTTCTATTGTCTCTGTATCATTAATGATATTTTTAACTATCTTTTTAGAGATTTCTACAAGGCTGGGTCTTAAAACTTTATTGTTTAACATGTACCCCTTTCGAATCTCACCTGTAACAGTATTTTCTGGCACGTCATCACGATATGAGAAACTTAAAGCGTCATGAATATTTGGATCAAAAGGAGTTCCTATAGTTTCTATCTCCATCACCCCCTCCGATCTGAGCAAAGAGTCCAAGTTCTTTAGGATTGCCTCTAATCCTTCAAGTACTACTCCTTCAGACATACTTTGCTTTGCTATTTCTAAAGCCCTGAGGTAATCGTCCCTGATGCTTAAAAATTTTAATAAGACTTCAGCTTTGCTTGACTCAACTTTTGAGGCCACCTGCTTTTCCATTTGTTTCCTGTAATTGTCGAAATCGGCCATAAGGTATTTTAATTTATTAAGATTGCTCTGAGATGACTCCCTAACCTTAGACAGTTCTTCTTTTACATATTTCAATTCTTCGCTAAGTGTGGTTATCTCTTCGTCTTTATTTGGTTCTTGTTCATCCCTCGATTGATGGACTTCTTCCATATCTCTATCATCCTCCAAAAACGATCAGCCGCTAGAAAATTTGGCTTAAGGCAAATAATTACATATCGTTTAAACGGCCGAGGCTTGCAGTTTATCGCAATCTTGGATATACAATATCTTTCGCTGGGAACATTATATCAGCCTATTTTTTCATTATCGATATACGCAAGCTCATATGCTATCGCAGAATCTGGCCGAAAAATGTGATGTTTAGAGTGTTATATTCTAAGAAAAAAAGGTGCGGTCAGGTTTAAGTAATATTCAGATGTGGGAAAGAAGATACACTAACGTTAAGTTCTGATTGGATCTTTCGAATCTTGGTTGCATATTCTCTCATTTTCACATCGTCAGCTTGAACCTTTGCAATCCTATAGCCCTTCCATGCTTTTCGTAACGCGCCCCAACTTTGACCGGTTGTAAATGTATTGTCTGGGTTCTGTGCTGCAGTTGTTTCTTGATTAAGGGAAACTAATGCTGTCATATCTGCTTGAAGATCAGTCACTTGATACTTATAACCCATAGTAAAGCATATCTCGGCCTCAGCTAAAAAAAATTTCATGCATATATACTAAAATAGCCTCAGCTGTGTGCGAGCATCGCGTTTATGCCAGCCTATATTTGAGCTTTGTTTTTCTGAAAGTTCGCATAACTAATATCTACTGCTGCAATATTATTTCTACCACATCCGCTGCGAATACGCTAAGCATAATTGCCTTTAATTGAGGAGCGTGCACCACATGCTTCGCATAACAGAAATCCCACCTTCTTACTTTTCTCTGTTCTGGTGTCGGGACTTCCGCAGACAGGACAGATCACATAGTCCTTAACATACCTGTCTATTAGTGCTCCAAACGATGATGGTTCTTTGCGACCAAGAAAAATTACCCTTTCGCCGGCAATATATCCAGCTGATGCCAACTCCTTGTTAAGATAAAGTAACAATTTTTCCGGGTCTCTTCGGAGCGCTTTTGGAAATTCCATAAAGTTCCTAAAGATCGTCCTCTGGCCAACCCACATAATTTGCGGAGTAGGTAGTTCTAGTCTTGACACGACCTTTCTGGACGTGTTGCCAAGTTGACTCTCTAGACGCTTGAGTAAACCCTCGTACTCTGACCTTGTTTGAGTGACCACGCATAATGTTATATGGTCCTATTAAAGTACTTTATGCACAGACGATCAAACGAACAGCTGAAGTATCATCTTGTTTTTAGCACGCTACTTGGCTTTTAGTAATTATCGGCGTTCACATACTTTTATAAAGGAACTGCAAACTAATGCACAATCTAGCTGAAAATCTTATAATAGCAAACATAGTAGTACTATCGCAGTATATGGGTTTCAAGCGTTTGTTGATTACCAGGTTTGTTAGAATGTTTGTTACACTCTGTGCAGTTCTGATTATAACTATAGCGCTATTGGGAACCACAATGGATGATATACTTCGGCGCAATGCACAACAATCAGTTTTACAAGAGACCAGTCATGACAATAGGTTGATATCCAGATTTAAATCCCAACAAGAACTTCAAAGTTATATTAATAGTCAGATAAATGCTCGCATTCACTCGCAAGGATTAGATGAGCCGTGGTATTCGCCAAAAGCGTTATTGTCAAAGCTATTTAAAACCATGAGCTTGGACCTTGGGAATGCACTCTTCTTAACTAGTGACTTAGGTTCGCAAAAGGTAAGTAATATAATACTCGAGAAATTACCAAATACGATATTATTATTTACAAGTTCTACTCTCATAATCACATTCATTGGACTCTATCTCGGGGCGTACTCTGCTAGCAGGACTGGTTCAATGGTAGACAAGTTTACATCTAGCTCCGCCATATTCAGCATTAGTGTTCCGACCTTTTTTATAGGTATGATGATGATAATTGTGTTTGCATTTATATTTCCTATATTTCCGTCGAGGGCAACTCCTACGACATCTCCGGCTGACCCATATTACATTCTTGATCTCTTATACCACATGATCTTGCCATTGGTCACTCTAGTTTTGGTTGGCTTTGGGGCCTGGGCTTATACAGTCAGGTACTACGTGATTAATATCTTTAACGAAGATTTCATAGCGGCCAAGAGGGCACAAGGGATTTCAAATAGAAGGATAACTTATTTTCATGCACTAAAGAATGCTGCACCCCCTACGTTCACGGCAATTGCTCTATCGCTTTCAGGTTCTCTTGGAGGAGCTTTTCTTATCGAAATAGTTTTTAACTGGCCAGGAATGGGTTTACTCGCATTTAATGCCATCAGTGTAATGGATATCCCAGTCATCATAGGACTGACATATGTTGCGACTCTTATTTTTGTAATCACCATGTTCATAGTTGACTTGATGTCTCAATACTTTGATCCCCGAGTGAGGATAGGATGATCTTTTTTCGATGATCCTACCCGAATTTATACGTCAATTTATAAGCTTAAAAACCGGAGTAGCAGGGATTGCTATACTTTTCTTTCTAATTGGTTTGTCTATATTTGCTGCTACCGCTATTCCATTAGAATCGTTTAAACAGTGGAACAATCCAAACTACTGGATAAAATATCCAAAAGCTGCTATGCCAAGCTGGACCAACCTTTTCGCCCCCGCTAAGGAGCCTGAACATTTGATTCTGAGAAATGCTGCCATAAGAAAGGGATTAGATGAAGGTATAAGTACACTAAACTATTCGTACAAATTTGCATTCAATTATGATTTTTTTCCTAGTGACTTTATGATAAATTATGCCGTACAATATGGTGCCACCCCACCTCTAGTAGACGTTGAATTATCTAGACCAGATGGCAATTCATTTGCGATTATTTCATCCTCTCTTCCTTCCCCTCAAGGCCAAAACTATGTTTTTAGAGACACAGTATTTTCCACAGAAAATGAAATTCAAGACAATCTTAGGAGTTATGTCGATAAATTCAGCTATGATGTAGACATTACAAGGCCTCAGGTAATGCTTTTTTCAGCACTAGATAAAGCAAGTGTATTAAAGGGTGTCTATACTCTAAATATATCCTTTTCTTTTTTTGATGAGCATGATAAAGTTTTAAACTCCGAATTTATCCTTGGCGGCAAGGTTTACGGCTTGTTGGGTACTGATGAATTAAGACATGACTTGTCTATAGGTATATTGTGGGGAACTCCAGTGGCTCTGTTTATAGGTCTCTCTGTGGCGATTGTTTCCACATTCATAGGATTATTCTATGGCTTAGTAGCTGCATACAAAGGCAAAAGAATAGAACCAATTATGATGACAATTGTACAGATCGTCATAAATATCCCAGTGTTGTTTATCTTGATTATACTTGCTATAACTATAGGCAGAAGTCTATTTCTTATAGTGGGTTTCTTTATCCTATTTGGATGGATAGGGATGGCTCTGATTAGCAGAAGCATGGGATTACAGATAAAGAATTATCCATATGTTGAGGCTGCAAAATTGATGGGAGAATCAGATATACGGATAATCTTTAGGCATATCATACCCCAACTGTTGCCTTTCGCTTTTGCTACAATTGCGTTATCGGTTCCTACTGCCATTTTAGGGGAATCCGGGTTAAGTTTCATTGGACTTGGAGATCCTACGATTCCCACATGGGGCGTAATCCTTCATGATGCACAATCGGCAAATGCAGCTGCAAGAGGAATGTGGTGGTGGATATTGCCACCAGGCTTAATGATTGGAATTACGAGTGTGTCGTTTGTTCTAATATCTAGAGGTTTAGAATCAATAGTCAATCCAAAGATGAAGAATCTTAGGATCAAACAGCTCTAAGTTCCACCTTGTTGACTAGCCTTGATAGCTCGAAATGATCTTATTGCGTTAAGCAAAGGGTCTGAAAGCTTTATGGTATACGCTGATGCATCATCGGATGAGAGTTTAGATAGTTCGTCTAGGAACTTTGTCTTGTCTCTCCCTCTTTCATATATTCCGCCTGATTCTTTGATGCACAAGGGAAATTTTTGCATCCTGACACCGCTACTTCGAAGGTGATTTATGAATGCGCGGTAACCACTAATATCCCACCATTCTTGTCCTTTTTCCTCGCAGAACATTATCCATACGTCGATAGTATTCTGAAATAATGCTTTCGTGCGCAGTTCTTCTAGGGTCAATACAGCTAGTGAAAAGGCATAACTTGCATTTGTACATTTTGGTAGACATATATTCATTTTGTCTAAATCTTGTTTAATATGGAATACACCTATAATCTCCATTCCTATCCCTAAGGGGTTTTGAGACACGATAAATGACATAATTGAGCAACAATTAGATGCATGTACAAAAACAATAAGGAGAACGAACATAAAAGGCTCTTACGATCTATCGAGGTCAATTAGCTCTGAGAATCTTATTAGCCTTGGGAAATATTGAAAATTTTCAGCAGGTCATTTGTCATCTACAGCAGTGATTATTTGCAATTTCATATGGTTTCCGTCTCTGTCAAATGCGGCGATGGTATCATAAGTATATGGATAATTTATGATTATAGATACTAAACCATAGTAATTATTAAGATCCTCGAGAGAGGGCTTATTAGAGCCGCTCGGGTGGGAATGTGCTGTTCCCAGATAAGAAAGATCAAATGGTAGATCATAGCTTGGAAAGCCAGAGTAATATGGGCCATGTACTGAAAATGGAGGAAGAATCAGACTGTCGACGACTATCTCGTTTTTGTTACTCTTTCCACCCAAAATCAGGATTCCTTCATTTGGATGACATGTTTTGGAATATGTAATAATGCCATCAGCAGTCTGCCTAGTGATAAGGACCTGCTTTTTTGTCGTCGATGCTGAACTCTTCTTGCCTTTATTTCCAAACAACATTTGCTATTTTAGCGTTAATCTTTTATTTTAATGTGAATATAATATAATATTATTGCTTTACGGTCAAGGGTGATAAGTACCCACGTTTAGTAGATTCCAGATAAAATCGGGCATGCTATCGTAAAAGCGGAAATAGGATGCTCCTATGTAAACACTATGAGGTTGAGATTCTCCTGGCTGCAGTCTATTAATGATACTATGGATGCTATCTTTTTTAATAAGATGATACAAGGAATTGAGTGAGTAATGACTAATATCTGCTCTGTTATGCTTCTAGAGACAGGACTTGCGGCGTTCGATGAGAGTAATAATTTAATAGCCTCAAAGAAATTTGACAACCCAATTCACTCATATCGTTTACTGAAAGATGGCAAGAGCTCTGCTGAGCTGGATCAGCTGACTGAAATATTACATTCATTTGATTTGATATCTGTCAACGATGCAAGTATAATGCTGCTTTTAAGACAATCAGGATTGAACAGCCATATAATGTCCGACGATGAGCAAAGAAAGATCCAAAATGAAAAACCTGCGCTAATGGTAAAATCCCAGCTTGCCAAAAACGAAGCGGAAGCCATGCAAAAGCTCAGAAACTTTGCTATCGAATTTTCATCAACTAGGGTAAGAGAAGCCTCCGAAAAACTGGATCTCCATATAATACAGGCAATCAGCGCATTGGACGAGTTGGATAAACTAGTGAATGTTTTATCGACTAGAATGCGTGAGTGGTATGGCTTACATTTTCCTGAGCTGGACAATTTGATCCAAAGTCCCAATTTATACGCAGAAATAGTAGCAAAAGCTGGTTTAAGGCAAAATATTACTAAAGAGATGCTAGAACAGGCAGGACTCCAAGACAGAAAGGTAGAAATCATACTTGACGCAGCAACGAGGAGCAAGGGTGGAGATGCTTCTACTAAAAGTCTTGAAATACTAAAGAAAATTGCAAACGAGGTTTTACTAGAGTCTGAGCTACGTAGGATTATAGCTGAATATCTAGAAGATACGATGGAAGTTGTTGCTCCCAATGTAAAGCAGATATTGACTGCTTTAGTTGGGGCAAGACTGATATCCAAAGCAGGTAGTTTGAACAGACTGGCGTTCTCTTCCGCTAGTACTATTCAGGTACTAGGTGCTGAAAAGGCATTATTTAGAGCCCTCAAGTCCGGAGCTAGGCCTCCAAAGCACGGTTTATTATTCCAGCACGCCATGATTCATTCTGCCCCGAAATGGCAGCGTGGGAAAATCGCCAGAGCGGTCGCATCGAAGGTTGCGATTGCAGCTAGGATTGATCTATACAGACGATCCGGCAAAGATCAGTCTATTTTAAACAAATTGGAGAAGAGGATTTCCGAAATTAAGGAAAAATACAAAGAACCAAATGAAGATAAAATTAGAAGTAGAAAGTTTAATCAACATATTCAGCGTCAGCAACAACAGTTTTCCGATTCAAGACGGGGCAAATTTACCAAAAGCAAAAGGAGGATTAAAAACAAGTTCGGAAAGCGCCGGTTTTAATCATTCTCCAAATTATAAACTAAAAAGCGAGTAAACTGTGACCTTGAATTCAATGAAATTGCTTAGATTATATTGCAAATAAAGCACAAACATAACTGTGTTAGAATGTTAAATAATAACTCTCTTTTCACAGAAAATGATGATAATACGCACTTTGATATTGTCAAATGGATAGTAATTGATGGACAAAGGCAGCTAGCAACACTTAATCTGGTAGAAGGCAACAGCGTATATGGAGAAAAGCTAGTAAAACAGAAAGGAGCCGAATATCGTGTATGGGACCCTTACAGAAGCAAACTAGCAGGAGCCATGAAAAAGGGTCTAAACGATCTGCCCATAAAGAAGTCCATGAAAGTTTTATATCTCGGCGCTTCGACAGGAACAACTGTAAGCCATATTTCTGACATAGTGGGATTAGATGGAATTGTTTTTGCAGTAGAACCAGCAATAAGAGTCGGAAGAGAACTAATAGAGAATGTTGCTTCCAAGCGAGCAAATGTCGTGCCAATAATTGAGGATGCCAGAAAACCTCAATCATATTTCTCGATCTTTGGTAAGGTAGACCTAGTCTATTCAGATATAGCACAAGCTGACCAAACTGATATCGCAATAGTAAACTGCCACGCTTATCTTAAACAAGGAGCCACAATCTTAGTAGTCATTAAGACAAGAAGTATAGACGTGACGATGGACCCTCCAGCAGTAGTAGCCCGTGAGGCAAAGAGGCTACAAGAGAACGGATTCCATATTGATCAGATTATCAATCTTGATCCGTTTGATAAGGACCATAGCATAATACATGCTAAGTACCATCAAAAATGACCTAGTTCATATCGCTCAATTTCTACTAGCATCTGCTTCAGTGGTCTCCAAGATCTCCTCGCAAAGTTAGGAGCACATTTATATTTTGAGACCCAGTCCCTGATAAATCCCATTGTCTTGTAGTCAGAGGGATATCCGCTCCCTATATCGCAATGTGTCTTACGAATTTTTTCTATTTCTTGATCTCTGGTAACTTTGGCTACAATCGAGGCTGCAGCCACAACTCTATTTATCCTGTCTGCGTGATGCATAGAGCGTAGTTTTACTTTTACCGTGGGGAGATACGATAATATACAATCCTTGTATCTGTCTGGATTAACGTCACACGAATCTACAAACACCTCATCAACTTTAAGATTACTTATTACATGCGCCATCATCCTAGCCTCTAGCCTGTTTAAGCTTTTCAAATTCACATTGTGGTCTATTACGCGACAATCGATTTTATAGATACAAATCGAACTGGCTATCTTCTTAAGTTGAGTACAGAGGTTAACACGTGACTTGGGTGTTAATGCTTTTGAGTCCTTAACGCCTATGTTACGCAGTTCGGATACAGTGTCCTTTTTGAAGCTTATTCCCGCGACAACTAGCGGCCCAATAATTGATCCGCGACCTGCTTCATCAACTCCGCCGATACTAACAGTATTATTCATACACTGCAACAGTATGCTATCCTTTTATGGATCTGTTATAGAGCAAGTACCTATTATGAATTTGGCTTAAGCGTACTTGTTGGTTTATATTTTTGGATGCAGATTGGAATGCGTGTCATTAGGGTGCTATTAGACGAAACAGGCAAAACTGTAGAGGGGAATACAAAGTTACTTGTTCCCGCCCGGTCTCTAACTAGTCGGGTTCCGCCAAAGAACCCTGCTTTCTTTAATCCTTCAGCTAAACTGAGCCGTGATGTATCTATCCTTGTTTATAGAGCGTTTCTTCATGATATGAGCATAAAGCAAAAAACTTATGCAGATCCGCTCAGTGGAGTCGGTGCAAGAGCCCTAAGGGTAGCTGTAGAGGTTCAGGAAATCGACGAAGTTTACATAAATGACTTGAATCCCCTTGCAATAGAATTGTCAAAAAAAAATGCAGTTTTAAATTTTGTCGAAAGAAAATGTAACTTCTCGGTAAACGAGGCCTGTAAGTTTCTTTTGTCATGTCAAACAAAAAAAAGCGACAGATTTGCCGTGCTTGATTTGGATCCGTTCGGATCTCCTGCTCCATATATTGACTGTGCGCTTAGATCTGTTCTTGATTCCGGCTTAATTTCGGTTACTGCAACTGATACAGCAGTATTATGTGGAAAATTTAATGATGTTTGTTTTCGTAAATATTATGGTAGGGCAATCAGGTGTCATTATACAAACGAAATTGCAATTCGTATTTTATTGTCACAGATAAGCTTGACTGCCTCTAGGTTTGGACTGAGCATAGAACCGTTATTTGCTCACAGTTACTCGCAATATATCAGAATCTATGCAAGAGTCAAATTAAGCAGTACAGAAGCAAACATGGTCCATCATAAATTAGGCTTTATACAGCATTGTGAGAAGTGCGGAAATAGGATGGTATCTAAACAATACAATAAGCCAGAGGCGTGCGGTTTGTGTGGAAATAGCTTCAACATCGCCGGTCAACTATGGATCTCAAGATTGTTTGATAAGTGTTTGATCAAAAAGATGGAAAGGTATAACTTGAATAAAGTTGGTTCAGGTCTGCAGGATAATGCCATAGTAGATAGATCTATGTTAAGTACATGCTTCGAAGAGAACGACGATATCCCATACTATTTTATTACAGACGAAATTGCCGCCAAATTAAAAACCAGTCCTCATTCTGTAGCAAAGGCTATTGAAAGGCTATCAAGATCCGGCTATAGATCTTCAAAAACTAGCCTCGATAAGCGCGGATTCAAAACAGATGCCGGAATAAAGGAGATCTTAACCCTTCTTCAGTAAAAGATCATGTAAAAGGCGTACTGGGTCAGATGGCCAAACTAATCGTGCATGTTTATAGAGTGAATCATTGGTCTTTCGGCACATTATAGACGCTTACAATGAGACTATTGATTGAATTGGCATAAGATTAAATTCTAGATTAGGTTATTCAACCTCTCTTATAGGAGCATATTACATAGTTGGCTAAGGTTCAGATCAAAAATGTAACTAAGAAATTTCGACGAACACATACAGATGGCATTGACTACGTCACGGCAATTGAGGATGTTAATCTCTCCATAGCCGAAGGTCAGTTTGTATGTTTCGTTGGCCCTTCAGGATGCGGGAAATCTACCCTCCTTAATATTTTAGCTGGATTAGATAGACCTACTCAGGGGGAGGTTATTCTAAATGGGAGGCCAGTAACAAATACCGGTCCCGATAGGATCATGGTATTCCAAGAAAACGCATTGTTTCCGTGGCTGAATGTTATTGAAAATGTGGAATTCGGGCTCAGAATGGCAGGAGTTGAGAAGAAGAAAAGGAACGAAATAGCTATGCATTATCTTGACATGATGCAGTTGACAAAATTCTCTGAAGCATTTACCTATCAATTGTCTGGAGGGATGAAGCAAAGAGTTGCAATTGCGAGGGCACTAGTAATGGATCCAGAAGTACTTTTAATGGATGAGCCTTTCGCTGGACTGGATTCTCAGACCAGAGACTTGCTTCTAGTAGAATTACAGCTAATATGGGCGAAAACCAGAAAGACCATTATTTTCGTTACGCACAATATAATTGAATCTGTATGCTTGGGAGACAAGGTCGTAATCTTTACAAGCAGGCCAGGGAAGGTTAAAAAAGAAATTGTCATTGACTATAGGAGACCCAGGTTAACTGAGGATAGTGACTTACATGATTATCAAAGAAAAGTCATAGACGAGTTGAGGGCTGAGATTGTGACTGCCAGAAAAATGCAAGAAACATTCTAATGCTTCAATACTCCCTTTACCTCTTTTAATAAGTCAAGTCCAGATGCGAAACTGTTAGGAGAAGTAATAAGTACTTCGTCCGCTATTTTCGCTGCCTGCAATACAAAATCAATTGGGTTATTTGCATATTCCTTCCAGTTCAGACCAATGGCATCCGCCGAAGATGTATTTTTTTGTGAAGGAACCATAATACAGGCAACAACTTTGATTTTGAAAGGTTTTGCAATATCAACTATTTCTCCGAGATCGGCCAGCGAGACAATCGACTGTGTTACAAGTGCATTGGGTCTAGCATCAAGTTTTCTCTGAATAGAATCCCTATGTCTAATTTTGTGTGGTACCGAGAGGTTCAAGGCTAGGAGAGAGTCATATTTTCTATTACGCAACAGATTTAGCACCTCGCTTGGTTTTAAGTCCGATCCTAGTGGACCCTCTGAGGGCTCGTCCCCTGCCAACACTAACAAGCCCTGAACACCAACCAGAATTGCATCACAAACGAATTGACTAATTGACGTTAAATTTCTATCCCTAACCCGAAGGCTGCAGCTGATACTTAATGGACTTCCATATCTTTTAACATAACCTGCTGCAGTGATGCTGGATATCCGAGCAATTCCTAGAACTGAATCAGTTATATGAATTCCATCAGCATATTCTGTTAATGCCATTGCACGTCTTGTAAAATGCTTGATTTGCTCATTAATATTGGAAATATCGAAATTGTTTTTGTTCAAAATCCTAGGTGGGTTCAATTCATAGCTTAGTTTCATTATCGTGTGTAGCATTTTGATTCGTATTGGGGTTTATTAAATGCGAGGTTTAATCCGGAATTGCCCTTCCTTTAGATTAAGACAATGCCCTGGTATTAGGCGCAAGGATTATTTTATGTGTCAAATTATTATAATAATATGTGAATAGAGTATGTAGATTGTTGCGATTGGCATAATTTTTATTTGCTACATCCCGACTTTGGCAATATTAGAATAGAGAACAACACATGATTAAGAGGGAAGATATTTTAACATGTTTAGACCCAGTAAGACGACCCGACTTGAAGCACGCGCGGGGTCGTGACAGACCTCTAATGGCATCAGTTCTCTTAATAATTCATTATGGTTATGGATTACCTCGAATATTGTTTACTAAGCGCAGTTCTGGCCTGAAATCACACGCTGACGAAGTATGCTTCCCAGGTGGAACGTTTGTAAAAGATGACAGGGAACTATATTTTACTGCTTTAAGAGAAACGAAAGAAGAAGTGGGCCTTGCCTTCACAGAGAAGGATATATGCGGGAGTTTAGAGCCCGTTAGGACTGTAACCTCAAACTATCTTATAACTCCATACATTACAGTACAAGATAACATACCCAAACCAAGGATTCTCTTAGATGAAGTACAATGCATTCTTGACGTTCCTCTGGTAGGCTTGTTAAATACCGTTGCTTCTGATAGACTACACGACTATATATCTACCAAAGACAGGTTTATATTCAAATACAAGAGTGAAGTAATATGGGGAGCTACTGCCAGCATAGTCAAACAACTATATGACCGGCTATTTTTGAGGTGTTATAGTTCAAAATTCGAAAAAGTATGAGGTTATAATGATATCAAATTGTGGTAAGGGAGTCGGTTATCGGATGTCAGTAATGATGACAATACAAGCATCAAACACTAATTGCAAATCCATTTCGCTAGCGTTCATATTCCTTCCGTTCATGCACAATAGATATTATGAAAACCTGTATTTTTTAAAACGCTGATATTATTGAGAATATCCGTTCTCTCGAAAAGAGATAGCTCTGCCGTGACTGAAATAATTAAAAAGAAATGGCCGGGAGATATTCTACCCAGGACTAAAAGTTTCAAGGTTTACGAAATCGCAGACGGGAAACGGATTATCAAATCCGAGAATTTTACGGCTGTCGAAATAAATCAGAATATTATATTGCCTTTTTTAGGCGAACCAAAATTGGTGGAACGTTTTCCGTGCGTACTAGTTGACATGGGTGCGGTCAAGTTCGTTTGTAATGGCGCAAAAATAATGAGGCCAGGCATTACGAAATTTGACATTTTTAAGAAAGACGACATAGTCGTTGTTAAAGATGAGGTTCATCTAAAGGCGCTGGCTACCGGTATCGCAATGGAGGACAGTGAAACCGCAGCGGCTAAGTTAAAAGGATGCATAATCGACAATTTGCACTACATAAGCGATGAGTATTGGGAAGCTCATAAACAAATAACATAGTTGGTTGATGCTAACCTCAAAGGCTTTTTAATCTATCAAAGGGCGAGAATCTAAAGTGAGAATCTACAATAAAAAGTTCGATAAGCATTGGTAACCATGCGCTAGACACTGGCCTGTTCGTTCAAAAGGCCATTGATTCTTCATGCCAGCCTTTAGTTGTTATAAATAGTAAATCTATACCATCTCCGCTCGACGCATCCCTTTGAATCGATGATTTGATTGATTTGATTGTTAGATCTTTAGCTTTTTCTTGTGACATACTATGGTTATATTCGGCGTCCAAAATACCTAGTGCCATTTCAGCACCCGTTCCTACGGCGGCATAATCATCAGGAAGTACCGATCCAAGAGGATCCAACGTATATATTTCCGCTTTGGTGCCAATACCCCCGACAATTACCTGAGTAAGAAGGGGAAAAAACCGTCTTTCGAACATAATAACAGACATTAGTTTCGCTATCGAATTTGGTGCTACATTACGTCTGGTTTCCAGTTTCCGGATCTTAGCCAGAGCGATTACTTGTCTTACTAGAACTTGCATATCCGCAATCATCCCAGCACAGGCTGCGCCAACCTCATTTGTTACTGAAAATGTTTTTTTTGTGTTCTTGTTCACTACGAAATTGCCATATGAAACTCGTTTTTCTGCTCCTAAAACAATCCCATTCTGATAAGAAATTCCTACAGCCGTGGCACCGGGCATAAATTGAAAAGCCATATCTTTTTCAGCATATATCCAATATTGGTCAGATTTAGTCGTTTCTATTTAGTCTCCGTGTGTGAAAATCAATAGGTGTTAATGTGGATAGGGAATTTATAGATAGATAGCTGGAGGCACGATCTGTTTTTTTAAGGGTTATCCATAGCAGAAGTTACTTGATAATTCGCTTTACAACAAGTACTGAGAAGCGTGGGCCCTCAGCTTTCTATATTCAGACAAATTGTTGCTGTTCTTGGGCCTCTGTTCCACATCGGTATCTACGCGTGGCTTAGCGAGGGCTAATAACTGCTGGTCATACTTTCTTAATTACTAAATCGTCATGAATCCTTATGGCTTCAGCAATGAGCCTGTTCTGTAGTTCTAATGCGTCCTTGCCTTCAGGATATTTGGTTTCAGCAATGGCCTCGGCAACTATTCCTATAATATGCCTCAGCAAAAACTCATCCCCCCTAGTTGCTTCTGCACGATAGGTGGAGTTGGCCTTATTTACAAATACGACGTTTTCATTTGTAAAGCTGTATCTCGAGTCAGACTCATCTTCATATGGAATTACCTTGTATCCAACCTTCTTCAGTGCAAACGTCTTCTTAAGAATAGGTCTTCTAACTCTTCGTTCTTTAAGTTGACTTCCACCTACTTGATTTGAAGTGCTTAATTCGGACTGATACGTTTGTTGTCCAGAGGAGGCGGGAGAACTCTGCTCCATTGCAGATGGTGAGAATACCCTCGTCTCTTGTACCATTTCTGCGTGATTTTCGTTTGCATATTTTGCTTCGGGCAAAAGCAAGTCATCATCTTGGATAAGAGGGGTAATTTCACTATGAGCTTGAGTTTGCTCTGTTACTTCTTGGCCGTTATGATTTATATTGTGAGTTGCGGAATCTGTAGAAGAGTCCCCGGAGGATACCTCGTCCACACTATTGACATTGGAAATATCCGCATTTTCTGTTGGGCCAATTTCTTTAATTGGAACCATTTCGTACCCTTCGAGCTCGTCCTGTTCAACATTCTCAATAATGGCCTGTCCTAAAACCTTGTCAATCTCTTTGTAAATCCTAGATTCTTCTTTTGTGATTAAAACATCTTCATACTCTGTTAAACTGGGAAGAACGGTGTCTACGATAAACGTCCTCATTGTTTGATTGAATCTAGCATACTCTTCGTCTTCAATCAAGGCAGACTTATCTGCAAACCGAGACGTAAGGGAATTGCATCTGATGTAACCGGTTACTCTCTTGAATTTTGTATCGAAACCAAAACTG
>Ga0126310_10000024_pt1 | contig 41751 bp, 42 predicted proteins | sample Plot60_FD_92540 | JGI IMG/M metagenome (GOLD analysis project Ga0126310, IMG submission 92540) | Serpentine soil microbial communities from UC McLaughlin Reserve, CA, USA - Plot60 | ecosystem: Environmental > Terrestrial > Soil > Grasslands | place: USA: UC McLaughlin Reserve, Lake County... | reverse complement strand
GCTAATAACGACGATGGAACTAGCTGTGATTATTGTGGTAATCCGCTGGAAGCCTGTATCTGCGTATGTCCTTATTGTGGTGAATTAAATGGTTGTGAATGTTGCCTGTATGATGCTGTAACCGGCGGCGGATAAGAAATACTTTATAATGAGCTTTCTCTTCCAATTGTAAATCGTTAAAAGCACGTCTTGCGAAAATTACTCTAGATGACTCTAACAAAAATTACTAACTCGTTAACGTGGGTTATTGGAGGAGCTCAAGGAAGTGGAGTAGACTCGGCAGCTAATATATTCTCACGCGCCTGTGCACAGGGCGGATTGCATATTTTTGGAAAGCGAGAATTTTATTCCAACATCAAGGGTGAACACAGTTATTTTACAGTAGGAGTATCAGATAACCCAATTCGCTCCCATGTTGATAAAATCGACGTTCTTGCATCCTTTGATGCTGAAACAGTATTCAGACACGCGGATAAGGTAGCAGACGGTGGAGCCATAATTTATAATTCAGAGTTAGCCAATACTACCATTCAAGAAGTCCCAACTATCGAGGAATTAGCCGCCGGAAGAATATCTAGATTTCTAGAAAAAGCAGGTAAGCCATTGACGATTCAAGGGATGCTTGATTATGCTAAGGACAATGGAGCTATAGTTTACAATATACCATATCTTAAAGTGCTAAAAGAATTTGCAGAAAAAATCAATGACTCTTCTTTGAGCAAATTTACACGAATGATAAATGTTATGGCTTTATCAGCATCAATGGCAATTTTAGACTTTGATGCTGATATACTGACCAATGCAATAAGATATGTTTTTCGAACAAAACCCAGAGTCGCTGAGAGTAATATCTCGGTAGCCAATTATGCCTATAATTATACTAGATCGAAATTTGATTTATCTGAATTCAAGTTCACTCTAAGATGTAAACGCCCTTCTGGTGACATAATACTAGTGCAAGGGAATCAATCATCAGGTTTAGGAAAGATCATCGCAGGATGCAAGTTCCAAACATATTATCCCATAACTCCAGCAAGCGATGACAGCGAATTCTTGGAATCCAATCAGATACTTGAGCAGAGGAACGGTCAGAATGGTTCTCTAGTGGTTCTTCAAACTGAAGATGAAATATCTGCTGTTGCTATGGCGATAGGTGGAGCTTTAACTGGAGCGCGTTCAGCCACTGCTACTTCAGGACCTGGTTTTTCTCTAATGACAGAAGCATTAGGATGGGCTGGAATGAATGAAGTTCCTCTCGTTGTTTCCTTATACCAAAGGGCTGGGCCTGCTACTGGCCTTCCAACCAGACATGAACAAGGTGATTTATTGTTTGCCGTAAATGCAGGACACGGAGAATTTCCAAAAATTGTTTTTGCTTCTGGAGATATTGAAGAAAGTTTTTATGATACAATAAAAGTATTCAACTTTGCAGAAAAATATCAGATGCCCGTCATCCATATGCTGGATAAAGCCATAGCAAACAGCATAATGACATGCAAAATGTTTGACCAATATAAAGTTAAAATTGATAGAGGACAATTACTACAAGATGTTGCTCCAACGACAGAGACCGGTACGGCTGGTCACTATTTAAGATTTAAGTTAAGCGAGTATCCTATTTCTCCGCGTATAAGCCTCGGTACTGAAAACGGAATATTTTGGAATACAGGAGACGAACACACGGAAGAAGGCCATATTACCGAAGATCCAGAAATGCGTATTAAAATGATGAATAAACGAATGAGTAAATTAGATGTTGCTTTAAATGAAATAGCCGATGAAGATAAAGCAGTAGCCTATGGGGAATATGATCCCGTCTTGGGTTTGACAATAATAGGTTGGGGCTCTACCAAGGGGGCAATTCTGGATGCTATGGATCGATTCAAAGATGAGGGTAAAAAAATCAAATTCATTCAAGTCAGATTATTACATCCATTTCCGACTGCAGTAATGGAAAAAATGCTACACGATACGAAAGTTCTGGTAGATATTGAGATGAATTATTCATCTCAATTAGGAGCGCTTATAAAACAGAACCTAAAACGTGAGATTAACTATAGTATTGTTAAATACAATGGCCGGCCAATGTCTTCAAGTGAGGTTTATAATGCTATACTGCATATAATAAATGGAAAAGCATCAAGGAGAATTGTTTTAGACAATGGCACTTAAACTAGCAGACTACAAGACAGACGTTCATAACGATTGGTGTCCTGGTTGTGGAGATTTCGGTATATTAAATGCTATTCAAATGGCACTATTTGATATGCATATTCCTCACCATCGAGCTGCAATATTTTCAGGAATAGGATGTTCTGGTAAGACACCACATTTTATCCATACTTATGGAATACACACGTTGCATGGTAGAGTTTTACCATTCGCTCAAGGCGCAAAGCTGTCTAATCCAGAACTTGAAATATTAGCTGTTGGAGGAGACGGAGACGGTTTGGGGATTGGCGCCGGCCATTTTGTAGCTGCAGGTAGAAGAAATGTAGATATGGTTTATATCATATTCAACAATGGAGTCTATGGTTTAACAAAAGGCCAAGCTGCACCTACTCTGAAATTAGGTATGAAAACAAAGTCGCTTTCACAACCCAATGTTAATAATTCGGTTAATCCAATATCTCTTGCTTTGATTGCAGGATTTACTTTTATTGCAAGAGGATATTCGTATGATGTCAGACATTTAAAAGACATTATCAGAAAAGCAATTGAACACAAAGGGCTTGCCTTTTTGGATATATTGCAACCATGTCCGACTTATAATGACATCAATACAAGGGAATGGTTCCAAGGATTGGACAATATTAATCCTAAGACAGACATGCAGATGCCAAGGACATACAAATTAGAGGAGACGGGATACGACGGTGTAATACACAAAGAAGATGAAATTAATGACAAAATGGCGCAAGTGATTGAAAAATCAAATGAATGGGATGATAAAATACCTATTGGTATATTTTACCAAAATGAACATATACCGACCTATCAAGAGAGAATACTGGCTAGAATACCTGATTATATAGAAAACCCACCATCTAAACAAGCTGTGTCAGATCAGAACAACAAATCAATCACTAGTATTGACAAGCTTTTAACAGATCTAAGAGTCGACAAATAGAAATGATATGAAGGATTGCTTTTTTTCTCTCTAATTTATTTATATAAATATTTAATTTGTTATAGTGTTTATAATTATCTAGAGCCTGAAAAATAAAAAAATAAAATAAAATAAAAGAAAGGGATTTGGTTAATCCCATTTACTCCATGCAGCCATCCATCTATAAGTCCACGTGTTTAGCTTCGCACCTAAAGCTGCTATAGGCACGCTCAGCACTGCTCCAGCACCGGAACCCAATGCTACAGGACTATTGTAGAACTTTCCTACCTGCGGTTCGATTGGAGTCATATAGGGAGGCAGCGTGGGTCTTGGATACTTGAATGCCATTTCCAGAGGATCTCTTACTAGCAAAAGGTTTATCATATTGAACATTGGAAGCGACAGACCAACTAGCGTTCCGCCAATAATTATTGCGGCGTGTTTATTGCGGCGTGTTGCCCAATATGTCAAGTCCAATAACATTGCTGAAGGTATCCAAACCGGCACTGCGACAAAGTCATAAGGATATCCTAACGCGAACCATGCACCCTTCGCAACCCAGGTATATATTGTCATGATGGTAGCATAATATGTGGCGGTTCCAGGAACTCCTGTAAAAAGCATGTAGTATATTGCTCCTACAACCAACATCGTGGATTGTGAAATTGAAAATACTACAAATGAAGTCCATGCCCAGTCAGTGTAGAAAATATAGTCGCCTGCGTTAATAGTCAGAAGCGTGCTGTTTACAGCAACTACAACAATGAACAGATAGTGCGTTGTACGTCTAAGCCAGACCATTACCAACCTACGCTTATAGGTGATATATAAAATTTTATATTAAATTGCGGCTTCGGAGAGATGCCGCAATTTAATTTCAAAACTGAGTTTTACTGTGATCGCATCTTGTAAGTAATAGTTATAATTTGGAATACGGCTATAAGAAAAATTAAGTAAAAAGAGAGAAGGAAAAAATCCTAGGCCCGCACTGGTTTTTCCATTGCTAACTTCCAAATGAAAATGAATCCTAAAATTTCAATTACGCTTAACACAGATAGTGCATATATACCACTTGGTAATGGATATGCCCAAGGATAAACCGTTACGCCAACATAAATCCCGCCTGCGGTTGCTATCCAGCAAAGCGCAAATCCTAATATATATACGCCTTTCATGTTTTCAACTCTGCGGCCAATCATACGTTCTATATCATCTCTACGCTCGCCGCCCGGACCTCCCTTCGTTCCACCAGGACCCCATCCTTTTGGTAAAGTCATTTGATAATAACATCAAAACATGCCTTTTTAAATTTTGCTATTGACAAGACTTAATGCCTTAAAATGGTCTGCGAAGGTAATGTTTTTGATAAGTTCAACAACATATCTATCTACCCAAATCCGCAATAAACACAGTATCACTTCATTAATCAGACAAATCTCCAAAGGACATATGCAAGTTGCGTTGTTAATGTCAGACAGCTGCGTCTGATAAACACTAGTTATTCCTAATGAAATATTATAAAATTATTTGAATGTCAGAATAGTTAAAAAAAATAAGGAAACCAGTTTGAAATTGTATTTGACCGATCTTCCCACTATGGGATAGATCTACTGTAAAGCTTGCCTTCTAGTGCTAGCTTGTACATTTCGGCTACATACGGATTCCTTGCTGGTGTTTCTGCACCAAGTTCTACCATACGTGCATATACTCTCACAACGTATGCAAGAGCACCCATGAAAGCCACAACTACTCCCATGTTAAACATCCAATGGTTAGGGACTGAGAATATTTCCTCTACGAACCAGAAATGCCACATTTCATTTATTCCTATAGTGAACATGGTTGCTAAATAACCAATAATAGTTATTTTCAGACCTGTATTCATAGAGTTGTTGGGACCTCTGAGAATTGGTACTCTTCTGTCATACATTGCTACAAAACCCCATCCTAGTGGCAGAGCAACGAAGTGACTATATAACCACCAATGTGCCGGTGTAAATGCACTATCTCTGATAGCTGTTTGATGCAGTGAGCCATCGACAAAGTTATCTACTTCGACTGATGCTGCGATTGATCCCAGCATCACAATCATAATGTAGATTTTCTTTAATCTTTGGATTTCTACTTCTTTCGGTATTAGCGCTGGCATTTGTGCCATAGTTCTTCAATATCGCTTCGATAATCTCGTATATAAGGATGTTAATGATAATTACATTAATATTATTATATAAATTCTACTAAAAGGATAATTTTACTGTGATTTCCATATTTATGTATGGTTATTCTAGTAATTTTAGTACGTTTGCTGCAATTGGCATTAATGATAATCATCATTGATTATCTAACTCGTCAGACTTTTATAGGCACAGCAAAGCATATATCTTTGTCTTTCCACCTATGGCTTGAACATAGTATGATTAAAAGCACGACCTTAATCGTTACGGCTGTTGCGTCAGTCATGGTGTTGTATACAGCGTTGGCATTAATACCGGTCGTAGAGGGTCATGGTGTGCAGGCACAGCTTCAAAGCAGATTTGTACGTATTCAAGACGAAGCTTTTTCGGCTCAAACTCTGAAAACAGGTGACGAAATAACAGTAACCGGCACGTTACAAAGTCTAGTAAATAGACCTCTTAGAGCATGGATCTCATTATTCAGCGAATCAACTAATGCAGGAAATAGATGGGAATTTATTGCAAGAGATCCACCTGGAAATGTATTTGAGATTCCTCCTCAAGGAACAGTTCCTTATGAATTAAGAGCAAAAGCTCTAGAGCCAGCTACGTATCATGTGCATACACAGCTTAACATAGCAGGTGTTGGCCCAGGTCTTGGTCCTGGACAGACTGTACAAGTAAGTGGACCGCCAATCTTAAAGCCCGTCCCGTGGGGTAATGTAGCCTATCAGGTAATTCTTATTGGAGCAGGCCTTGGAATAACGTTCGCTACAAGACCATGGCAGGTTATCTAGTAGAAAATAACTCTTCTACTTTTTTTATTTTCATAAGAAATTTTTAACTCTGTATTGTTTATCCAAAAAATTAGTTTATTCGCACTTCTTAAAACCTTCGATCATTAGTACTATTCATTACTGTAATAGAATAGTTTTGTAGGATATTCCTAATAAGTTTAGTTTCAAAGAATATAATACTTATTGAATAAACATTCTATCATTAAAAAATAAAGCCCCTTTTTTCAGATAACTGTTTTGACGTTAAGAGCAAAGCCAGGAAAAAGGTCTTGTAGAGAGGAGTTATATATTTCTGGGACAATTCAAGTCATCAACCTTTTACTACAGTATCACATAAAAAATAAGGACAACAAAAAATTAGGACAACTTAGAAGAAGAAGAAGAAAAAGCAGGAATTTTTTAAGAATTGCTTGTCTTTCTTTTTATCAGGCCAATTATGATTTACCAATGGTGTTTCTCATCTGGAATTAGACCTATTTGTTCACGTTCGAAGTATCTTTCTAGTTCCTGTGTCCATTTCTCCTTGGCAGAACCACCACCAAGACCCTTTTTCCGCAGCCAGAAAGCAATGACACCCAACAGGAACACAGCGAATAACATGGTGCCGAAGATGTAGACCATTACGTCGTAGAACAGCGGATCATACGCTGGTCCTATTTGCCCAATCAGATTGTTAAACTTAGTACTAACCATTGCCATAACGCTTATGATAGCGCTCATTATCTTACAGCAGACAAAATCTATGATATATACATTTTGGTTTGACAGTTATTATGAAAACTCAATCTTACTGCTACACAACTATTGATGCAAGAAAACCTCTTTTACACGAGGAAAAGCACGAATTAATGCAATATTAAAAATGGTGGTAGAAACATAAACTTGATGCCTTGACCAAGTTGGAGAATGACCGAAAGAGAGATAGAGAAAAGAAGCAAGCGAGATTGTTACAATCTAGCAGATTCATCATGATCGAAAATTGTTAGTAGTAATATTTATTAAAAAAAGTAAAAAGAGAGGATTTAACTGGTTGCTGCTTCTTTTCTCCCTGATCTACCTTTTATGAAGAAAGCTGCTGCGACGCCACCAAATATTGCTGCTAGGACGGCTATCATAATAACCGTTTCGTTTACGTTTGTTCCCAACATGGATGTACCAGAACCATAAGCACCAGCTGTCTTTGCATTAGCAACTTTAGCTTTTGCCAGTTTTAATTGTTCTTCAACATTACTTGGAGCTTCACTAACGTATTGTCCATATGCAACCTCAAGTGCAGGAAAAACAAATGCAACACCCATCAGAAGTGCTATTGTGACCGTAGCCAGGTAAATTGGCTTGTTCATAGAACTACTTTTTCCAGATCAATTATTTAACCTTTATGTCTATCACAAGCGTGAATTAAGTAACATTTAGATACGCATTAAATTTTTCATAAAAGATATGGCGCGAATGCATGCACATACCCATGGTAAATCACACTCTACTCGTCCCACGTCAAAGGATCTTCCACCGTGGCTGACAGAAAGCCAAGGAAAAATATCCTCATTAATAGTTGCAATATCTAAGGAAGGTTTAACACCAAGTGAGATAGGTCTGCGTTTACGGGACGACAATGGGATCCCACTTACAAAGTCTGTTTTAGGTAAATCGATCACAGATGTGCTTACCGAAAATGACATCAGAAGAGACATGCCGGAAGATCTAGAGCGTCTAGTCATGAAAGCTTTAGGCCTGCAGAAGCATCTTAGGGCACATAATAGTGATCGTAGAAACGTCCGATCACTAGAGTTAATTGAATCAAAGATTCACAGATTATCCAAATATTATAAGAGAATAGGTAAGCTTGATAAAAAGTGGAAATACGCAGCAGTTATTGCGCAGCTAGAATAAGAAATTGCTATGAGCAATAAAGAAATCTTTCAGTCTCTGAAGACTTTTTGTGACAAAATTGAATTTATGGTTGAAAATGAGAAGGAAATTATTATCATTAGTCATTTGGATGCAGACGGAATAGCTTCAGCGAGTATTATATCTTCCGCGTTGGCTAGAGTAGGAGCGAAATGCACTATACGTACCGTGTCAGACATCACTCAAAATATTCTGGAGCAGATGCGCTCTGAGAATCATGACTTTTATATAATTACAGATCTTGGTGCAGGAATGGCTAATCAATTTCACCGAGCTCTTGATAATAGATGGGTGGTAATTGATCACCATCAAATCCCTGAAGAAGAAATATCAAGAGACGACAGTAGCCAAATCCTAAATGCTTGGAAATATGGAATAGATGGAGGCAAAGAGATTTCCGCGGGAGGTATGGCATATATGCTTGCTACCACACTTGATAGAAAAAATAAAGATCTTTCTCCAATAGCCATTGTTTCTGCTTTAGCTGACAGACAAGATCAGGGAGACAAAAAGTCACTTTTTGGCCTTAATTCTGAAATTGTGAAGACTGCCGAGTCATTAAAGCTTATCAGTATCAATTTGGATCTTCTGTTTACAGGACGTGAGACTAGACCGATCCACGAAACACTAGCATATACAGCTTTTCCGTATATCGAAGGCCTAACGTGGAACGCAGAAGCCTGCCATGCACTCATAAAAAATGCAGGAATAAAACTGAAAAAAAATGGACGATGGCGAGTACTCTCTGAAATTTCACAAGACGAGAAAAGTATTATTTTAGATGCGATAGCCAAATTTGTAGTCAATTCATCGAAAAATGAGGAAGTTAATGTGATTGATAATCTGATAGGTTATACATACACGCTTGTTAACGAAGATCAAAGGAGCCAACTTCGTGACGCAAGGGAATTCTCGACAATGTTGAATGCATGCGGACGAATTCGTAAAGCAGGAATCGGCATTGGAATTTGTATGGGCGACAGAAATGCCTTATTAGAAGAAGGTGAAAAAATAGTTACAAAATATAGAACGACATTAAGAAATTCCATATCTTCTATTTTCGCTGAAAAATGGCGCATGATTGATAATGGAAAATCAGTTTTCATTAATGGGGAGGGACTTTTGGCTGAAGATATGCTAGGCGCAGTCTCTTCTTTATTGAGTGGATCGCCAAGTCTTGGTGGCCGATTAGTTTTTGTGAGAACCTTGACTAAGGATGGATCCTATAAATTTTCCGCTAGAAAATCCCTTGGAAGTACATCAACATCAAATCTGGGTTTGATAATGAGATATTGTTCAGAATTGGTTGGAGGAAGCGGAGGCGGTCATTCACCGGCGGCAGGATGTAGAATTCCACCTACAAGATTGGAAGAATTTTTATCTGCAATCAGGAACGCAATACAAGATGCCAAATTCACAGCCGCTTCTTGAAGTAACTCTAATCATAGAATTAAAGTTCTCAAAGCAAACAGAAACTGAGGCAATCTTCAAGGCACTAATACCAGATAACATTAACTTTCCAAAAGGATTATCTATGGATATGAGTTTAAAAGATAATACTTCTATTTTTATCAAATTTTCATCCGATACGGAAATTGGAACCCTGATTAACACTGTAGATGAAGTTTTACAGGATATTTCTCTTGCCGAAAAAGTGATAATTGGTGATTGACTCAAAGTTACTGAAACAGAATCCAGAAATCATAATAGATACCCTAAATAAGAGAAAAGTAGAGTTCCCAATTCATGATCTAATTTCCTTAGATGCAAGACGACGCCAATTAATTGTAGAAATACAGCACGTGAAACACGAGAAAAACACTCTTTCACATTCCATTGCCTCCAAGAAAAAAGAAAATACTGACACATCACAAGAAATATCGAAAATGAAGGATATAGATAATCGGATTTTAAGTCTCGAAGAAGAAAAGATGTCAGTCGAATCGCGATTTAACCTTCTTATGAGAAATCTTCCCAATATTATCCATCAATCTGTTCCTATTGGAAATAATGAAAATGACAATGTCGTCATTAAACACAGTGGAATAATTAAGAATTTTGAATTCAAGCCTCGAGACCATATTGAAATTGCAACTTCTCTAGATCTTGTAGACATAGAAAGAGCTGCAAAAATATCAGGGGCAAGATTTTACTTTTTAAAAAAAGAATTAGTAAGAATGAATTATGCCTTAATTCACTTTGCAATCGATTTTTTATCTGATAAAGGGTACGTACTCGCTCAGCCTCCTTATATGATTAGAAGAAGTGCGATGGAAGGGGCCGTAATTTTAGAAGATTTTGAAGGGGTAATTTACAAGATTAATGGAGAGGATTTATATATGATTGGGACTTCCGAGCATGCTCTAGCGTCAATGCATATGGATGAGATTTTGAATGGTAAGCTGTTGCCGATCAAATATGCTGGCATCAGTACTTGTTTTAGAAAAGAAGCCGGTGCTCATGGCAAGGATATGAAAGGGATTTTCAGAGTACATCAGTTTGAAAAAGTAGAACAATTTGTATACTCCCGTCCTGATGATTCATGGAAAGAACATGACAATATGTTAACTATAACCGAGGAGTTTTATGAAAAAATTGGTATTCCTTATCGGACAGTGCTTCTATGTTCAGCAGACTTGGGCAAAATTTCAGCTAAAACATATGATATAGAGGCATGGATGCCAGGGCAGAGAGCTTACCGCGAGATAGTTTCATGTTCAAACTGTACGGATTATCAAGCTCGCAGGCTGAGAATAAGATTCAAAGACAAGACAAATGAGGAAACAAGATTAGTACATACTTTGAATAGCACACTTGTAGCAACTGAGAGAACAATGGTCAGTATTATGGAAAATTACCAGACTTTAAACGGAGATATTGAGGTTCCAGATATTCTTCGGAAATATATGGGAGACATCAAGAAAATCAAGATTTAAAATTGGAGTTAACATAGTCAATATAATAATCATAATCTACTGCCATAGTTTCTATTTGTCAAATCAGGAACATAGATAATATATGCATATCTCTAAAATGGGTAATATTGAAGTAACTAATCCAAGATAAACAACTTATCTTCACGCTCGCTTTTAATAAGATATCTCTTTCAAAAATAGTTGGGCTCCGATAACGCTATTGTCAAATAGATATTTCTATGACTCTGGCAGTAAACAAATATTATTAAAGTTAATGAGATAATTTGTCATATAAAATATGTTATTGGTATTAAGATACTTATGAGAGAAAATCTTGTGATTCGAACACTTATAATATCAAATAACACATTATCAACTATTCCGACTTAGAATGACAAACGTTTTAGTATTCTCACACGAACAAGATATAGACGGAGTATTTGCTGCCGCTATTTTAAAAATTGTATATCCCAACTCTGATATTGTATTGACTAACTACGGCCTTGAAAGGATGCTGGCCGTAAAGGATAAGATAATTTCCTTTGTTGAGTCTAGTAAGCCTGGTATTGTAATTATAGCTGACATAGGAGTCAATGAAGAAAGTTATATGCCAGTCTATGAGGCAATGTGTTTTGCTAAGCAAAGAGGGTGGAAGAATATATGGATAGATCACCACCCATGGACTGAACATACAAAAAATAAAATGGGTTTGGTTTCTGAATTGATTCTTTATGAAGAAAAAGATCACGATGGGATCAAAAAATGTGCTTCGGAACTGTGTGTTGAAAACCTTGCTCCTGGCAATGAACTTGGAAGTAAGCTTGCAATCATTGCACATAGAACAGACTTCCCTGATTCCCTTAAATTTCCCCTCCCACCATTGACCGGGTTGATATCATATTATCTTGGAATTCCTCAATTATATTCACGACTTTATTTTTTAATCGACAATATTGTCAAAGGAATCCTCTGGACTATAGAGATGCAGCAGGATATAATAAACTCATCAAAGCTCATTGATGAATCCATAGCAAAATCGATTAAAGAAATGAAAGTTTTTGAAGTTTTTGATAATAATACACAAATCAAAGTAGCTATCACGAGATCAGAAGCATTTGTAAATAGGTCTATTCTTCTTGGTAAAATTATGGATGATTCAACATTACACATAGCGATAGCGTTTACCACAGATGGTAAGGTGAGTATCCGACGAAATAAAGACATTACATCTGAAGACTCTATCAAACTGAATTGTAATGAAATTGCAAAAGAATTCAAAGAGGGCGGTGGTCATGAAGGTGCTGCTGGCGGTTTCTTAATTTCCAAGCCTCAAGAGTCACCGCATGGTGACGAGATTGCGGTCAAAGAAATATTTCAGGCCGTTTCAAATTATATTCATAAAACTAAAAAGGTTTTAGATAGATGAAAATATAGCATTAAAATCAGATAGTTTTAAATTTAATTACACAGCATCTCGTTAACATCTATTTACTATTGGCTATTTTAAGAAGATATTAAAGTTGAATCTTTGACAGCATCTAAATATAGATATCTACCATCAATTAAATAGCGAATTGTAATATGAATACAGAACAGATCGCCTATTTAGCGGAAAATTTAGAAATATGAAAGTAGGATAATACAAATTAGAATCTTCTAAGGACCTTGGGCTTTAGCATTTCTGGACGGTTCTTGAGTTCCGCAACTAAAGAGAGAAGTTTTTCTTTATCTTGAGGAAAAGTGCCACCTAATGAATAAACATTCGATGCGTGATTAGCCCTAAATATTATTGGCGTTGACACATTAATATTCGATATTAATCTTTCAAGTTCATTCAATATGTCGGTGTCTTCTAATGGGACAAATGGCTGGTTAAACTTGGTCATAAATTCATCATAAATTCCATCTTCAAGATGTAATGTTAAAGCTCCTAGATAATTAGGGATAATTTCATTTATCACTCTAGCGGTATCGCGTGTATGCTCATGAGTGTATGTTTTTCCCCCAATGCCCAGAATTATCATACATGATAAAATGTATCCGCGTCTTTTCGCCCGTTGACAGCTTTCAATGATTCCTTTGCTTGTCGCACCTTTTGTTATCTTCTTTAAAAGAATATCATTTCCAGTCTCCACTCCTATGTAAAACATTCCTAGTCCAGCAGATCTTAGTCTGTCTAATTCATCATCCTTCTTTTGCAATAAATTCTTTGGCATTGCATAGCATGATATTCTTTCTATATTTGCAAACTTGGTCCCTAAATATTTCAAAATCTGCGTCAATCTATCGGTAGATAAATTTAGTGCATCACCATCTGCAAGAAATATCCTTCGAGTATTAGGATATGCGTTTGCAGCTAGATCAATTTCTGTTTTTATTTCTTCCCATGGTCTTTCCATATATTCCTTTGTACGATACATATTACAAAATGAACATTTGTTAAAGGAGCAACCTAGTGTAACCTGAAATATCATAGAGTCAGCCTCTGAAGGTGGTCTATACAGAGGAAAATCATAAAGAATTTCCATTTTTAACTATACTATTCTTATGGTAACTTATCACATTTAACTTATACTATCTAACTAAGGAATTCACTAACACAAAAGTTATTCTGAAACAATTTGGGTCGGTTCGTCGCGAGATCTTCATTGCTTTGACTCAGTCTGGAGCAGCGAAATATTACCTCATCCCCATAATAATCATAAGATACGCTATTAAAAATGTATTTGAAGCACATCATCTACAGAATTTGTCCGATCATAATTAGAGGACTTTGGAAGTACTTTTTGATATCAACGCAAATACCACGTCATTGCATAAAGAATGATATGAATAATAATTGTCCAAGATTTCTGTACCAATGCCGTTCTCTGCTTCAGGTATCGTTGTAAGATAAATATTCTCATAGATAAGTATTGTGAGATATTGTTTGAAGATGTTTTCGGAGACTCTTTAATGTGCCTGAAATAACAATCGTAACAAGTGGCGGATCGATTAAAGCTATTGTTGATAAGATATTATCAATGTATTTTAGCCAACAACTTATGATAATCATATTTTCTTGTTGTGACCGAATTAATCTGACAGATGATAATTCAGTAGTGATATGACCAAAAAGTTCAGAATTTCTTTTTGTGATCGAGTGTAGTATACTTAACTCTCCTCTACTACTGTGCTGCAAACCAACACCGTACAATATTGCAAGATATCGACGTTTTGATCTGCGTTTAAGCATTCACAAACACCATTCTTTGATATTTTGCTTCCAGCCACTCCGTGAGATCTTTCCAATAATTTTCTGGTTTTATATCGCAAATCTTTAATATAGACTCGAAAGATCGGCCTGAAACCATTTCCAAGGCTGAATTTGCACCACTAGATAAAATAAACTGATAATCATTTAGTTTGCAAAATTTGTACAGATTTCGTATCTGGTTAAACCATTTTCCAGTATCAGGTCCATCCTGTTTGCGAGCAGGGAACACAGTAACCTCTAGCCCAAGTTTCTTCTTAACTCTTTTTTTTAAATCTGCTTCTATTCTTCTAAAATCTTCAACCATTAGAATGTCTGTGGTAGAATTTGAAATATCTTCAATTCTTCTGCAAACAACCAAATATGGATAGCTGGTTGATTCTGCAGGTTTTCTGTTTAGCCGATAAACAAAGTTATCCATTAATATTTTACCAGGATAATCAATTCCCACTACGTCAATTTCAGAGATTTGAGCCATACTGGCAATTCTGCTATAATCTTTAAAATTTATACAAAGATCTATTCTCTTGAAGTCAGAAGCCTCCTATAACTTTCTAATATTCTGGTAGGTTTATATTTTCTTACTGGCCGCAATCGAATTCTAATAGAATCATTATCAGAAAGAGAAGACCTTCCCTGACAAATTCTCTGCTTATCCAAACGGATGTATAAATTTCCCTTTTCATCAATATAATTATCAAAAAAATCTGAAAGAGTATGTCTGTCAGTTTTGTTTAATCCAGATAAGATTTTTGATACAAGGGAGTTAGCCTCAGCACTTGCTATAACAGCGGAGAGTATTAAGATTTTATTTCCCCAATGTCCTTCAGAAATATTAGAGGAAAATCTATCAGGCGATATATAGAGCACATCATTAATAGATTGTAAAATCTTGTCTTGGTTTTCTGTAGCATGAACAATAACACTAATTTGTGCAGTAGAAAATGTAATGGTATTATCTTCTACTGTCATAAATTAATACCGATAGCCTAACACTCACTTACATACAGAGTAAAAAATTATTGTGTTGGTTCTGTCGTCTGCTGGTACTCTTCTTCTAATTCCCTATCATCTTCTTCTTCATTTGTAGCGTCATCTGATGTTGTTGTTGTCGTCGATCCAACTGCCTTTGCTTCCTGAACAGCTCTAGATTCTGGAGTTGATATCAACTTTGTTTTTTTAATACCTATGTGTCTTAGTGATGCAATTTTCTTTGCTTCCGCAAGAAGATCAGATCCCATCTTACCCATAGTAGCTTCCTGCACAAATTGGTCAACAGTCAATTTTGGGATTTTATCTGAGAGTATTCTGTGTGTTATCATTCTAATTTCATGCTTTTTAGAAGAATTTAGCCTTCTCTGAGAAAATGCAATTGTTGAAACTCGAAAAGTAAAACCATCGATTGTTCTAAAATCATGTACGTAATTGATCATAGAACTTCCTCTTCTAATGAGACTTCTCAGGAATTCTTTTGCATATTCATGTCCTTTAAAGATAGTACTAGCGTTACCGTCTCTAATATTATCTATCTGGACAAAGATTTTTGTTTGATGCTGTGTGGGATCTTGCTTTAAAATATCAAACATAGTATTTTCAATAACACGTCCCTTAGAATTATCAACATCTGTAATAGGTACGTAGCTCAAAGGACTTCCTCCAAATGCTACTGGAGCATTAACTACGACCCACTGCTTATCTCGCCATTTATCACGCACCCTGCCGCCCCGTTTAGCGCCCTTAGCCATAAAAATGGAGACTTTACAACCAAAATATAAGTTGTACGATGATTGATAGCTTCATATATTTCTAATCAGGATAAATAAAAGACGTATAATGTTATAAGAACAGTTCACCATTCAACTTTATTGAGATGTAAGATTACCTACAATAGACCCCTCAGTCCTATCTACGGGAATACTAACGTAGCAGCAGATATTACAAATAATTACTTGGAAATGGGAGTTTTATTCGCATATTTTTATGCTTCAAGTATCTTAGCTTCTATTATTACTATACCGACAATAGGAATAATTTTGATATTTCAATCAGTACCTTTGATCGGATTGGGAATAGCAATAATAATCCATTCAATCTTGCTGTTATTTTCTAAAACTGTCTCCAGTTTCATTCTAGAATTGGTAATCTAATAAGATTTTCTGCTGAGCAGGTGTCAACTATGTTTATCCTTTTTTATTTTACAGCCTCTGAAATTATGACACTTTTTCTTATTAATGGAAGGAATTTAAATTGTCCCCATTAAAAGAAAAAGATGATATTTAATGATAAATATTTTAATCAGTATTTGATATTATCGCAAATAAAATGTTAAAGAAGATAGTAAGCATAAAGACATTGATGTAATTATTAAGATATATATAGACATTTTTACTTTCAGAACTTAATAAGTATCAACGACCACAGACTGATAGATGATCTTACATTTCAAGGTAGAACCAGAGAAAAACTCCTCTTGCTAAAGACACCCCAACTATTAATAGTAACTGCATAATCTTGACAAGGTCATTGTTTATCATAAACTTACTGAAAGATACAGAATAAAGAAATCGAATTCTAGCAAGCATGCAAAGGAGAATTATTTGGTAAGATCATGAACTTTGCAACAAAAGCAAACTCTATTATGTCTACATGAGTTGCCTTGAATTGTAATATATATTTAAGTAATTAACGATATAATAAAACAATAAATAAGAACTTCAAACTGTTACGTTTTTTGCTAGTTTTATATATTTGAATTTGACAAAATTACTTGTTTGACTTTAAAAGATGACGCCATCAATCTTCATCGCATGGTTAGAGGAAAAATAGAAATACAAAATAGAGTCACCCTGGACAATACTGTTGAAGAAAAGAGTACGCTAGGCTTAATTTACACTCCCGGGGTAGCTTATATCGCCAAAGAAATAAGTAAAAATAAAGAGCTCGCTTACGATTATACTTCAAAATGGAATAATGTGGCCATTATATGTGACGGAACTAGAGTACTTGGGCTAGGTAATGTTGGACCGGAAAGTGCATTAGCTGTAATGGAAGGAAAATCCGTTTTATTCAAGGTATTAGGAGGCATTAACGCTTTTCCTCTATGCATAGCGACCAGAGACAAGGAAGAGATTATCAGCTTCGTTAAAGCAGCTGAACCGGTTTTTGGAGCTATAAATATAGAGGACATAGAATCGCCGAAAGTGTTGGAGATTATAGAGAGACTTAGAAATGAGCTTTCAATACCTGTTTTCCATGACGATCAGCATGGAACAGCAGTAATCACTTTTTCAGCATTGATAAATGCCTTAAGATTGTTAGGGAAAAAATTGAAAGAAATAAAGATAGTGATATCTGGCGCTGGTTCAGCAGGCTATGGTATATTCAGGATTTTGTATGAGGCAGGTTGTAGGAAGATTATTGTGACAGATAGCAAAGGAGCTATTTATGAAGGAAGAAAGGAAAGTTTAGATAATTCATATAAACAAGAAATTGCAAAAAAAACTAATCCCAAAAAATTGCAAGGTATGCTTACTGAGGTGATTAGAAAAGCTGACGTATTCATAGGTGTATCTGGAAAGGCAGATTTATTAAATAACGAGATGGTAAAATCAATGAATACTGATGCTATAGTATTTGCATTAAGTAATCCAGATCCAGAAATACTTCCAGCTAATGCGTTACAGTCCGGCGCAAGGATTGTCGCTACAGGTAGGTCAGACTTTCCTAATCAAGTCAATAATGCCTTAGTATTTCCTTCTATTCTTAGAACCTTGTTGGATCTGAGAACCAAAACGATAGATGAAGATATGTTAATATCAGTTGCAGAGGCAATTGCAGGGCTAGTTGCAGATACTCACCTAAAAGAAGATTACATAATACCGGAATTTAATGATCCACGAATACTTCCCATAGTTAACCAAACATTGAAGAAAGCATTTCAAAAACAAAAAACACACATCTCTTAGTCGATTTAGTTGCTTTGTGCTTCTTCAATTAAGAAGGAATGCCAGTGATTATATTATACTCGACTTATCTCTAACAAATTCTTAGGATTCATTTGGATACAACTAAGAAGCATTTACACTAAGAAAATTAATAAATGTCAACTGATAGCAAAAATTTACTCAAAGGGCATCTTGACAAATATACAATTCATATGACGTGGCGAAGTTAGATTACCATCAGTCGAATATTGGTATAGTAAAGCTAACATATCTTTGTAATACACAGACTAATAATCCTGATGTGCCTCTGCAAGTTTGCTTATGCAACCTTTGCATAACGCTATTATAGTAGATATAGTCGAGGCCATTTCCATTCTTGTGACTTCAAGTCACAAGTAAGATAAATCCGTTATGAAGATCTGAAATGAGTAGATGAATGAAATCATCAGCCATAGAAGTTAATGTACCTATCTTGTACATTGCCGTTGAATTCTTGACATAATTCTTTGTACAATAAATCTACTGCAGCCATTTCTATTAATTCTCCCTGTGCTACTCGAAGAGCACATTCATAAATATTCATGTTTTTTATCCTATCAACGAACATAGAATCTGTCATCCCATTCTTTTTTGCTCTGCCCATCAGCAAAAAAAGTATTCTATCTGAATGATAATTTATATGAATATCCTTTGCCTCTTCCAAGTCTACTCTATAAATATTTGATATTTTTATGTCAATCCTTGTTTCGTCTTCTTTAAATTTGTTCTTGTGCTCGATCTCTATAGCACTTCGACCTCTCAATTTTAAAGATTCAACATTGGACTCATTGTTTGAATTTTGCATTTATTTCTTTAATCAAAACAATTATTCATTTTGTCCTTATTAATTTATCTTTCTTTATATAATTTTTGATTGACTCATGTTCGGAAAACATTAATGAACAATAGCATTATTCAATATTTGATTTATCAAACTTCATCCTTTGTAAATGCATTAATAGCGATAAATATAATAGATTCTATATAATATCAAACTGCTTCTTTTCTTTTTCTCTTTTGAAGTTGATTTGATTTTTTAAAAATTACCGAAGAGTTGTTCTTTGTAAATTTGCTTCTCTATAATTTAGTAACTATGTGCTCATAAACGTAGCCCATCATTAACACGATATACATCTATCTCCATGACTGTTTTCTGATTGTAATTCCAGCCCAAATAAGCAACCAAGTATATACAAATGTTGTAAGGAATGTAAATAGTGGTCGATATAACCATAGTTTATCGCCGGGATTTCGTAATCTGAAGTCTACTCCATAAATCATTCCTGTAAACATTATCCCTGATAACCACAGTATAGGTGACAAAATATCCCCTGTGAGTGGTAGCATAATTGCTGCATGCAGCAGAATAAAGGGACGGATAAATTTCATGCCAGTTTGTATGTAATACAACATTGCTGCATAAAACGGGCGTTTCCAGTATATTCCACCCGTTGAAGATAGACTTCTGAGAAAACTCTTTTTCCATCTTATCTGTTGTTTCATAAGTGCTGGAACGGTATTAGGCACCCCTATAGCTACTCTAATACTTGAACTAAATAACACTTTCCAATAAGGTTTGGAAGTATTTTTATTACTTTTATCATCATCCACATCTGCATCGGAAGATGATTTCATCGAATCGAGATCATCATTTCCAGTTTGTAGTATTGGAATGTTTTGACGATACTTTTCTTCACTCAGCAAATTATTATCATTTAAAACAACCTTTGTCCCTAGCACATGCGCAGTCATACGCCTATCTGTACAGAATTTAAAGTCTACACCTAAAAATCGGTCGTGTGCCCATTCGCGGATAAAGTCCTGAATAGCCGCTCTTTTATAGAAACTCAGGGATCCTGAGCAACATGTGAGTGAATTAAATGAGCTTTCGGATCCTTTTATTACTCTATATGATCCATCAATGTATACTTGTTGCATTTTTAATAATATATTACCGGTATGTGCACCTCTGACTTTTCCTTGTGCAGTCAAGGCGCCAAGTAAACTATCTGACATAAAGATCTTGGCAGCTTTTTCAACGGCATCATTTGCCATGTCACAATCACTATCCATGAAAGCGTAAATTTCTCCCTTAGCTATTTCACTTGCCGCTTCAACTGCCCTTTTTTTACCGACACTCTTGGATAAGTGGAGTATACGAATATTCTCTGCTCCTACCTCTGCTCGGATTTCATCCAGAATTTTAGGTGTATTATCCGTGCTACCATCATTTACTATAATTATCTCTTTATTTTTATATGACTGATTCACGCAAGACATAACACAGTTTCTGATATTATCTTCTTCATTTTTTACTGGTATTACAATTGAAAAAAGAGGCGGTTTGACATTTGAAAGGTCCATATCTTTGGCTTTATGATAAGGATCTCTGTATCTCAGCCACGCGAACATCAATATATTAAACAAGATAAAAGTTGTAAGGAAGCTGTAGATTCCCAATAATCTATCCATTACAAATAATGTCAAGTAAAGTTTAACTACTAAAACGACAGCAACGGCGGAGAGTATTAGGAATCTTACCATCCATCGCTTCTTATCTAATTCTCTAGTCTTTGTCTTATGTTGTTGAATAGTCAAGTGACAAACCTCTGAAAACTTTGCTTTATAGCCCAGTAACTAAATAACTGAACAATTGTGTAAAGATGTTTGCTATGGCTAAAATCGCTGATACATCTCAGACTCAAATATAATAGTTCGTTAGTCATAGCTATTCACAATTAGGAACATATAGTCAATATTCATATATAATACTATTTTATTGCTTAATAACGTTTATTTTAGTATTGATAAAGACTGTATATAATAATAATTATATTACAATTCGATGTATTCTAGCAATATATATCTATAATATCAACCAATTTATGGACGAATATTTATTTTAATTCTTCTGAAAGAAGAGAATTAACCTGTTAATAGAGAATATTCTAATGTCTCATTTGATTTATAGAAGATTACAACAATTCTGCTGTAAACCCGTCTGATGAATAAATTAGCCAGGTCCGATTTGCTTTATATCAAAGAAAATGAGGTCTCTTATTTATGTTAGAAGATTTTGTTCCATTAGCTGACACCATAGGTGTTTTTGCTGGGGTGTTGGTGCTGTCATCGTTCATTCCACAAATAATTAAGGCATACAAGACAAAGAAGATGATCGATATCTCAATTTATCTCATGGGGCTTATATCAACCGGAATGTTTTTGTGGATAATATACGGCATTATAAGAAGTGATGTAGTAATAATTGGTACAAATGTAAGCGGCTTTGTTCTAAATGTTATCCTTATAGGATTAAAGATAAAGTATGATAAACAACATAAAGAGTGAATCGACGCTGTATAACGTTCAAATATATAATATAAATATCTAAAGAGTCAAAATCAATAGATGTTTATGGTGTATTTCAATTTTTGACTTGCGATATAACATCAGCTACATATGAGAGACGTAGTGGTACTTATATTTCAGAAGATCCACAATGAGGAATTTTATCAAAATCTAAAAGGAAAGGCTTTTGTTCTGCTTGATGTAAATAACTCAATTCTCTTTACAATGGATTTATCTATACTCTATGAAGTTCATTTTTTGTCCTCCTAATAACAGTAGATTTCTAATTATTTTGATTTTGCAGATTGTTGAGTTTATTGTATAGACAGGCCGTATTTCCATTCATTCTGTTCCATTTTATTTATAAATGAAAGCAAAACATCTTCGAGAGCACTTAAAGCATTCTGTCCCTTCTGAATAGATGCTTTCATAGGAGCACCTGTTGTTCCCGTATTTGTTAGCTCGTTAAAGTTAAAATAAATTCTTATATTATTAGGTAAGTTTGGAATTATTTCTTTCGGTGCATTATTCATATTCACCAAGTCAGGACGGACTGCAAGCATTGCCGAGGTTTCGGCTTCTCCGCCATGTCCAAGTCCATTCCATACCTGGAAAAGATCTTTTGTAATTTCGCCGACCAGCACCCACCAAGCTTCCAAACAGGCAATTATCACTTCTGGGTATCTGTCCTTTATAGTTCTTGCCGATAGTTCTACTGCTGGGATATTTCCATCATGTCCATTAATGACAAGAATCCTAGTTATTCCGTTTTTAACAAGACTTAGGAAAAGATCTTCGATAACTTTGATAAGTGTGCTCGGCTCCAAAGTTATAGTCATTTGAAATTCAAGATGATGTAAACTAACTCCGAATGGCATAGCTGGTAGTATCATTACATTATGCGATTTCCTAGCCACCCTTTTTGCCAACTCCATAGGAACAATGAAATCTGATCCAAATGGCATATGGTCGCCATGATTTTCACATGCCCCGAAAACTAGTAAGGCTATAGTTTTCTTATTTACAATCTTTCTAACTTGTACTGCATTCATTTCCTCAAGCAGACCTTCTGAATTTTTTACCATCATTTGATTATGATAGTTACCACCACTTTAAATATTCAGAGTTGTTAATTAGTTATTCAACTACATACCTTCTTGAATATTCTGATTCTATTCTAATAAGGTTAATTTTTTCTTTTTTCTTCGATATTTTGCTTTAATTATTATCTTAGTTGTTTTTCAGAGATTTGCCATTTCAGAGCAGTCGGATTAGTCTCTTTTGCTGGCGGAACATCACTTGTTGGCGCTTTGATTTCAAAACATAAAATCTGATAATCATCACCAAATATTATTTTTAACTGCTTTTAGTGCTTCCATTGCAGCAGGCCCCGGTCTTGCAGTTGCTATCTTGATTGGAATGCAGATGTCCCTGAAGGTATTGCGTCTTATCACGAAATGAAATCTTGAGAGACAGAGTTAATAATAGCAAAAACGCGCTGATTGTTATAGGAATGATATCAATAATTGCAATTATTCTTGGTTTAGTTGGTTTATTCTTTCTTTCTACAAGGAATGAGCCATATAATTCATTAATTGCACCCTGGTAGCTTCTTTTCCATATTAGCATTAATGACTGTCTGTCCGAATTGTCAATTTTATTTTGTGTTATCTTTTTTAGCTTCATGGTATTTGTTGAAGCCCTTACTTCATCTTCGCTAGTATATCTAGTATTCTGCTGCACACACCTTAGATAAACGGATATCACTTTCCGATAAAGTTAGTGCGACAAAATACTAAAGAGAATGTGTCAAAAAATCTGTCTTTTTGACATCTTTCTCAGACAATTAACTGATAAAATATAACTTATCTTGGCCTTGCAATACTTGTGATAGTTTATAGATCATCAACATAAATCATTTTATGGTATTCTGAGTCCTGCCTTATACTCAACCATTAATGTTAGAGACTCGACATAGGTTAAGTATCTGTGACAAATATGCGGTGCATCCACTGCATTAGTGCCTAAAAATGAGATTGCAGTCTATTACATATCAACACAAATTATTATATAGAAAGTAAATAAAAGTACATTGAAATGCAAAATCAAATACCAAGAGAAGAAGAAGGACAGCGGAAAGCACCATTTTCAGATCTAACCTTGGAACAAGTGTGTCCAATTTGGTATAAGAAGTTGAAATCTGGATTAAAGGAAAACGACAAGGCAACAATGCGGACTGACTCTAAATATTGCATGGTAGGTGAAGCATGGGGATTTACAGGAAGACAGACAGGTTACTATATAGCCCCTTTGATTCCGTTTGTTGGATGTTGGACCTGCATAATGTATGGACGTAAATTTGGCAATCTTGCTAAAAAAAATTATAGCCATTTGAGTGGTTACCAACCGTTAATTAGTGATTTTATGAGACACTGGAATAAAAAGCATACACATATTACAAAAAAGTTGAGGAAGAATATTAAACCCTCTATGTTGACTTAAAAGAGAAAAAATTAAAATAAAATAAAGGATCAGTGATAAAAAAGCTGATTCTATACTTTGTTACTTTAGATTGCATAACTTATATAAAAAATAAATATAGCAAAGGGCCATTTTTCATTAAAAAATAGGTATGATTTATAAAATAATATACAATCTATAGAGTGAATCATATATTAGATAATAAACGTCTAAATTGACATTTGATAAGATGTAAGAATTTAGGAGATAGGTATAGTTCATTAATTCTCCCACATTCTCCATTCTTTTTATTTCCCGTTCTTTATTTAAGAATGTCTTAGATATTTTACGTAATCTTTAGCAAGTTCTCTAACTTTTTAACTTATCCATATATCTATCTGTTATACTTATGATTGGTAATAATTCTTCTTCTTCACGTCTTACCTTGTAGTTGTGCACAATCCCATATAGAGGAAGACCAATTAGCACATTTCTGCCTGTATTTTGGATTTCTGATTTTGGAATGTCATATCTGTCCATTATACCATTATATACAATAATTTTATCCTCAGTTTCTCTTACCACATATCCTATTCGCGGTGTCTCTAATGCCAATACATCTCTGTTAAGGTACTTTCCAAGGGTCACTTTATTTTCTCCCTCCGATTGTTGTTGTTTTGTGTTGCTGTAATATTCTTCCTGTTGTCACCCTTCTCTTACCTATCATCTTGCCCATTCTCCAAGACATCTCCAAACAAAATAATGTTGGCACAAACCCTAATGCAATCCATGCAACGGATTCAAGAAGCATTTCCATAATTTCAATATCTGTCTTTAGATGATTAAGTCTCCTCAGCAAGGCGTTAACTAAATCAAAAAGGATCAAAATAATTAGCTATGAGTATAAGAAATCATAAGCTTTGTTATAAATTGCAATAAAGTTCAGTTTCCATATTCCTTCAGAAATTATATTGAATTTGAAAGCACTATAATAATATTTTCAATATTATAAAAACAAAAAAATTAAATTATATGAAATTATAATTCTTCAATTTCCTTCATATATCAAAGACGCCACCATGAAATGAGATTCTTTATCGGAAGTTTATCAGTTTATAATCGCGGTCATAAGAGTAATAGTTTGCTTATAGTTAACCTTCATATAGATATCCATATACTTGTGATTTAGTCACCTTTTGATAGTAATGTTGTTGCATTAGTTGATATTTGTAAAAAAACGAGCCACAGTTATTTTATGAAACCAAATCTTTATAGATAATATTGTTGACAATTATACAGATAGTTCCAAGAACGGTGTAGACAGATTACAAAATGAAAGCATATGAGATCTTAACTGCTACGATGATGATAAAATATAAATAAAATTTGCGTTCAATTAATTCTCTTGATTCGCTAGATAGACTTTAAAGTGAGATTGATAATAATATAATTTGCATTTAATGCTTTTCCCTATCGCTTTATTGATTGCTTTCACTATGATCATTACTGTTGCCTCAATAATAAACCCGTTAAATCAGGTATATGCAGATTCTCTTAAGAACGCGATTAAACAAAGAATTGGTAACTATGAAGTAGAGATGGTAACTGATCCAAAAAATCCGGTAATAGGAGAGAATAGCAGGATCTTATTGAGATTTGGAAGTGTTAATGGAGATGATCTAATTGACGTTCCTATTGTCATAAGGATAGTTAAAGATAATGTTGCCTTAGAAAAGACCCGCCAGATATTGGTTCCATATGGTCATTACAATTACGATTATGTATTTCCTGAATCAGGAAGATATATAGTTTATGTTGATGTAAATGATGTGGCTTATAGTAGGCAAACCCTCAACTTTATCTATTTTATTGATATAGCAGAATCTTGGAATTATGGTTCTTTGTCTTTAGCTATTACTATAGTTGTTGTTATTATTGCAGTAGGTATTACAGTAATAGTTAGAGTTATATTCTTGAAAAGAAAAAAGAAGCAAGCTATCAAGAATACGAAGAATTAGTTAATGTATTGTTTGTCTACTCATCTCATTGATTCTGGCAACATGAATACAACGCGATAACATATGAATATTAAGAACACACCAACAATACGGAAATGTATAAACCTGCAGAATATGCAATGTACAAAGATCGGATAGAACAATAGAATAACTTCTATATCCGATCGTTTAGATAAGACTTATAATTCTGACTATATAATACTGTTTAAAAAATCTGATGTAACAGATTCATTGAATGTTCTGTCTTGATAGCTAAGCTCTTGTTAGATAGCATTAGTATCACCCGTCTGTACTTTTGTACAAATTACATAACATCATTGTTATAGTGTCATCAGTTAGGAATCCACAGATTGTTAGAAATCGTTGTTGTTTGGTATGAAACATAATCTAAAAAATATATAATCCTTCTTGTTTGTGCTTACATCAACGGAGCCTACTATAGTTTCGCCGTAGGTCGGGAAAATCCATAGAGAATTGGAATTACCACCTCCAGAAGTTAACACCTTTCTAAATTCTATTAAGATAAATAGTGTTTTAACCGCCAAATCGATACTTTCTAATAATCTATGATATTCCTTGGTATCAGGATCTTCGATCATCTGATTGTGAAAAATATGTGCATATTGTTTGAGTATCTTGTGTTCATAATCACTTACTTTGAAACCACCAACCTTGTTTTTGTTCCCTTTATTGGTAACGTTATCTAACATCGAATAAGTCTAGTAGCTTTTGTGTAATATAGCTTTGGTCATTCAAAAAAGAGTGGCCGTGTAAAGGTGCGTGTAATTTTTGAAAAAACTGTGTAATTTGGTATTAGTGCAACGTGTACAATACCCATTGCATATATAGCTTATTTCATTTTTGATCTACTTGATGATTTTTCTTGTAAAATTTAATTTAACCTTGTACTATTCTGATAACGTATCTCTTTTGGCATCTTTTATTGGTTCAGAATGTGCCAGCCTGTCTATTGCACAATTCAGTTTCTGTTTAGATTGAAAGCAATTTTTATGTAGAATAATATTTGCAGGTTCGACAGGTACTATAAATTTCACCATCAAGATGATTAAAATGTGTTGTACAAGTTAAGCATGTATGATGCATATCCTCAAAGCCATCAGGAGCAATAAATCTGAAACTTTCCAATTTTTGACTCTTGCATTTAATACATCGACAGCCGCATGTCGTCCTCACTATATATTCTTGTACTAATCAAAATATAAAATTTTAATACAATTTGTGCATATATTACAGAAATATTTTTGTTATAACTTATTGACATTCGGTACTTTCTTTTTCACATTTTTCACAGCCAGATGCATTAGGCGAGATGTTTTCATGAAGATCTTTAACGTGAGGGCAAATTTATTCTCTTTCATGTACTCTCTTTACATATGCATAGATTAATCAAATCACAAAATACTTGGCTGAGAATAACTTTCAATTCCTTCTGTAAAGAATGAGGATCTATATAGTAAGAATCTGGCACATATTTGCTTCATGGTCTTCTTATGAACGATTTCCACAGAGTATAAATAAAAATATATAAATTTAATAACCGTTAAAGGCCCTTGTCCAGATAGATGGTTTACAAATATATTGACATTGTAGGAAGTTCGAAAACAGGCATAGATGATGGAATAAAAAATGCCATTGAAGAAGCTGCAAAAACAGTTAAGAACTTGCAATGGGCAGAGCTAGGACGTGTCACAGTAAGAATTGAAAATGAAAATATTAAAGAGTATCAGACAGAAGTAAGAATTGGATTCAAAATTGAGCGCAATGATGAAAAAGGAAAAGAGCATGATTAACACAATATAAAAATCGATTAACTTCATTTTAAAAAACGAATAATATCAATATCAGCTTTTCAACGTTAACAATGGCTGTAGATACATAACTATCATAATTTATCAGTCTTTATCATATTATTAAAATAGGATATATGTCCCCCTAATCCGCACTAATATAGTAAGTTAATTAGCATCTTTCTAAAATATAATATTATTAGGTCGCTTAGGAGAAGAGATAATACAAATTATACTATCATTGATCCTATGGTTTCTTCTTTGTACCATATTTAGCCAAGAAAGTGCTACTTTTGGATATCTTTAATCATATTTTAAGTCTTGAACTGTCTTCAAACAACAGAAAGTTCTCTTTTCCATTTAAATCAGTACTATATCGCCAAATCCTCATTAAGGTAGTCTAAATAGGTTTTTTATTGAATTCATTTTCCATCTCACGATCACACATTAACTTTTTATTCTTTACTTTTCTTTCAAGTGACATCTATTTAAAGTCCTTATTCTAGAATTTCTTTGAGATAGCAGTATGTATCTTTTGTAGTATTTCTTTCGCTGCCCTTTTAATGCCTTCTGGATCGCTATTACCAATTTCTTGGGATAACAAATCATACTCCCATTTGTTTTCCGCCCTATTGACAGATTCTGCACCGTTTGCTCCATTTGTTTTAAACATTTTCCTTATAGCAATATGTGAAAAAGTATTTCCATCGACGGCACCGTGAAAATGCAACCTATTAGCTGGCACGCATACTGTGTCTCCTTCCTTTTCAAGAAAGATCACATCATTATCATCGATTTCAAATTTCGTCATACTAGTTCCTTGTATTAAACCAACAACCCCTTTACCATTTGTAGCTATAAGTATTTGATCTGACTCATGGTAATGTAATGTGGTTAAAGCACCATTTTCAAATGTCACGTGGTACATTTCTTGCTCTGCAGATTTACCTTCACCTAGAATTTCTCTTATTATTACATTTCCATTAAAATAATTCTCATTTATCTTTTTCTCTTTAGCTGTGTGAATATTTTCCTTTTGCATAGGCCTTCTAGTTTGCCTAGAAATAATAAGATTTCAGCTATAAATAGATAAACAATATATTGTGTAAAAATTGCATTAATAAGAATATATATCTTCTTCCTTATCAAATAGATTTGTTAATCAGTTCAATAGATAACAATATGTGATATCGTTTATCAGACAATTGCAAAGTTCTTAAATATTCTATAGTATGTATCAAAGAAATATCTTATTTTCTAACATTAAACAGAATAGAAATTGAGATGTATTATACTGATAGAAATAACAGACAGATATTTGAAACAATTGGGTTAATTTACCTCAATTTAGAAGCAACCTATAAATAAATAAAGACAACTGACCATTTGTAGAAATTAAGCATGTAATGTTTGCCCTTCTAATTTGCATCTTATTGAAGAAGATAAGATGTCATCTTCCATCAAATTGCCAATGATTTCGAAGTCACAATGCAATTGGTATTGTGAAGCCTTGTCCGTTTTATATCATAAGGATATTAGATTACAACATTATCATTTTGTTATAAATATTTGAGGTATACAAATCATGCATGAATCTCCAGTTCTTAATGACTAGCATTAAATGACAGTGGTTCAGGTTTGGTGAGATGTAAGAACACATTTGACTTTATTTGCAAATCAGAACGAAAAGAAATGGCGTTTGATATTCGTTTTAAACATTTAGATGACTTTGCTACTAGAAAGAATTGTAATACAAACCAAAATAGAATATAGAGTTCAGTCCGAACGTAAAAACAAAAGCAGTAAGAAGAATTAGAAGTCTAGAAATTAGGTTACAATCATTAACGTATCTTCCAATGTCTGATCTGTATTGTCATATCGTCGAATGCCTCCACAGTTGTATTTACTATACAATCCTCTACTGAGTATTAATATAATAAGGCTAAGTTTCATTTCTTTTATGAAAGGAATAATTTTTGATATGGATGGAGTATTGGTAGATGCAATGCCATATCATTGTAAAGCTTTGCAGATGGCCATCAAACAGCAGACAAATATAGAAATCGACGATAGAACGATATTTTTGCTAGAGGGATGCCAGCCGATGAAATAATAAAAGAGATTTTTAGAGGTAAAGGATATAACGATAATCATTATTATTTCACCATTATAGACAAAATTCATAATTTAAAAAAAGAAATTTTAAAGCAAATATTAGTTTTAAAACCCATTGATGGAATAAGAGAATTAATAACTCAATTAGATTGCATAAAAGCTGTTGTAAGTGGGGCTTCAAAACAAGAAGTTGAAACTATTCTCTATAAAATCTTTGGAAGAGGAAAATTCGAGATTGTGATTACTGGTGATGATTTAGAAGAAGGCAAGCCAAATCCTGCTCCATTTAAAACTGCGTTGGAAAGGATGAATTTGAAACCTCAAGAAGCAATAGTAGTAGAAAATGCACCATTAGGAGTTCAAGCCGCTAATAAAGCAGGAATTGAATGTATTGTTACTTTAAATAATTCAATGCTTAAAATATCAGACTTTAAAGATTTAATAGATGAAAATAGAATATTTGAAGATACAAAGTCTGCTTCAAGTTTTTTGAAGAACTGGTGTCATTCTAAATCTAAATGACACATCATCATTTCATATTATGATAATATTATTATTCATTGTTTCTGGTTTTTGTTTATGACGTGGATACTATTAATACTCGATAATTAAACACGGGATGTTCAAGGCACACATAATAACTGAACTTGATTCAAACAAAGGGTAATTATATCTATATATTTCTATATATATCTAATATTATTAAATGAACACCCTGGCTACCCGTAATCAATTCACTCGCTATCATGAAATATTTCGAGAAAAGTAGACTTGCTAAGATTCTATGAAATACAGCGACAAGTATCAGAACCATTTATTTCCATCTTCTCTTTACACAATTCAATTGATCAACTAAGATTCATTTTAGGCTTTTTCCATTATGAGGATATATTCAAATGGATAGGCCAATCTGTTAGATTTCATTGTACCAACAAATCGGCCTGTTTTCTCGTCTCTCGTCAACGGAAGAGCCCTGCTTGGTATTTGTCTTTTGATAATATTGTGAATATTAAAACCCATTTTTTTCAGTGTTTGTACAAATACATCTGCATTATGGATCTTAACTTTATTAATATCTGTGTCACCAATTACTATACATGTTCTTCCACCCAACATCAAGATTCTATACATTTGTTCAAAACATTGCTGCATATCAAAAAAATAGTGCTCTATCGCATCTGCCTCTCTTTTGTCTATCAACCGAAGGTTTTCCACTATTGTTTTTCCAAGATCGCTATACAATCTAACTTTAGTCAGTTCCTTTTTTTTGATAGAACCGATAAATTTGGTTCTAAATTCTGAAAGCTCCTCAGTATATCCCAACCAAATTGCAGTCAGTTGATGAATATCAGCATATTCGTAGGAGGTTACATAAGGTGGGCTGGTGACTATTAATGCCACAGAATCATCATTTAATCTCATATTACGTCCATCAACATTATCTACAGTACAGTCAATCCTTTTCTCTTTAAGAATCTTCCAAAACTGCCAATTCTTATTTAACATTCTCTGTATATGAATAAAGAAACTGCTATATGCATCATTTATTGTCTTCTCCTTGTCTATTGTGGGCTTTATCGATTTCATCATCCACCGCGAACAGCCTTTTAGAATATTTGAAAACGCACAAACTAAAAAATTTCTAATATTTTCGTCTTCACTAATCATCATGATTCCTGATAGAATGATGGACAAATCATGTTTTTGTTTTTCAGGGAACCAGTAATCTATTCTATTATTTACAGAAAAGACAACCTTAAAATCATCGCCTCTTTTTAAGAGGGGCGTTTGGCTATTTGCATCTATGAGATTGGTCTTTATCCTTAGTTTTAATGTCGATATTATAGATTCCAGATATGGAGGATCTATTGGAGTAGTTTTAACTCTTGTGATCAATGCCGCTACTGGATTGATATCGGTTCCATAAGTTCTTCTATCATTGACAATGGATTCTACAAGAGTGGTTCCAGAACCCATAAAGGGATCGCAAACAAGTTCTCCAATTTGGCTATTTTCTTTTATCAATCTTGCTGCTAGCTGGGGAATAAACTTGGCAGGATATCTGTGATAGCTATGAGTAAGATAAGATGTTCCTAATCTATCTATCTCTCTAAATGACCATGAATCATCCACTGTATCTGATTGTAAGTATTGCATATGGTGTAAATATCTATTACTATGAAATAGTAATATTATTCTGATTTTGCAGTATGAATTTTCTTAATTAATTCCTCTTGCTAGTATTAATTTAATTAGTAACGTTATTGATTAAAGGATATAATCAAAGTCAAGGTTTAAGAGAAAGTATAATCGTAATCATAGAACTTAAAGCCTAAAGTCCTATATATAGTACCCATTTTCAAATTCACACATCCGAATTTTTTCTAAGATGTTATGATGACTCATACGTACATCAATAATTTTTAGAAATATAAATTAGGTGTATAAGTTATATGCAACTATTTACGGCCTTCCTGACACGTTTATTATCCAAAATTTATCAGGTATTTAACAGATTAGATCTTACAGAAACCTATAGTTGACAGAGCCAGTAAGCTATACAAAATTAGGCACTTCAGTCAGAGTTGGATAAACCAAATAGTATGATCCAGCAAGCAATTGGTATATATATAGATACATTAATATATCTTAGTTTAAATTCCTAATCACCTTCAATAGCAAATATGGATGAATAAAATGTAATCGAAATAATTCTTAATTCTTATAGTATTCATATATTGATAAGTCTTTTTTAGGTTATAAACAGGTCCATATAGTAAAACAATATTTTCTTTGTAGAAGCTAGCTTTATGGATTTTTCTGAGCTACTAATGCCATTGATAAAGCACTATGTGTAAATTGTTTACATTCTCAAGGAAAATGATGCTTCACACATCTTCTCCAGATGCGAAATAAAATACTTATTAAGGTCATTCTTATTGTTATTAATTCACAGCTATGGACTACAGAAAGCTATGTGAAGACATCTTAAATCTTGATCCGAAGATTCGCTATGTTGGCATATGTGATGAAACTGGTGAGACTAAGTATGGGGGGCAACGCCAAGGTATTCAGAATCTACTTTCGCCTGAAGAAACAAAAAGATCAAATTTGCAGGCATTAGCTAGATGGGCTTTACGCAACTCTCTAGCTCCAAAGATTGGGAAGGGAAAGTATGCTATTGCAGAATATGAAAAGCTTAAACGTATAACCGTACCATTAGAAAACTATCACTTACTTCTCATAACAACAGAGGTAGAAGCTAACCATCAAAAAATTATAGATAATGTTCTACAGTTGGTTAGAAGTTAGAAAAATAGTTTTTTTTAAATATACAAATCAACGGGCAGGGTTTCTAGGTTCATGCGACGCTCCGGTCGCGGTTATACTTCCGGTATAATCACCAGTAACCTCTAAAACATCATCAGAAGCAGAGATTTCTTTGAGCATCTCCAGAGTTAGTCTCTGATTATTTACGTAATGAGTGCCTTTGTCGTATACAGCAGGAAGCCATCCGGTCCTTTCAAATATCTTATTTTTCATTGCTTCAGAATCTATTCCTGATTTTGTAAATATCTCGACCATATAAAATGGTGCATTTTCGGATTTCTCCTTCTCACGTATTAGTAAATCATGAATGAGGATAGGATCTACTTTTGGAAGGTACGTCTCATATAAGGTCTGTAATCCTTGAAATACTGTTCTTATTTCTTGTACTTCAGACATATTTGTATTAATCTAATAATAACTCGTCAGTATAAGAGGATTTCCACCAAACAGGCGTTTTATAATTTTTATTTGATTAAGTCATATTTGATGATGCAACAACAATTCGTTTAATAAAACGAATCTGAAATCAAACATATTGAAAACTAACAGTCAATGAACTATTTCTATTGTAGACATTGAATTAGGAAAATTTAAATAACACAGATGCCGGGCAAACCGTTTTCTTTTAATCTACTAAATTTATCTAAAAAATTTTGGTTCAGGAGCGTACAGTAGGTAATTATTGATGTTATTCCAGATAATAGATATCTCCATTTATTTTGCGGATTGAATGAGGAGCAATTTATCTTATAATCTGACTACACAAATTCTATTTTTTGTATATTTATTTGTTATATTTAACTAGCTTATGAATAAGTCCTCAGCAGTATAAATTACTTTGCACATTCAAAGGAGCTCTCGTTTTTCTATACTGGGTCTACGGAGAAAATGAAAAAGCTTCCGAAATAATCTATATTAATATTATTTCTATATATTTTTCTATTTATAATATAGCGTTGATTGTCATAAGCTTACTGACTTATAAAATTAATAGTTTGCCTTAAAATGGATATAAGTACATTTTAGATAGTGAATCTAATTACACAAACCACGCACATATGTCTTCATCAGTGTATAAAATGTGGAGTACTTTATAATTGCGGAGAAAGAATGAAGTGCGTGATGTTATTCCAGTATGGCAAGTGTCCTTTGTGTAATGGTCACGAGATTAGATAGTTCTAAGAAGTTACCGGCGATCGGTCTGGATTTGGTGGGGTTCAAGAAACATTTGTCCCTGCTTCAACTCAACTTCTATGGATATATTATATACATGTCAGAGGATTATTACGGCAGATATTTCTCGTTAAGAATATATCACTTATCAAGTTCTCTTTTTTATAATAATGTTATAGTGAAGATATTTAGCACATAAATTCAGAATCATCTTTTTTAAAGTACATATACCAATAGATAGTTGAAAGAATATATATGAACAACTCAACTTTACTAATGGTAGGAATCGTAGCGGTAGTAGCAATGATATCAGCAGTAGTAGTTATGATACCAATACAACAAGCAAGAGCACAAGATACGGATCTCGATTGTTTCAATAAACCGACTGGCGGTTACGTATGCATCCTTACAAAAAGCACCTAATAAGGTGATAATTTCTGCAGTAAATAACATAATAATTAAATACCTTACTTGAAAAAATCAATGAGGATCGTTAACGGTGCAATCAATTAATTTGGCTATCAATGAGATAATAGCTGTGATAACATGAAAATTATCTTTGAGTACTTTGCAAGAATTTAGACCTTCTTGAAGCAAAAACATGAGTAACTGCATTCACGGTTCTAAAAAGTCCCTTATACTAGAAAATGTTCTAATATAACAAAGCCTGCTGGATTAGTCGTCATACAAAATTGCTTTTGATATATTTTCTGTTCCATATCATGATCAAGATCCGCAATACATGCTTCAAGTTCTCTAGATGGCTCAAAGTGCACTATAAGATCCTGAATACCAGCTCCTTCAAGCAATTTGTGTTAATATATCTTCTCTTGCCCAGTATATTGCAAATTCTCTACCTCTAATTTGTTGTTCAGGAATTCCTTGTAGAATTGTTGTGCGCTTTTTCTAACTATCTCCTTATTGTCATCAATTACTACAAAATCATATTTCATCTTCAAAATGAATCATAATTTCTTCCTACACACATTTTTGCAGTGCTCTTTTTAGACCGTCTAGTTTTCATTTTATTGTTTCAATAGACCCAAATAGATTACACGCATCAGCATACTTTGCTACAATCTTGAGTGTTTTTCTTTCACCACTTCCACCTATTAATATAGGCAGAGAAGGTTTCTCTTGCTGCTCTATCCTCTATTCCGAGCTCATCAAAATATCACATCCCCCTCCTCTCTATAAAGTGCCCTTTTTAATAAATAGTAGAACTAACTAGGACGTAATAGCATGGTTAATAAATTCAAAAATAAACAAGAATACTGTAATAATATTTTATTTAAAAATAATGATATACTTTCAAATTGGTTTAAAGAAGAAAATTATCAAGTAATTGAACTAGATCCAAATAAACCAATAATGTTTGAATATAATCCAAAGGAGAAAAAATATTCGATTAGAAACACTGCAAATAATTACTACAATAATAATAGTATCAGGTTAATAGTTCCTATGTAGTAGATTTATTTTCATTCTCCTTTCAGTTGTTAGACGATAACCTTGGGAATAATATCATGATAGATAACATAAAAGAAAGACCAATTACAGAATCATTCAATGCATCGCTACCAAGTATTTTAAATCTAAAATTTCCTTTTAATATTACAAAGGATCAGCATAAAGCAGTCGAGGCATGGTTTTCTAATAAATGTAGAGGATCTATAATATATAGCACTGGAACAGGAAAAACAGAGATAGCCTTTGAGTGTGCAAGAAGAAGGGCGGCGGCAGCAGAACATGAACAAAAGATAAAATCAGATAATAGTAATATTATAGATTGCAATAATAATAATAATAATAATAATAATAACAATTATCCTTATTCTTCTGATAGTGCCATTGCTAATACTACTAGTTTCCATATACTATTTTTAGTTCCACGTATAGTTTTGATTGAGCAGAATTTTAATAGGCTAGTGTCTTATAATATACCTAAAGAATCCATAGGAGCATATTTTGGAGAACGCAAAGAAATAAGAGAAATAACAATAAGCACTTATCAGAGTATAATTAACAAATTAGCATTAATTCGCAATTCTAATATGATAATATTTGATGAAATGCATCTACTGACTGATTCAGCAATAACTTTAAGAAAGATATTTGATGTTCTACAAGAAGAAGATAATTGTGCTAATAAAAAAGCATTATTAGGATTAACTGCAACAATAGATGAACAAGATTCTAACTATAATACAGTTGTCTCGTTACTCCCGCCAGTCAAAAAATATATGATAAGAGAGGCAGTAGAAGATGGAAGACTTGCAAAACCAATAGTAATACCAATAAAGGTTAAACTAACATCTGAGGAGAAAAAGCCCTATGATGATTACTCTGCAAAGATCAGGAACATTTCAGACGAGTTGAATGTATCTGATCCACAATTAATGTCTTCTTTATTGAGAAAAGGCGGCTTATCAGCCAAATTGGCAAGATCATGGTTTGAAAATGTAAGAAGTAGAAAAAATCTAGTTAATTCTGCTCAAAATAAACTGTCCGCTGCAACTCATCTGATAGCAACAAAGCATCCATCAGAAAGAATAATGGTTTTCAGTGAGACAATAGAATCTATTAAGAAATTAAAGGATATATTAGAAAAAGAAAAGAAAATAAAATCAATTATAATTGAAAGTAAACTAAAATCAAAAGACAGGCAGGCGATTCTATCTAAGTGGGGCACAGATTTTTATCCTTTGCTTTCAGTTCACACATTGGAAATTGGATACGATGTTCCTCAGGTAAGAATAGCCATCATATTGGCAAGCACTTCAAACATCAATCAAGCTGCTCAAAGAATAGGAAGGATTCTGAGAAAGGCTGAAGGAAAGAATGCCGCTTTGATATATATGATATATCTTTCAGGTACGCATGAGTATAGCCATTTGGGTGTAGTAAAACAAGCAACACAGATGGATGGTAAAGCAAAAGAACCCAATAATAATAATAATAACAGTGACCTCAGGAGCCAGACACAAATATCAGCAATAAACTGTAGTTTAGACTCCTTTTTAACCAATAATTCTGCATTCTAGGCAAAAGATACATATCCGTATATAGGTAGCAATAGATGCAAAATCCTACGGCATGTACACCATCTTCACTTTTGCTTATTTTGTCAAAAGCAGCAAGATTTGAGCTTCTTTTAAGGGAGGTATTGTAAATTCATACCTTCCACTCATCGTTGCATTATCTTCTCCCGCTATAGTTCTCTTTTGTTCCTAATGGAGGTATTTGTCCATAGCGCAGGTATACGTACAACACAGAAGCATGCCTCCACAGACCTCTACAAATTTGAGCACAAATATCCTATGGTCGAGGAGGTAAGGGATAGCGTAGGTATTTCACACTGTAAAGTAATGGCGACTGAGCTGTACACGTTTATGCCTATTATCAAGTTGAGTTAGCACAAACCATTTTTTATGTAATGATGTTAATGAGAGATACATATGGCATTGTATGTGGTCAGAGGCAAGCCAAAAAAGGAACCTTCGGATCTTCGCAAAGAGCTAGACTCTGGCAAAATATCGAAGCTCAAGCCATTTGTAGAACCGCTACAGCACAGCTTGGAGAATGCAAGAATGGACAAAGAAGATGGCTATGCATTACGGGTAGAGGAGGACTACTGTTCGCCACCATTAGTTATGGAAAGAGAAAGCGTGCTAAATACTTCAAATAGAATATGGCTTTGTGCTTCAGGAATAGATATATTGTAAGGTAATAACATAACATATAGACATGGCTCAAACACTTTGTATCAAATGTGGTTCAGAGCTCAAAGTATCTTCCTATTGTCATCTTTGCCAAGAGCCTTTAATTTTTGCATGTACCTCATGTGAATATGTTACTGAAGAAAAAGTTCATGCTGATTGTAGGAATGCGGAAGTATTAGCAAAAACCGTAGGGACAAAAGAAGAAGAGGCTGCTGCTACAACAACTACAACAACAACACCAACAACATCTAGGCCTACAAGTAATAGAAACCAAGAAGAGGCTGCTGCTATTGTTGATAAACATAAACAAAAAGAAGAAGAAAAAGAAGTAAAAGAAACGGTTAAAGCAGAGCCACGTTCTGCACCATCTTATATGACAGTAAATCAAGATAATAGAAATTTAAACAATGTCAATCCGATTGTTGCAGGCACAGCGATTTGGCAAAGCCTGATTACCTATTGGTTTAATGCTTATGAAGAATTTCTTAAATCTGCACCAAAAATGACTGAAGATTGGTATAATATATTTTGGAAGCCTTGGTTAAATTGGGCACCGCCGCCTCAGCAGCAACAAGGACAAGACAACAAAGTGGAATAAGCTCTGATCAACCAAGTAACAGACATGAGAGAAAGAATAATATAAAAATCCCCAGAAGTCATAACTTCATAATATAGGAGTAACAAATCAATGAATCTTGTTTTAACGAGATCATCAATCAGCTAAATTGATGTTCTCCCATTAGAAGTCTATGAAACCTTATTTTTCTCTAATCCAATAAAAAAAGAGTCGATAAAATGAGTTCAGCAATAAATAACCTGATGCAGTAAAAAGTGTATAGCGATAATATTATAATTATTGTAAATTCTATTCTATAATCAACATCATTGAATCTAAGATTAATAATTTTATTTTGGATTAGCAGATTTGACAGAAGAACACGCTTTCTTGATTATGATTCCGTTAGTTGCCTTCTGTGTACTAAGAAGTTGAATGTCGCTAGCTGGTTCGAATTTTGATATATGGAAAGAAGTGACAAACCCTTCCGCAAGCACGTCAGAACCAACCTACGATGTAAAAGTAGAAGGCAACATCATAGAGCCAATATTTCCAGAGAGTCAAGTCTCAGTTCGACTTATTTTCGATTAGGTTTGATATCTAGATTACATAAAAGGTTTAAAGAAATATTTACTAATTTAAGCATTATAGCTTATCATTTATCTATTTTTTAATTGCGACTCTTTTATTTCTTGTTGCCATGTATGAATAAGAGTAACTTCAACTGTTTTGGTCTCAGAGTTATTATTGATAGAGGAAGATCTATTGCTTAAAATAAATGCATATGCATCACTTACTGATGGTTTAAAGATATCATTAATTCTATGTCCACTATTGCTATAGTGCAACTTTACGTTATGAGTATTAACATTACTTTTCCATGCAGGGATGTCTTTTCTACTAATTATTAAAACTTCTATCTCATCATCACTGCCGGAACTCTTTACTTCTACATCAAAAGACAACCTATAATCAAACATGAGTATCAGATTTACACCAAAATACAATATCTCATATCCATGTGAATTCTCAGCAGGTATATTAAATTCATTGACACTTCTCATTACATGGGGAAGAACTTTTACCATAGATGATATCAAGTCCTTATGCTATACAATATTTTTGCATGTTTACTACATCATGCCAGTACTGAAACTCTCGATAAAATAAGGACAAGCAGATAATAATATATATTCATACTGTAATGTGAGACAATTTGGTCCGGGTTCGATGGGATGCAATACACTATAGTGTATGTAATCCATTTGCGCAATGTGAAAGGATTTAATCTAAGATGGTTATTCTAATTTGTTTTAACCTAAGGTATAGTTCGTCTAAAATTAAGCTCAAATTTATTTAAAGTTTATAGTGCTTAATAAGCTCCACCGAATGCATACAGATTATGTGGATTGAAATTGTTTAGATAAATTGCTATATAGATTACCCAATTGCTATATTATCTTTTAAGTGATCCCTACAATATTCCTCCAACATAAGCAACTTCATTTATCAGATCTAACGCTAAAAGTTAGCTCCAATAGATTTCTCATAGGATACCTTAAACCCTATTTTCTAATAGATCTTTTCTTAACAATTTATGATATTCGCTATCGGCCAATTCTCTTTTTAATTTTGAATACTTTTTAGCATCGCTACCAACAGGAACTCTTAAGAAAGGACATACCTCCTTCTCGTTTGAAATCTTTTCTATTGCTTGTATAATTTCATTTGCAACAATCTTAGGATGAGGAGCATTGCTCATTGCAGGATAATAAAATGACAAAAACTTTTCTATCGTATTATTGTAGTAAGATAAAGAATTATTAACCCTATTAACTGCTTTCTGAACGACTTGTCTATTCTTATTGATACCGTACTTGTCTGGAACAACCAAATCTTCTACAAATCCTGTATTGATTACACCAGGTTCAATAAGTATTATTTTTATCCCATAGGTTTCCACTTCAAAAGACAAAGACTCACTCAAACCTTCAAGTGCAAATTTTGTACTAACATACACTGATTGAGAAGGAATTCCTGCCAAGCCTGACACCGAGCTGATGTTAATTATTATTCCATCCCTTTGAGATCTCATTATTGGAAGAACATTTTGTGATACTCTTATTACACCAAAAACGTTTGTTTCATATTGTCTTTTTATCTCTTCCATAGGCAAGTCTTCTAATGCTCCGAAAAGACCGTATCCTGCATTATTTACAAGAATATCAATTCTATTTCTTTCACTAGTTATTCTCTCTATTGTCGTTTTTACTGAATTATCATTATCAACATCCATTTCAATTATTCTTATAGGAAGATTTTCTTGTTGTGCGATTCTTTCTATTTCTTTAGATTTTTGTATATCTCTCATTGTGGCATATGTAAAATAACCATTACCAGCAAGCATTAATGAAGTCTCAAATCCTAATCCTGTTGAACTACCTGTTACAACAGCGACACGGCTGCTTTCTCCATTTGGTTTATTATTACTGTTACTTCTAGGAGTCATAGTCAGAAATATGGTTCCAGGGATTTATCTATGCTGCATGGCTAGAAGCGTAAATCAGTGAGAAATTCTTAAGATGAGTGTCAGTTATGTTATTTTATAGATAAAAAGCAAGCAACATCAACTAGAATACCTGCTTGATAAACCCATAAGTCAGCATATTCGGTGGGATGCAATACAGTAGTGTATGTAATGCACTTGCTAAGTAAAATGGTTTAGTCTGAGTCATTGCATATATATTTAGGGTTAATACAGTTATGTGAATATAGAGAGTCTAAAAAGACAGAGGATATAATCAAGATTTGAAAGAGAATATAATCTTAAATATTTGGCAAAATTTGGAGGTATGTTTCTCTCCCTCTCTCTATCCTCCTAAGATCGTGTTAATGATATTTTTCTTCCAGAGACACCTCTTGCTATGATTTCAATGCCTATTATTAACAGAGATATTCCTAGTAATATGCCTACAAGAGCTGCTCCTATAACAGGAGATGCGATTATCACTAAAGCCAATACAATAGCTATTACACCTGCGACAATTCTGAATATCCTTGACCAACTATGGCTTGTCTTGTC
>Ga0126310_10000023_pt1 | contig 41899 bp, 43 predicted proteins | sample Plot60_FD_92540 | JGI IMG/M metagenome (GOLD analysis project Ga0126310, IMG submission 92540) | Serpentine soil microbial communities from UC McLaughlin Reserve, CA, USA - Plot60 | ecosystem: Environmental > Terrestrial > Soil > Grasslands | place: USA: UC McLaughlin Reserve, Lake County... | reverse complement strand
TCGTCTCGCCGCGGGCGTCGAGAACGGTGCCGTTCTCGGCCTCCAGCACGTAGCCGTACGCGGCAGGGCCTGGGTTGCCGCGCGCGCCCCCGTCGGTCGAGAGCTTCGCCTTCACGCGAGCGGATAGAGGTCGTAGGCGACCTCCTCGTAGGGATGCGTTGCCAGGAGTGCTGCAACGACCGCCTCGACGCGATCGCCGCGGACGACCGTCTCGACCCGCAGCTCGGGCGTCCGCTCCTCGCGGCCCGCCTCGCCGATCGTCGGCTCCGTCCCTTCGCGGCCCTGGAAGGTGCCTATTCCAGCCGTGTACCACGAGCAACGCTCGTAGTCGCCGATCACACCGGCGCCCGCCGCGAAGACCGCATCCCGCGTCGCGTCCAAGGCGTCTTCTGGGACGAACCAGACGAGCTTGTGCCTCCGCCTCGTCACGTTTGGACGGCCCGGGCGGTGGAAATGCAGGCGGTATGCCGGTTCTCGAAGTAGTGCCGCGCCCGACGCCTGCGGAGCGCTACGACGCCGCCGTTGCGGTCGAGGTCGACGAGGCTTTGACCGTTCACGCCGCGACTATCGAGGATTGGGTCTCGCCGCGCCAGCAGTGGGAGCTCACGCTCCGTGAAGGCACGGACTTCGACCGGCCGAACAACGTCGAGGCCGTCTTGCTCTTCGCGAGCGGCGAGCAGACCTCGTCGATCAGCTTCCGCCTCGATCAGCTGGATGCCGTCGAGGATCTCAGCGAGGAGCTAGTGCTGTTCTTCGAGGAGAAGGATGGCATCGTCAAAGCCGCGCGCTTCACGGCGAGCGGGCTCGACGTCGAGCTCTTCCACATCCTCACCTTCACGTAGTCGCGCCGGTCTATTCCGCCGTGTCGATCTGGGCGCGCTGCAGCTTGCCGGAGTAGTCGACGTAGATCGACTTCCATTCCGTGAAGACGTCGAGCGCGGCCTGACCTGCCTCGCGGTGGCCGTTCCCCGTGTCCTTGGTGCCGCCGAAGGGAAGGTGTACCTCGGCGCCGATCGTACCCGCGTTGATGTACGTGATGCCGGTGTCGAGGTCCCGCATGGCGCGAAAAGCCTTGTTGACGTCGCCTGAGAAGATCGAGGACGAGAGGCCGTACTTGACGCCGTTCGAGACCGCGATCGCCTCGTCGAGCGAACGAACGCGGATCAGCGCGGTGGTCGGACCGAAGATCTCCTCCTGCGCGATTCGCATGCCTGACTGGACGTCGCCGAAGACGGTCGGGCGGTAGTAGAACCCCTTCTCGAGGCCGTTCCCCTCGGCGACCTCCCCACCGGTCAAGAGCTTCGCGCCCTCGTCCTCGCCGATCTCCGTGTAGGAGTGGATCTTGTCGAGCGCTCCCTTGTTGATAACCGGTCCGACATCGGTGTCGTCTTCCCAGCCGGGGCCGAGCCGCATCTGCTCGACGCGCGTCACGAGGCGCGACGCCAGCTGGTCGTAGACGGCCTCGTGGACGATCACGCGACTGGCGGCCGTGCAGCGCTGCCCCGAGGTGCCGAAGGCCGACCAGACGATGCCGTCGACGGCGAGGTCGAGGTCCGCGTCGTCCATGACGATGATCGCGTTCTTTCCGCCGAGCTCGAGATGGACGTGCTTGAGGTTCTCCGCGGCTGCCTTCGTTACCGCCACACCGGTCTCGCGCGAGCCGGTGAAGGTTATGATCGGTACGTCCGGATGCTCGACGAGCCGCTGGCCGACGTCGCTACCGCCGCCGTGGACGATGTTGAGGACGCCCTTCGGCAGGCCGGCCTGGGCGAAAAGCTCGACGTAGCGTTCGCCGAGGGCCGGGGTGTCGGTCGCAGGCTTGAAGACGACCGTGTTGCCGCACACGATCGCGGGGAGCGTCTTCCAGGACGGGATGGCGATCGGGAAGTTCCAGGGCGTGATCGCACCGACGACGCCGACCGGCATCCGCACGGACATCTGGAACTTGTCGCGTAGCTCGGACGGGGTCGTCTGGCCGAACAGGCGGCGACCTTCGCCGCCCATGTAGTAGGCCATGTCGATCGCTTCCTGGACGTCGCCCGCAGCCTCGGCCTTGACCTTTCCCATCTCATGGGTCATCAGGTCGGTGACGTCGTCCTTGTGCTCGGCCAGGAGCTGCGCGAAGCGGAAGAGCACCTCGCCGCGCTTCGGCGCGGGCACGAGGCGCCATTCCTCGGAGGCCGCCTTCGCGGCGACGACCGCCCGGTCGACGTCCTCCGGGCCGGACTTCGGGAACACCCCGACGGTGTCGCCGTTCGCGGGGCTCGTCGACTCGAAGGTCTCGCCGGAGGCGGCGTCCAACCACTCGCCGTCGATGTAGTTCTGGAACGTCTTCGCGCCGAGGATCGCCATCGGGCGCGAGTCTAGCGACGAGCGGCTACGAGCCCTCGGGCGGCTCGGTGTCCGGAAAGGTGCCGGGGTGCGCGCGGCGCCGGTCCCTGATCGTACGTTTCTCCTGGAACTCTTCCGGGGGCTGGCCGCTACGGCGGTCAGGCCCGTCCCGCCGGTCGATGATCACCTCGACGTTCGGGTTGTCCTTGTAGTAGTCGACCATCTTGTCGTAGAGCTCGTCGGCGAGCTCGCGCGGGATCACGCAGTAGATCATCGTGCGTCGGATTGTATGGAGGGCGCCCGCGAATTCCACCTCGCTTCCCCGTTGTCCCTTCAGGACACGTCCGAGGTCTGACCCCGGACATGCGGTTAGGGCCAGTCTTCGGAACCGCAACCCCACCGGGCCGTGGCGGCCGGGTGGCTCTTGCGGCCGCGGCCGGGGTCTGACCCCGGACACGACGGAAAGGGACTAGACGCGGGCGATGTTCGGCACGACTCTTCCGTGCTCGTCCAGGTGCGCGTTCCAGTCCTTGTACAGCGGGTCGAGCTCGCCGAGCTCGTGCCCACGCTCCTCGAGCCGGACCGGCTGCGCAAGCTCGGGCGTGACGCGGTACTGGTACCAGGAGATGTCCCAACCGATCGTGATCACGACCTCGCCGCTGACGCCCGAGAGGGAGCGAATGCTCGCACGCGGCGCTCCCAGGCTCTTCGCGATCCCTGCCACCGTGCGGCGAAAGTCGGTCTGGTTGAACAGGTCGGCCGCTTCGACGACCTCGCGCTCAGGCTCGGACAACCGCCGCAGGATCGGCTCGTCGGCGACCGGCGCCTCGGCGACCGCGGCCTTCCGGGCCTCGAACAGGCTCGAGAGGCTGAGACGCCGGCGCGGCCGCTCGGTCGAGACGGTGGGCGTCGACGGACTGCCTTCCTTGAGCCAGCCGTACTCGAACGCGATGTCCTGGCACAGCGGGCACACGTCGACGAAGGTCTCGCCGTCGGGCGTGAAGCGCGTCGAGCGTTCGCCCATCAGCAGGGTGCGCTCGCATACTGCGCAGCTGCGAGCCACGGATAGCCGCGTGATCCGCATCCGGGCGACTATAACGACGGTTGCGCGCTAGACAGCGGCACGCTCACTCGTACCGGGTTGAAACGAAGCCCGGGCGTCGCAAGCGAGCGCCTTAAACCGCGGCCTCTTCCTTCTCCTGCTTGGCCTCGGCGATCACCTTCTGCGCGATGTGCGTCGGAACCTCCTCGTAGCGCGCGAAAGACATGTGGTAGTCGCCGCGGCCCCCGGTGAGGGACGTCAACGACTGCGAGTAGGTGAGGATCTCCGCCATCGGCACCTCGGCCTTGATCGCCGTCATCCCGCCCTTCGGCTCCATTCCCTGAAGCCGTCCGCGGCGTGAATTGAGATCGCCGTTGACCGCCCCCACCGACTCGTCCGGAACAGTCACCTCGACGTCCATGATCGGCTCGAGCAGCACGGGGTCGGCCTGCTCGTAGGCCTGCTTGAACGCCATCGACCCGGCGATCTTGAACGCCATCTCGGAGGAGTCGACCGAGTGGTACGAGCCGTCGACGAGGCGGACGCGGAGCCCCTGGACCGGTGCTCCCGCGAGCTCGCCGTGCTGCATCGCCTCCTGGATCCCCTTGTCGACGGCCGGACGGAAGCCCTGCGGGATAACGCCGCCGACGATCTCGTCCGAGAACTCGTAGCCCTGGTGACCCTCGAGCGGCTCGAGCACGATGACCGCGTCGCCGAACTGGCCGCGGCCCCCGGTCTGCTTCTTGTAACGGGCTTGTGCGCGCGACTCCTTGCGGATGGTCTCCAGGTACGGCACCCGCGGCTGGTGGAGCTCGACCTCGGCGCCGAACCGGCTCTTGACACGGTCGACGGCGACCTCGACGTGGATCTGGCTCAGCCCGGAAAGCAGCTGCTCGCCCGTCTGCGGGTCGCGGCGGATCACGAGCGTCGGATCCTCCTCGGAGAGGCGCCGGAGGGCCGTGCCGACCTTTTCCTCGTCGCCCTTCGCCTTCGGCGTCACTGCAAAGCTCATCACCGGCTCGGGGAAGGCGAGCTCCGGCGTCTCGACCTCCCGCTCGGCGTCGAGCAGCAGGTCGCCTGTGGTCGTGTCCTTCAGCTTCGCCACTGCGCCGATGTCGCCGGCTCCGAACGCCGCTTCCTGAGAGTGCTCCTTCCCCTGCAGGGTCAAGAGCTGGCCGACGCGCTCCTTCGAGTGCGATCGGTGGTTCGAAAGCGTGGAATCCGACTTGACCTCGCCGGAAATAACCCGGAGGACATTGATCCGGCCGGCAAAGGGGTCGGCGATCGTCTTGAACACGAACGCCGCCGTGCCATCACCTTCGACGCCCAGATCGATGTGCTTCTTCGCGGGTGAGGGAACGCCCTCGACAAGCAGGTCGAGAATGGCCGTCGTGCCGAGGTTCTTGGTCGAAACGGCGCAGGCGACCGGGAAGATCTCGCCGCGCGTGACGGCGTCCTTCAAGGCGTGCGCGACCTCTTCGTCAGAGAGCTCCTGGCCGTCGAGGTAGCGCTCCATCAGCGCCTCGTCGGTCTCGACCACCGAGTCGAGCAGCTTTTCCCGATACTCGGCCACTTGCCCCTCCAGCTCGGCCGGAATCTCGCCGGGCGTGCCCTCGCGCTCGCCGTCGGGGCTGGTGTAGGCCTTCATGTGCAGCAGGTCGACGATGCCCGTCAACTCGTGCTCGGCGCCGATCGGGAGGTGGACGGCGACGCAGCGCGGCGACAGCTGGTCCCGAAGCGCCTCGAGCGTCCGGAAGAAGTCGGCCCGCTCGCGGTCGAGCATGTTCACGACCATCACACGCGAAAGGTCGTACGACTCGGCGCGCTGCCAGGCGCGCGAGGTCTGCACCTCGACCCCCATGACCGCGCTGACGACGACCAGCGCGCCTTCGACGACGCGCAACGCAGCGATCATGTCCCCCTGGAAGCCGGGATCGCCGGGAGTGTCGATCAGGTTGATCTTCCGGCCCTGCCACTCGAGGTGGCACAGGGCTGCGGCCAGGGACATCTGGCGGCTGTGCTCGTCGTCGTCCCAATCACCCGTCGTGTTCCCGGCCTCGATCGTGCCCAGGCGGTTGATCGCGCCGGCCTGGAAGAGCATCGCCTCGACGAGCGAGGTCTTGCCCGTCGATCGGTGACCGACGACGGCGACATTGCGGATCTTTCCGGACTCGACGGGCATCTGGCGGGACTCCTCCTCGGTTCGGTGGCGCGGTCGATCTTATCTCTGACCCGACGCACGATCGGCGCGTTTGCGGCGCTCCTTTGAGGACTGTCCCCACGAACCGGCCCGAGCGGACGGGTGTGGAAGGAAAGTCACAGATTCGTCACGTGGCGGGCACGGCTTGTAAGGCCGGCTCTATCCTCCGCGGCCATGGCCTGGTGGGAGGACGCGGTCGTCTATCAGATCTACCCCAGGTCCTTTCAAGACTCGAACGGCGACGGCATCGGGGACCTGGGAGGAATCACGCAGCGGCTCGACCACCTCGCTTGGCTCGGCGTCGACGCCCTCTGGCTCTCCCCCATCTACCCCTCGCCACTCGCCGATTTCGGCTACGACGTCTCCGACTACACAGCCGTCGACCCGCAGCTCGGGTCGCTCGACGACTTCGACGAGCTCGTGGCCGCGGCCCACGAGCGCGGGCTCCGAGTCCTGCTCGACCTGATCCTCTGTCACACCTCGATCGAGCACCCGTGGTTCCGCGAGCACCCGGACTGGTACATCTGGTCTCCCGTCGACGGACCGCCCAACAACTGGGTCGCAGCCTTCGGCGGCCCTGCGTGGAGCCGCGACGACCAGACGGGCCGGTGGTACATGCACTCGTTCTACCTCGAGCAGCCCGACCTCGATTGGCGGAACGCCGAAGTCGTCGAGGCGATGCAGAGTGTCGTCCGCTTCTGGCTCGGCCGCGGCGCCGACGGCTTCAGGCTCGACGCGATCGACAGGCTGGTCAAGGACGACAGGCTGCGCGACGATCCGCCGGCCACCGGCCAGTTTCCGCTGCCGCAGCGCGGCGAAAGCGCGACGCTGGAGCACGTCTACTCGGCACATCGGCCGGAGGCGATCGACGCCCTTGCCGCGATTCGGGCCGAGGCCGGCGACGCGCTGCTCGTCGGCGAAGTCTTCCAACCGACCCGCGAGTACCCGCGGTACCTCGAGGTCCTCGACCTCGTCTTCGCGTTCGAGTTCCTCTTCTCGCCATGGGACGCGCAGCGTCTGCGCGCCGCGATTGGCCCGGCCGCGGAGCTGCGGCGGGTCGCCTGGGTCATGTCCAACCACGATTTCGACCGGCTCGCGACGCGGGTCGGGCCAGAGAATCTGCGCGCTGCGGCGATGCTGCTGCTGATGCTTCCCGAAGCCGCGTTCGTCTACCAGGGCGACGAGATTGGACTTGTGAACGGACCCGGCGCCGAGCTGCCGTACGACCGGGCCGGTCGCGACCCGATGCGCCACCCGATGCAGTGGGACGCCAGCCCCAGCGGCGGCTTCACCTCGGGCAATCCGTGGCTTCGGCCCATCGATCCCGTCGAGCGGAACGTGGAGGCGCAAGGGAACGACCCGGAGTCGCTGCTGCACCTGTATCGCCGCCTGGTCGACGTGCGGAAACGGCTCGGAGGCGGCTTTCGCCTACTCGAGGCGGTCGAGGGTGTGGTCGCCTTCGAACGCGGCGAGCACGTCGTGGCGATCAACACGACCGCGACCCCCCGCCCCGCGCCCCCGGCGGGCACGACGGAGCTGACGACGCACCCCGACGCAGTGGTGGACGGAGTGATCGCGCCGCACGCCGGCGCCATCGCTCGCAAATCGGGTTAAGCTCGCCCTGACAGAGGAGGGACTGCTGGCCGAGATCGAGTACGACTCCGTCGCCAAGATCTACGACGACGGCACCCAGGCGGTGCACGATCTCGACCTGGACATCGCGGACGGGGAGCTGATGGTGCTCGTCGGCCCCTCGGGGTGCGGCAAGACGACGGCGCTGCGGATGCTGGCCGGGCTCGAGGAGATCACCGAGGGGGAGATCCGCATCGGCGAACGGGTCGTCAACGACCTGACGCCCAAGGACCGCGACATCGCGATGGTCTTCCAGAGCTACGCGCTCTACCCACATATGACGGTCGAGCAAAACCTCGCCTTCGGCCTGAAGCTGCGGAAGCTGCCCAAACAGGAGATCTCCGAGCGCGTACGCCGGGTGGCGAGCATCCTCAAGATCGAGGAGTTCTTGAAGCGCAAGCCGCGTGCGCTCTCGGGCGGTCAGCGGCAGCGGGTGGCGATGGGCCGTGCGATCGTCCGCGAGCCGCAGGCGTTCCTGATGGACGAGCCGCTCTCGAACCTCGACGCCAAGCTTCGCGTACAGCTCCGGGCCGAGATCCACCAGCTCCAGCGAAACCTCGGCGTCACGACCATCTACGTGACGCACGACCAGGTCGAGGCGATGACGATGGGCGACCGGGTCGCGGTGATGCAGGCCGGCCACCTGCAGCAGGTGGACACGCCCCAGGTGCTCTACGACAGCCCTGTCAACGAGTTCGTCGCCGGGTTCATCGGCTCACCGTCGATCAACCTGGTCGAGGCGCAGGTCGACCGGAGCAACGGCAACCTGACCGTTGCCTTCGGCGATTACCGGCTCGTCGTGGACGATCAGCTGGCGCGGAATCGCTCCGGCCTCGGCGACTACGTCGGACGCACGGTGATTCTCGGGATTCGCCCCGAGGACTTCGAAGATGCGAGCCTCGAGTCGGACGCGCCTCCGGACCGGCGGATCTCGGCCGCCGCCGATCTCACCGAGCCACTCGGCTCGGAAGTGCTCGTCTACTTCTCTGTCGCCGCCACCGGCATCGTCTCCAGCGCGGTCACCGCGGATGCCGCCGAGGGGGACGCGGACCTCTACTTCGCTGGTGGCGAGGACGGGGATACCGCAGAAGGATTGACCCGGCTCGTGGCGCGGGTCAGCCCGCGCACACGGATCGCGGAGGGGAGCAAGATCGAGCTCGCGGTCGACACGAGTCGGCTCTACTTCTTCGACCCGGAAACGCGAGAAGCGATCTAGCCAGGATCGGCCGCGGCAGCTCGGCTGCCACGGTACATGGCAGCGGGATTAGCGGTGACTAGCCCTTGACCGCGCCCGCCGTCAGGCCGGCGAGGATCCGCCGCTGCAGGATCAGGGTCGCAGTGATCAGCGGCAGCGTCACGATCACCGTCGCGGCCATGATCTGGCCCCACGGTTGCTGGAAGCTGCTCCCGGACTTGCCGACGAAACTCGTGATCGCAAGCGGAACCGTGTACTTCTGAGGCGTCTGGATGAACGACAGCGCGTACAGGTACTCGTTCCATGCAGCGATGAACGCGAGCAGACCGGTGGTGACGAGCCCCGGCGCGATCAGCGGCAGCAGTACCTTGTAGAAGACCTGCAAAGGTGTCGCTCCGTCGACGTAGGCAGCCTCCTCGAGATCCCCGGGCAGGCCGCGCATGAAGCTCGTCAGCACCCAGACCGTGAACGGCAGCGTGAAGATCATGTAGCTCAGGATCAACGCACCGAGGCTGTTGTAGAGGTGGAAGTCGTTGATCATCGTGTAGAGGGCACCGAGGATCGCTATCTGCGGAAAGATCGTCATCGAGAGCATCAAGTAGAGGACGGCCGAGCGGCCACGGAAGCGGAACCGGCCGAGCGCATAGGCCGCGAGCGCGCCGATCAGAAGCGAGATGAGGGTGACGGCGGTCGCAACGATCGTCGAGTTGATCAGCGCGTGCTGAAACGTGGACGTACTCAGTGCTTCGCGGAAGTTCGCGAGCGTCGGGTGCTTCGGGAAGTAGTCGATCGGCGTGTTGAACTGCTCGCCGTCGGGCGTGAACGCGGAACGGATCGCCCAGTAGAAGGGGAAGAGCGCGTAGACGAAGATCAACGCGATCAGCAGCCAGAAGGGCGCCTTCGTGATGAAGCGCCCGGCGGGGCTCCGCCGCAACCAGCGGCCGCGGCTGACCGGCCGCTCGGCAGCCCTCCTTGTCTCGGCGACGGTTGTCACTCTTCGGTCACCCGCATGAAGGTCACGTAGATCACGACGAAGAGCCCGATGATCAGGAAGATGGCGACGCTGACCGCCGAGCCATAGCCGACGTGACCGTCCCCGACGATCGTGCTCTGGGCGTAGATCGCCATCGTCTGCGTATCCGGCCGATTGCCGAAGAACACGTAGAAGACGTCGAAGACGCGGAGCGCGTCCAGCGTGCGGAAGATCAGCGTGACGAGGATCGCCGGGCGAAGCAACGGCAGCGTGATCCGGTAGAACTGCTGCAGCTTGCTGGCGCCGTCGACGTCCGCCGCCTCATAAAGGTCCCGTGGGATCACCTGAAGCCCGGCGAGCAGGAGCAGAGCAACGAAAGGCGTCGTCTTCCAAATGTCGACCGCGCAGACGGACGCGAGCGCAGTGCTGGGCTCGGAGATCCAGGCCCGGGAGTGCGAGATCAGGTGCACCCGGACGCCGGCGTCGTTGACCACGCCGTAGACGTCGTCGAACATCCACTTCCACATCTGAGCGGCCACGACGGTCGGAATCGCCCAGGGAACGAGCATCACCGCCCGCATCGCGCCGCGGCCCTTGAAGCTCGAGTTGACGACCAGCGCGATGATCATCCCGAGCACGAACTCGAAGCTGACGGTGATCAGGGTGAACTTGATCGTGACCCAGACCGAGTGCCGGAAGATGCTGTCGTGCCAGAGGTCCTTGTAGTTCTGGAGGCCCACCCATTTCGTCGGCTCGATCCCGGCTAGGAACTCCTGGTTCGTGAAGCTGTAGTAGACCGTCTTGCCCAGCGGATAGATCGCGACGAAGGCGACGACCGCGAGCGCCGGTAGCAGCAATACCCAGCCGAGCCGCGTCTGCCGGCGCTGGAGACGACTCCTGCGGCGCCGTCGACGAGGCGTGGGTGCTGGCGTGGCTACCGAACTCATCGACTATTCACGGAAAGCTGAGGGAGGATGACAGATGCCATCCTCCCTCGTTTCGTGCTGTGTGCCGGCCCTACTTGACCAGGCGCTGAAGCTTCGAGGAGATGCTCGGCAGCACGTTCTTCGCCGGCGTGCCGTTGAGGATCTGGCTGATCCCCTGGTAGATCGCCTTCGAACCTTCGTTGTAGTGCGTCTTCAGGTACTTACCGGGCCGCGTGACCCGGGCGACATTCGCGATCGCAGGCGTCAGGTACGGATTCGCCCTGACGACCGCCTTGATCCGAGCCACGGCCGGGATCGTCGGAACGTTCGTGTTGTAGATCGCGTCGAACTTCTGCACGGCCGGGCTCGTCAAGTAGCGGACGAGCTCGATTGCGGCCGCCTTGTGCTTCGAGTACTTCGACACGCCGAGCTGCCAACCGCCGACGGTGCCGACTGAGGGGCCAGCGGCGCCGTGCGGCAGCACGGTGACGCCGAACTTGCCCTTCACCGGCACGCCGGCCGCGCTGTTGGCGGAGTAGGCGTATGGCCAGTTGCGCATGAAGGCCGCGTTCCCGGCGGCAAAGACGTTCCGGGCGCCTTCCTCGTCGTATGAAGTGACTCCCCGCGGGGTGGTCTTACCGATCTGGGCGCGCATCGCGTCGAGAATCGTCGCCGCCTTGGAGTTGTTGATCGTCACCTTGCCGTTGTCGATGAAGTGCCCACCGCCAGCCGAGGCGACCCATTCGAGGGCGTCACAGGTCAGGCCCTCGTAGGAGTTGCCCTGGAAGACGAAGCCGTAGAAGTTCTTGTTCGACTTCTGCTCGCCGTCCTGGATCTTCCTGGCCATCGCGAAGAGCGTGTTCCAGGTCGTCGGGGGCTTGCTGTAGCCGTACTTCTTCAGCAGGTCCTTGCGGTAGTAGAGGATCCCGAAGTCCCCGAACCACGGCATCGCAACGAGCTTGCCGCCGATCGTGTCGTTCTGGATGATCCCCTGGGCATGCCCCTTCGCCGCCTTGCCGAGCTTCGACTTCAGGTCGACGAGGTATGGCGCGAATGCGCCAGGCCAGACCACGTCGAGCATGGCCACGTCGATCGAGGACGATTTCGAGCCGAACGCGCGCGCGAGCTGCGAGTACGACGCGTCCGAGGCCGACGGATGCGGCACGAGGTTGACGTTGATGCCGGTGTCTTTCTTGAAGCGGGCGACGAGCTTGAGGTCGCGCTTGTGGCTCGCCCCGACGGCCGCGTCACCGACGAAGGTGATCTTCTGGCCGTGGTACTTCGCCCTAAGTGCCGCGCGGTTTGGCACTCTCGGCGGCACGATCGCGGCGGACTTGGCCGGCGAAGCGTGCGTAGCCGGACGTGATGTCCCGGCGGCCGCGACGCTCAGCGACGCGATTAACATCACCGCGCCAACCAACCCTGCCACGACGAGCAGTGCTCGATGCTTCACGTTTACCCATCCTTTCTTGAGACCCAATCCCGATGTGGAGCCCTTTCTCCACGCAAGCGAGATTACTCCCTTTCGCGGGAGTCACTCAAGTAAGACGGGTGGACGTCCGCTCGGTTAGCTAGCGCCCGAGGGGCTCCCGCGCCGGCGAGCCCGCAAGCCGCGCCTTGAGACGCAGGATTGCCTTCGTGTGCAGCTGCGAGACCCGCGACTCGGTCACGCCCAGCACCTCGCCGATCTCGCGCAGAGTTAGCTCCTCGTAGTAATAGAGCGTGACGACCAGCTTCTCCCGTTCCGGGAGTCGGGAGATCGCCTCTCCGAGAGCCTCCCTCATCTCCGTCTCGGCAAGTGCCGACTGCGGCTCCGGGCCTTGCGTGTCCTCGATCGTGTCGATCAACGCAATCCGGTCGCCCCCCGACGAAGAGACGGTCCAGAGCTCGTCGAGCGCTGCGATCGATGAGCGGCCGATCTCGGTCAGGCTCTCGTCGAGCTCCTCCTCGCTCATGCCGAGCTGCTTCGAGACCTCCTCGTCGGTCGGTGCCCGGCCGAGCTTCGCCTCGAGCCCCCCGATGGCACGCTCGATGTCCCGGGCTCGCGAGCGCACCGAGCGGGGCACCCAGTCCATCGCCCGCAGCTCGTCGATGATCGAGCCCTTGATGCGCGCGATCGCGTACGTCTCGAACTTGACGTCGCGGTCGGGGTCGTAACGCTCGATCGCGCCGATCAGACCGAGCAGGCCGTATTGGACGAGGTCGCTCTCATCCACGTGGCTCGGCAGGCCGCTGCCGACCCGGCCCGCGACGTACTTGACGAGCGGCGCGTAGGTCAGGATCAGGCGCTCGCGGATGCTTGGCTCGCTAGTCCTGCGGTACTCCTGCCAGAGCGACAGGGTGTCGTCGGGCTTGGCCGCCACGGTCAGAGAATACGGGCTAGGACGGCGGATTCCTCAGGGCGCGGAACGCGAGCAGACCCAACCAGACGGCGAGAGCGCCGGATGCGAACGCGATCACGGCGAGGCCGGGTTCGCGCCTGGCGGCATCGGCCGCGGCGGAGGCGACGCCAGCAAGCATCAGAGCCAGCACCAGAAAGAGAGCGCCGAGCGCACGGCGTTGGGCGGGCGCTGCCACGACGAGGATGCTAAGGCGCTCGCTTACAACGCCGCTTGGAGGACGTCCGGGCTTGGCCCCGGGCGGACGCTTCAACCCGGCCCGCAAAAGCCGGTGCCGAGGCGTCGCGAAAAACGTGTTCTGAAAGTGGCGCGGCTACAATCGCTCGCGCAACCCCGAGGGGCGTAGCTCAACTGGCAGAGCACCGGTCTCCAAAACCGGGGGTTGCAGGTTCGAGTCCTGCCGCCCCTGCATCGCTTTGTCTCCTTGAGGGACGCGTTTCTAAACGCGCGAGAACTCTTTGCGTTCGGCCGGCGGACACGAGAAAAGACCGAGCCTGACGTTCGAAATCACCGGTGCACGGAAACCGGGTTCGGAGCTCGGCCGCGCGATCCGCGCCTCGTCACGCCCGGCGGCCTCGAAAACCGGCGCACGTTCGCGGCTTCGCCGGCCTGGTTTCCGGGGAGACGGTTGCGGAGAGACAGCTGCAAGATGACCACTGTGCGGCAGCGAGAACGAGTGACCGAGCGCGCCCTCAAGGGTCCGATGCATCTCCCTCGGGGCGCTTGGGGCGCCGTCCTCAAGCGCACATTCACCGAGTTCCGTGACGACAACGCCACCGACTGGGCGGCTGCGCTCACCTACTACGGGGTGCTGTCGATCTTCCCCGCCCTGATCGCGCTCGTCTCGATCCTGGGCCTGATAGGCGAGTCCGCGACGAAGCCGCTGCTCGACAACTTGCAGGGCTTTGCGCCCGGCCCGGCCCACAAAATCCTCGCCAGCGCCTTACAGGGCCTAACGCAGAGTCGTGGTGGCGCCAGCATCCTCTTCATCGTTGGTATTGCCGGTGCGATTTGGGCGGCTTCTGCCTACATCGGAGCCTTCATCCGCGCCTCGAACTTGATTTGGGACGTTGAAGAGGGCCGACCAATATTCAAAACGGTGCCACTACGCCTGATGATCACGATCGTGATGCTGATCCTCCTCACTACGACCGCGATCGCAGTGACGGTCACGGGACCGCTGGCGGACAAGGCCGGCAAGCTTCTTGGCCTAGGAGGGACGGCCATCACCGTTTGGGACATCGCCAAGTGGCCGGTCCTCGTTCTGGTCGTCGCCGTGATGTTCGCGATCCTCTACTACGCGTCTCCGAACGTCCGCCAACCTGGCCTGCGCTGGGTGATGCCCGGCGGCGTTGTAGCCGTGATCGCCTGGATGATCGCCTCCGCTGCCTTCGGTGTTTACGTCGCCAACTTCGGCTCCTATAACAAAACCTACGGCTCGCTAGGCGCGGTGGTCATCTTCCTAGTCTGGCTCTGGCTGACCAATGTGGCCATCTTGCTCGGGGCCGAGTTGAACGCCGAGACGCAGCGGGGACGACAGATCGAGGCGGGACATCCCTCCGAGCGAGAACCGTTCTTGCCGCCGCGCGACGAACCGAGCTAGCTGTTCGAAAAGACGGCGAAATTGCCTGGCCAGTGACCGGGAACGTCAGGCCGAAATCGTGATGGTCAACGACCTGACGCTTAAGTCGCTACCCGCCCACCTGCGTCGGCTCTGAATCGCCTTCCGGGAACGGAATCGTCGACTCGATCTCCGTTCGCGACGGCCAGGCAGCTTCGGCAGCGCCGTTGCGGAGGTTTTGCATGACGTCGCTGAGGTCCGTCTCCAACGCTAGGCACTGGCGCTCCTTGCTCTCGACTTCACACCGCAACCGTTGGATCATCTGGTTCGCCTCGCTCAGCCGGGTCTGGAGCTCGTGCTCGCGCAAGTGTGCGGTCTGCGTCTTCGTCTCGACCTCCGTTGCCAGGCGGGCGAGCTCCCGCTCGGCGGTCGTCGCGCGGCGTCGTGCCTGCGCGACCGCGGCTGCCAAATCGGCGGCCTCCCGCTCAAAGTGCTGCCGCCGCGTGAGCTCGCGTCCAAGCTCTTCCTGCACTCGCACGAGCGACTTCGTCAGGGAATCCACTTCAGTCGCTAACCCCATTAGCTCGCGTGCCAGGTTGCGAGTCGATGTGCTGATCGTCATTCAGCCCCATCCTTTTGACAGTGATGCTCTCTGTCCTTCCCCCCTCCTCGGGTTCTCTCGAAGAAGCCGGAATAACGGAGTGCCAGATTTGTGCGTCGGTCTGCCGGGGTGAGCCTGCATTCGAAGCGCCCGCTCCCCCCTTCAGGCCGGCTTGCTGTGTCCGCGCTCCGAGGACGCGAAGAGCGTGATCCCGACAGCAGCGAGCGCGACGGCCACGAGGAACCGGATCAGCCAGCCGGCGTCGAAGAGATTCGCGAGGATGCCACCTAGAAGGCTTGCCCCGATTCCGACGAGCGCGGTCGCGAGCAGGCCGATCGCCTGCCGGCCTGGGAGCACGAGCCGACCCAGCGCGCCGATGATCAGCCCGGTGAGCACAAGCCAAAGGAGGTCGAACGCGAGCCCGACGAGCGCTCCCGACAGCAGCAGGACGAGGACGACGATTAGCAGGACGACGACAAGCAAGCCGTAGACGCTAACGAACGGGCGAGTCGCGCTCGTCCGGTGACCGTCCGGTGTGCTCCGTTCGCCGTCGCGGTTCGAGCTTCATCGCGACAGCTGCAGCTTGATCCTGCTTCTCGAGGCAAACGGCGCTTAATACCCACTTATGGTGTGGTAATTGAATGAATAAACTTCGATCCCAATTCCGGCTTCTTTCCCCTCCTCGACGACAATCACTCGTAACTATTGATTGACAAATCACTCGGCTACCGTTTCACTAAGACAGTCTCCCGCAACCTGCCCAAGCACAGCGCGGTAGGCTGAGCGGCATGGCCGTCCTCGAGTCACATATCGAACCGAGCGAGGAACACGAACGCCGGCGCGAGCGGATGGAGCAGCTCGTCGCCGAGCTTCGCGAGCGGACGGCACAAGTCGCCCGGGGAGGCGGCGAAAAGGCGGTCGAGCGCCATCGTTCGCGTGGGAAGCTGCCGGCCCGGGAGCGCGTCGACCGGCTCGTCGATCCCGGCAGCGCCTTCCTCGAGCTCTCCGCCTTAGGGGCCTGGGACGTCTACGAGGGACAAGCGCCCTCCGCCGGGATCGTCACCGGCATCGGCGTGATCGAGGGCCGGGAGTGCGTCCTGATCGCCAACGACGCCACGGTCAAGGGCGGCACGTACTTCCCGCTCACGGTGAAGAAACACCTGCGTGCGCAGGAGATCGCCGAGCAGAACCACCTGCCCTGCATCTATCTCGTCGACTCTGGTGGGGCCTTCCTCCCGTTACAGGCGGAGGTCTTCCCCGACCGAGACCACTTCGGGCGGATCTTCTTCAACCAGGCGCGGCTTTCGGCGAAAGGGATCCCCCAGATCGCTTCGGTGATGGGATCGTGCACAGCCGGCGGCGCCTACGTGCCGGCGATGAGCGACGAGACGATCATCGTCAAGGGAACGGGCACGATCTTCATCGGCGGGCCGCCGCTCGTGAAGGCTGCGACCGGGCAGGAGGTGACGGCGGAGGAGCTCGGCGGCGCCGACGTACACACGCGCCTCTCGGGGGTGGCCGACCACTACGCCATCTCCGACGAGCATGCGCTCGCTCTCGTTCGTCAGATCGTTCGGAACCTGAACCCTCCTCCGAAGGACGTGCCGTGGGACCTGCTCCCGGGACAGGAGCCAGTCGCCGACCCCGGCGAGCTTTACGGGCTGATCCCGGACGACCACCGCGAGCCGCTCGACCCGCGCGACGTGATCGCCCGCATCGTCGACGGCAGCCGTTTCGACGAGTTCAAGGCGCTCTACGGGGAGACGCTCGTCTGCGGATTCGGAACGATCGAGGGCTACCCGGTCGGGATTCTGGCCAACAACGGTGTGCTGTTCGCGGAGTCGGCCCAGAAGGGTGCGCACTTCATCGAGCTGGCCTGCAAGCGGAAGATCCCGCTCGTCTTCCTGCAGAACATCACAGGTTTCATGGTCGGCAAGGAGTACGAGGCCGGGGGAATCGCGCGCGACGGCGCAAAACTCGTGACCGCGGTCGCGTGCGCCGAAGTGCCGAAGTTCACGGTCGTGATCGGAGGCTCCTTCGGAGCCGGGAACTACGGCATGTGCGGCCGCGCTTACTCGCCGCGGCAGCTCTGGATGTGGCCGAACGCCCGGATCTCGGTCATGGGCGGCGAGCAGGCGGCGACGGTCCTGACGATGGTGGGCGACGCCGATCCGGACGAGATCCGTGAGAAGTACGAGGCCGAAGGGAACCCCTACTACTCGACCGCCCGGCTCTGGGACGATGGGATCATCGACCCCGTCGACACGAGGCGCGTGCTCGCGCTAGGGATCTCCGCTGCGTTGAACGCACCGATTCCGGAGACAACCTTCGGCGTCTTTCGGATGTGAGAGGAGGCTGATGGCTTACTCGAAGGTGAACGTCCACGACATCGAGCCGGGCGGACCGGGCGGTGCGGTCCGGTTCGTCCGCCGTGAGCTCGGTGTGGAAGCGTTCGGGATCAACTGGTTCGAGCTGCCGCCGAACTTCGGCGGGCGCGTGCACGACGAGCGCGAATCTGGCCAGGAGGAGGTCAACGTGATCGTCCACGGCTCCGGTACGTATGCGATCGACGGCGAGGACGTGGCCGTCCGCGAAGGCGATGTGCTCAGATTCGATCCCGAGACGACCCGCGGTCCGACGTCCGGGCCGGACGGCTTGACTTTCGTCGCGGTTGGCGCGCGACGCGGAAGCTACGAGCCGAGGGGGCATTTCTGATGGCCGACCACGCGATCGAGCTGACCAATGAAGAGCTGAAGCTCGTGCGCAGCGCGCTCCACTCCTATCTCGACGACTTCGGCCACGAGGAAGCGGACGTGCTGCGCGAGATCAAGCAGCTGCTCGAGAAGCTGCCGTATCACGAGCAGTTCTTCGAGTAACAGCGCGTGCTCGTCCGCTTCGTCCTCTGGAACCTTGCCGACTCGAAGACGACGATCGAGGAGCTGCGCCGCTACCTGCGGGACGAGTCAGTCGACCAATTCGAAGAGGTTCCCGGCCTGCGCTTCAAGGCGTGGGTCTCGGACGAGGCCACCGAGCGCTGGGGAGCCGTCTATCTGTGGGAATCGGCCGAAGCGGCTCAGCAGGAGCTGCCGAGCCGCGCTCGCGAGCTGATCGGCAAGGAGCCGGACGTCGGCGAGGAGTTCGACGTCGAGGCGACGATCGAGGGTGGGTTCGCGGTGGAGGAGCTCTCGCGCCGCGGGCTCGCGTTCGAGCTTTAGGCCGGGTCGCTCGGAGCCAGCAACGCGGCCCCACGCCGGTGTCAGGTACACGCGCGCGCACATCTCCACCCGGGTGGTGGTTTGGACCACCCGCCACCCGCGGTGAGCGTAACCCCGAAACACGCGCCGGTGGGTGACGAGATTGCGCCGAAAGCGTGACTTCTACAACACCAGCTGCTCCGGGAACGTGACGCCGCGCTCGAAACGGTCGACGCGGTAGGGCGAGAGGTCGAACGTCGGCTCGAGCCCAAGGACCTCCTCTGCGACGGCGCGCCCGACCGCAGGGCTTTGCATGAAGCCGTGGCCCGAGAAACCGCACGCCGCGTAGACGCCCTCGCCGACACGGCCCAGGATCGGGTGCGCGTCCGGCGTCATGTCGTAAAGACCGGCCCACGCACGATCGATTCTGGCGCCGGCGGCCGCTGGGTACCGGTGCGCAAGCCGTGCGAGACGGTCGTCGAAGAGGGTCTCGTCGACCACCTCGTCGAAGCCCCACCGCGGCTCGGGGTCGCCCATCGCGAGCACGAGCCGGTCGGCACGGCGGCGAAAGTGGAAACCCGTCTCGGCCTCGATGATCATCGGCAGGGCCGGCGAGAGGCTTGCGATCGGGTCCGTCTCGAGCAGCTGGCGGCAGAGCGGCCGGATCGGCAGCTCAACCCCCAGCCTCTTCCCCACTTCCGCCGACCAAGGGCCGGCCGCGATCACGAACACGTCGGCCTCGACCTCGGCCGCATCCTCTCGCTCGCGCACCTTTACACCGAGCGCCGCCGCTCGCACCACGAGCTCACGCGTCACGGCGGGCGGATCGGCGACCCCGTCCTCCCAGCAGACGGCCGCGCCGACGACGTCGTCGGCGCGGACACCGGGCGGCGGCTCGGCTGCGACGACCGGAACGCCGAGCGAGCGCTGAAGCTCCGCACGGTCCTCGAGCGCAGCCAGCCCGGACTCGGTCGTGGCCAGGAAGAGGTAGCCCACCTGCTCGAAGAATGGGGCCCCGAGCTCTTCGAAGAAGCGGATGCTCGCCTGGGCGAGCTTGACCTCGTCCGCGGTCGAGAACTGCTGCCTGACCCCTCCCATCGCCTTCGCCGTCGCCCCCCCGGCGACGCGGCCGCGATCGCAAAGCACGACGTTCCGGGCGCCCAGCTCGGCCAGGTGGAAGGCGACGCTCGCTCCGGCGGCTCCAGCGCCGGCTACAACGATCCGAACCATCGATCGAGCGCCTCGCGCTCGTCCTCCGTGAGTCGGCGCAAGGGCGCGCGCACGTCCTCGCGGATCGGAAGACCGCGGCGTGCGAGCACCCGCTTGGCTGCGGCGTGGAACGGAAACTGCTCGAGCCCGTCACGCAGGGTCTCGAGGTCAGGCCCCGGGACGCCGCGTACAGCGGCGGCCACCTCGCCCGGAAATGCAGTCGCCAGACCCGACACGACACCCACCGCCCCGCCGGCAAGGCCGCGCCGGATCAACGATTCCGGACCGACGAACACGTCGAGCCCCTCGACGAGGTAAGGCTCGAACCGCTCCCACGGCCGATCCGAGACCTTGAGGCCGACGAAGTTGGGCGACTGGTCGCGCAAGCGCAGCAGCACGTCGACCGGGACCGCGTAGCCGCTTCGCGCCGCGAACTCGTAGACATAGAAGGGGAGCGGCTCGCAAGCCTGGGCTGCCGCGGCGAAGTGCTCGAGCAGCGCCCGGTCGTCGAGGGCGAAGTAGGGCGGCCCGATCACGGCGGCGGCGTCGGCGCCCAGGTCGGCAGCGTGCGCGGCCAACTCCGCGGTCTCGCGGGTCGTCTGGGCGCCGCAATGGATCGCGACGGCGAATCCGTTCGGCCGCGAGGCTACGAAAAGCTCCGCGGCACGGCGGCGCTCGGCGGCTGCCAGCAGGATCCCCTCGCCCGTGGTGCCGAGCGCGAGCAGCCCGTCGAGTCCGGCGGATTCGAGGAAGGCGACCAGCGGGTCGAAGGCGTCCTCGTCGAGCAGGTCCCCGCCGCCCCCGAGCGGCGTCACGGCGGCGGCGAGCGCGCCTTTCAGCATCCACGGACCTTAAGCTCAGGCGCGTGGGCGCGCTGCGGATCGGGCGGGACGGGCCGCTGCTGCGGATTACCCTCGCGCGGCCTGAACGCCGGAACGCCTTCGACGCGGAGTTGATCCGCGAGCTGACCGAAGCCTTCGCGGACGTCGGCGACGCGCGTGCGGTCGTGCTCGCGGGCGAGGGCGAGAGCTTCTGCGCCGGCGCGGACGTGGACTGGCAGCGCTCGGCGATCGACCTTTCCTACGACGAGAACGTGGAGGACGCTTTGCGGCTCTTTCGGATGCTCGAGGCGATCGACTCCTGCCCGGCCCCCGTGGTCGCCCGCGTTCAGGGCTACGCGCTCGGCGGCGGTTCCGGGCTCGTCTGCTGCACCGACATCGCAGTCGCCGCTCCGGCTGCGGTCTTCGGCTTCTCCGAGGTCAAGCTCGGGATCGTCCCCGCCGTCATCTCCCCCTTTGTCTTGCCGAGGATCGGCGCCGCGGCGGCGAGACGGCTCTTCGTCACGGGCGAGCGTTTCGACGCCGAGACCGCGCTCCGCATCGGCCTCGTCCACGAGCTTGCCGACGATCTGGATGCCGCGGTCGCGCGCGTCACAGAGGAGTTGCTGAGCGCGGGGCCAGCAGCCGCACGCGCGGCGAAGCAGCTGATCCGCGACCGCCCGGGAGGCGAGGAAGCAGCACGACTCGCCGCGAGGCTGCGGACGAGCCCGGAAGGCCAGGAAGGGCTGCGCGCCTTCCTCGACAAGCGGTCGGTCGCGTGGAGATCCGGAAGCTCCTCGTAGCCAACCGCGGCGAGATCGCCGCCCGGGTCTTCCGCGCGTGCGCGGCCGAGAGGATCGCCACGGTCGCCGTTGTCGCGCCCGACGACCGGAGCTCGCTGCACGCGCGGGCGGCGGGCGAAGTCGTCGAGATCTCCGGCTATCTGTACGCCGAGGAGTACATCCGGGCGGCCAAGAAGACGGGCGCAGAAGCGATCCATCCCGGCTACGGCTTTCTGGCCGAGAACGCCGATTTTGTCGAGGCGGTCGAGGCCGCCGGGCTCGTCTTCGTCGGCCCGACGCCTGAGGCGCTCCGCGGCGGCGGCGACAAGCTCGCGGCGAAACGGGCGGCCGAAGAAGCCGGTGTCCCCGTCCTGCCGACCGGCGCCCCGGAGGAGATCGGCTTTCCGCTGATGATCAAGGCGGCCGCGGGGGGCGGCGGGCGCGGCATGCGAGTCGTTCGGGAGGCTGCCGAGCTCGAAGACGCCGCCACAGCAGCCCGTCGCGAGGCAAAAGCGGCGTTCGGCGACGAGACGATCTTCTTCGAGCGCTATCTGGAGCGGCCTCGCCATGTCGAGATCCAGGTGCTCGCGGACGGGCTCGGCAACGTCTACTCGCTGGGGGAGCGCGAGTGCTCGATTCAGCGGCGACACCAGAAGGTGCTCGAAGAGGCGCCGTCGCCGGCGCTCAACCACGAGCTCCGCGAGCGGATGAGCGACGCTGCGATCGCCTTCTCCCGGGCGATCGGCTACCGGAGCCTCGGCACGGTCGAGTTTCTGCTCGAGGGCCGCGACTTCTTCTTCCTCGAGCTGAACGGGAGGATCCAGGTCGAGCATCCGGTCACCGAGGAAGCGACCGGGCTCGACCTGGTCGCGCTTCAGCTCGCGGTTGCGCGAGGCGAGGAGCTCCCCGACCCGCGTGCGAGCTTCAGCCGCCACGCCGTCGAGGTGCGCCTCTATGCGGAGGATCCCGTCGAGTTTCTGCCGCAGGCGGGGACCGTCACGCGGCTGCGGCTGCCCGAGTCGATCCGCGTCGACGCGGGGGTGGCCGAGGGCGACGAAGTCGGCGTCGCCTACGACCCGATGATCGCGAAGCTGATCGCCGCGGCCGCCACGCGGGAGGCGGCCTTGGGACGGCTGAGCGCCGCGCTCGCCGAGACCGAAGTCGAGGGCGTCACGACGAACTTGCCCTTCCTGCGCTGGCTCGTCTCGCACCCGACGGTTCGGGCCGGCGTGGCGACGACCGCCTTTCTGGCCGAGTTTCCGCCCTTCTCGTCGGTCCCTGCGCACCTGCCCACCGGTCCGTGGGCGAGCCCGTGGCGCCTGAACCTCCGCCCTCCCGCCCCACACCCCGTCCCGGACCCGGACTCCGCCTCCCACGACGACCGTCACACCGGTGAGCAGAGCGCCCTGGTCGCCCCGATGCCGGGCACTGTGATCCGAGTCGCCGTGGCCGAGGGAGACCGCGTCGAGGCGCGTCAGCCGCTCGTCGTGCTGGAGGCGATGAAGATGGAAACACCCGTCGTCTCGCCCTACGGGGCGGTCGTCCGAGCGATCCACGTCGCCGAAGGCGACCGCGTCGCCGGCGGCATGGTCCTGGTCGAGCTCGAAGACTGAGCTCTAGAACTAGGCTAGAACAACTTCTGCAGCTTCATGGCGTTGCCCATGTCGCCGCTGACCTTCACCTTTCCCATCATGAAGGCGCTGGTCGCGTTCTGCTCGCCGTTGACGATCTTCAGGAACGTTCCCTCAGACGCTTTGATCGTCGTCTGCGCCTCGCCCTCGCCCTCCCGCACGGCGGCCCTGCCGTTCTCGACCTCGACGATCCATTTGCCTGCGCCGTCGATGTCGAACAGATAAGTGGCGTTCAGGCCGGCCGCCTTCGAGGACCCCTCGCTGCGCGATTCAAGGTTCTCGAAGAACTGGCGCACGTTCTCGGCCGGCATAACGCGACCTTAGCTCACTGGACGACGGGCTCGACAGCGAGCCGACGCGAAGGTCGCGACGACGGCAGCAGCGCCGCGAGCGCGAGCGCAACGAGCGCCGACGCCGCCGATACGTAAAGGGCGACCCGCAGGTCGATCGAGTCGGCGACCGCGCCCAGAGCGACGGCGCCGATGCCGCCGAGGCCGATCGAGAGCCCTACCGACAGGCCAGACGCCATACCGATGTGACGCGGGAGGTACTCCTGGCTCATCACCATCGTGACCCCGAAGGTGCCGATCACCGAGATGCCGACCCCCGCCAGCGCGATCGCGCCCGGGACACCGCCGACGATGACGAAGACGAGGATCAGCGGCGCGGTCGCGGCGGTGCTCACGAGCAGCACCGGCCGCCGGCCGAACCGGTCGGCAAGCGGCCCGGCCGCGAGGGTGCCCAGACCGCCGGCGAGCAGCATCAGCGAGAGCAGATGACTCCCGTGCGCCTTCGAGTGGCCGAGGGACACCTCCCAGAGCGGCACGAACGTGATCAGGCCGAACCAGGCCACGCTGCGGAAGGCGATCACGGCGAGCAGGACGAGCAGCGCAGCGATCCGGTCGGGATCAGACGACGGGGCGCCGTGGCCGGTCTGCGGGGCGAACGACTTCAGGAAGCCGGCGAGCCTGAATAGCGCGACCGTCACCACGACGGCGGGCAGTGCCAGGAGCAGCCCGCCGGTGAGGCCGAAAGCGAGCACGAGCGGCGTCGCGATCGTCGGTCCGAGCGCGTAGCCGAGATTCCCTCCGATCGAAAAGAGCGACATCGCGCTCGCCCGCCGCCCACCGCTCGCGAAAGCGGCGAACTTCGATCCTTCCGGGTGGAAGGCAGCGGTGCCCAGTCCCGCGACGACCACGAAGAGCAGCACCAGCCCGTACGTCGGCGCAACCGCGGCCACCGCCATGCCGACGCCCGCCAGCAGGACGCCGGCCGGCAGCAGCCAAATCGCGCCGCGCCGGTCCGACCAGAGGCCGAAGAGCGGCTGAACGACCGACGACGAGATCGCCGATGCGAGCATGACGACCGCCGCGAGCGTGTACGAAAGGCCGAATTTGTCGACGTAGAAGGGAAGCAGCGCAGGCAGGGCACCGCCTGCGAAATCGGTCGCGAAGTGGCCGCTCGAGAGCGCGGCCATCGCACGTTTGTCGAGCTCGCCCCGGATGAGGGCAGGCTAGCGTGGGCCCGGAGTCAGGCCGCGCTGACGGCCGCGGCCGGCGGGAGGTAGCACTCGATGAGAGCGCGCGAGAGCTCCCATTGGCACTTGACGATCGCAAGCCGGTTCCGTTCGAGCTCCTCCGCGGAGGCCCCGGCCCGGCGAAGCTCCTGGCGCTCGTCGACGAGCATCGTGTGCAGCTGCGTAAGGGTGTCGGGATGGCGCCGCCGCGCCGGGGACGGCCGCGAAGAGGCCAACCGCCGCAAAGTTGGTACCGCCATAGCGCTTCTATCGGCGCGACGGCGCCGAAGTTGAGGCCGGGCCTCGCATTCGAGTGAGACTACGAAGAAGGTCGGATAGCATCGCGGCCCGATGCGGGTCGAGGTCGAAGCCGGGTCGCCGGAGTCCGTCGAGGCCGACGTACTCGCCGCACCACAGGTCGCAGCTGAACCGCTGGGAAGTCCGCTGGCCGCCTTGGACGGCCGCCTCCGTCGGCGCCTCGAGGCGCTCACGGAACAGGGCGAGGTGAACGGGAAGCTGAAGACGGCGCCGCTCGTGCACCTCGACGGAGAGTTGAAAGCCTCGCGCCTCGCGGTTGCCGGAGTCGGCACACGCGAGACCGTGGACGCGGACGCGTTGCGCACGGCGGCCGGCACGGTCGCGCGAGAAGCGCGAGGTTTCGCGACCAGCATCGCGTGGCTGATGGACGAATCGCTGCCGCTCCGACCGGCCGAGCAGGCACGTGCGATCGTCGACGGTACGCTCCTCGGCTCTTACGATCCCGGCCGCTGGAAGAGCTCCCCTGACGAGAACCGGCTCGAGCGGCTCGTGATCGTTTCCGCCGACGCCGCGGCGGGCCAGGCCGCGCTCCGCGCCGGCGTCGTCGCCGGGTGGGCGAACCGAGCACGCGATCTGGCGAACGCGCCTCCGAACGAACTGACGCCGGAGCGGCTCGCCGGACGCGCGGCGCAGGTCGCCGAGGGCTCGCCACGCCTGTCCGCCGAGGCACTCGGCCCCGAGCGGCTCCGCGAGCTCGGCATGGGCGCCTTCGCCGGTGTCGCGCAGGGAAGCCATAACCCGCCGCGGCTGATCGAGCTGCGCTACGAGCCGCCGCAACCCGTGGGGGACGTCGTGCTCGGTCTCGTCGGCAAGGCCGTCACCTTCGACACCGGTGGCATCTCGATCAAGAAGCCGATGTACATGGAGGACATGAAGGGCGACATGGCCGGAGGTGGCGGCGTGATCGCGGCTCTCGGCGCCGTGGCGGAGTTAGAGGCGCCGCTGCGGGTCGTCGGCGTCGTCGGTGCGACCGAGAACGCCGTCGGGGGCGGCGCCTACCGGCCCGGCGACATCCTCACCGCGATGAACGGCAAGACGATCGAAGTCATCAACACGGACGCGGAGGGACGGCTCGTACTCGCCGACTGCCTGCACTACGCGAGACAACTCGGTGCAAGCCACCTGGTCGACTTCGCGACGCTGACCGGCGCGATGGACCGTGCGCTCGGTGACTTCTATGCCGGCGTCTTCGCGAACGACGCCGACTGGCGGACCCTGGTCGTCGAGGCCGGCGAGGCCAGTGGGGACCACGCCTGGCCCTGGCCGCTCCACTCGCGCTATCGCCGCTACGTCGACTCCGACTACGCCGACATGAAGAACTCGAACATTCGCTCGCAGGGTGTGCCCGTGCTCGCCGCCGAGTTCCTACACGAATTCGCGGGCGAGGGGCCTTGGGCGCACATCGACATGGCCGGAACCGGCTTCTTCACCTGGCCTCGTCACGATTACCTGTGGCAGCGCGGCGGCACCGGCTACGGCGTCCGTCTGATCTGCGAGCTCGTAGACCGACTGGCCGCGGCCACTTGAACTTCGATCTGACGCACGAGCAGCAGCTCGTCCGAGACACGGTGCGCGAATTCGCCGAGAGCCGGATTGCACCTGTGGCGGCCGAGCTCGATCGGGAGCACCGCTTCCCGTACGACTTGATCGCCGAGCTCGCCGAGCTCGGGCTGATGGGCATGACCGTGCCGGAGGAATACGGCGGCGCCGGCGCCGACACGCTCTCATACGCGATCGCCGTCGAGGAGCTGACGCGGATCGACTCGTCGGTCGCGATCACGGTCGCTGCCCATCACTCCCTCGGAACGCTGCCGATTTTCTACTTCGGGAACGAGGAGCAGAAGCGGGAATGGCTGCCCCAGCTCGCCACCGGCGAGCGGCTCGCGGCGTTTGGCTTGACCGAGCCGGGCGCGGGCTCCGACGCGGGCGCGACCCGCACGACCGCCGAGCTTCGGGGTGGCCAGTGGGTCGTCAGCGGATCGAAGATCTTCATCACGAACGCCGGCACCGAGATCACCGCCTGCGTGACGATCACGGCGCGGACGGGCGAGAACGAGATCTCGAACCTGATCGTCCCGAACGGCACGGCCGGATACGAGATCTCGGCGCCGATGGAGAAGATGGGCTGGAACGCCTCGGATACGCGCGAGCTCTCGTTCCGCGACTGCGCCGTGCCGGAGGGAAATCTGCTCGGCCCACGCGGGCAGGGCTTCAATCAGTTCCTCGAGATCCTCGACGGCGGCCGGATCTCGGTCGCGGCGATGGCCGTCGGGCTGGCGCAAGGCGCGTACGACCTTGCAGCGGCCTACGCGGAGGAGCGCGAGCAGTTCGGCCGTCCAATCGCGAAGTTCCAGGCGGTCCAGTTCCGCCTCGCCGACATGGCGACCGAGATCGAAGCGGCGCGGAACCTCGTCTACAAGGCGGCGTGGGTCAAGGATCAGGGACGGTCGTTCGGCAAGGAGGCGGCGATCGCAAAGCTCTACTCCGGCGAGATGTCGAACCGCGTCGTGAACTGGGCGCTGCAGGTGCACGGCGGCTACGGCTACATGGACGAGTTCGCGATCTCGCGGCTCTACCGCGACCAGAAGATCCTCGAGATCGGAGAGGGAACAAACGAAGTCCAGCGGATGGTTATCGCGAGACACCTGGGGCTCTGAGCTGGACTTCGTTTGTCGAGTAATCCGGTGCCAGGCTTCAGCCTGGCTTCGGCGAACAATCTCAGCGCATGGTGATCGCGCGGCACCTCGGGCTAGAGCCGGATAGGCACCTAGTAGGGACCGACCCCGCAGGGGTCTGTCCCTGAACCGTCTGCAAGCCTGTGCCGCTTCAGGGACAGTCCCCGTTCGAAGACAGTCCCTGCAGGTCACGCCCCTACACTGATCGCCGATGCGGCGCGTCGCCCCGCTCCTGCTGCTTCTTCCTCTTGTCGCCGGCTGCTCATCGGGGGGCAGCACGATCGAGATCAAACCCGCGAAGACCTACAAGCTCAGCGGTTTCCAACCTGCTGCAGCAATCTCGCCCGGGAAAGCGGCAACGGTCGCCTTCACGATCGATCAGCCTTCCGGCTCGGCGCTGACGGCCTACCGCACGGGCTCGGGGCCGCACACGGGCGTCCACCTGATCATCGTCAGCGACGACCTTTCGACGATCATCCACCGGCATCCGCCGATGCGAGCCGGTGGGGGCTTCCGACAGCGGGTCGTCTTTCCCACGCCAGGGCGCTATCGCGTGATTGTCGACGCGTATCCGCTGCACGGCGGCCCCGTTCCGAATTTCCAGCTCTTCAAGGACGTTCGGGTCCGCGGAGCGCACAAGGCCAAGCCTCTCGGGAGCTATGACGCAGTTCAGCGCGCCGGCGGCTTCACGTTCTCGGCGCCGCGGCGGCCCCAAGTGCGGGCGATCCAGGCAGCGCTGATGACGGTCCGCGTCAGCGACGCGCAGGGCCGGCCGGCCCGCTTCGTGCCCTGGTACGGCGCCCTCGCGCATGCGATCTTCTTCCACCTCGGCACGCTCGACTACTTCCACACTCACGTCTGCGCCCCGCGTGCAAGCGGTTGCTCCTCGTTGCTCGCCGGAGCGCGTGTGACCGGTACGAGCTCCGCTCCCGGGAAGCTGACGATCGGCATTCTGCTGCCGACCGCCGGAACGTGGAAGCTCTTCCTGCAGACCAGGCCGAACGGCCGCTTCGTTACCGTCCCCTACGTGCTGAAGGCTCGATGAGGCGCGCGCTCGCATGGTCTGTCGCCGCGGCGCTCGTCGTCCTCGGCGCCCGCAGCATCGTCTACGCGCTGTCGCCTTCGCCGCTGGCAGCCCAGCTCTCCCACCAGGCAGGCGGCCCGGGGCTGCCCGCGATCACAATCGCCGCCCTCCTCCTCGCAGTGGCGGTCTCCACCGTGGTCGTCTGGCTGGCGGCACTCGGGGTTCGCGAGCGGCGCCTGCTCGAGACCCGGCCGGTGATCGCCCAGCCGCAGCTGAGGCTTGCGCGGTTGCCGGCTCTGGCCCTTGCCCTCTGGCTCGTCACCATGCCCGCCTTCGCCCTGCTCGAGGCCTCCAGCCACTGGCGCCAGGGCCTCGGCTGGCACGGGCTGCATTGTCTGACGGGGCCGGTCCACCGCGACGCGATTCCGGTGCTGGGGGCGCTCTCGCTCGTCGCCGCCGCGCTTGCGACGGCGCTCGTGCACGTCCTGGCATGGATCCGGCGGACGCTCGCCGCGATTGCGCGAACCACCGGATTCGGCCGGATCGTGCTCCTCCCGCGGCCGCCTCTGGGCGAACCTCCGCTTACCGCCGCGCTCGCGCCGGCGCTCCGCGCCCGCGCTCCGCCCCGGCCCTCCTGACGCCCGCCGCGGCAAGCGCCGCGGCGCCTGCGACGAAAGGAGAGCACGAACATGAACCCAATTTGCGTGCGCGTACGCGCGCTCGCCGGCGCCGCCGTCGCCGCCTCCGGCCTCGCCTTCGCCTCGAGCGCGCGGGCCCACGCCGAGATCAGTCCGCCGGTCGCAAAGACGAAGACGAGCGAGCTCTTCACGCTTGCCGTTCCGACCGAGAAAGAAAGCCTGACGACCACGAAGGTCGAGCTGACGCCGCCGAGCGGCTTCGGCATCGACTCTTTCCTGCCCTCCGCGGGCTGGAAGCGGGATGTCCAATCGACGGGATCCGGAGAGAGCACGCAGATCCAGAAGGTGACGTGGAGCGGAGGCAAGGTCCCGACCGACGAGGACGCCGTCTTCCAGTTCCTCGCCAACCCCGACTCGAGCAAGACCTACCGGTTCAACCTGCGACAGACGTACTCGGACGGCTCCCTCGTCGACTGGACGGGCCCGGAGTCGTCGGACACCCCGGCGCCGACGATCGAGGCCAAGTCCTCGCTCGGCAGCGGGGGCAGCTCGACACTCGCAATCGTCGCCCTCGCCGTCGGCGGGGTTGGCGTGGTTCTGGCCGTGATCGCCCTCGCGACGCGCGGAGGCAGCCGGCCGCTCGCATGAAGCGCACCCTCCTGACTGTCCTCGCTGCGACCGTGGCGTCCCTTGCGCTGCCGGGCGCAGCGTGGGCGCACGCGGCCCTCCTGCAAACGACGCCGGTGGCGAGCCGTGTCCTCAACGGGTCGCCGAAGCAGGTGGCCCTGCGCTACAGCGAGCCCGTCGAGCCGCGGTTCGCAATCGTCTCGGTGACGAGCGCGGCCGGCGAGCAACAGACGGTGGGGTCACCCCGCCGCTCGCCGACCGACGCCGACACGCTGGTCGTGCCGCTGAAGCGACTTCCTGAAGGGTGGTACCTCGTCTACTGGCGGGTGATCTCCGTCGACGGCCATCCGGTTCGCGGCGCGTTCACCTTCGCCGTCGGGCCGAACGCCGGGCCGGCTCCCCAATTCGTGATCCCCTCGGTCTCCGAGACGGCCGCGACGCCCAAGCTGGTCGCCGCCCGCTGGCTGGCCTTCCTGTCGATGATGACGGCGATCGGCCTGTTCGTGCTCAGGATCGCGATTGCGCGGCCGCTGGTTGCGCGGGTGACCGGGACTCGCCTTCGCCACGTCTCGATCGCCTTCGCGGCCGCCTCTGTCCTGGCACTCGTGGCGATCCCTGTCTACTTCCTGCTCGCGACGGCCGAGTTCGCGCTGCGCTCGTTCTGGAGCTTCGCAGCGTTGTTTCCGCTCGTGCGCATCTCTGCATTCGGGCGCGGCTGGGTCGATCTCGAGCTCGTCTTCGCGCTTTTCTCAGGGGCGGCCGCGATCGCGATCTGGCTCGACCGGCCGGAGCGGCCGCAGCGGTCGATCGCGGCGATCCTTGCGCTAACCGGCGCGGTCGGGGCCGGGGCGGCTGCGCTGCTCGTGCCGGGAACCGTCGGGCACGCGGGCCAGAACTCTCCGCGGGGACTCTCCCTTGCGTTCGACTGGCTTCATCTCGTCGCCGGGTCGGTCTGGGTGGGCGGTCTGATCGGCCTGGTCGTCCTCGCCGCCAGCCTTCCCGCCGCGCGCCGAGTCGCGGCGCTCGTCGTCTGCGTGCCTCGTTTCTCCACCACCGCCTTGGTCTCAGTGCTCGTGTTGATCGGCGCCGGGATCGGCTCCGCTGTCGAGGAGATGCCGACTCTCGCCTCGTTCTGGCAGACCTCCTACGGGAAAGCGCTGCTGGTGAAGATCGCGCTCCTCGGCGTCGCGCTTCTGCTCGCCTCCGTCAACCTGCTTCGCACGACGCCGCGGTTCAAGGCGTCGAGCCGGCGACCCGAGCTCGGAGCACCCACCGCAACGCTGCTACGCAGGCTCGTGACCGGAGAGTCGTTGCTCGTCGCCGGGGCGATTCTCGGAGCAGCAGTGTTGTCCAGCTTACCGCCGCCCTCGAAAGCGCTGGCGTCGGTCGGCGGCGCCAGGGCGCATGCCGGGCCCGGCCCCGTCAACGAGGTCATCGACCAAAACGGCTACCGGCTCGCGCTGCACGTATCACCGAACCGAGCGGCTGTACTGAACTCGTTTCAGGTCGGAATCACCCGCGGTGGCAAGCCCGTGGAAAACGCCGACGTGACGGTCGACTTCGCGATGCTGGACATGGAGATGGGCCGGCAGGCCTACCACCTGTCGGAGACGGCACCCGGAACGTACAGCCACGCCGCGCCGGCGCTCGTGATGGTCGGGCATTGGGGCCTCTCGTTCCAGATCGCGCCGCCGGGACAGAAGCCTTTCACCGTTCTCCTGGTCGACAAGGCGACGGGATGAGCGGGCAAGAAATCCTCCTCAGGCTCTTCCTCGCCTTCGTGGCGCTCGGCGCCGGGGCTGCGGCGATCGTCGTCGTCGCACTGCTCGTGCACGACACGATCGGCTAGCCGGTACCGGGCATGATGCGGCCGGTGAGACTGCGGATCGCGCTCCTGCTTGCCGCCCTCGCGGCCGCGGTCTCAGCCGGAGGCGCGCTGGCGAACGGCGATCCGGCCAGCGACGTGCTTCCGTTCTCGAACGTCTACTTGTCGATCGTCGACCCGAGGTCCTCATCCGCCGGGCGCGACCTGCTCGCCGCGACGGCGGCCGCGGCCAAGCAGAAACGTCCGATCAAGGTGGCGGTGATCGCGCAGCCGAGCGACCTCGGGCTGATCGGGAGCATGTGGCAGAAGCCGCAGACCTACGCGAAGTTCCTCGGTATGGAGCTGTTCCAGTTCGCCCACTACAGGGGCACGACGCTGATCGCTATGCCCAACGGCTACGGCGTCTACGGGCCGGACGCCGCGAAGGGAAGGCCGGCGCTCGCGCGCCTGCCCAAGCCGGGGACCGGCGATCTCGAGCAGCTCGGCAGGGACGCAGGCAGCGCAACCAGGAAAGTCGCCGCAGCGAACGGCTACGTGCTGCCCGCCGCCTCCTCCGACGACGGCTCGGGCACGTCGGGCTGGCTGATCGTGCTGGCCGCGCTCGGCGGCGCGGCGCTGATCGCCGCGGCGGCATTCGTCGCCCTGCGGCACTGGCTTTTAAAGACTTAACGCTTCAAGAAAACAAGCCGAAGCCGGTGTTACGGTCGATGCCGTGATCTTCAGGCAGTTCGTCGACGACGACCTCGGCTGCGCGTCGTATCTCGTCGGCGACGAGGAGACGCACGAGGCGGTGGTGGTCGACCCCGCCTACGCGATCGAGCAGTACCTCACCGCGGCGAAGCAGGAGGGCGTTCGAATCGTCCGCACGCTCGAGACGCACACTCACGCCGACCACGTCTCTGGGCACGGCCGACTGGCGCTCGAGCACGGGATCCCGGTCGGGATCCATCCGGATGCTGAGGTTGCCTACGAGCACGATCCGCTCGAGGATGGCCGCGAGGTCGTGGTCGGGAACGCGGCGCTGCAGGTGCTCCATACGCCGGGTCACCGGCCCGAGCATTGCTGCTTCGCCGTCGCCGACCGGACGCGGGCCGAGGAGCCCTGGCTGGTCCTCACCGGCGACTCGCTCTTCGTCGGAGACGCGGGCAGGCCCGATCTTGCGGTCGAGGCGGTCGACGGCGCGCGCCACCTCTACACGAGCCTGCAACGATTGCTCGAGCTCGAAGACGGTGTCGAGGTCTTTCCGGGGCATGTGGCGGGCTCGCTGTGCGGCGCTTCGATGAGCTCGAAGGCCTCGACGACGATTGGCTTCGAGCGCCGGTTCAATCCGATGCTCGCCGCCACTGGCGAGGACGAGTTCGTCAGCGCATCCGCATTGACGCGCGCTCCGCGCCCGCCGAACCTCGAGCTGATCGTGGAGCTGAACCGAGGTTCGTTCGTCGCCGCGCCGGCGCCACTCGAGGAGCAGACTGCGCTCGAGCCGCCGATCCTCGACGTACGGCCGGCGGAGGTCTTCGGCGCGGGCCACGCGGCCGGCGCGATCAACGTCCCGCTCGCGCGCAGAGGCTTCGCAACGAAAGCTGCGTTCGTGCTCGCCGCGGACGAGCGCCCGCTGATCCGCGCGGCCTCGCGCGAGCAGGCCGAGGATGCGAGCCGGCGCCTGCGCGCAGTGGGGATCATCGAGCTCCGCGGTTACGTCCTCGATGTGCCCGAGACCGAGACCCTGCGGGCCTTTTCCGTCGACGATCTCGACCGTCTCCTCGCCGAGCATGCGATCGAGGTGATCGACGTCCGCGAGTTGCACGAGCGCGACGACGGCTTCATTCCGGGCAGCCGCAACATCCCCTACCGCCTCGTTCGGGAGTACGGCAACGAGCTCAAGGAGGACGGGCGGCCGGTGGTGACGATTTGCGAGAGTGGCGCCCGCGCGGCAGTGGCGGCGAGCGTGCTCGCCGCTTCCGGTGTCGATGCACGCCCCGTGTTGCACGGCGGCATACCGGAATGGGAAGCTCGCGGCGGGGCGACGGTCGGTTTCCGCCGCTGCGGCAGTTAGCTACTCGAGCCGCTTGACGGCGTAGCCGCGGTCGGCCATGGCGGCGAGCAGCTGCAGACAGTGCCCCTCGTCACGCGTGACGAGCGTCAGCTCGACCTCGGTCTCGCTGACGGGAACGTCCATCCCCTCGCGGTGGTGCTCGACCGCGATCACGTTCCCCCGCTCCTCGGCCACGAGCGACAGCAGCTTGATCAGCTCACCGGGGCGGTCGGCCAGCTGCGTACGGACGACGAGGTACCGCCCCGCGACCGTGAGGCCGTGCCGCATCACCGAGATCAGCATCGTCGGATCGATGTTCCCGCCCGAGAGCACCCCCACTACGGGACCTGAACCACCGACCCGCCCGGCGCGAAGAGCCGCGACTCCGACGGCTCCCGCACCTTCGACGACGAGCTTCGTGCGCTCGAGGAGGAGCACGATCGCCTCGCTGATCTCCTCGTCTGAGACGACGATCACGTCTTCGAGAAGGTCGTCCAGGATCGCGGAGGTGAGCTCGCCAGGATGCTTGACGGCGATGCCGTCGGCGATCGTGTACCGGTCGCGCCGAACCTCGACTCCGACGATGCGAACGTCCGGCTTCACGGCGCGCAGCGCCAGCGCGATACCCGCCGCCAGGCCTCCGCCGCCGACCGGAACGAGCACGGTCGCGGCCTGCGGCACCTGCTCGGCGAGCTCCAACCCGATCGTCCCCTGTCCTGCGATCACGCTCTCGTCCTCGTAGGGGTGGACGAAGGTGGCGCCGGTCTCGTCGGCGTAGGCGAACGCCGCGGCGAGTGCATCCTCGAAGGTCACGCCGACCAGCTCGGTCGCGGCGGCGTAGTTGCGACAGGCTTCGACCTTCGTCATCGGCGCGTCCTGCGGAACGAAGATCGCCGCCGGGATCCCCGCCTCCCGCGCCGCCCAGGCGACGGCCTGGCCGTGGTTCCCCGCGCTCGCGGCGACGACCCCGGCCACACGCTGAGGCTTCGAGAGCGCGGCGATCCGCGTGACCGCGCCTCGGACCTTGAAGGAGCCGGTCCGCTGCAGGTTCTCGGCCTTGAGGACGACCTCCCGCCCGGCCAGACGCGAGAACGTCTCGGAGCCGTAGACCGGGGTCACGCGCGCAACGCCGGCCAGGCCGCGGCGCGCCGCCTCGATCTCAGTGAGTGTCGGGCCCGTGGTTTCCGTCGCCAACGTGAAACACCTTCTCCATGATCTCTCGAACGGCGGTGAGCGGGTCGAGCTCCCTGCTCTGCACTTCGTCGAGCAACCGCCGCAGCTCGGGATCCCCAGCGACTGTGCGCTCGAGGTGAGCCTTCGCGCGAGCGGAGGCGACCGCGAACACCTCGCCGGCGAGGTTCTCGCGCCGGCGCTGCTCGAGCAGCTCCTCGCCTTCGAGGAACGCGCGGTGCTCCTGGATTTTCTCCCATAGCTCGCTGACGTTCTCTGCACGCGTCGCCTCGGTCAGGACGATCGGCGGCCGCCAGACGCGATCCTTGTCGAGAGAGAGGATCGACCGCACCTCGTTCAACATGGTCTTCGCCGCCGGGTGATCCAGCTTGTTGATGGCGATCACGTCCGGAATCTCCATGATCCCGGCCTTCAGCGCCTGGATCGAGTCGCCCGAGCCCGGCATCAGTACGAGCACCACGGTGTCTGCGATCCCGATCACCTCGACCTCGCCCTGGCCGGCTCCGACCGTCTCGAGGAAGACGAGCTCCTTGCCGGCGGCGTCGAGGACGAGCAGCGCTTGCAGGGTCGCTTCAGCCAGACCGCCCAGGTGGCCGCGAGTTCCCATCGAGCGGATGAACACCTCGGGATCGAGGAAATGGTCGGCGAGGCGGATCCGATCGCCGAGCAACGCGCCGTGGGAGAACGGGCTCGACGGGTCGACCGAGATGACTCCAACGGTCGTCCCGGCGTCGCGGACGTGCCGGACCAGCTCGGAGATCAGCGTCGACTTGCCGACACCAGGAGGCCCGGTGACTCCGACTGCGTACGCGCGCCCCGTTTCCGGGTAGACATCCCGAACGAGGTCGTAGGCCAGGGGGTCCGAGTTCTCGACGAGCGTGATCGCACGGGCCAGCGCGCGCTTTTCACCCGCCCGGACGCCCGCAGCGAGCGACTCCCGCGTGAACTCGCGGCGAGCAGCCATGCGCCGAATGCTAGACCGCGCTCTCGCGGGCCTGGGCGTGCGCCTCGACAGCCGTCTCTGGTTCGACTCTCGGTTCCGCCGGCTCGGCAAGCTCCGTTGGCACCTCACCGACCCTCCGCGCAAGCGCGAACCCGACCACGGCCGCAACCACGGACAGGATGGCAGCGGCGCCCCAGACCCAGCGCGGACCGAAGGCTTCCGTCAGGCGTCCGGCGACGATCATGCCGAGCGCGAGGAAGGCGACGTTCGAGCTCATCAGGACGGTGAAGACGCGGCCGCGCAGACGATCCGGGGCCCCGCGCTGCACGAGCAGCGCATTGCAGACGATCGCGGCACCGTTGCCGCCACCGGAGATGATCACGCAGACGGCAGCCACCCAGACGTTGGGTGAAGCTGCCGCGCCGGCGACACCAAGCGCCATCAGGCCGAGCGAGGCGCCGTAGACGTTGGCAAGGCCGCGCTGCTCGATCCAGGAGCCGGCGAGGTAGGCGCCGGCCGCGAGACCGACCCCGGCCGACGCCATCATCAGCCCGAGGCCGAAGCTACCGGCCGAGAACGAATCGGTCGCGAGAAACGGCTCCCCGACGTTGACGAAGGCGTTCGCGATCATCCCCACGTTCCAGGCGATCAAGACCGTGAGCAGGGCACGCGAGCGGCGAACGAGCACCAGCCCGTCCGCCAGGTCGCGCCAGTGGCCGCGGGTCTCCGCCCTGGCTTCCTGCAGCAGGCGCTGAGGAATCTGCGCGATCAACGCCGCTGAGACGACGAAGGTGACGGCGTTGATCCAGTAGGCAGCATCGGGGCCGCGCGCGGCGACGAGAGCACCGCCGAGGAGAGAGCCGATCGCCCAGGTCGAGTTGTCGATCATCTGCAGGAGCGAATTGGCCCGCGGCAGGTCCTCGTCGCCGACGAGGTTCGGCAGCCCGGCATAGACGGCGGGACGGAAAAAGCCGGTTGCGATGCCGATCACGGCCGCCAGAGCGACGATCGTGGTCGCGTTCGGCGCGAAGGGAAGGATGCAGAAAACGCCGCAGCGGACGAGATCTGCGCCGATCAGCAGGGAGCGGCGCGAGAGGCGATCGACGAGCGGCGCCGCGAGCAGGCCGACGAGCAACGTCGGCAGGATGTCCGCGATCAGCAGCGCGCTCATCCACAACGGCGAATGGGTTCGCCGGAGCACGTCGATCTGAAGCGCGACGAGCGCGAGCCAGGTTCCGAGCCCGGAGCCGAGGGTGGCTAGGAAGAGCGAGCGGAAGCTCGGCTCTCGGCCGAGAAGCCCGAGTCGGCGGCCGGTCACGTGGCGGCTCACGGCTCTTCAAAAGGTAACAGGGTGCTGTCGCCCCGAAGGAGGGGTTTTTGGGACTAGGCGGTTTTGGAGGCCATCGCCTGCACGCGGTCCAGGGCGTCGGCGAGGTAGGCGTTTTCCTCGGCCGTGCCGACGGTTACCCGGATCGCGGTCGGGCCGCCGAAGCCGTGCGTCGGCCGAACGATGACGCCCTCGTGAAGGAGCTGCTCGAAGAGCCGCCGCGAATCTTCCCGGACATCGCAGTAGAGGAAGTTCGCCACTGCGCGGCCGACAGGCTCGAGCCCGTGCTCAGCCAGGATCCGCTCGACCTCGGGCCGTTGCGCGGCATTTTCGGTCCGTCGCCGCTCGATCTCTTGGCGGTCGATGAGGCTGGCCAGCGCCGCTTCCTGGGCGGGCGTCGTGATGTCGAAGGCGCGCCGCACCTTGCCGAGCGCGGTCACGATTGCGGCGGGCGCGAGTGCGTAGCCGACTCGCAGCCCTGCGAGGCCGAAGATCTTCGAGAACGTGCGCAGGACCACCACCCGGCGCTCCGCCTTCAGGTACTCGGCAATCCCGTCGGCGTAGTCGGGATCGTCGATGTACTCGAAGTACGCCTGGTCGAGAACCGTGAGCACGTGGTCCGGCACCCGGTCGAAGTAGGCAGCGAGCTCGGCGCGGGTGTTCATCGTTCCCGTCGGGTTGTTCGGGTGGCAGACGTAGACGAGCTTGGTGCGCGGCGTCACCGCATCGAGCATCGCGTCCAGGTCGTAGCGGTACTCACGAAGCGGAACTGTTTTCGGAATCGCGCCGAGCTTCCGCGCATCGATCGCGTAGCTCGGGAACGAGGGCCAGCCACAGACGATCTCGTCACCCGGATCGAGCGCGACCTGCGACAGGCCATCGACGAGCCCGTCCGAGCCCGCCCCGACCGCCACCTCTTCGAACTGGACGCCGTGAACGTCTGCGAGCGCGGCCCGAAGGCGGTAGGCGCCGCCGTCCGGATACCGGTTCAGCTCGGGCGCCGACCGGGCGATCGCCTCCAGCGCGGCGGGAAACGGGCCGAACGGCCCCTCGTTGGAGGCGAGCTTGACGACGCGCTCGAGGCCGAGCTCGCGCTGAACCTCCTCCACCGGCTTGCCGGGCTCGTAGGGAACGAGGTCGCGGATCGGGGGCCTGAAGAAGCTGTCGGCGATGTCCGCTAGACGCTGTCGGCTCTGCTCGTCGCTCCCCCAGGGCACAGCCGAAATCTACTCGGGCCGGCGTCCGCTCCCCTGTTGAGGGGCACCCATCCTCGTCCCCGCGACGAGCGTATCCGGCGTCAGCGCGCGCGTGGGTGACGCCTTCGTGCCGGTTCCGTGCCGGTCTCACCGGAGCCGGCTTTAGAGTTCGCGCGGCATGCAGGTCGGCGTTCCTCGCGAGACGGCTTCCGGTGAGCGCCGGGTGGCGCTCGTCCCGGAGACGGTCAAGCGGCTCGCGAGCGGCGGCTTCGAGGTCGCCGTCGAGCGTGGCGCCGGCGAGCCTGCGAGCTTTCTGGATGCCGATTACGAACAGGCCGGTGCGACCCTCGTCGCCGACGCGTATCCGGCGGAGGCCGTTGTGAAGGTGCAGGCGCCCTCGGCCGCCGAGGCCGGTCGGCTTCGGCAGGGTCAGATTCTCGTCGGCTTCCTGCAGCCGCTGACCGACCGCGAAGGGATCGACCGTCTCGGGGAGCGCGGAGTTCTCGCGTTCGCGATGGAGTCGATTCCCAGGATCACGCGTGCGCAGTCGATGGACGCGCTCTCCTCGCAGGCGACGGTCTCCGGCTACAAGGCTGCCGTCCTGGCCGCAGAGCGCTTGCCGAAGTTCTTCCCGATGCTGATGACCGCGGCAGGCACCGTTGCCCCGGCCAAGGTGCTCGTGCTCGGGGCCGGCGTCGGCGGCCTGCAGGCGATCGCGACATCGCGGCGCCTCGGTGCCGTCGTCTCCGGCTTCGACGTGCGGCCGATCGTTCGCGAACAGGTCGAGAGCCTCGGCGCGACCTTCCTCGACCTCGGGGTGAGCGGCGAAGAGACGGCCGGTGGCTACGCACGGGAGCTCACCGAAGACGAGCAGCAGCGACAGCAGCAGGCACTCGAGGGGCGGCTGCCGGAGTTCGACGTCGTGATCACCACCGCTCTCGTGCCCGGACGCCCCGCACCTCGCTTGATCCCGGCCTCGGCGGTTGCGGCCATGCGAGCGGGATCGGTGATCGTCGACCTCGCCGCGGAAGCGGGCGGAAACTGCGAGCTGACCGAACCGGGCGAGGCGGTCGTCCACGACGACGTGGCGATCCTCGGTTACACGAACCTGCCGAGCACGATGCCGTTTCATGCCAGCCAGCTCTACTCCCGCAACGTTTTCGCGCTGCTTCAGCACCTCGCCCCTGACGGGGAGCTGAATCTTGACTGGGAGGACGAGATCACCTCGTCAGCCTGCGTCACGCGCAAGGAAGAGGTCGCCGCATGACCGAAGCTCTGAAAGTGATCACCGGGTGCGCCCTCGCAGAAGGGGGCTCATGGGGGAAGCATGGTCTCCCCCATGAACCGAGGCCGGAGGCCCAAGCGTGAGTCACGGTCTGCTGCTCGCGTTCGAGGTGACGATCCTGGTGCTGGCGATCTTCCTCGGTTTCGAGGTGATCTCGAAGGTCCCGACCTTGCTTCACACGCCGCTGATGTCGGGCACCAACGCGATCCACGGGATCGTGATCGTCGGCGCCATGCTCGTCGCCGGGCTCGGCCACAAGGACACGCTCACCACGATCGTCGGTCTGGTGGCGGTCATCCTCGCCTCGGCGAACGTCGTCGGCGGCTTCGTGGTCACCGATCGGATGCTCGAGATGTTCAGGAAGCGCGAACCCCCTGCCGCGCAGCAGCCGGGCTCCGGCAGCGGAGCTGCCGGTGGAGATCGGGAGAGCCGCAAACCTCCCGCGACCGGCTGAGGTGTCATGGGCCGAGTAGCAACGGACTTCGCCTACCTGGCGACGATCATCGCCTTCATCCTCGCGCTGCGATTCTTGTCGAGCCCGGCGACTGCGCGGCGCGGGAACTGGATCGGGGCGGTCGGCATGCTCATCGCGATCGCGGTCACCTTCGCCCAGAAGTCGGTCGTCAGCTACTGGGAGATCGTCGTCGGAATGGCGATCGGCGGCACGTTCGGAGCAGTGGCGGCGCGCCGCGTGAAGATGACGGCGATGCCGCAGATGGTGGCGCTGTTCAACGGCGTCGGCGGCGGAGCGGCGGCGTTGATCTCGCTGGCCGAGTTCCACAACATCGCCCCTGCTCCGGGCCGGCTGCACGGTGACATCAGCGTCTCGATCATCCTCTCGGCGTTGATCGGCGCGATCTCGTTCGCGGGCTCGATGGTCGCCTTCGCGAAGCTGCAGGAGCTGATCCAGGGACGGCCGATCGTCTATCCGGGGCAGCAGGTGGTGAACGGCCTGCTTCTCGGCGCGATCCTCGCCGCAGGTGTGGCGATCGTGGCCGGCGCCGAGCAGCAATGGCTGATCGTGGCCCTGATTCTCGGCGCCCTCGCCTTCGGCGTCCTTTTCGTCCTTCCGATCGGCGGCGCCGACATGCCGGTTGTGATCTCGCTGCTGAACGCGTTCACCGGCATCGCCGCCGCGGCCACCGGCTTCGAGCTCGAGAACAACGTCCTGATCGTGAGCGGAATGCTCGTCGGGGCTTCGGGAACGCTGCTGACGATCCTGATGGGCCGGGCCATGAACCGTTCGATCGCGAACGTGCTCTTCGGCGCCTTCGGCCAGGTCAGCCCGAGCGCCGCCGCGGCGGCTGCCGACACCGACGGCGGCGCGGTCCGCTCGGCCACCGCCGACGACGTCGCGGTGATGCTTGCTTACGCGCACAAAGTGGTCTTCGTCCCGGGCTACGGGATGGCGGTTGCCCAGGCCCAGCACGACGTCCGGCAGCTGGCCGACCTGCTCGAGCAGCGCGGAGTCGAGGTCAGCTACGCGATCCACCCTGTCGCGGGTCGGATGCCCGGCCACATGAACGTGCTCCTGGCCGAGGCGAACGTGCCCTACCCGCAGCTGAAGGAGATGGACGAGGCGAACCCCGAGTTCCCACGTACGGACGTCGCCCTTGTGATCGGCGCGAACGACGTCACGAATCCCGACGCACGGAGCAACCAGGGCAGCCCGATCTACGGGATGCCGATCCTGAACGTCGACCAGGCGCAGAGCGTCGTCGTCCTCAAGCGGTCGATGAGCCCGGGGTTCGCCGGAATCGAGAACCCGCTCTTCGTGAATCCGAAGACGGTGATGCTCTTCGGCGACGCCAAGGACTCGATCACGCAGCTGATCACGGGCATCAAAGCGCAGTGATCCCGGTTTTCTCGGCGCGCCACGTCGAGGCCGCCGTCTCACCCGAGCGTGCCGTCGACGCAGTGCGCGAAGCGTTCGCCGCTTACGCCCGCGGCGAATGGTCGATGCCGCCGAAGGTCTACGTCGCCGCCTATCCGGCCGGCGACTTCCGGGCGATGCCCGCGCTGGGAGCGGGGCATGCATTGCTGAAGTGGGTGACGTCGTTCCCGGGCAACCCGGCGCGCGGATTGCCGACCGTGACGGGGCTCGTCTTGCTGTCGGATGCCTCCGACGGCTCGCTGCGCGCGGCGCTCGACGCCGGCTCGGTGACGGCCCTCCGCACCGGCGCGGCCGCCGTTCTGGCGGCAGAAGAGCTCGGCCGTCCCGACGCCGAGACCGCTGCCGTGCTCGGTGCCGGCGTGAACGGCCGGGCGGCGGCGAAGACGTTTTTGGCCCGAGGCCGTGAGGTGATGCTCTGGGATGTCGATGCCGAACGCGCGCGGGCTGCCGCCGACGAGCTCGGCGCGACCCTCGCCGAGTCACGCGAGGAGGCGCTTGCAGCCGATCTGCTTGTCACCGTTACGCCCGGCCACGAGATCCTGCTCCCGGCGGGGTCGCTCAAGGCCGGGCAACACGTGAGCCTGATGGGCGCGGACGGGCCGGGGAAGGCCGAGATCGCCGTCGAAGAGCTTGCCCGGACGCACATTGTCTGCGACGACCGGGGGCAGTCGGGACCGTCCAGAACGCTCGACGCCAACGCCCGCGTCCGGCTCTACGCCGACGACTGGGAACAAGCCAGCCACAACGGCGACCTCGCACACGGAGTCGCGGCCGGTGCAATCGACGAAGACGACGTTACCCAGCTCGGCGACGTGCTCGCGGGCACGGCGCTCGGCCGACAGTCGCCCGACGACATCACGATCTTCGACAGCACCGGGCTCGCTATCCAGGACCTAGCGATCGCGCTCGCAGCC